>ERZ773194.4247-NODE-4247-length-11463-cov-10.044793_pt1 | contig 11463 bp, 12 predicted proteins | sample MGYA00511240_ERZ773194 | MGnify/ENA primary metagenome ERZ773194 (study PRJEB29015, sample SAMEA2737774) | human gut metagenome | biome: human gut; feature: human-associated habitat; material: faeces | place: China | collected 2012 ... | reverse complement strand
ATCTTTAAGTATTCCAGATGCTGCGGTAATACTTGATGAATTTAGAATTCATTAAAAGAGATTGTAAAATAAAGTGTGTAAGTTAGAAAAAACTTGCACACTTTATTTAGTCAATTATAAAAATAATTATACCAACATAAAAATCAGAATCAAAACTGTCAAACATAGACTTATAATAATTATAATAAAATCAAACTCACTCAACTCATAAAAATAAGAGCCAAGTGAGTTTTTTAATTTACCGAAAGAAAAAACAATTACAACCGTTCACGCACCATCATAAGGCCATATCCAAGCAAATTTTGCCCATTCCATTTGTCAATTTCAAACCTGTTTGGGTCTTTCTTAGACAAACCGATACCCCATATTTTGTCATTTACTGCACATTCCGCCAAAACACAATTTTCTGTAGCCTTAAGCTGTTTCTTCAAGTCTTCATTTTGAGAAATTTTGCAAGCAGTCCTTCAAAAAACAACAATTTGACGAACCCCATTCCAGTAGCTTTCGTTGTAATTTGCGACAAGCCTTCCAAGAGCTTTAATCTTGGCAACATCATCCGTCGCAAGTATTTTATCTGCCGTGTTCTTATTACCAAAACACAAAACCATAATCATTAACACTATCTGTTGATGAAATTTCTGCCGGAACTTCGGTATCTTCTTCATCATCATTGAACATCATATATTCGGCAGCACGACCGGCAAGCCGCCTTTTAATTTCATTATCGTTCATACAACTTCACCTCAAAAAATTACACCAATCCTCTATACTTCTCAAAGAACTTTTGAAGTATATCTATAATTTTTTGCTTGAGTTCGGAGCGGTTTTTACCACCGGCGCCAAAGCGTGACACAGGCGGCATAATCTTGTCAATATCCGTTCCTGTTGTTTTGAGTACGCCGTCACGGAAAGAGTTATCAATAAATTTGATTGTTTCTTCAGGCTTTAACCTCTGTTCTGTGATTATAGCATCAATATCCTGCTTTTTCTGTTCTTGAACAAATTTGCCCCAATCATCGGTAACATTTGTTTCAACATTGATTGTACTGATAAAGCCATCAATAAGTTCTTTCTTTGAACGAAGCTGAAGCGATGCGCTGATCGCCTTATCAATAGATGCAAGTATCTCTTTATCTTTGCAATTAGATTGATGATACTTTGCAACAAGCATAAGAATGTAATCAATATTCACTTCAACTTGCTTTACAAGTTCCATTTCAAAAACAATATCATCCTTGATACTGTCTTTATCACCTTGAGGCTTTTTGAATTCTTGGTACAAGTCGTTATATGTACCAGTATAGTCCTGAAAATCAATCGGCTTCAAGATTTCATTACCTTTGAAATCGTCAAAAGACGAAAGAATATTACGAAGTCGAAGAATATTACCAAACAAAATGATAAAATCTTTTTTTGCTGTTTCTCCGATAATTTGCTCACCGAGAGGATATTTTTGCAAAAGTTCGGCAATACGTTCTTCATAACCCTTTTGTCTTTTACCCTTATCGTCCTCGTAGCCGTAATAATAATCGTTGTATGATTTCAAAAGAACAATACCGTTTGCCTCTTTATCGCCAAAAAGAGCAATAGCATCATTTGTTTCCTGTTGCAAATCTCTAAAGCAAACAATGTTGCCGTAAGCCTTAACGGAATTGAGTATTCTGTTTGTTCTTGAATACGCCTGAATCAGACCGTGTTGCTTTAAGTTTTTATCAACCCAAAGTGTGTTAAGCGTTGTTGCATCAAAGCCGGTAAGGAACATATTTACAACAATTAAAAGGTCAACTTCTCTGTTCTTTACACGGTCGGAAAGGTCTTTGTAATAATCTTGAAAGCCCTTTGACGAAGTGTCAAAATTAGTTTTGAATATCTTGTTATAATCATCAATGGCACTGTCAAGAAAATCACGGGATGACTTATCAAGTGCTTCGGTATCAAAGCTTTCATCTGCAAGAATACCATCCTCATAACTTTCTTCATTCGCAGCATAAGAATAAATTGTAGCAACGGTTAAATCTTTATTTTTCTCTTCAAGTTGCTTTTTGAATTCAAGATAATACTTTTTAGCCATAGGAATTGAGCTGACAGCAAACATTGAGTTAAAGCCGTTTACCCTTTGACCTTTTAGGCTGTAATAAGCATTACGCATTGTTTTTGTATCAAAATTATCAATAATGTAGCTTACAATATTGGCAACTCTTTCGTGGCCTTCAAGCACTTCTTCGGTATTGATAGCGGCAACCTGCTTGTCGGTCATACCGTCTTTTTTCTTAACGGTGTTGATATAATCAATTCTAAACGGCAGAACATTACCATCATTGATAGCGTCAACAATAGTATATGTGTGCAACTTATCACCAAAAGCCTGCTCGGTAGTACGCAAATCAGGGTGTGAACCTGTGCCTGCATTAAGTGCAAAAATAGGTGTACCGGTAAAGCCAAAAATATGATAATTCTTAAAATATTTTACTATTCTTGTGTGCATATCGCCGAACTGTGAGCGGTGGCATTCATCAAAGATAAGCACAATATGCTTGTCATAAACTTCGTGGCCCTTGTTCTTTTGAATAAACACATCAAGTTTTTGAATAGTAGTTACAATAATGCTTGAAGTATCGTCCTCAAGTTGTTTTTGAAGAATTGCGGTGTTTTTATTGCTGTTTGCGGCACCTTTTTCAAATCTGTCATATTCCTTGATTGTTTGGTAGTCAAGGTCTTTACGGTCAACTACAAAAAGCACCTTGTCAATGTACGGCAATTTTGATGCAAGAAGCGCAGTCTTAAAAGAGGTTAAGGTTTTGCCCGAACCCGTGGTGTGCCAAATATATCCGCCTGCTTTTATTGTGCCTGTTTGCTTGTAATTGGTTGAAACTTCAATACGATTCAGTATTTTTTCGGTTGCTACAATCTGATAAGGTCGCATAACAAGTAATAATTGCTCACTTGTGAATATGCAATATTTAGTAAGAATGTTAAGTATCGTATGCTTTGCGAAAAATGTTTTTGTAAAGTCAACAAGGTCGGCTATAACTCTGTTGTTGCCGTCTGCCCAAAACGAAGTGAATTCAAAGCTGTTGCTTGTCTTTTTACCTTTTGAGCGTTTGCCGTTTTGCTCTTTAATGTGGGCATTACGGGTAGTGTTAGAGTAATATTTTGTATTCGTACCGTTAGAAATAACAAACACCTGAACATACTCATACAGTCCGCAACCTGCCCAAAAGCTGTCTCTTTGGTATCTTTCGATTTGGTTAAACGCTTCCTTAATCGGAACGCCTCGCCTTTTTAGTTCAATATGTACCAAAGGCAATCCGTTTACAAGAATTGTAACATCATAGCGAGTGTCGTGTGCTCCGCCTTCTTCAACATATTGGTTGATAACCTGCAAGCTGTTGTTGTGAATATTCGCCTTATCAATCAAATAAATGTTTTTGGAAGATCCGTCATCACGGCGTAAAACCTGAATATGATCCTCTTGAATTTTTCTTGTTTTTTCAACAATACCTTCGTTAGAATTAGCAATCTTGTTTTCAAAAAACTGCTTCCATTCCCTATCGCTGAAACTATAGTTATTGAGTTTTTCAAGTTGATGTCGCAAATTATCAATAAGAGCAGACGGACTGTCAATCTTCAAATATTGATAGCCTTGTTGTGTAAGCATTTTTATAAAAGCGTTTTCAAGTGCAGCTTCGCTTTGATATGCGTCCGAACGAGTTTGCTGTGGCTCATATTCAGTTACAACCGTACTTTCGGCTGTTGACATTACAACATTATATTCACTCATTTACAATCCACCTACCGTTTCGTTTTCCGTTCTCTCGTTTAATTAAGTTCTTTTCCTTCATAGTTTTCATACGGCGTTTTATTGTTCTCTCCGTTACATTTAATGCTTTAGCAAGTTCATTTTGAGTTATATTCGGATTATCAATAATTAAGTCAATGATTTTTTGTTCTTCCAAAGTGACATTTTGGTTGTCACTTTGAATGTCACTTTGAGTTGTTGCTTCCACAAGCGTATCTTTAATTGTTTCAAGCATAAATATAATAAATTCTGTTGATTCGCCGGCATAATCGGAATTATTTATTGCCTGATAATATTCATCTTGCTTTTTATAAATCATTGATTCAATCGGTAAGTATGCAAAAACAGGGTCAACCTTTGACAAAATCAATGTTTGCCACAGTCTGCCCGTTCTGCCGTTACCGTCTAAAAACGGATGAATTGACTCAAATTCAAAATGGAAAATGCAAGATTTAATGATATCATTGGTATCATCGTTTTTAAGCCATTGCAATAAGTCTTCAACAGCCTGCGGAACATAAGCAGGAAGAGTTCCGACATGAATTACCTCACCGCTTTTGCTGTCAACAACGCCAACAGGCTTTGTACGAAAAGCGCCCGATTCTTCTACAAGTCCGCTTGTCATAACGCCGTGTGCCTTTAGCAAATCATCAACAGAATAAGGATCAAGTGTATCAAGAAGTTCATAAATTTCATACGCATTTTTCACTTCCTGAATATCCTTAGGCGGAGCAATAACCATTTTGCCGTTAAGCACAGATGTAACCTGCTCCAGAGTTAAAGTATTTTGCTCAATAGCCAATGAATCATGAATCGTTCTGATTCTGTTTGCTCGGCGTAATTTGGGGTTTTTATCAAAATTTGACAAAGCCGATACACTACCGATAATTCGAGAAATATCAGCCACCAAAGACACCATTTTATTATTCAGTTTATATTTTGGAATATAGCTCATATATTTCTCCTTTAATTCAATTCATAATTCTTAATGCATAATTAAAACGATAAACAACAATTACGAATTACGCATTCCTAATTTTAAATGTCAGCAGCTTATCACGATAATATTCATACTGCTTTTGTCTTGCTTCGATTTCGGCAGGAAGTCCTTCGCTTATATCGTTACAAAGTTTATCAAATCTGTCGAGTATAGACACAATGCGTTCTTGTTCTTCGAGTGGAGGAACAGGAATGATAATATCATTGAGTTTATCAGGTGTTACTTCAATTACTTTCGTTCCATGAGCAAGTTTTCTTTTTTGCTTAAAGAACATTGTTGTTTGAAAATAATAAGCTAAATACTTTGAATTGATTGACGGATGAATAATCGCTGTATGTCCACTGACAGCAAGATCTTCATTGCCAAGCCAAACAGTGGATTTGCAAACATCTTCAATATTTTCGCTTGTAACAGCCATAACAATATCATTAGGCATTGCTTTTTTAGATTTACTATAAACATCATCATTAAGGTAAGTAATTGATTTTGATGTTGTAGTGCCAAGTCTTGTATAAATTTGCCCATAGTGAATACAAGGTTTTCCTTGTTCAACAAAATCTTTCTTTTGAAAGTTTCCGCCTCTAATTATTGAAGCAATTTCTCCAAGTTTGAGCCACTTTATCGCTTTAGTGCGTGTTAGCTCTCTCTCTCTCTCTACTTTAACAATTTGTGAACAAGCCTTATCGTCAAACGACAATAAAGTATCGCGATAGTATTCATATTGCTTTTTGCGTGCCTCTATCTCGGCAGGTAAACCCTTTGACATATCGTTATTTAACTTATCAAATCTATCAAGAATTTTAACAATATTTTCTTGTACCGAAAGAGGTGGTACAGGAATGACAAATTTTCTTATTTTTTCCATTGGAATATTTTTCATAGAAGAAGATTGCAACAATTTGTTAATCTGATTATTCCAAAACAAATTTGTCTGAAAGAAATGCATTAAATATTTTGGAAGTATTCTTTCTTTATCATTAAGTCTAATCATTGCAACATTTGGCGCAAGGTAAAACCTATCATTTTTATCAATAAGTGCCACTTGTCCAATAGTTCCAACATAAGTGAATAACATATCTCCAGTTACAAGTTTACTTCTGTTTAATTTTGATAAATCACTGTTATCTATATATTTAACATCATCTAATACTAATTGACCATTTTTTACATTTAGACCTCTTAATGCAATTATGTTTCCATTGTCACTATAAGTAACATATTTTGTAAACTCATATCCTGCAAGTTTAGTTACAAGAGCAATATCTCCAAGCCTTTTGTACTCAACATTTGAACAATCAATATCAGGGATTTTCTTTGTTACATCTTCGTTGCTGAAATCTAAAAGATAATCTCTGTAAAAAGCATATTGCTTTTGCCTTGCTGTAAGCTCTGCTGTAAGCTCTGCTGTAAGCAAAGTGAAATTGTCAAGTATCTTGACAATTTCATCCTGCACCTCTAAAGGCGGCACAGGAATTTTTATAGTTTCAACAGCCAATGAATCAATCGTTGGCATTGCACCGTATCTAATTCTACTTTTTAATTTGTGCTCATTTGACGAAAGAAAAAAGAAAATAAATTTATCTCGTAAACAATCTTTTGGATAAATAGAAAAGCAAGCATCAGATGACCAAAATTCTTTATCATAGAAAAAGACGCTTCCTGCATTGCCAGTATTTACAACAACAGTTGTATTCGCTTTTCTATTGTATTCATTATAATATCCCATTGGCGAAGAGCCGCCATGAAGTACCGGATATTTGCCTTCATCTGATAATTCTTTTTTTGTTAACCTTTTTCCTCTAAGTATATCACAAACATCACCAATCTTTTTATATTCCACCCCATTAGGGCAAAGTTCGTTTATAAGTTCTTCAAGTTTAGTCATCTTAATAAATCCTTATAGTTTTAAATCATCAATTAATTTTTGTTCAAGATTTTCATTAATTATTCTGCGATAAATATCATCAAGGTTTTGTATCGTTTCAAACAATTTTATCTCTTTAGCGTTTTCTAATGTTATCTTTTCATAAGAATCCAAATCAATTAAATACTTAATATCATTTTGTTCTTCGTTATGCTTTTTTAATCCATCGATACGTGTTTGTTGTTGATAGAGTTTATTTAACAATTCTTTATATGTTTTAACAAATTCGCTAAAAATTTGACCTATGTCATTATCCCATAAAAGACTAATCTCAACTGCATATTTTTCAAGCATTTCACATTTTGTTAGGAAAACATTCTGTTTATCAGAATTTAATGGTTCTTTAATTGCAAAAATCATGTCAGATAAATATGATACATTTGTTAAAAGACTGAACTGAAAATCAAGACAGCGTGCCAAATCTTTTTTATCAACTATACGCTCACGATTATTAGCAAATAACAATAATAAGTCTTTAATGATAATATATTTTTCTAATCTTCTATCAAATAAAAGTTGCTTATTGCTAAGTACTATCTGCTTTTTAGTTTGAAAAATCGCTACCATAGCAATAATTAAAGATACTATCGGTAGTAAAATATTTATAACAATTTCCACTATTTTTAACCCTCAATCTTCTTAATGATTTTATCAATCTCTGCACGGAGTGTGTTTTCTTTTGCCACTATCTCGGCAATTTGAGCATTGAGTTCGGTAATATCTATCTTTTCGGAAGTGTCCTCTTGCTCAACATAGGTTGAAACGGAAAGGTTATAATCTTCCTCTGCGATAGCGTCATTAGGGACAAGTTTTGAAAAGTATTCCGTTTCGATTCTTTCATAGCAGGTTGAAACGATTTTTTCAATATTCTCGTCGGTCAGCTTATTGTTATTGGTAACCTTAACAAACTCTTTTGATGCGTCGATAAAAAGAGTGCTGTTTTCGCTCTTTGACTTTTTAAGCACCATAATGCAGGTTGCTATTGAAGTGCCGTAAAAAAGATTATCGGGAAGTTGAATAATTGCATCAATAAAGTTGTTATCAACAAGGTATTTTCTGATTTTCTTTTCTGCACCGCCACGGTACATAATGCCGGGAAAACAAACAATAGCGGCAGTACCGTTAGTTGCAAGCCAAGAAAGAGCGTGCATAACAAAAGCAAGGTCAGCCTTTGACTTTGGTGCAAGCACACCGGCAGGAGAAAAACGAGGGTCGTTGATAAGCACAGGGTTATCGTCACCCTCCCACTTAATAGAATAAGGCGGATTAGACACGATAGCTTCAAAAGGCTCATCATCCCAATGCTGTGGATTAATAAGCGTATCTTCGTTAGCAATATTAAATTTATCGTAATCAATATCGTGCAAAAACATATTGATACGGCAAAGGTTATATGTAGTTATATTGATTTCCTGGCCGTAAAAGCCTTGACGAACAGCGTCTTTGCCAAGGACTTTAGCAGCCTTGAGCAAAAGAGAACCTGAACCGCAAGCAGGGTCATAAACCTTATTAACCTCGGTTTTGCCTGCAACTGCAATACGGGTAAGAAGTTCGCTGACCTCTTGAGGAGTAAAGTATTCGCCACCGCTTTTGCCGGCATTAGATGCGTACATACCCATAAGAAACTCATAAGCGTCACCAAATGCGTCAATGGTATTATCTTGATAATCGCCAAGTTGCAAATCACCGACACCGTTAATGATTTTAACAAGCCTTTCATTACGCTTGATAACCGTACCGCCGAGTTTATTGCTATTCACATCAATATCATCAAACAAGCCTGCAAAATCGTCTTCGCTGTCAGCACCCTGGGCAGATTCCTCAATATGACGAAACACCTTTTCAAGCGTTTCGTTAAGGTTATCATCATTAGGTGCTTTCTTTCTGATATTGCAAAAAAGCTCCGACGGCTTGATGAAAAAGCCTTTTTCATTTACAAGGTCTTCCCTTGCAAACTCGGCTTCTTCGTCCGACAAAGCGATATAATCAAAATCGGTATTGCCTGCAGCATGCTCGCCTTTATTGATATAGTTCGTAAGATTTTCACTTATATATCGATAGAACATAAATTCCAACACATAAGACTTGAAATCCCATCCGTCAACAGAACCACGCAAGTCATCTGCGATTGCCCATATAGCACGGTGAAGCTCATCACGCTCATGTTCCTTTTTAGTGTCCATTTTCATTCTCCTGATTGTATATTAATACAAACTAAATATACCATATTTACAGAACAAATACAAACTTTTTTGTTAATTGTACAAATAATGGTACAGGTAATGAATCCTCATCTATAAAAACGGTGAGGATTTTTGTTTTTATAAAATAATTTGTAAATTTTATTTCAAAACACATCAACAAAACTCAAATTTTTCTCCGTATTATAGAGGGGTATTTTTTCTATGGTGAAATTAAATGTAAACAAGGTGTAAAGAATTTTGCAAAACACCCGAACAAAATGGAAATTTTTCTCTGTATAGTAGAGGGACTTTTTTATGGGTGAATTTTTGTTTTCAAATTTGGTTTTACTCTCTTTTCTTTTTGAAAAAGTATCTCTCAAATAATACGAAAGGAGGCAACGCAATGAAAGAAAGCTACAAAAGTTTTGATGATTTACCGATGATGATATCGGTGTCGCAGGTTGCAAAGGTGCTTGGAATATCTCGCACAAGGTCATACGAGCTTGTCAATGAAAAAGGTTTTCCAAAAATAAAAATCGGCACAAGAATTGTTGTACCGAAAGATGAATTCAAGTTGTGGATTCAAAAACAAATTAAGAAAGGATAAAAATTATGTACGCAAATAAAAATTACAAAACCGACGGCAAGGTTTACTATATGCCGAACAAAATCTTTGATGAAAATTTTTCGCCGCATGAATTTATGATTTACTGTTTTCTTGTTTCGGTTGGCGACAGCAAAGGCATAAGCTTTTGGTCTGTTCCGAAGATGGCAAGAACGACATCCGGGTGACCTTCAAGGATGGCACCGAGATCAAGGCATAAGCCCATAGACGCAACAACGCCTCTGAACCACATCGGCCCGGAGGCGTTTTTCGTTATTCGATCATATCGGAAGTGATTATTTCAGTGGACACTAAACAGTCTACAGAAGCATTATCATCGTCCTTAAGTCGAAGTATCGGATTATCGTGATCGTAAAGATAACGTGAATCTCCGCTGTACTGGTAGAGACGATATGCAACTTGATTTAATAAATGAAGTTGTTTTTCCTCAACGGTTAAGTCATCTTTTCCATCAAAAATCACACACCCTATAGGGAATCTATACATGAAGCAGTAGTATTCGCTCTTTTCCGCATATTCTTTTGCGAGCCCCTTTATTCGTAAATAGCTTTCAAGGCGTTCAAGTATTTCTGGACAGTCTTGTAACTGGCGAGTGTATTGATTCTTCATCAGCAAATCACGAAAAGCAAAACCGTTAAAACAAAAATCTTCTCGACCTGAGTTATAGCCCAACCTGCTACGCAGATAACACACATCCGTACTCATTGTGTTTTCCAAACTAATCTGTCTATCTCTATAGCAAAGAATTATTCTGTTTCCAGCCCCTTTTCTAAAGGTGATCTGATGTGCGTTCAGGAACTCTGAAAAACTATTATTTGACGTGAGCAGTTCTTGTAAATTATAGCTGATTTCGTTTTCAGAGCCTTTAAGCCTCCGCGATAGATGGAAAAACAGTATTTCATCTGGTAACTCTTGCTCAATCATATCAGAATAAAAGTCTTCCATAGCTTTATCAAAAAGGTCCTGATTAAAACACCATTGACCTTCTACGGCTGAATCCGCTGCCGCTTCGATGTATTGATAAAGCTCTGGTACAGAAACACCCATCAAATGAGCAAGTGAGCTTTCCATTCCCTTCCGAGATGTAGTATCAATTACCATGCGAACTCCTCATTCCTCTTTCGGGCAGATCTTCGGGAGTATTTCAAGAAAGTGCTGACCGATCTTTTCTGCGTCATAGCCGTTGGCCTCGCAGATGAACCGGACGGTATCCAGCAGCAGGATGTGGCCCTTCGCTTTCTCCGCTTTGTATTTCTGCCACTTTTCGTATTCCTTGTTTGTGATTTGCTTCATGGCGGTTACCTCGCATTTTGGTCCATAGATTGAAGGCGGCAGTTCAGTTCATACAGAGCCGTTTTATTTGAATCCCATGTCAGCCGTTGCATCGCATCATCATAGCTCAACCATTCAATTCCTGAATGCTCATCTGAAAGCACAACATCCTTTTTGCACTCAAAAGCGAATGCATATTCCGGGATCACAAAAGTGTCTTCTGGCCAGAGTTTTCGATGTCTTTGGGCTATCACATTTGCGGGAACATAAGCCATCGACGTGAGTTGTATTACGCTATCTGTGTTGATTGACGTCTCTTCACAAATCTCACGAATTGCTGCATCAACAGGTTTTTCATCATTTTCGCCACCACCAGCGACAAACTGGTACTGGTCTATATCCGCACGGTGAAACACACAAAACTGCAATTCTGGCGTCACTCTATACGGAATGGCTAATATTTGAAAAGGTGCTCGCATACACATGTCCTCCGAAAAACTCAATTTTTTCGCCGTCTATTATACCAGCGATGTATGAACATTTCTACCGATAAAAACAGCTGGGACACCCCGACTTCCACAACTTACCCCTCAAACGACAACTTACCCCTCAAACTGCAAAATCGGCAGAGGAACAATTAAATTGTATCAATCTCGGTGT
>ERZ773194.4235-NODE-4235-length-11491-cov-21.876268_pt1 | contig 11491 bp, 10 predicted proteins | sample MGYA00511240_ERZ773194 | MGnify/ENA primary metagenome ERZ773194 (study PRJEB29015, sample SAMEA2737774) | human gut metagenome | biome: human gut; feature: human-associated habitat; material: faeces | place: China | collected 2012 ... | reverse complement strand
CCGGCGAGAAGAAGCTCATGGGCGAGTTCCTGACCAACGCCCAGGGCGAGGACGTGGTGGCCGGCGTGCGTACCCCCATGCCCATCGCGGAGATGGCCGAGAAGTTCCCCGAGGCCTATGACGAGTTCGTCAAGGTCTGCAACATTCTGGAGGATCACTACCGCGACATGCAGGACATGGAGTTCACCGTGGAGCACGGCAAGCTGTACATGCTGCAGTGCCGCAACGGCAAGCGCACCGCTCCCGCCGCGCTGAAGATCGCCTGCGACCTGGTGGACGAGGGCATGATCTCCGAGCAGCAGGCCGTGGCCATGATCGACCCCCGCAACCTGGATACCCTGCTGCATCCCCAGTTCGACCCCAAGGCGTTGAAGGCCACCGAGCCGGTGGGCAAGGCGCTGCCCGCCTCCCCCGGCGCTGCCTGCGGCAAGATCGTGTTCAACGCCGAGGACGCCAAGGAGTGGGCTGCACGGGGCGAGAAGGTGGTTCTGGTTCGTCTGGAGACCTCTCCCGAGGACATCGAGGGCATGAAGGCCGCTCAGGGCATCCTGACCGTCCGCGGCGGCATGACCTCCCACGCGGCTGTGGTGGCGCGCGGCATGGGCAAGTGCTGCGTCTCCGGCTGCGGTGCCATCAACATGGACGAGGCCAACAAGCAGTTCACTCTGGCCGGCAAGACCTATCACGAGGGCGACTGGCTGAGCCTGGACGGCTCCACCGGCAGTATCTACGACGGCGCTATGCCCACCGTGGACGCCAATGTGGGCGGCGACTTCGGCCGCATCATGGCATGGGCGGACAAGTTCCGCCGCCTGAAGGTGCGCACCAATGCCGACACCCCCGCCGACGCCGCCCGTGCCCGTTCTCTGGGCGCTCAGGGCATCGGCCTGTGCCGTACCGAGCACATGTTCTTCGAGGGCGACCGTATCGCCGCCATCCGCGAGATGATCTGCTCCGACACCAAGGAGCAGCGTGAGAAGGCTCTGGCCAAGCTGCTGCCCATGCAGCAGGGCGACTTCGAGGGCATCTACGAGGCCATGGAGGGCTGCCCCGTCACCATCCGCTTCCTGGATCCCCCTCTGCACGAGTTCGTTCCCACCGAGGAGGCGGACATCGAGCTGCTGGCCAAGGATATGGGCAAGACCGTGGCCGACATCAAGGCCATCATCGCCTCCCTGCACGAGTTCAACCCCATGATGGGTCACCGTGGCTGCCGTCTGGCCGTCACCTTCCCGGAGATCGCCGTCATGCAGACCCGTGCCGTCATCCGCGCCGCCATCAACGTCCAGAAGAAGCACCCCGACTGGAACATGGTGCCTGAGATCATGATCCCCCTGGTGGGCGAGGTCAAGGAGCTGAAGTTCGTCAAGGACGTGGTGGTCAAGACCGCTGACGAGGAGCTGGCTGCCGCCGGTATGAACATGAAGTACCTGGTGGGCACCATGATCGAGATCCCCCGCGCTGCGCTGACCGCTGATGCCATCGCCACCGAGGCGGAGTTCTTCTCCTTCGGTACCAACGACCTGACTCAGATGACCTTTGGCTTCAGCCGTGACGATGCCGGCAAGTTCCTGCCCTCCTACTACGACAACAAGATCTATGAGAGCGATCCCTTCGCCCGGCTGGACCAGGTGGGTGTGGGCAAGCTGGTGGATATGGCCTGCAAGCTGGGCCGCGCCACCCGCCCCGACATCCATCTGGGCATCTGCGGCGAGCACGGCGGCGACCCCTCCAGCGTGGAGTTCTGCCACCGCGTGGGTCTGGACTATGTGTCCTGCTCTCCCTTCCGCGTGCCCATCGCCCGTCTGGCCGCCGCTCAGGCAGCTATCAAGGAGGCCAAGTAAGGACTCGATTTTCCGCATAATACCAAGCGCCCGGCTATCAGCCGGGCGCTTGCGTTTTGGGCGGAAGCATGGTAAAATATAACAATAGATCAACAAAAGCAGACAAACGGGGTCGTATTATTTGCTGGAGGGATCGTATGGAAAGACGTGGGGATAAGGTCGATATTGTGCAGAGGGTGTCCTGCTGGATATCGGATATGGCGTTTGCCAGGTTTAAGAGCTTTAGTGATCGTGTGCTGGGAATACAGATCGATGAGATTCCGACTGTGGAGAGCATCCTTATGCGGCAGAATTTTTCGGTCGTATTTTATGCAGCCATTCTGTTTATACTGACCAACGGGATCTACCTGGTCAAGAACATCGCGGCGCGCTCGATGATCCCCATTGACATGGTGCCGCTTTACATGATGATCGGCGGCTCGCTGGCGATGCTGGTGTTTACGATCGCCTATAAAAAGCGTGGAGGAGAATACGATGCGCCGCCGGCGCGGTTTGCGCTGCTGGCCTACTATGGGGTGGTGATCGCCAGCGTTACCGTCTTTATGGTCTCCTGCAACTTTCACCGGGTCGGGTTGTCCATCTCCATGTGCTATCTGTTTGCGATCATGATCGCGCCCACATACCGCCGTGTGGATACCGTGGCGGTATGTGTTCTGATATTGATCAGCTGGTGGCTGCCCGGACAGCTTCCCTACGCGGAGAACTATGATCTGTTCAAGCATTTCCTCCTGCGATTTTCCATCATTGTAGGTTTTATCGTGCTGCGGTCCATCTTCCTTCGGCAGTCTGCCAACGAACGGCACATCAAGGAGATGGGTCACGCTTTCATCAAGCTGGCCTACAACGACGTGATGACGGAAACACTGAATAAAAAGGCGATGGAGACGTATGGCACGTTCATTGCCGATAAAACCGCGCCGGAACGGGTCAGCGTCATTATTTTTGACGTGGATGATTTCAAATCGTACAACGACAACTATTCCCACATGAAGGGCGACGAGGCGCTACGGCGTGTGGCCGGAAGCGTGGTCGGGGTGTTGGCGGCGGCTGACCGGTATCTCTTCCGCTTTGGAGGCGAGGAGTTCGTGGTGATCCTGCCGGATATCGGTGAGGAGGAGGCCCGCCGTATCGCCGGTGCGCTTCTTGACGCGGTGCGCGCCGTGGCTGTTCCAAGGGAGGACCTGCCGGACCGGCACATTGTTACGGCCTCTTTCGGTGTTGCGTGCGGGACAGGCCGGGAATTGAAGGACTTTTCACTCATCGCAAAGGCGGACAGGCAGCTGTATATCTGCAAAAACAACGGAAAGAACTGTGTGGCGGCCAGCGGCGCCATATACAGATGAGGTACGCAGGCGCCCGGCTATCAGCCGGGCGCTTGTGTTTTGCGGGAAAATATGATAGGATGACAGCACAAAGAAGCAGCAAAATATGATAGGATGACAATACAAAGAAGCGGGGAAATATGATAGGATGACAATACAAAGAAGCAGCAAAACATGATAGAATGACATTACAAAGAGGCGGAAAAACTGATAGGATGACAGCACAAAGAAGTAACAAAGCATGATCGGATGGCGATACAAAAAAGTAACGGAGGGGATACCGCTATGTACGAACTGATACAGCTTACCGAGAGGACGTATTACATCAAGAGTCCCACCAACATCGGCCTCTTCCGGCTGGATGAGAAAAACGTCTGCCTGATCGACAGCGGCAACGACAAGGACGCGGGGCGGAGGATACGGCAGGTGCTGGACGCTAACGGCTGGCAGCTGACGGCGATCTACAACACCCACGCCAACGCCGACCACATCGGCGGGAACCGGTATTTGCAGGGACAGACGGGCTGCAGGATCTACGCGCCGGGAATCGACTGCGCGTTTACCCGGCACCCGGTGCTGGAGCCGTCGTTTCTCTACGGCGGATATCCGCCCAAGGACCTGCGGCACAAGTTTCTGCTGGCACAGGAGAGCGACGCGGCGGAGCTGACGGCGGACAAGCTGCCGGAGGGCTTTGCGTCTATCCCCCTGCCCGGGCACTTTTTCGACATGGTAGGCTTTCGGACGCCGGACGACGTGGTGTTTCTGGCGGACTGCCTTTCCAGCCGGGAGATACTGGACAAGTACCAGATCGGCTTTATTTACGACGTGGCCGGGTACCTGAAAACGCTGGAGCAGGTGCAGGCCATGACGGCGAAGGTATTTGTGCCCGCGCACACGGAGGTGACGGAGGACATCGCCGATCTGGCGCAGTACAATATCCGAAAGGTGCATGAGATCGCGGAGAGGATCGTGGACCTCTGCGCTGTGCCCCGCGGCTTTGAGGACATCCTGCAGCAGCTGTTTGCCGCCTACGGGCTGACCATGAGCTTTGAGCAGTATGTGCTGGTGGGCAGCACGGTGCGGTCCTATCTGGCGTGGCTGAAGGACACGGGGCGGCTGACAGCCCTGTTCGAGGACGGCTGGATGCGCTGGGCGCGGGTGTGAGCGCCAACAGAATACGGAAAAAACAAGCGCCCCTTAGGCCAGGCAGCCTAAGGGGCGCTTGTTTTGCGGCGCGTGCCGCAGGGGGGAAGAAATTTGTGAGAGAGGGATGTGTCAGTTAGTTGTACTTCTCCAGGTACTTGCCGAACTCCTCCAGGCCGGCCTTCAGCACCTGAGGATCGCGGAAGGCGCCGTAGCCCACGCGGATGGTCTTGGGCATATCGAAGTAGTCGCCGGGGACCACCAGGATCTGCTCGGTGGCCATGGCGTCCTTGGCCAGGGTCTCGGAGTCCACGTCGTAATCATAGTCGATCAGGCAGGTGGTGCCCATGGCCTTGGCGCGCAGGTGCAGATGGGGCTGGGAGGCCACCCAGTCCTCCACGATCTTGCGGTTGGGCTCCAGAATGGAACGGGCGCGGGCCCACAGGGCCTGGTAATGCTCCAGCGCGATGGAGGCGATGATCTCGTCCCAGATGCCGCAGCAGATGGTGTTGTAGGAACGGCGGGTCTTCATGACCTCGTACATCTCGTGGTCGCGGCAGACGATCCAGCCGATACGGGTGCCGGCCATGGAGTACATCTTGGACATACTGCTGATGGAGATGGCCTTGTGGTAGCCGTAGTCCAGAATGGAGGGCATATAGTTCTCGTCCAGCCCGCGATAGACCTCGTCGCAAAGGATCCAGGCGTCGTGCTTGGCGGCGATGTCCACGACCTTACGCAGGCCCTCGTCGTACAGGGTCACGCCGATGGGGTTGTTGGGGTTGGTCAGGACGATCATCTTGGTGTTGGCGTCGCAGGCCTTGTCCAGGGCGTCGAAATCCAGCTGATAGTTATCCTCGGCCTTCAGCTGGACCACGCGGGTCTCGATGCCGCTGCCCTTGGGGATATCGTAGTGCTGCTGATAGGAGGGCTTGATCACCACGCAGTTGTCACCCGGCTCCAGCACGCTCATCAGCACCAGGTCATTGGCGCCGGTGCCGCCGTGGGTGATCATGACTTCCTCGGGCTTCACATTGCCCTTGGGGTAAATGCCGGCCACTGCCGCCTTGATCCGGGGGGAGCCGGTGGCGTCGCCGTGGTGATAATGCAGGCTCATGGTACGCATTTCGTTCAGGAAAGCGTCCAGATCCTCGCCGGTCAGGTCAAACAGCTCGTCCATACGAAGGGCGCTGACGCAGCTGCTGCCCAGATTGATACGGGCGAGAGAGTCCATGGGATTCAGCCACTCTTCCACACCAAACCATGCCAGTTTCATTTTATTGTCCTCCTCATTTCGTCTGTTTTGTAGGGTAAGCGGATATATCCCGCGGGTTTACAGGTCGGCCTGCAGGCCCACGCCCTCGGCCAGTGCGCGGTCGATGGCTACCTTGGCGGCGGCCAGATCCAGAATGTACAGGCCGGTGGCGTCGAAGATGGTGGTCTGCGTGTCGCTGGTGCGGCCGGGGACCTTGCCGTCGATGAGGTCACCGATCTCGCCGGTGATGTCGTCGGCACTGATGACGCCCTGCTTGATGGGCAGCTCCATCTCGCCCACGCGGATGCACTGGGCGCGGTCGTCGGCGTAGAAGGCGGCGCCCTGGAAGATGGTGCTCTCGATCTCCTGCTTGGATTCCATATCGGAGCCCAGGCAGCTCAGATGGGTGCCGGGCTTCAGCCACGCCTTCTGGATGATGGGCTTGCGGGAGGGCGTGACGGTGATGATGGCGTCACTGTCGCCCACGGCGGCGGCCATATCCAGCGCCGGCAGGAACTCCACGCCGGAGGCGTCGATGCCGAAATCGTCGGAGAGCTGCTGGGCGATGTGGGCGGCGAACTGCACCGCGTTGTCGGGGAACATGGGGTCGGCGATGTAGACCTTATCGATGGCCGGACGCAGCAGCAGCGTGGCGGCGATCTGGAAGGGAGCCTGTTTGCCGGCACCCAGGATGAACAGGTGCTTGGCGTCCTTGCGGGCCAGCAGGTCCACGCCCAGCGCGCCGGCGGCGCCGGTACGCATACAGGTGACGTAGGAGGCGTCCATGACGCTGACGGGAATGCCGGTGTTGGAGTCGTAGACCATCATGATGCCGTTGAAGGGCGGCAGGCCCTTTTCCCGGTTCTCGGGAAAGTTGTTCAGCATCTTCAGGCCGTGGAGCTGTACGCCCTTGATATAGCCGGAACGGATGTCCATGGCGGCGTGCTCGTCCACGAATTCATAGTTGACCAGCGGCCAGATCACGGACTTGCCCTGGGATTTCAGACGATAGACCTCGCGCACCTCCTGGATGACTTCCTTCATGGAGATGACCTGCTTGACCTGCTCGCGGTTCAAAATCAAAACGCTCATATACATCCCTGTCCTTTCGTTTTTTCGGGAGGGCGGAGAGGGGCCGCGTCGGCCGTGCTCCGCCTCAGTTTGATGTCATTGTAACCGGGAGATGTTGGACCGCGCGTGGGAAAAGCGTTGAATTTCCGTTGTTACTAAACATTTTAGCAAATCATGCCGCGCTTTTCAACAAACGATTTGGTACATTTGCCGCCGGGGACACAGCGCCACTGGACAGACGACCCGCCCTGGTGTACAATACGGCCATAACACAACACGGCTTTCAACAGGAGGACGGGACGCTATGTACGCGGATATCATCATTAAAAACGGGCGCTGCGTGACCATGTGCGGCGATGGCGGGGCCGACTGGGTGGCCGCGGCGGGGAAAATGATCTGCGCCACAGGCCGCGGCGATGATTGGCAGAAGCTGGTGCGCCCCGGCACGCAGGTCATCGACGCCAGGGGCGGCACGGTGCTGCCGGGGTTTATCGACAACCACTTCCATGTGATGCAGACCGCTGTGAACATGATGAGCGTGGATTTAGGCGGCGCGCGGTCCCACCGGGAGCTGGGCGAGATGCTGGCCGCCGCCGAAAAGCGGGAGGGCGCGGTGCTGGGCTGCCAGGTGGAGGAGTCGCAGTTCGAGGAAAAGCGTTTTCCGGACCGGTATGTGCTGGACAAGTATTGCAGCGACAGTCCGGTGGTGCTGTTCTCCAAGGAGTACCACGTCAGCATGCTGAACACCCACGCCCTGCTGTATTACAAGGTTCCCTTCTCCCTGGAGGGTGTGGAGCTGGACGGCAGCGGCCTGCCTACGGGCATTTTCCGGCGGAACGCCAACTATGTGCTGCGCTCCAATGTGCTGCGGAGCCTGCCGGACGAGTTCCGCATGGAGGCCATCCATCTGGCCATGTCCCGGCTGCTGGAAAACGGCATCACCACCGTGGCGGCCATTGAGGGCGGCTGGCTGTTCGACGACCGGGACGCGGAGTTCATCTACGCCCACAGCGGCGAGTTCCCGGTGGATATGCCGCTGTTCTATCAGACCATGGACCTGGCGAAGGTCTGGAAGCTGGGACTGCGCCGGGTGGGCGGCAATATTATGGTGGACGGCACCCTGTCCAGCCACAGCGCCGCCCTGTCGGCACCCTACGCAGACCGGCCGGACTACCGGGGACAGATCTTCCTGCCCCAGGATGGACTGGACGAGTTCGTGCAGCAGTGCTACCGGCAGGATATGCAGCTGGCGCTGTACAGCATCGGCGACCGGGCCATCGAGTCCGTGCTGCTGGCCCATGAGAGGGCCATCCGTCAGGGCGGCAGCACCGCCCTGCGCCACCGCATCGAGCACGCCATCATGGCCACGCCGGAGCAGATCGCCCGGGCGGCGGATATGAAGCTGATCTTCTCGGTGCAGCCGGCCTACGCCTATCTGTGGGGCGGCAAGGGCGGTATGTACGAGCGCCGGGTGGGCGAGCGCTATCTGCGCTCCAACGACTTTGCCGCCATGTTCGCCGCCGGCGCGGTGGTGTGCGGCGGGTCGGACAGTGACGTGACGGAGCCGCGGCCCATGCTGGGCATCCACGCGGCGGTGAACCGCGCCGTGCCCCGGTGCGCCGTGTCCGTGGAGCAGGCCATCGAGATGTACACCGTCAACGGCGCTTACGCGCTGTTTGAGGACAAGCGCAAGGGAAAGCTGGCGCCGGGATACCTGGCGGATATCGTGGTGCTGGACCGCGACATCCGCGCCGTGCCCGCAGAGCAGCTGGAGCAGACCGACGTGACCGTGACCATCAAGTCCGGGTCGGTGCTGCACAGCCGGCAGTGAGGTGACGGCCATGCTTCAGATCAGACTGTTTGGCAAGCCGCAGGTCATCTGCGACGGCACGGACATCACCCCGGAGCTGGGCAACAAGGGGTGCGCCCTGCTGTGTATCCTGTTCCTGCGGGGCGGGGACTACTATGCACGGGAGAAGCTGGCGGCCTACCTCTGGCCGGACAGCGCCGCCAGCGCTGCCAAGTATAATCTGCGCTATACCCTGTGGAAGATCAAAAAGAGTACCGACATCGGCGAGGGCGGGCGGTCGCTCATCAAGCTGGACCGGGAGTACTGCTGCATCGACCGGGCATACGACTATATCTGCGATCTGCAGACCATCGACGAGATCGACCCGGAGACCCGGTCGGCGGACGAGCTGAAGCGGGCGTGTGACGCCTTCGGCGGCGAGCTGCTGGAGGGGTACTATTTCAACCACTGCGAGGACCTGAATGAGCTGATCCTCAGCCAGCGCATCTATTATGAGAAGCGGAAGAACCGGCTGCTGATGAAGGCGGCGGAGCTGTATGAGCAGCGGGATATGCTGCCGGAGGCCGTGGGCATTCTGGAACGGGTCATGGAATACGAGCCCTATAACGAGCAGCTGGCCCTGCGGCTGATGACGCTGTATGAGCGCGGCGGCGACCGCAGCCGTGCTATCCGGTTTTTCAACGAGTTCCGCAACCGGCTGGCCTCCAACCTGGAGATCTATCCCGGCAGCGCCATCACGCAGAAATACGCGGAGCTGAAGGCCGCGCCCGCCGCGCCGGAGCCGGCTCCGGCAGCGGACAGCGTTCCCGGCCTGCATGTGCAGACCTACTGCCTGCGGGCGGTGCCCTGCTTCTGGATGGCGGACGTAGTGGGAAAGCTGCTGGACGCTATCGGATACGACGTGCCATCGGGCGACCGGGCGCTGCTGCGGGTGCTGGGGGCTATACAGCCCACTGCGGCGGTGTGTGCCGGCGCGGAGGGTGAGGTCACGGCCGCACCGGCGGCAGTGGCCCAGGCGTTTATCCGGTGGCTCACCGGTCTGGCGGCGCGGCAGCCGCTGGCGGTGCATATCCGCCGCGCCGGGGAGATGGACGACGTCAGCCGCGGTGTGCTGGAGTATCTGCTGGCGGAGCGCCCTGCCGGGTTGACACTGCTGACAGAGGACGGCTGCACTCTGGTCGATATGCCCAGCGGAAAATGACGGCGGAAAGTGCCGGAATGCCGGATACATCCGAACTTTAAAGCGCGAAAGTGCCTGGCGAGGTGTTTACCCCGGGTAAATATTTTTGGTGGATATGACGGTTGACGGTGGCTCCCTGTTGTGATATCTCACAGAAAACTTCGGGAAAGGAGAACGCCACACATGATGAAGCAGCTGTACAAGGCATACGCATTTAGCTTTTACTTTACCTATGCGGATAAAGTAAGAGTGATTTGTGATGCCCGGAAATGCTGCTGATGAAATGAGGACGCTCTCCCGCGGAGACGCACTGACATCAAAGCCGCCCTATGGATCACAGATCCACAGGGCGGCTTTTTTGCAGCCAAATTTTCAAAAACACCCATCAGGAGGAACCACACCATGAAAAAGAACATCACACGGCGGATGATGACCGCCCTGCTGACCGCCGCCATGTGCGTGAGCATGGCCGCCTGCGGCAGCAAGACCGACGACACCAAGACGGACGGCACCGGCGATGCCGACGGTGCCAAGAAGTATACCATCGGCGTGTGCCAGCTGGTGACCCACGACGCACTGGACGCCGCCACCCAGGGCTTCATCGACGCGGTGAAGGACAAGCTGGGCGAGGAGAACGTGACCATTGACGTGCAGAACGCCGCCAACGACCAGAACGTCTGCACCACCATCGTCAACACCTTCGTGTCGAAGAAGGTCGATCTGATCATGGCCAACGCCACTCCGGCGCTGCAGGCGGCCTATAACGCCACCGCAGAGATCCCCATTCTGGGCACCTCTGTTACCGAGTACGGCGTGGCGCTGGGTATCGACAACTTCTCCGGCACCGTGGGCGGCAACGTCTCCGGTACCTCCGACCTGGCGCCCCTGACGGAGCAGGCGGACATGATCCTGGAGCTGCTGCCGGAGACCAAGACCGTCGGACTGCTGTACTGCTCCGCGGAGCCCAACTCCGAGTACCAGGTCCAGGTGGTGGAGGAGTACCTGACCGGCAAGGGCATCACTATCCCGGAGGGCTACGAGGCCATGGAATAAAATTCAGACAGGAAGGTCTGGTGTAGCCACATGACACAGCTATTGAATGCGCTGCCCGGCGCTCTGGCCCAGGGACTGATCTGGGGCGTGATGTCCATCGGCGTATACATTACCTATAAAGTGCTCGATATCGCCGATCTGACCGTGGACGGCTCCATCTGCACCGGCGCGGCGGTGTGCACCATGCTGCTGCTGGACGAGCAGAGCCCGTGGCTGGCGCTGCTGTGTGCCGTGCTGGCCGGTGTGCTGGCCGGCGCGGTGACGGGCCTGCTGGCACTGTTCAGCAAGGTCAGCGGCCAGGAATACGACAACGACCGCGCCCTGCTGGCGTAAACGCGAAGCCGGAGACTGCCCGTGAGGACAGCCCCCGGCTCTCTGCCCTTGACGGGCTGTGCGGCGGATGGTATGATGGTGGACGAAAGCGCCGGGGCCGTTCCGGCGCAGGGGAGGACGCCATGAAGAAGATAGACAACTGCGAGAATTCCACCGTGCTGGTGGCGCTGCTGCTGGCGGGCATCCTGCTGGTCATGGGCGCCTACCGGCTGTTCTCCTGGCTGTGCAGCCGGGGGCTGACGGACACGCTGACCTGGGTGCTGGGCGCGGCGGCGCTGGTGCTGGCGGCGCTGGGCCTGCTGCTGGCGAGCCGCAGCTTCCGGCGGCTGAAGGAGCTGCATCTGTAAGAGAACACCCCTGACCGGAACGGATTATGTTCATAGGTACACAATGTGACCTATGGGGCAGACCGGACGGTACAGGGTACGAAAAAATAAGTCGAGGGAATTTCCCTCGACTTATTTTTTCTTTGATCCCAAG
>ERZ773194.4232-NODE-4232-length-11502-cov-3.008212_pt1 | contig 11502 bp, 18 predicted proteins | sample MGYA00511240_ERZ773194 | MGnify/ENA primary metagenome ERZ773194 (study PRJEB29015, sample SAMEA2737774) | human gut metagenome | biome: human gut; feature: human-associated habitat; material: faeces | place: China | collected 2012 ... | reverse complement strand
TAACTACACCAAAATTAGTAAAACAATCAATCAAACACTGGATCCAAAAAATACCTATTATCGTATTACTGTCACCGGAAATCGTTTGTACAATTTTGGTCAATATTATAACACCGGATGCCTTGCCGGATTTGGGACATGTATAAGTCAAACACAATTGTATTTACATTACTTTAACGGCTTTAGCACTACTGTTAACAGCATGATTACCGAATATCCATCCACCCCTTTAAATATAGCTCTTGCTAATTGCCAGTATTTATTTCTCCCGATTACAACGAATCACCCCGTTTTGGACTTATACCAGTACAAATATCTGGGAAGTTGGCAAAACTATTATATTTTTAAAACAAAAAACACTGTGAGTCTTGGATATTATCTGCCATCTGAAGGCCATTCTTCTGATATGGCTTATTTTGCCAACCCTATATATTATAATCAGATTGCTTCACAATTATTACCAAATGGAAAAATGATGTAAAAGATTCTGAAGATGAGCGTAAAACATTTTATTTTAAAACAACTCATCGTGCTCAGGATATTTTATTCCTGGAGGAAAAAATTTATGATGAAGCGTGGTGCGAATCGCTTTATGATACTTATCCGGGAAATACCAGACTCACAATTAAAAGGGAGGTTAAATTATGTTAGAAATTAAGATTAAAACAAGCGGAGCTGCATATGATGACGGTGATGGACTTACATTTGCCGGACGCTGTGAATTGCAGAGAAATCTTACCGAAATTTCAAGAGACCTTGCTGATGGTCGTAATAATGGTAACATTATGGACATCAACGGTAATAAAGTCGGTGAGTGGTTTGTAGATTAGGAGAAAGTTATATGATAATTTTAAAAGCAGGGGTCAAAAGTGTAATCCCGATATCCCCTAATTGCTATAATGTTTATCGTATTGGATTTATTAACAAAAGAGGCGAATTGGACAAGTTATAGGAGGTACGCAAAAATGAAGTATAAAGACAACAAAATTTGCTATACAAACGAAAAATTAAAAGAAATAATTGAAAAGCATAAAAAATGGTTGAACTATAAAAAAGACGGTGAAAAAGCCAATTTGCAGGGCGCTGACTTGTGGAGCGCCGACTTGCAGGGCGCCGACTTGCGGCGTGCCGACTTGTGGAGTGCCAACTTGCAGGGCGCCGACTTGCGGAGTGCCGACTTGCAGGGTGCCGACTTGCGGAATGCCGACTTGTGGCGTGCCGACTTGCAAAGCGCTGACTTGCAGGGGGCCGACTTGCGGGGGGCCGACTTGCAGGGTGCCAACTTGGATTTTTCTTGCTTGCCTCTTTGGCGTGGTTCCTTGTTGGCAAATATGGACGATAGGCAAGTTAAGCAACTTTTGTATCACATATTATCAATTGTCAAGCATTCCAATAATGTAAGCGAAACCATTAAAGCGGCACTATTGACGGATAAAAATATCGAAATTGCAAAAGAATTCCACAGGGCAAATAAGTGTAATAAATTATGATTATAGGAGGAAGTTATATGACAATTTTAGAAGCAGGAAAAAATGTTGTTATTCCATCCGGTTCCGATTTAATTCATGTTTATCGAATCGGATTTATCAATAAGAATGATACATTGGACGAAACAGAACTGGATGCAATCAATTTATCCGACTTAGAAGAGCTTTGGCGTTCTTTGTGTCCGGAATTTAACTGTGATGAAGATTCCGTAGAATACATCGAGTTAGTTGGTATTCAAGCATTAGAGACTGATGAGGATACTTTGACCGATGAAGAATTTTCGGCAATCGCAACGTGGACGCACAGCGTTAAGCTTGATGAAGTGCTTGATGTTGTGTCCAATAAGAGATTTATTGATTATGACGGAAACAAACATATTTCTGTTAAAGAAGGAATGCAGGAAATCGCAGATGCGATGGCTTATCATCCAAAACATGACCTTTGTGATAATGATGCAGAGATTATGGTAAATCTTTTGCTAAAATACAAAGTCATGACGGAAAAGCAGATAAAAAATCTACCACTTGATTGATTTAAGTACGAAAAGAGGCTTTCTATAATTTAGGAAGTCTTTTTTTGTGAAAAACAACGGAAAATGGTATGTTGTAAAGAGTGTTTAATATATAATGTTACTACCCTCATTTTTTTCACAGACTATATGTATAGGTAATATAGAGCTGAGGGGAAGCTGCTTACAGTTACAACTTCTGGTTTTCCTACCAATTTTCTTTATAATGGGATTTTATCTCACCGGACAAACAGACATATTATTATTATACAGCAAACATCATGGAGGTATTAACAATCAAATTAAAAAAGGAGGAATTCTATGTATAGAAGAAAATTCAATTCAGAATTATGGAAGAAAATTTTTGAAAACCATGTAGCTACTTTTACTGACTATGGAAACATTAAAGTATTGGACTTCAAAGCGCCGGACACAAATATTTATCGAATCCGGTTTCTTTTTGAAGAGGATTATTGCCGCTTACATATTAGTGGTGATTTAGGCGAGCTGATTGCTGCAAATTTCGATAATATGACCTTTGATAAATTTTCTAATTATGTAAATAACATCAACTATTTTACAGAAAAGATACTTTGTCATAGCAGACCGATTTTTAAATATGATATAGAAAAAGCCAAGGAACAGTTAAAAGAACTGGCAGAAAAAAATGATTGGTCAGGCTATTTATGTGTTGACTCAGATGAGCTTGATACCGTTATGGATGATATCTTGATGGGCTTTAATGATGAAAAAGGTATCGAGGGCAAAGGATATGATTCGTTAGTTGAATTAGAAGAGGACGCATATAAATTTGTGAAAAATATTGGCCGAGAAGAGACCGATATTCTTGATATTTACATGCTCGCATTTAAGCTGGCAAAGAAACAATTGAATGATAAAGGAGGTAATGAAGTATGAATTTTGCAAAAGTGATAGAAAAAAATAGACAAGCGGATAAATTGATAAAAGAAATCAAAAAGGAAGATGATATAAGCGTACAACTTAAAATGGTAAAACAGATTACAGATATTAATGTTTTACAAACAATAGTGAGAAAGGTATTGATTTTAAATGAAGGTAATTAGTAATGGTCTTTAAATTGAAAAAAAGGAATATTCACTGTTTCATGCGAAATTAGAGGAGGTAAGAAAGTGATAGAATTTAGATTCAATGAAGATTTTGCAAATAACTGGAAGTCAGGTCAGATAGTTACTTGTGAAAAAAAAGAGGATAGTTATTTAATTGATAAAGTTGCATTTATTAAAAAGGACGAGCTCCTGAAACATGGTGAATTTATCACAATGAATGTTGAGATTTTAGGACATATGGAATCAAATGGTGTAGATGATTTATTCATGTTTGATAGAGATTTTCAACCAGGAGACACAGTACAACATTTCAAAGGTGGTTTCTATAAGATTGTTGCCATTGGAATTAATACAGAAACAGAAGAAAAGATGGTTGTATATCAGAGCTTAAAGGATAAAAGAGTATGGATTAGACCATATGAAATGTTTATCAGTAAAGTGGATAGAGAGAAATATCCAAACGCTTATCAGCCATATAGACTTATCAAAGTAAAGATTACTACTTAGTAATTAGTCTTGAACAATTCAGTTCAAAAGAAAAAAGGAATATTTAGAAGGAGGTAATTAAAATGTCGTTAGGATTTGAGAGGATAAAAAGACGTAAGGGAGAAGAAACAATGACTAAGGAAGAAAAGAAAGGATTTACTAATGCAGATAGAATTCGACATATGACAGATAAAGAACTGGCGGATTTTATTGATTGCCCTTATATGAAAGACCCTTATGATGAGTGCATTTATGGTTGGCATGAACATGATTGCGACAAATGCAAGTTAGAATGGCTGCAATCAATTAGAAAGGAGCAGTAAGTTTATGTATGATGTAATGAATTTATCTGAGTATATAATTACAAAATGCATTAAGGAAAATCATCTTATCAACAGTATGCAGCTCCAATATATTTTGTATTATATTCAAAAGGCATTTTTGATTGAAAAAGACAAACTTGCTTTTTTGGATGATATAAGAGTGAAAGCTTGGGGCCCAGCTATTTCAAGTGTATATGACCGTTATTGTGGATATGGCACTATGCCTATCTTCTTTTCGCCGGCAAAATATAATGTAGCGAAAGAAGATAAGCAATTAATTGACTCAATTATAGAAAGTAAACGAGTTTTGACACCATGGGATTTAGCTGAAGAATTGCGCAGAAAAGATAAAGTATGGAAGCAAATTTACAAAAAAGGCTCCGGATTATTCAATAAAAAAATTCCGGTAAGCTTATTAAAAATTACAGGAAGGAGAAATATATGGAATATCAATTGAGCAGACCCAGATTTGCAACTATTATTGATTTTTGTAATGGACTTGCCGCAGGCGAGAAATTAATAGTCTTTGAGTTTGGAAAACATTATGATTTAGTGTTACATATTTACAAAGATGAAGAATTTAATGCCTTAAAAGACGTGTACCATGCAAATTTGGTAAGAATTAGCACGGCTCAAAATGGAGAATGGGTTGATGATACAGAGGATGTGCATGTAACAGATGGTTCTTTATATAGGGAACTGCAACGAATTTACCATTATCAAAATTTAAAAACATTATAGGAGGACTAATTATGCAGAAAAATAATATTATTGCAAACGCAAAAAAAGAGATTGAGAACTTTGAGGACAAATTGGGTGAGAATTTTTATGACGCTATTCAGGAAGACGATAATCTTACCATTGATATGGCGAGAGGTATTTTACATGCCTTTTCTGATTGCAAAACAGAAAGAGAGTTCCAAGTCGCCAACAATATGCTTATAGGAGTATGCGGCTATAGTATCCAAACACTTATTGAACGAATCAAGGAATTGGACGAGGACCCGGAACATTATTGGCGTTGGGAAAATGATTTTTAATTTGATTTTGCAAAAGGCTCCCTTCGGGGGGCTTTTTTGTATGATTTTTTAATTCTAAACAGACATATTAAAAATATGAGAACAAATGAGCGATGACATGTGTAAGGAAAATTTTGCTCATAATATCGTTTTCATTTCAATCCAAAACAGACATATTAGTAGTGTAAGGATGATTAAGAAAAATATTCTTGCATGGAGAACACATTAAAGGAGGGCACATAGCGGAGAACACATTTTTGGAGAACACAGCCAGTAAAATAGGGAGCTAACTCAGTTGGTTAGAGTGCCTGTCTTATACACAGTTGGTCGTGGGTTCGAGTCCCACGCTCCCCATTTCTTAAAGTTTGCGGGAAACCTTCTTTCGTATGTTATTAAATGCAAAGAGAAGTTCTTTAAAGCCCGGAGTGATAACCGCAAACGCTTCGGGCAAAAGGAAGATTAGCTCAGCGGCAGAGCGTTCGGCTGTTAACCGAATGGTCATGGGTTCAAATCCCATATCTTCCTCTCCTTAATGCTTGCATGTATCGTGAAACATTTTTCCAATGTATCATGATATGCGTTTGGAGCTAATAATCCACCTCTTTCCAGATAGTTCATTTTGTTATGTCAAGGCGGAAAAGCAAGCACCTTGACAAAACCTAGCGGTATCGCCAAGTGGTAAGGCACAGGACTTTGACTCCTGTATTCGCAGGTTCGAATCCTGCTACCGCCACTGTCCAAATATAATGGACAATTTTTAACATATGTGAACCTTGGCTCTGACGTTAGCATTTATGGAAATGCATCGGGCAAGAAGAATAAGTTGTAAGAAATCTTCCCATTTGAAACTTTCTTCATGAATTGCCCGAATATGTAAGGTTCGAATCCTTACCGTCAGATTTGCGCTTCACTTTCTCTAGCGAGGGAGGATAGAAGCGCATAGGACAAACTTCCTGAAGCCGAAATGATTTAACTAGTCGCAGGTTGGGTCTTGGCAAAAAACTGTAACTGTAGAGAGCAAAACAAAGACATTGCGGCCAGGTTTTTGCTGGCAGTTATAAACATCTTTAGTAGTTATGAGAACTTGCAAAGGGCAAGTCGGGGAGTTTCAAAGATGTTATGGTTTTCCTTATTTTTTTGGTTGGCCTCCTCTCTTTTTGCGAGAGAGGAGAATGGCGGCTTAGTCAAAAGGCAAGACAATAGGTTTTCATCCTATGAGTGTGGGTTCGAGTCCCGCAGCCGTCATTTAAACATGATTATCTCAGTGAAGAAGGAGTTTTCAATCCTGCTGAGACGCATGGTAATAAGTTGAATTAATTTGAGATATTGAATTGATTAACAACTTTTATTAAGAAGTGATTCTTGATATGGAGACAGAAACTGTCAACAACGCTGTGTGGTGTATCATTATAAAGAGGTCAAAAGCAGAATCCTTGTGGCTGACATAATAGACGCCCGATGTTCGGGAATAATCCGTTGATGTGAGAGGTGTGAGAGACCACGGACTAAACGGAAATCTCAACAAGTCAGTTTGCCTTGAACCTGAGAAATCAGGGTATAACACGAGAAATTTGTTAAAGTAGCGGTATGGCAGAACTATTAAAAATAGAAAAAAATAATATTTTCTGAAAGAACCGTGAAATTTGTGGGTATCATTCCCACCCGTGCTTAGACAGTGGTAAGAAGCCAAGGGTCGCTCCCGAACGCTCAGACTTATCATCACGGTGGCCGAATATGACTGAGTTTATAATGGATAAAGGGAAACCTTAATCATGTTTATTTTTTACAGATATAAGCCTAATTGGTAAGGCGGCGCTTTGCTAAAGCGTTAGTAACCGGCAACGATGTATAGGTTCAAATCCTATTATCTGCGTTTGCATCACAATAGTGATGTAATAGACCGTTTTAATCTTAGATGGATAAAGATTGTAATAATTTGGTTGTTTTACCAGAACTTAGTTTAGAGCAAGGGGCGCTTCCAGAAGCGTAAGGTCTCTCTGAATCCATCCAATAACAAGTTGATGTGTGGCGGAAAGGGTAGACGCAGGAACCCACAAGTACGATGCCAAAGTGAGCCGAAAGGATATGGACAAAGGCATCATGAGAGGTTCGATTCCTCTCCACATCAAGATTCCGGTTCATTACCGGATAAGGCAGGCGTTACGGTAGTCCCTGCTGAAATAATTAAAATGCCTGCGTTGGAAAAATATCCAACGCGGGAAACCGTAGGAAACAATAGCGAAAAGGAGGTCAAAGGTTTTGTTCGTCCAATAATAAACTGGACAGAGTAACAATGAATTTTAAGAAAGGATAGCGAAAAAGTTTTCGCAAAAAGGTGATTATTATGGATGTAAGTATTAGTATCGGTATGATTATTTTAGCAGTTATTGTTTTGGTTGTAATCGGTATTATTGCAAAAAATGTGCAGGTGGTTCCTCAATCTTCCTGTCGGATTATTGAACGATTAGGAAAATATAAGGCAACTTGGCAGGCCGGGCTTCATGTAAAAGTCCCATTTATTGATAATGTAGTGCGGTATATTACCTTAAAAGAGCAGGTTTTGGATTATCCGCCGCAGAATGTTATTACAAAAGATAATGTAACGATGCAGATTGATTCGGTTGTTTATGCAACCATTTTTGACCCTAAGAAATTTACATACGGTGCAGAAGACCCATCTTCCGGATTACGAAATCTGACGGCAACAACACTTCGAAGCATTATCGGAGAAATGGAATTGGACGAAACGCTCTCGTCAAGAGAAGTTATTAACGGTAAAATGCAGAAGATTTTGGATGAAGCAACGGATGCTTGGGGAATTTGCGTCAGTCGCGTAGAAATTAAAAATATTATTCCTCCGGCTGAAATTGAAGAAGTCATGACAAAACAGATGCGTGCAGAACGCGAGCGAAGAGAGACATTACTCCAGGCCCAGGCACACAAAGAATCTGTAGTAGCAATGGCGGAAGGAGACCGTCAGGCTAAAGTGTTAGCCGCTGAAGCAGAAAAAGATGCTGCAATTGCACTGGCAGAAGGCAAGGCCAAGTCAATTAAGCTTGTGTATGAGGCAGAGGCAGATGGTATTCGCATGTTGGCTAATTCGCAGATGAATGACAACGTGCTGCGTTTGAAATCCATTGAAGCAATGAAAGATGTTGCGGATGGACAGGCTACAAAAATCTTTATCCCGACAGATTTAAGCCAAAGTATTGCTTCTATGGGAATTTTGGGGGACATGCTTGGTACGGCAGAGCAGAAAACGTCTGATGTATCAAGAGAACAGCTGAGAGAAAGCCGGATTCAGGCGAAAGCAAATGAGAAATTAGAAAAAGATTCTTGCGTATATGATTTAGAAACTAATGAAATCACATTAAAGGCTGCTGAGTCAAACGCAAAAACATCGTCTGAGTTAAATGAAGATATTTCAAGATAGGAGGTGATTGTATGAATCGGATTAGAGACGAGACTAAAATGTAAAAATATGAAATAATTTTTTGTAAAGCGTTACTTAACGCGCGTGGATGGATAAAGGAAAAAGCTTAATTTGTAGATAAATGTCTTTATTATCGTTCATAGATTAATGAACGAATGTGGAATTCAACCTTGCATATGCAATACGTGACAGGCGTGGCGGTGGAGAGCGATTGGTAGCTCGCTTAGTGAAATACATTAAGAGGTGTCGGTTCGAGTCCGGCCAACGCCCTTTTGAAAGAGTAGTGTAAAGGTTAAGCACAACAGTCGGCCACATTGTAGTTTCGGTTCGATTCCGGACTCTTTCATTTTTCTGCTTAGACTATTTTGGTAATCTCGTACGATGAATAGTTGGAAAAACTGTAACTGTGACTAACTATATGATAATTACGAGTAAGGCATATAGGCAGTTGCATGTCTCAGAGTAATAGGACAAAGCATCTGGTGACCGGATGCGAGCAGTTTTCAAGAGACATTAAAAAAGTATGCTAATTCCTGCTTAGGAGGGGAAAAGGAAGATGCGATAATGGCACTAATTATTATAAGGAATGCATTATTTGTTATTTTTTTGGTTTTTTGTTCCTTGAATCTTTATTCATATAAAATTGATAGTGGCGAATTACATGCATTTACAAGCCCCGCCGTAAAAATAGTAAGTGCTTTAATTCTTTTGGCTTTTGTGTATTTATGAAAAGCAATGCAAAAGTTGCAATGAAAATTTTCAAAATTAGCAGTTGGGATGACAACATGAATTCCTTTGAATACGATTGTATGAATTCAGCATATTAATTCTCTTTTAAGAGGGAACGAGAGGATGTGAGCCAATGATAAGTACAATAATTCCATATTGTGTTTTTGGTGTTTGTGCCATTTATGGATACAATATAATTATACGACACGGAGACGCAGAAAAAGCCGTTAAAATAAATCAAATTACTATATTAGCAATGAGATAGGAGGAATGAGAAATGGATTTAGGAACAATATCAACAATAATTTCAATAGTCGGAGCTGCTTTAGTACTAGTTGGTTTATTTATATCTTTCCCTTTAGAAAGCGAAGTTGGAATGATTTTTGTTATTAGTGGCTTTATTGCTTTACTTGTAGCTTTATTGATGTCATTGTTGACGACATCAACAGAAAAATATGATATATGTAGTGTGAAAACTCAATCAGAATATTCTTCTTGTTTCTTTTTAGGAACCGGTGGAGCAGAAAAAGATGATTATTATTACTTTTACCGAATCAACAAAAAAGGCGGGAAATCTATTGACCGTGTTCCTATGCAATGGACTACAGTTTACGATACATTAAGTAAATCAGAAATACCTCATATAATTATTAAAAAAAGAGGTGGCTCGATTGATAGCGCGGAATTGTATGTTCCTAAAGGAACTGTAATTGATACATATGATATATCTTATCCGGAGTAAAAACGGCATATATGCAGGCTTAAAGCCTGCTGCCGGTAACGGCTAATTTTGCAGCCGAATGGTGAGGGTGTTATACTACTTCGTTAAAGCTTATATTTAATGAAATATAAGCACAAAAAGACCAAATTGTATGTAATAGTACATATTTGAAAAGAGAGGCTAAGGCTTCTTTTTTTTCTATTTGCCTGCGCGAACAAATTGTCAAGATTTTGTAGAAGAAAAAGAGATATAACAGACATATTAAAAGTAGTAGAAAGGAGATTGTTATGAAAGTTATTAAGAAAATACTGGCGGCAACCATGGCTTGTGTTGTTATGCTGACGAATACCGGCTGCGAAAATCCATTTATTGATACGCCGTCCAATACCCCGGACCCTTATGCGATACAGATTCATACAAAAGATGATTTACAGGATGACTGCTATTATATTAAGCATGGTGATGAATTTTACGAAATTCCATACGGGGAGCAAAGTTTCTATAAAAATGAAGAAACAGATGCAGAGTATGTTTTGGCGCAAGATGATGAACCGGAGCCAACAAGAAACTGGTTTTACAAAAAAGGTAAAGATGAGTTAATCATTCCTACTATGTATCAGGATGATAGTATCGTATATAAAACATCGGAAACAATTGACAATGTGTTTGAATGGGAACGATTTTCAGATGATGGTTATACAATTGGCCTGAGAGGAATTAATTTATCAGAAAACGGTAAATTGATTACATCAAATTATATAGCCAATCTTTTGGAGAACAGTCCATTTGACAAAGTAATGCACCGTGTTGAGGAAATGGACAATGAATATTACCAAACATTTACAATTGATTCCGTTAACGGAAAGAAACTTTCTCAAAAAGATTTAGGAGAAAATGGTTGCATTAAGGGCCTCAATACAGATACAGAATTAAAGGTTCAAATTTATGCCGGCACAACTCCTTATATAATTAAGACCAAGGCAGATGTGCGTGTATTTAGCAATATTGAGAATTATTGGACGAAAACAATTCAGTATCAGTCCGGATTTGCTGAAATAACTACTTCGAAATCCTTTATTTCTGGATATTATAAAGTGGAAAACAGCGGACTGTTTCGTTATATTGACCGTCCATATTCAAAAGACATTGATATAACTAAAATTGATTACAATAAAAGATACTTTAAAAAGGAAGAAAATGGTTTTCTTGTTACAAAAGATGATAAAGACCAGTACTTATACGAGCAATAATCAAAGAGGTGTTCGCATGGTAACTTCTAGTATCACAAAGAACCTTATATTTTTAGAAAAAAGAAAAATCACTCGGTTTTAACGCCGAGTGACCTTTTTTTTTACATAGCATACAATTTTTTCCTAGCTGCAATTAGCTGAGTCGCTTCTTGATTTAATACACGTTTCATTGCTGAATAACTGGTTCCGGTCATTTTCAAAAATTCTTTTCCTTCTTTGGAAGAAAACAAATAGCCGCTTTCTACAATTGCATGTAGTCGTTCCATAATTTTCCCGTTCATGATAACCCGGTAAGTATCCGGGTCTTCTTCCCATAGCCGTTTTAAGGAAAAATTACGATTTTCGCCATTCAGATAATAACCGGCGATATCACGTTCTCGTGTTTCTTTTGTCCGATAGTTCCCATAAGAAATAATATCTGCTACGGCATGAGGCGTTTCAAGGTCAAGATTTAATT
>ERZ773194.4221-NODE-4221-length-11535-cov-4.166376_pt1 | contig 11535 bp, 10 predicted proteins | sample MGYA00511240_ERZ773194 | MGnify/ENA primary metagenome ERZ773194 (study PRJEB29015, sample SAMEA2737774) | human gut metagenome | biome: human gut; feature: human-associated habitat; material: faeces | place: China | collected 2012 ... | reverse complement strand
GGACTTTTCCTCCACGGTGCGGCGCAGCTCCACGTTGGCTGCGGAGAACCGCAGCCCCTTGTGTTCGCCCTCGTGGAAATCCGTCACGGTACACTCCGTAAAGGGGACCGCCGACAGCCTTGCCGCCTCCAGGTACGCCCAGTCGATGGGCAGCGTGGCCGGCTTCGGCTCCGGGCCGAAGGCTTTTGTCAGTTCCGTGCGGAAGAAGCCGCCCAGTTGCTGCTGCATCAGGGCTTTTTTCTTCTTCTGGGCGGGCTTGGCCACCAGCAGGAACAGTGCCACGCCGGGGAACGCCAAAGCGCAGACCAAAATGGGGTCATGCTGTATAAACATTGAAATACACCCGGCGATCACCAGTAAAACGCCCAGCGATATGCTGATGCTCTCCGTTCTCTGATAGCTTCCCAGCTTCTTTGACAGCTCGGCGTCCGTCATCCGCTCAACGCCCACCGCGTCAAAATCATTGCGTTTCTTTCGCATAGCTGTCCCTCCTTAGTAGCAAAGGCTGAAATACAGGCTGCGGTAGGGATCCACCGTGTCGATGTCCATGAGGGAGGCTTCGGGGGAAATGCTGTCCAGCTGCATGCGTTTGGCACTGTCTTTATAGTTGTCCGGCTGCGCCTCGGCGGCAAAGACCAGCCCATCATAGTCCTCCGGGAGATAGACGGCGTAGCTCTTGGTCAGGACCTGCGCCCAGTCCCCCACGTTGTACTGCCAGTTGGTGGAGTAGGCGAATTCAATGAGATAGCTGTTCCCCTGCCAGCTGACGGTGTGGAGATAATAGTTGTCACCGCGTTGGCTGTTGCCGTAGGCCGTTGCGGTGGTGAGCCACATGCCGGTGTAGAAGTCGTACAGCTCGCTGTCGGTATTGGTGATGTACTGCTCGGCGAAATACGGAATGGAGCTGTCCGGAATATAGCAGATGGCATCAAAGTGCAGCTCGCGAATGCCGTCGTGGGTGTAGTCGCCGCTTTTTGTGATCTCCCAATAGCAGTCGCCGGTGTTATAGCCGTCGCCAAGACCTGAGTAGCTGCAAACGCCGTCCTCCAGCAGGAAGGTTCCCATCTCCACGGCGGCGTTGATCGCAAGACCGTTTTGCGTGAAGTAGGGTTCGCCGGATTGGATTTCATCTGCCGGAAGGAGCGCGCCGTCGTCCGCACCGCCGCTGATGGAAACCGTGGAGAGATCCTCCCGGAACACATAGCGCTCGACCGGGTCCCAGATCCAGACCAGCTCGGTTTCATCGCCGTTTTCGTGGATAAAGCTTATCAGCACGTCGCTTTCGCCGTCGCCGTCGAGATCCTCAAGGAAAATGGCGTTGAAGGCCTGCTCTGCATCGGGAATGTTCATGGGAAAGGACACGCTGTCAAAGAGCACCTGCTCGGGAAGGTCGCGGTAGAAGGCCGCGCTGCTCTCGCTCACTGTGACCAGCACGTCTACGCTTTCGCCGTCGTGGGTGATGGTGCCGCTTGCGGCCACCATGCCGCTGGTGCGCCAGTCCTCTCCCGCCACATCATCGGAATTGCCGCAGGCGGCTAGGCTCAGGCAGAATGCCAGCGTCAGCGCAGAGCAAACGATATGCTTCCATCGAATTTTCATCATTCTTCCGTCCTTTCTATTACTCCATCAGGTAGTAAGAGCCTTCGTCGCCCCATACGAGAACGTCCTCGTCCAGTTCAAAGACCTTGTACGACACGCCGTCGTACATCGTGGAATCGGCGTAATAGGTGCTCGCCTCGTCCGTCGAATAGGAGAAGGTGCCGCAGTCCATTTCCGCGCTTTCAGCGCCGGGCGCGCGCTGGTAAAAGCTCCAGTTGCCTCTGCCGTCAATGACAATATAGGTCTCAGCGGATAGGTCGCCGTCATAGTACCAGATGCCCTTGAATTCTGAAACGTTCCGCTGGCAGAGGTCGGAATCCCAGCTCCAATAGGAATTTGCATCGCCGTTCAGACGGCCGTTCCAGTCAGACACCTCGTCCTCCGAAAAATCGGGTGCATCGTCCTCTGTGAGACGGCCGCCGTCCTCATACCAGAGGTACTCCATTCCTTCGCTGGGATTAAAGTAGCCGTAGGCGGCGCAGTAGAGCTGACCGTCCTCCATGGCGATGCGGCTGCCGGAGTCGTCGAGATCGCTGTAAGCGTAGATGGCCTCCCACTCCGGCTCATAGCGGAGATAGCCTCCGTCCACCGCTTCGCCACTGAGGTAAAGAGTCCAATTGCCGTCAGCGTCAAACTCCATGTAGTCGTAGTCGTTGTTCGCTTCTCCCAGCCAAATGCCCTCAAAATCGCTGAAGTCGTTCACGGTATCCTCGCTGACCCCGCCGCCCAGTCCATCGTTGGGGTCGTCCTGCAAGGAGGGATCTCCGCCGCAGGCCGTGCACAGCAGGCAGAGCAGCATCAGCCCCGCGAGAGCGTATGGTAATTTCTTTTTCATGTGATCGTCCTCCTTATTTTCCGCGCGTTACGCCATTTTCTGATAGAATTCAAAGTCGCCCCAGCGCAGCGTGTCGTGGTCGAGAAGGGTGAATTCATAGGCCGCCTCGTCATACAGCTCGGAAACCGCGAGATACATCTCCTCGGAGTCCTCGGGGGCCAGCTCGACGGTGCCGCTGTCCACCGTGGTGGGGTCGCCGTCGCCACCGGGCCGCTCCAGCAGCTCCCAGCCGCCGATTTCGTCAAACACAAGGATGCTGCGTGCGTCCCACTCGGCGTCCAGATACCATGTGCCCGCCATCGTCTCAAAATCGATGTCGCCGATGTTCTCGCCCGGCGCGTCGCCGGTTATCTGCGTAAAGGTGCCAAGCTCGGCCACATGCAGCGAGCCGACCTCGTCGAACCAGCTGCGGTAGGCCATGCCGTCGTGCTCGTTGTAGAAATAGTCGCAGTCATACTCCGGCACGAACTGAATGAAGCCGCTGGCGGTCACTTCTTCGTCCGAATCGTACAACGCAAAGCGCACCTCGTCACCGCTGTCGTTGGTGGCGGAGATCAGCGTGCCGCCGTCCTCGCCACGCCATGCGCCGCCGAAGACGTAGAGGTTCGACATCTGTTCAGCGTCCTTGACCAGACCCTCGAAGGAATCCGGCAGGCCATAAAAATTATAGTCGCTGCCGTCGTCGCCATAGTCCTCGTTGCTCTCGCCGCAGGCGGCAAGGCTCAGGCAGAGCGCCAGCGTCAATGCAAAAGACAGATAGGTTTTCAAATGTTTCATCGTCTCCTTCTCCTTTTTCAAATGAACTGCTTCAATGCTCCTGTTCCGCCATGGACAAGATTTCATCGTGGCTCAGCTCCACATCACCGAAGCGGACAAAGATGCCGTTGGTCACGGCGCTGTTCCACACCCGTGCATCTGCAAGCGGGCGAAACCGGATCTTATCGAGATAGGGCTTCATATCCAGCAGGAGCCGGCTTCCGGATACAAAATCGACTTGAAGCACATGATCGGGCAGCGGTGTGACGGCTGTGAGATACCTTCGATTCAAGTGCGCGCCCTCCTTTCTGTGAAAATAAAGATCCACCGTACAGACATTGTACGGTGGATCTTGTGGGAGAACCATTAACCAAAGGTTAGGTCTTTTGCCCGAACAGCCCGGCAAGCGCCTTTCGCTTGGTGCGGGTGTCGCCCTCAATATGAAGTTTTGAATAGATCTGATTGACATACTGCTTGACGCTGCCCTCGGAGAGATAGAGCTTTTCCGCGATCTCGCGGTTGCTCAGCCGCTGCGCTATCAGCTCTACGATCTCAAACTCCCGCGGTGTCAGTACATCGAAGGCAGCCGGGCGGACGCTTGCCGCGTTTCGCGCCCCTGCCGCCTCACCAAGTTTGGTGATTTTTTCGACCAGCTCTGTTTTGATCTCTCGCGCCAGCAGGGGCCTTAAGTACGCGTAGTTTTCAACAAACGGCATCACAAGACCGTCCGGCTCAGCGTTGGAAAGCGCCTTTCCCAACCATGCATGGGCTTCCTCAATTTTTCCCAATTGCGCATAGGCCGCCGCTGTCTGAATGCGGCTATGTATTGCTACTAATGCGTAGTGCATTGCCTCGCACACAGACAGCAGTTCGGAGCTGCGACCCGCCACTTTGGCATAGGCGCCCTCAGCAAGATAGACCTGATTTTCGATCATTTCCATCATGGGTTTTCCCGGTGCGAGCATGTTGATATCGGAGAGGCGGTGCTGCGAGAAAATCTCCGGGATTTTGTCCGTTTCGCCGCGCAGGGCATGGTAGTAGGCGCTGGTAGCACTCCAGAGGTTGATCCACGAGGCGTCGTGATAGCGCAGAAGCTCCGCGTATCGCTCCGCAAAGGTATAGCGCTGCTCCACATCGGTATAAAGCGAGAGCCGCCGCGACAGAAAATCGCAGCAGAGCGCCATGTTGATCTGCCCATTGTCCTTCACCTGCGTGTAGGCACGTTCCAACTCAATATGTGCATCGGTGAAGCGCCCCTGACAGAACAACGCCTCGGCGCGCATGATGGTCTCCGCGCCCTGCCCGTGATGGTTGGTGACCTTGTAGTAGTGGGGCATGCACTCGTCCATCTCAAAAAGTTCGCTTTTGAGCGATCCCGGTGCGCGGTGGAACATCATCAGGACAGATGGCGAGCCGAAGGTCCAGCCGCCGCTCGACTGAATGCTGATGGCGGGGCGGGACATCTGCGCGCTGGCGCTGCGGTGCAGACGGCTCATGGCACTGATGTCGTTATAGCAGAGAAAGCTCAGAATGAGGTCGCACTCTCCCAGCAGGTTGCCGCGCTCTTCTTCGGACAGCTCTGGATGCTCCTCGATGGCCGTCAGCAGCAGGGTCTTCAGCTCCATCATTTTCGGAATCTGCCGCCATGTGAACATGCGGCGCATCAGCACCAGAATGGCGAAGGGGTGGGCCTTGAGCGTTTCGGCGGGGCATTTGTCCAGCGCTTCCAGTACGTCCTCCGGCTTGAGCGCGGCGAGCAAAATGCCCGCATCGCTGCGGATGACGCGCAGCAGCGCGTCGTAATTTTCACTCTTCCGGTAGGCGGCGATGGCATGGAGATATTGCCGGTGCTGCTCATACCACAGGCCGAAGCGCTCCCAATAGAGCTGCTGCGTTTCCGCCGACATCGCAAGAAAGCTGCGCTCGGCGCACTCCTTCATCATGTGGTGGAAGCGATAGGTCACGCCGTCCGGCAGACGCGCAACAAAGGCGTTCTGCTCGGTCAGCAGGGAGAGAATCTGCCCCGCGTCCGCATCACCCGTGATATGCTGCGCCATTTTGGCGCTAAATTCATCGGCAAGCCCCATGACCGCCAGAAACTCCCGCTGTTTTTGCGGCAGTGGGTCGATCATGGCGGCGGTAAAGGTGGAGTAGATGTCCGAATGACGGCTGGGCAGCACGCCGCGCTCGGAGAGCGTACGCAGACTCAGATACACGGCGGAAAACCAGCCCTCGCTCGAATAGAGAAGGCTCTCCACCTGCGCGTCGGAAAGCTCCGTGCCGCAGCGGTGGGCATAGACGGCAAGCTCCGTGTGGTTGAGGCGCAGCTGCTCCGTGCCGATCTGATAGACTCTTGCCCCCAGCCGCACCACCTCCGCCGCGGGCAGAAAGCGGTCGCGGCTTGCAACGATCAGATGCACGTTTGAAGGAAGCCTGTTTGCGAGCATACAGAGAAACAGCGAGGCGCGCTTGTCCGTGAGCAGGTGGAAATCGTCGATGAAGAGATAGCGGGGCGTATCATCTGCCAGCGCGTGGCAGAGATCGTCCACCAGCAGCCCACCGCCCGCGGCGTCCGTGGGGCAGGGATAGTCCCGCAGGAAGGGGGAGCCTGCGCGGGCGAACGCCTCCTGTACGCTTTTCCAGAAGATCGCAAGGTTATCGGAATATACGCTGACGCGGATGATGCGCAATGTCTCCGCCTTGGCGCGCTCAGCGAGATACCAGTTCACCGCCGTGGTCTTTCCGTAGCCCATGGGCGCGACCACGGTGGTCATGGCGCATCGGGAGATGGGCCGCAGACTTTCCTGAAGTCGCTCGGAGATGTAAATGGTGTTCAGATTCCACTTCGGTTTTGGCATGGCATCGTCCTCCAATGCGCTTTCACAGAGTTTTTTATCAAAAACTATTTTGGCTTAGATACAAGTATATCGGTTTTCTTTACAAGTGTAAACTGTCCATGCCCTTACCTGTGAAATTATTTTGCAGGCAGAGGATAAGCGAATAGAAAAAGAAACAGATACCTGCCTGCTCCTCGTGTGAAACTGTGCCAAGATAAAAAATCGAGTGGCCATAAGTGACGCTTCTTATGACCACTCGATATGGTGCGGGCATGGGGACTTGAACCCCAACGCCTTGCGGCACGAGAACCTAAAGGTGATGTCACCTTAGTGAAAGATTTTCAGAGCCCTCCATATCATAAGGGAAGGGCATCTTTTCCAACGCTTCAAAAGATATTTCGGTCGTGACCGGCCGAATACCTGCTAAATCATAGCATACTCTGCCGGAAAAGTATAGCATGATTATAGCTTTACGGGAGGAAATTTCTGCTGTTGCATGACGCGGTTTGTAATGTGAGTATGATGCATTGTAAATCTGAATGCGATCCTGAAGTCCGAGGTCACCGCCCTGCATTTCATTCATCTTTTTCGCGTAAGCGACTGCGATGCAAATAGTATTCTTCCCCTAATCCTTCGGCTCTAAAATATGCACGAGCATAGTCCAGCAGCTTTTGCTTGGCATTTAGAAACCAACGATTCTCCGGTTCGATTTGCAAGACATACTGCACACTTCCTATTAGGTGTGTCATATATGTAGGGCAGCGAATCGGTTGACCATCTTCGAGAAAATTCAACCGATTACCGTGTACGATGCTGTCCTCTATGCCAAACTTCAAAGTATAGTAAATTTCCTGCCGCAGGTTTCGTTTATAGCTGCTGGGGATGGAGAGCTTTTCATTGACGACCAAGCCTGTTACTATCTGCCGGTCAGCATTGCTGATGAAATGTGTTTTCGCTTCATTCAATTCAAAGCCCATCTCAAACAACATTTTTTTGACTTTTTGATAGACTCCGTAAAGCGGACGGTCGGAGGAAAAGGTCATATCATCGCAATAGCGAGTATAGGTGATTTGGCGTTGGTTACACCAGCGACCGATCTGGTCATCAAAACGACGCATGACGATATTGGAGAGCGCAGGAGATGTTGGAGAGCCTTGTGGAAGAGCATCATTTTTGCAACACAGGGAAGTCAGCAGAAAGCCGACCTGCTTCGATACATAGCGGGTGTTGAAAGCTGCGCAGAGGACTTGCTCAAAAGAGATGCTTCCGAAAAAATCGGTAATATCCAGTTTTAGAAGGTTCTTTTTTCCAATGTGTGGCTCTGCATTTTTGCGAGTAGAGCTTCCTTTTTGATAAGCAGTTGCAAATTTTGAAACAGGGAGCTGTGAAAGAATTCTATCCTTGATTGGGCCCAAACAAAATTGAAGTCTGATACTTGGTATGTATAGGCTGCGATAAGTGCCATCTTTTTTGGGGAGAAATGCCTTTTTATACTCTTTTTGAATGTGATTGACAATATGGTTTAATTCACCACAGCTTATGCCTAAGAAACCGGCCAGCTGCTCGGCATCATAAAGAAATGGCATATTGGGGTGGACAGAATGGTAATCCAAAACCATATTTGCTGCTTCTAACGGTCCGAACTTTTTCACAAAAGCCGCATCGCACGGCTCAAAGGTCACACAGCTTCCTTCTATTTTCATGTGTAGCGTCCTCCCAAAAATCAGCCCTTTGCAGTACAAAATGGTCGGATAAAGTGGAGGCGAATCCTGAATCACGCAGTGATTTCCAATTCGCCGGAACGTATCTGACCGGGGCATCGCTGTGCGATGCGGATAACCTTGAAATCCAGAACAGCGACTCGCTGTCCCTCCTAAAGAAATTGGCTTTAGGTTGTACGCTACTGCAAAGGGCTGACTTTATTAATATGATAAGGCCATAAAGTAGGAACTGTCAAGGTGCTCTGCGATTTTAGAGAATACCTCGTAACTTTGTGCAGAACATATTCTGTGTGGGAACTTATAACCGTACTTCAGTTTCCCGAAAAGTTTTTTCGCGTCGAGAACCGTGCCAGATCAATGTTGGTGGCCCATCCTTAAACTCGAGTGGGCATAACAGATAACAAAAAGAATAACGGTTTCCCGTCTATGACCTTAAACGCAGGTGGGAAACGGAACTGTCGGTCTTTTTGGCAGGTCGCTCGATGCGACGGAAAGAGTTTATTCACAGAATTCAAAGGAATCCCGCTGATTTACAGTATCCAGCGCAAGCTGCGCACGAAACAGTTCATCAGCGGTCTTTTCATAGTCCGCCTCCACAGCTGCCAGATCGTAGTTCGTATAGGTGTAGTCGATAATGTTCGACTGCCGGCCGTACTGCTCTTCAACGCGCTCTTTGGGCAGCCTGCTTTTCATTTCAAGCAGCTTGCTCTTCCGCTTGGTCAGCTGCGGAATATAGACCAGCATCTCGTCGATCGTAATCCCGAAGCCATCCACGACCTGCGTCGTGTTGAAGCAGTTGATGGCGTGCTTAAGTCTGCGGATCGTTCCCTCCAGTTCTTCAAGACGCGCCTGTGTTTTTGCGTAATCATAGGCGGGACGCACAGATTCAATGTCCTCGCCCATCGCCGCGCGGAAATCCCGGCTGCGCTGTTCTTTATCCAGTAGGGCGGAATATTCGTCATTCAGCTTTTTCAGCAGCTTATTTGCCTGTGCAGAAGTGTATTTCATAGTTGCTCATCCTTTCTTTGCGCCGCGTCCCGGCACCATTCGTACGATTTCTGTTCTGCTGATAGAATAGCACAGTACCCTGTACAAATGTCCGTACAGGGTGCCGCGCGATTACTCTGTTTTATTGAGCAAATCATTCTCGAATTTTTGTATTTCTCGCCAATTTGTATTCAAGTATCTATAGATTTCTTCTTTATAGTTTTCGCTGTTTGGCTCGGACTCGATTGTATGACGCGGCCAATTCCGGATGCGTTTCCATCGCCAATCTTCCTTTCTGTCGGGACGATTCAGTGCCTGACTGACGCGGTCACAAGCCGCACGTTGCTCATCTGTTAGATTGTCGCTGCACAATGAGAGCGTGATTTTAAAATAGTTTTCGCGTTTGATGATTTCATAAAATGCCATATCTGTTGTTTTCCAGCCACTGATGGGTTTAGTGTGCTGGGGAAACAACTTTCGGATGGCCTCGGTTGTAAATCGGGTATATGTATTATTGGACCACTGAGGACTGAAAATCAACTCGCCTTGTTCGCTTTTTTCTCTACACCAATCTTCCACTACTTCACAGATTGGGTTGAGCGAGGTTTTACAGTTTTCATAAATGGTATCGAGCACTTCTTTGTGTCTGTCATAAAAGTCCTGACACAGCTTTTTAATGTTATCGTCCCCCACGATGTGCCTCCTGACAGCTGCTGTATAATGATCCAACAGCATATTTACTTCCGGCAAAAGAGCACTACCGCCTTTCGCACTTTCGATTGCGTCTAAAATATCTGCATAGCTGACTGGCTGCCAGTATTGCTGGTCATCTGCCGATAACGGAGCAATTCCATCCGGAGATAGAAATGCAAACGACATGGTGTAACCGGGGTATTCTTCTAATAGCATGTCCCGATAACGGCGAAGCTGATCATCGTGCTCTCCAGAGAACACTTTATTTTCGACACACAGCAAGTATTTTTCTTTCTGGCATAAAACCAACAAGTCAATGTGCTGCCACTCACGCCTCACAATACAGACTGTCACATTTTCGGGGACCACTTCTCTTTGCCCTAACTTTGAGACAAACTCCCGCAAAAACTTATCTCCCATTCCGTGATTGCCGTTGGGATCAAGAAGCCATGCCAAGAAATTACTGTGGCGGATCTCGGCATTTGTAATACCCAAGACCTCAAAAATGTTCAGCGTTTGCATCTTCTGAGACAGCTGTTGGAACGATGTATCAGCTTCCAATTTATGAAGGGTTTCTTCGGAAATGAGATTTCCCATATTAGCGTTCTCCCGTGCTATACCAGTTTTGCCCAATGCTCTCAATGATCTCCTGCCGCAGCCAAACGGGCTCTGCCACCTCCACAAAGGAGAGGTATTGCAGTGCCCAAAAGCGCACACCGCGCGGCGGGGTAGTCAATACGGCGGTAAAGGTCTGCTCGTCCCGCTCAAAAATCTGTATGTCCGTACCAAAGCGGTCCAGCACATCGTCCAGCACGGCGCGGTCGCAGTGCAGCACCACCCGCTCCGGCGCGCCTACAAAGGCGTAAACGGCATCTTGTGCCTCTTGCTTCTGCGCCGACTTTTCGCTGCGGGGCTCGTCCAGTATCCGAATATCCGCCATGCGGTCAATGCGGTACAACCGCGTGTGCGGATCGTGGTCGGGGACGCAGATAAGGTAATAGTGTTCGTTGGTGTACACCATCTCATAGGGGCTGAGAGTGTAGGTCGCCGTAGGATGCTGCCGTTTGTCATATCCGTAGTGCAAGTAATCCAAGGTCACTTTCTTCTTGCGTGTAATGGCCTCATCCAACTGCTCAATATTCCAAAAAACCTGCCGGTTACCGGTCTTATGTCCCTGCCGGGCGACGGTCAGATGGCGATACTTTTTCCGCTGGTGGACACTGAGCTGCTTTTGCAGTTTTTGGACAAGCTGCTCGGTCTGCCGAGGGGGAATAAAGGGAAAGGCGTACACCGCGTCCGTCAGCAGAAGAACTTCCGACTGCTCCAGCTCTCGACTACGGAGGTAATAGCCCACGCCGTTATCCTCGTAAAGGGAGATGTCGTAACCGAGCTCGATCAAAAGCGCAACAGCCCCGTATACGGTGCGGCGATCGATTTTGATACCGTAGAGGGACTGCATCTTTGCAATGATCTCCCGCATGGGCAAAATGTGTTCCGCATCGGAATACTCCTTTAGAACCTCCAAAAGGCAGATGGCATTGGCTTTTTCCGTCAGCATAATGCAGTCCCTCCGTGTTGTTTTACTTCAGTACCGGCCACTTAGCCCAATTAGAGCAGGAAGAACTGCAAAATTTCGTACTGCCCCGATTGGAACCGTTTGGAATTTGGCACTTGGCGCTATTGCTGGTCGGCTCCGAAGAATTTCCGGAATTCACCAGATTGCGGCTTCCGGTCCAATAGGCGCAAGTGGCGCAGACCTTGTTTGTTTTGGAATAATGCATAAAGACATCTCCTCTCATAGTATAGCATCGGTTTCGATGCTTGCATAGATGCTACCATAAGAGGGTGTACAAAAGTCTGTATTGCTGTTCTGACTATACAGAGATGTTATTTATATCTGAGGTGGCTTCATTCAGCACGCCATAGACCTCCGCCAAGGCGCGAACGTACTGCGGAAAATTGCGCCGCAGCTCACTGTCATCCCCCGGCGGCGGGATTGGTCTCCGCATCATACGATGAACAGCCCTCCATACCTGAAGCCTGCTGCCGGGATAGGCTTCTCTCAGCTTCTCGACCGCGCGGTTCTTCGCCTTCTCCACGGCGGACT
>ERZ773194.4218-NODE-4218-length-11538-cov-3.422799_pt1 | contig 11538 bp, 10 predicted proteins | sample MGYA00511240_ERZ773194 | MGnify/ENA primary metagenome ERZ773194 (study PRJEB29015, sample SAMEA2737774) | human gut metagenome | biome: human gut; feature: human-associated habitat; material: faeces | place: China | collected 2012 ... | reverse complement strand
CCGGCGGGGCGCACGGGCCCTGCCCTACAAAATGTTGCGTTATCGCACTGGACGGACAGAGCCGTCCGCCCCTACAATATCCATGTCCCCATTCCGTCTTGCAATCCCGCCTAAAATGCGGCGTAATAGTCCATGGAAAGGATGTACGCATTATGCTGCTTAAAATATACTGTCGGGTGTTTCAGGCCTGCTTCGGCCTGGAGGCCCGGGTACTGCCCTGACGCAGGCCGGAATGCATCACCGGAGTCGGCAGCCTGCAAAGACTGCCGGAGCTGCTGGCGGACGCCGGGTGCAAAAAGCCCATGATCGTGGCAAGCCGCCGCCAATGCGCCGCACCGGAATTTATTACCATGGCGGAGAGGCTCCCGGCCCGGAGCAGCTTCCACGGCGTTACGGCGGAGACCGGCCTGAACGCCCTGACCCATGCGGTGGAGGCCTACATCGGCCGCTTTTATAACACCCGGGAGACCCGAAGCCTTGCCCGGCAGGCGGTAGAGGCCATTTACCGCATGAACCGGGCGCTGGGCATCCCCGAACGCTTTCCCTGTATTCGGCCGGAGGACCTGCCTCAAATGGCCGTCTAGGCCGAAGCGGAGGCCGACCCCGTATACCCGGTGCCGGTGATTTTCGGCAAGGAGGACTTTATCCGCATAGTCCGCCGGGTGATGCCGTGAACCTTGGCAATTAAAAACGAAAAAAGGGAGGCGGCTTACGAGACGGTTCTGTTTCATAAGCTGCCTCCCTTTTTAATTCCGGGCGTGAAGAGCATCCTTTAAATTTTACGGTTTCGGTGCGCTTTACTCGGCGGTGGTTGGCACCGTATAAATATTGATGTGATTTCCCGCCGGATCAGCCATGCGGAACATATGCCAGCCGTAGGGGCGGAAGAAAGGCTCCTGGGTGACGGCACCGGCTGCCTGCGCCCGGGGATAGATGTCCTCCAGAGTCGGCACCTGCAGCTGGAAATGTACGGCGCCGGAGGTGGGGAACGGATTTTCCTGGGTCAGCAGCACCAGCTTTGTGCCGGCGAGATCGTACTTAACGCCCCGGTCCTCCGGCCCCTCGTCCCAGCCATAGAACGGTTGTGTCGCAAATACCTGCTCGTAAAAGGTACGGCAAGGCTCGTACTGCTCCGACGGCACATAGAGAAGCAGCTGAAAGTCCAGATATGACATGTTCCTTTCCTCCTATTGTGGATTACGGCGATAGGGTGCAAAGGCCTCGCTGGTATCCCGCAGCACACGGGTGCAGACCTGCTCGCCCTCTTGCAGCAGCTTCGCCTCGTCTACGCCGGTCAAATGATCGTCCCGATAAACAACACGGCCATTGATCATGGTGAGCCAGACGGGGCCGGTGACACCCAGCTTGGCAAGCATGGATGCGGGGTCATGGAGAGCACCGGCGTACTCCAGGCGCCGGGCATCGACCATGAAGAGGTCCGCCGCCTTCCCGGCGGCAAGCTGCCCCAGCTCCGGACGCCCGATCATCTCAGCGCCCCCCACAGTGGCCAGCTTCAGCATCTCATAGGGGGAGGGACAACCGCCCCGCTTTTTGCTGAGGAAGGTCTGCATCAGGTATGCCAGACGCAGGGTGTCCAGCATATTGGAGCCGTCGTTGGTGGCGCAGCCATCCACGCCGAGGCTTATGGGTATGCCGGCCTTGCGCATACCGGGGATGTCCAGAATCTCGCTGCCGCCCAGCATGGTGGGGGCGGGGCAGTGGGAAATGCCCATGTGGTTTTCCGCCAGCAGAGCATATTCCTCCGGCAGCGTTTCCCGGCCATGGGCCAGCCAAATGTCACTGCCGACAAAGCCGATGCGGCGGCACCATTCCAGAGAGCGGACACCGAAGCGGCGCACCATGCTGCTGTTTTCCCCCTCGCACAAATGGGTGTGCATATGGACACCGGCGCTGCGGGCCAGGCGTATGGTCTCCAGGAAGGTGTCCTCGGTGCAGTTGATGGGCTGGCAGGGAGCCAACACGATTTGCCGCATGGAGAAAGGCTCCGGGTCGTGATAGAGCGCCAGCAGACGCTGGCAGTCGTCCAGGTACTCCACTGTTGTCTCGCACATCTCATCGGGAATGGTGCTGCCCTTCCAGCGGGGCAGGGTGTTGGTGCCCCGGGCGGCTACAAACCGAAAGCCCATCAGACGGGCGGCCTCCATCTGCCGGTCCACCCCCTGCTTGCCGGTGGCCGGTGTGTAGCAGTACTGGTGATCTACCGAGCAGGTGCAGCCGTGCTTAATAAGGTCTGCCATACAGGCGGCGCTGGCATAGAAAATCACATCCCCGTCGATACGGACGAAAACCTTATAGATGTCATCCAGCCACTGCATCAGCGTCAGCCCCGGGCGGTCAATCGTCATGAGGTTGCGAACAAATGCCTGAAAAAAATGATGGTGTGTATTAACAAGGCCGGGATAAACATACTTGCCTGCGGCATCAATGATCTGGGCGTCACCGGCGGCAAGGTTGCTCCCCACCGCTTCAATGCGGTTGCCGCAGATGAGAATGTCGCTGTTATAGAGCACCCGATCCGCCGGATCGCAGGTCACCACAGCATCCGCATTTCGAATCAGTATCCTTTCCCTCATGACGGATCCTCTTGCGGCAGCGTGTCCCGATTTTTCATATTGCGGCGATAGGCCAGCACCTCCACCACATTCTTTTCCTCATCGCAGATCTGGAAAATCCGGTCGCCGTACCAGGTGTCGGTAAGCCCCAGCAGCACCTCCACATCGTCACGGCTCTCCAGCCACGCAAAGCAGGCGTTGACATCCTCGGCCTCAATGGTGGTCAGCGCAGGCCCCTGGGGCGTGTTCTCCGTCTTTTGCCGAATATCCGTAAAGCCGCCGGCAGAGCGGAGGCGGCAGCCCCGATCCTCGGGACCCCGATCCCATGAGGTGACCACGGGCATCTGCATGGAATCCCGGTAAAAGGCGGTGATCTTCTCCAGATCCTCCGCAAAAAGAATGGCGGTATACTCATCGGTAAAGTAGCAGCCGCCGTCATCGGCCCCCATAGGCCGATACTGCTCGGAGCGCTGGTAGACCTCCACCCAGTTGCCCACGGGGTCCTTGATGCAGAAGCTGTATTCGCCCCACGGATGAGACTGCAGGGGGCGGATAACGGTGACCCGAGGCTCCTTTTTCAGGTTGGCGTAGCACAGCTCAATGTCCTTTGCCTCTAACCGCATTCCCGCAGGACCCTGGGGCAGAGTGGGATGGCGGCAGATCAATTCCAGGCGGTTGTCTCCGATCTTGAACTTGCAGCCGCGATCCACCGGACTGGTGTACCAGCCATACATCTGGGGCAGACGCAGCAGATCCCGATAAAAGGACTGCAGGGTGTCAAACTCCCAGGAATAATAAACGATCCTGTATTCTTTGCGCCACATATTTTCCCCTTTCTATCATCAGTGCATCAAAATTTCTTCTCGCACATTGCGCAGATAGGCGTAGATCTCCACCACATTGCCGCTGGGGTCGTACATCTGGAACAGCCGCCGTGCATCAAAGTCCGTGTCACGCAGCACCCCGGCCTCCTTATAGTCCGGGCTTTGGCTGAACCGGTCGTACAGCTTATTGACACTGCTGGCCTCCAGACCGATCATAGACGGACCCAGGGTGCAGCCTGCCGGACGCCTGCGCAGCAGAAGCTGTGCATCGCCGGCCTGAAGCAGCAGCGCATCTGCCTGCCGCTCCAGCAGCGGAAGCCCCAGCCGGTCGCAGTAGAAGCTCTGCGCCGCCGCCAAATCATCCTCATAAAGCACGCCGGTAAAGGTGCCGGTAAACATATCCGTTTTATCCACATCGCCGCCGCTGCAGGGGCTGTCGTCCTGCAGCAGATGCACCAGATTGCCTTCGGTGTCCCGGAGGGTTACCTGCCGGGCATCCTGAGAGAGGATCTCGATGTGGGGCATTTCCTCCAAAATCCGCTCCATGCACAGGGGCAGGTCGGAGCACTGGGCCAAAAACTCACTGTGTCCCTGCCGGGGGGTAAAGGGGATCTGGGTGATCTCCAGCCGTCCGCTGCCCATGTAGAAGCGGTAGCCCTTCTGATCGGGGACGATGGACCAGTTATAGTTGGGCTGCAGGCCCAGTACCTCGCGGTAGAAAAAGACACCGCTGTCATAATCCTTCAGGTGCAGAATATATCTGCATTCGTGAAATGTAATATTCATGCCTTCGATCCTTTCGACTGTGATTCCCCGGCGCTTTTCCGGCGCAGACAGGGAGCGGAGAGCGGATGGGGATAGGGGGTGCCATTGGCCGCCGGCGCCCGCATCCGCATACCGGTGAGCTTGATGCCGATCAGCGCGGCCAGATAGGGCAGCATCTGGGTCAGCTGCGTGGCGATGCCGAAGCTCTGCAGGCGCATCCGCAGCGCCTGCATCACGCCAAACAGCAGCGTGGCAAGATAGCCGCCGACGGGAGACCACTGGCCGAACTGGTTGGCGGCAAAGGCCATAAAGCCGGAACCGGCGGACATATCATTGACAAACACATTGGCGGAGCTGAGGCACATGACAGCGCCTCCCATGCCGGCAAAAACGCCTCCCAGAAGCACCGCACGCATTCGCAGGCGGTAGACATTGATGCCCAGCGTGGCCACGGCGGCGGGGTTTTCGCCCACGGCACGAATCCGCAGGCCCCATGCGGTTCGATGCAGCAGATACTGCATGACCGCCACCGCCAGCAGACCCAGATAGATGCAGGCCGGGTAGCCGCTGAGCATGGTGCCCGCTATGGGGATGCGGGAGAGCAGGGGAATATTCACGGCCTGAAAGCCCTCCACCCACGGAGAGATGCCGGTGGTGTCCCACAGGGCACGCATCATCATATAGGCAAAGCCCGGGCCGAAGAGGTTGAGGCCGATGCCGATCACGATCTGCTGGCCGTTGCAGTAAATGGCCAGCACCCCCAGGATCAGCGCCAGAAATGCACCGGCGGCGCAGCCGCACAGCAGCCCTACCCAAGGGCTGCCCGTATAGTAAGAGCCCACAGCGGCGAGAAACCCGCTGAAGAGCATGGAACCCTCAATGCCGATGTTGATGACACCCGCCCGCTCACTGATGGTGCAGGCCAGAGTGCCCAGTGCAATGGGTGCGGTCAGCCGGATGGCAGAGGCAAAAAAGTTGGCAAATGAGATCCAAAAATCCATTATTCAGCAGCTCCTTCCTGTTTCCGGCCCCGGCCGACACAGCTCTTGAGCCGCTGCCACAGGTGGCCCAGCACATTCCACACATCCGGAGAGGCCACCAGCATGACAATGAAGCCCTGGAGCACGGAGATCATCTCCGTTGTCACCTGGCTGGTCAGGCTCATGCTGATGGAGGCGGAGCGCAGCATTCCGAACAGGAAGGCGCTCAGCAGCACGCCCACAGGAGAATTCATGGCAAGGGTGGCCACGGTAATGCCGTCCCAGCCGTACCCGGGGGAGAAGCCCATGACAAAGCGCTTATATACCGCCAGACACTGGATGGACCCGCCCAGGGCAAACAGGCCGCCGCTGATGCACATGGCGGCGATCGTCCGGCCATAGATCGGCAGTCCGGCCTGCTGCATGGCACGGGGGTTGCTGCCCATGGCCCGCAGGGAAAAGCCAAAAGGGGTTTTATACAGCATCCACGTTACAACGGCTACGCAGAATAGCGCCACAAGGATGCCGTAGTTAAACTGCGTGCTGGGGAAAATGCGCGGCAAAATGCTGCCCTCGTTCACAACCACGGTCTCCGTGTTGCTGGCGCCGGGACGCTGAAAATAGCTCTTGACGATATACTCCGTCAGCAGTGCAGCGATGGAGTTCATCATAATGGTGGCCACGGACAGTGAGGTCAGGTTTCGCCCGGCAAACAGGGTGGGCAGGAGCGCCCACAGAGCGCCGGCTGCAAAGCCCGCCAGCAGCGCCAGCAGCCAGCCCCACGGCGCCGGCAGCGGCACCGTCAGGCCCACAATAACGGAGGCCAGTCCGCCCACCAGCACCTGTCCCTCACCGCCGATGTTGAAAACACCGCTCTGGAAGGCCACCGCCGCACCGAGACCGGTCATGATCAGCGGCAGCATATATGCCAGCACATTCAGAAAGCTCTTGGTGCTGCCGAAAGAGCCGGTGAGTATGCTCCAGTATACGACCAGAGGATCCCGTCCGGTAAGCCGTATGGTCAGCCCAAACAGCACCAACGCCAGAACCAACGAAAACAGCGACAATCGAATCCTTGTTTTTTTCACAGTGTCCCTCCTTGCGCAGATGATAGGTCTCTGCCGATAAGGTGCGGGGCCGAAGGCCAGGCAGGCCTTCAGCCCCGTGTTGTGCGCTTGGCGATTTATGCCGCCTTCCACACCTTTGCTTCTTCAATGGTGCTGGGGACCACGATGGTGCCGTCCTTGATGGCAGCCACCGCCGCATTGTACTTCTCCATCACATCAGCGGGGATCTGATAGGCAGAGCCGTCAAAATCCAGGTACAGGCTGTCCTCTGCCAGACCCTTTTCAATGGCACCGGCGGTGAACTTACCGTCAATGACATCCTGAATCGCTTCCTGAGCGCAAGCGGGGAAGTCCCGGATGGCGCTGGCAATGTTGGTCTGGGGGGCGTCCGCATTCAGGTTGCCGTCAAAGAAGACGGTCAGGAAGTTCTTCTCCTTGCCGGCATTGAGGATACCCAGGCCGCCGGCACTGGCGGTGTGGTATATCAGGCTGGCGCCCTGCTCATGCATGGATGTGGCCAGCTCATAGCAGCCGTTGACCTCTGCCCAGCCGTTGGCATAGTCCACCAGCACCTGGCAGTCAGGGTTAGCATAGTGGGCTCCGGCGATCATACCGGCAGCGCCCAGATTGCACAGGGGGATGTCGTGGGCGCCAATAAAGCCCAGAGTATTGGTGTCGGACAGGCTGGCACCCAGGAAGCCGGCCAAAAAGCCCAGCTCCTGATCACGCCATGTGTAGCTGCGGATGTTGTCACCCTCCACCACAGCGTCCAGAATCACAAACTTCTGCTGCGGATAGTTGGGGGCCACATTTTCCAGGCTGGAGCTCTGGCTGCCGCCCAGGCAGATGATGAGGTCGCAGTCTCCGCTGTCGGCATAGCCGGATATCAGGCCCTCGTACTCGGCGTCATCCTTGGGCTCGGAATATACCCACTGGATGCCCATGGTGCTCTCCGCTTTCTTCATGCCGTCATACAGCGCATCGTTAAAGGACTTATCTCCCAGGCCGCTGGAGGCGAACACAACGGCGACCTTAGTGGCCTTCTCGGAATCGTCACCTGTCGAATCCTTGTCGGACTTCCCGCAGGCCACCAGGGACAGCATCGAGCAGACCACCAGCAACATGGCCAGCCACTTTTTCACATTTGTAAACTTCATCTTAGTTCCTCCTTGGTTAGTTCTAAGCTGCCGTTTAATCGGCGGCAGGATCAATAAAGGATCGATCAGTGGGCTTCGCCCAGCATCATGCGTCCTAAGGCCTCACGGGTGGCATTGTCTGCATCCACAAATCCCATGATCTGCCCACGGAACAGCACCATGATCCGGTCTGAGACCTTGATCAGCTCGTCCAAATCGCTGGAAATGAGCAGCACGGCGCAGCCCTGTTCCGCCGCCGTCAAAATGCGGCTTTGGATGTAATCCGCCGAGGCGATATCAACGCCCCGGGTAGGCTGCGCGGCAATGAGCATCCGGCAGCCCCGGTCAAGCTCCCGGGCGACGACGATTTTTTGTTGATTGCCGCCGGAGAGGGTGCCGACCACAACCGACTCATTGGTGGCCGCAATGCTGTAATCGGCGATCTTAGCCTGCGCATCACGGCGGGCGGCCGCCCAGTCCTCCAGCAGCGGGCTTTTGGCATAGGGCTTTTCGTCGTAGGCATTCAGCAGCATATTTTCAAAGAGCCGCATACTGAGGATGAGGCCCATGCCTTGCCGGTCATCGGGAATGCTGCCCACGCCGGCATCGCGAATCTGCTTGGTCGTGCGACCGGTGATCTCCCGCCCGTCCAGCAGAATGCTGCCGGAGGAGGAGCGGCAAAGGCCCAGAAGGGCCTGCGCCAGAGGCGTCTGTCCGTTGCCCTCGATGCCCGCTACGCCCAGCACCTCGCCGGAGCGAATGGAAAAGGTGACATTTTGCACAGCGGCGCCGCCACGGCTCTGCACGCTGAGGTCCTTTACCTGCAGCACCTCTTCCTCCCCAATGGGGTGGGGCCGACGGCGCCCGGTAGGAACCGTTTTGCCCACCATCATCTGCGTCAGCTTTTCCATGCCGGTTTCCTGAGGGGTGGTGGTGCCGATGATCCGGCCCTGCCGGATCACGGTCATGCGGTCTGCAATTTGATAGACCTCCCGCAGCTTATGCGTAATGAAAATTGTGGACTTGCCCAGCTCCCGCAGGCGGCGCAGCACATCAAACAGCGCGTCGGACTCCTGAGGCGTCAGCAGGGCGGTGGGCTCGTCGAAAATCAAAATGTCCGCCTTACGATACAGCAGCTTGACGATCTCCACTCGCTGGCGCTGCCCGATGGTCAGCTTGTCCACCAGCGCATCAGGGTCTATATCTAAGCCATAGGAAGCGGCCAGCTCCCGGATACTGCGTGACGCTTCCTGCTTTTTCAGCCGTCCGCTTCTGGTCCTGACCTCCTGCCCCAGGGTAATGTTTTCCGCCACCGTCAGGTGCGGAATCAGCATCAGCTCCTGGTGTACCATACCGATGCCGTGGGCAATGGCGTCAGCAGGGCTTTTCAGCACCACAGGCTCGCCGGAAAGGAACAGCTGACCCTCATCGGGCTGCTCGATGCCGTAGAGCATTTTCATCAGTGTGCTCTTTCCTGCACCGTTTTCCCCCAGAAAGGCGTGTACCTCGCCGCGGCGCAAGGTGAAATTGATGTGATCGCTGGCCTGTACGACACCGTTATAGCACTTGCACAGGTCAACACACTGCAAAACAACGGGGGCCTCGGTGGCGGTTTGCGTGTGTTCGGCTATCATAGGCTCCTCCTTTCAGGGTCGCTCCCTCCATTGGTTGATACGGACAAGCAGTCCGGTTCTTTTCCATGGGTGGTATTTTGCGTGAACTCATTATACGCCAGCACCCGTAGAATTTGAAGAACAAATAAGCGATGCAAAGCCATCGGTAAGACCGATGGCTTTCAGGTAAAAACAGGGTTTTGGGGAAGTTGATTTATAATGTTGGAGGTTGCTTTTTAACAAAAATGCTGCTAAAATCAGGAAGATGTCCCACAATTACCATTCCAGCGGTGTCGGTTGGGGCAAACAGTGGCGAGAGGTCTCCATCTGCGACAGCAGCGCAAGTATGAGGTGAAAACGATGACATTAAAGCAAATACTATATGTCCGGGCCGTCAGTAAGGCAGGCTCTATCGGCAAGGCAGCAGAGTCGCTGTTCATCTCCCAATCCAGTCTATCCGAGTCGATCCGAAACTTGGAGCGGGAATATGGTATGGTTCTTTTTGAGCGAACCAGCAAGGGCATATCGCTGACGCGCCAGGGAGAGGCATTCCTGAAGGATACACAGCTGCTGACAAATATCTACCAGGATTTGGATGACAAGTATAAAAACCACAAGGGGGAGTGCGAGTATTTTTGCGTATCCTCCCTGCACCATGTCTCCGGTATCGATGCCTTTGAGCACATTGTATGTCAGCCTAAGAATCAAAAATATCATCTGGGATATTTTGAGGGAAACATGGATCAGGTGCTGCAGGATGTGGAAACGAATCGCTCCGACATCGGCGTGCTGTTTTTCACCAGCGACAGCCGCAGCGCCATTATCAAGGCATGCAATCGGCGGAATATATTTTTTCAGCATCTGAAATATGATCTGCTGCATATTTACATCCAGAACACGCATCCCTTAGCCGAGTGTAAAAGCGTTACACTGGCGGACATCCAGCAGTACCCGTTTATTTCTTATGAGGAGTGTCATCCCTCCTCGGCCCGATTCACGACGACCAGGCGCCAGTGGAACCCCCAGCAGCAAATCATCTCGGTATCCGACCGGGCGATGGCGTATTCACTGCTGGCACTGGGCGATGCCTATGTGACCGGCTCTGGCTATCTGACACAAGAGGATCGCCGCCGCGCCTTGGTCAGTGTGCCCATCACGGATTTGGGGCAAATCGAGATCGGGTATATCTGTAATCCCTCTCGAGTACTGTCAGAATTGGCCCTGGAATATATTGAGTGGCTGAAGATAATTACCGTGTGACAGGCGCTATTCGCCCTATAGGCAAGCCGTATTTACCGCAAGGGTAAGGATATGCGGCCGCCTCGCTTCATGCCCTCACCCATAGAGCAAAATAGGCAAAGAAGAAGTCCTGTTTTCGAGAGAAAACAGGACTTCTTGGAGCTGCTGGGCGGATTCGAACCGCCGACCTCATCCTTACCAAGTGATAAAAGTCCTCCCAGCCGTTGCGGCATAAGGGTTTGCGGGCGTTTTTGCCCCAAAAAGGAAGAGATCGGAAACTCTTTGTTCCATGTGTTCCACCCGTTCGTTTCCCCGTGTGGGTCAAGGTGTGGGTCAACGCCGCAAAGAGCAGCGGTGTGGGTCAACTTTTGGCGGGGCGAAAATCGTTCCATTTTGCGCTGCTGTAGACAATAAAAGGGTACCTTGCTAAAAGTATAGAGCCACCGGGCGGAGAAAGGCTCTCCCGCCAGACGGCTCTTTATTTTCGCAGTCGTTTCCCGTATGGGTCAAAATGTGGGTCAAGCGGAAACCTCTGCGTCAAAAAAACGCGGACAGGTTTCGCCGTCATAGTTTGCTTTGCTGTTTCTCGCTCATAATGTCTTGCCAGCTCAGGTGTTTTCGCATCCAAGGGCACAAGTTCTCCGGCCCATGTTTTCAGCCCATAGATGTCAAATTTACTGTTTGAGATATACTCGCTGGTCCAATCCGTCTGCTACCGGGGTTCTTTTATCGTTGTGGCAGCATCCTGTGGTTCTATTGGTTTAATCGCTACAGGCAGCTGCTGATTGGTAGCATCATAAACGAACGGTCGAAACTGCACGATTCTCACCTCTTAAATAGTATACCATAGTTTTTGCAAAATTTGAAGCAGAAAATTGAAATCAGTGTCGTCACTTTTTATTCCAATATCGCACCGCTGCAAACAAAAAATAAAACCCCCGGGGTCTCTTGTCATGCAAGAGGCCCCGGGGGTGCTGTTTTATTTTGCCGCTTAGGTTTTTCTTTTTGGCTTACGCCTCCCGCTCCTTGCGCTTCAGGACGAAGGCTGCGGCGAGAATCGTCACGGGCAGGGCGATGACCCAAACCAGCACGCCGGTATCGCCGGTGGCGGGGGTATTGCTGCCGCCGGTCTGAATGGTCACATCGCTCATGTCATAGAGCCGGGTCTGGGCGTTTACGAAGCGGTAGTAGGCCGCCAGGGCGTAGTAGCCCTGCTCGGTGGCCATGCCGTTCCGCTCGCCGTCAGCGGTGTGCTTAAATCCGCCGCCGGTGACATAGAACCCGGCCAGAGCGTCCAGTACGGTGTTGCCGTTCTTCACAAAGCGGCTGTCTGTGGCGGGG
>ERZ773194.4205-NODE-4205-length-11577-cov-5.021437_pt1 | contig 11577 bp, 9 predicted proteins | sample MGYA00511240_ERZ773194 | MGnify/ENA primary metagenome ERZ773194 (study PRJEB29015, sample SAMEA2737774) | human gut metagenome | biome: human gut; feature: human-associated habitat; material: faeces | place: China | collected 2012 ... | reverse complement strand
AGGTGGATGTCCTGGTCGTGGGCGCAGGCCCTGCGGGACTTATGGCAGCCCAGGCGGCTGCTTTGGAGAAAGGCACCAAAGTAATGCTCGTCGAGAGCCGCGGTTTCTTGGGCGGCAACATGACCATCGGTCTGCCGCTGCTCGGATTCCTCGGGCGCAAAGGCAACGTCGTCATCAAGGGTCTGCCGTTGCAGTTCGTCGAGCGTCTGCAAGAGAAGGGGCTGGCTACGCACCACCGTGCATGTCCGCTCCACGTCAGCCTTACGATGATCGACCCCGAGGGAACGAAACATCTGGCATTCCAGATTATCAAGGAGTGCGGCATCGACCTGCTGATGTACGCCTTCGCAACCGACGTCATCATGGAGGGCAACACCGTCAAAGGCGTAATCATCGACTCCAAAAAGGGGCGCGAAGCGATTCTCGCCAAGCGCGTCATCGACTGTACGGGCGACGGCGACATCGCCTACCGTGCAGGCGCACCGATGAACTACGGCAACGAAAAGGGCATCCCGCAGCCTCCGACGCTCATGTTTTCGATGCGCGGAGTCGATTCGCGCAAACTGCGCGACGCCGTGGCCGACCATCCGGACGTATACGACATCGACTTCATCCCCAACGAGTTCTTCCGCGCGGACGACAACTGTACGTTCGTCGGCTTCCGCAACCAAATCAAGAAGGCCCGCGAGGCAGGCTACAAACTCCCTGTCGAGCGTACCATCTTCATTACGGGCATGGCTCCCGACGAGTGGTGGGTGAACATGTCGCGCGTCAACGGCATCGACGCAACCGACCCTGCACAGTACACGCAGGGCGAGATCATCTGCGCCGAGCAGAACGAGGAGATCGTACGCTATCTGAAAGCATACATCCCCGGTTTCGAGAACGCATACGTGGACCGCGTCGCTCCGTTCATGGGCATCCGCGAAACCCGTCGCATCGTCGGGGAATACATTCTGACCGAGGACGACATCTTCAACTGCGCCAGGTTCGACGACGTCATCGCCGTCGCAAGTTATCCGGTGGACCTTCACCATCCGGTGGGCGGCGACTGCTCGCTCTACTGGTGTCCGGACTGCTACGACATCCCGTACCGCTGTCTGATACCGCAGAAAATCGACGGTCTCATCGTCGCCGGACGCAACGTGTCGATGACGCATCTCGCATTGGCTTCCGCCCGCGTCATGGCTCCTGCAATGGCTCTCGGCGAGGCTGCGGGCAAGGCTGCGGCACTCTCCGTCAAGGAGAATGTCGAACTGCGCGACCTCGACGTCCGAAAACTGCAAGAGTCGCTCAAAGCGGAGGGCGTATATTTCAGAGAGTAGCGTATGTTCCGCAGGATTCTGATAATTACCGGTGTGCTGCTGTCGCTCGCCGGTACCGCCGAAGCCGGCGAAAAGGCTGAATCCGACGACGACATCCACCGCGTGATGACGTGCAACATCCGTATCACGGGGCTCGAAGCCGACGCTTCCTACTCCGAACGGGTCTGGGAGAACCGCCGCGATCTGTGCGTCGAGACGATCCTTTCGCGGCGTCCCGACATCATCTGCTTGCAGGAGGTGATTTACGACTCCTACGCCTATCTGAAAGAGAAGTTGCGCGGCTATGTGCCCTACGGATTCGCAGGGCCGGAGATGGATCCCTATACCGAAGGGTATCATTTCATCGGCAAGAACGTGATCTTCTTTCGCCGCGACCGCTACGAGTTCGTCTCGGCAGGGTGCTACTGGCTGTCGGAGACGCCGCTCATTGGCGGCAGCTGTTCGTGGAACACCACGCGGGCGCGCCACTGCAACTGGGTGCGGCTGCGCGACAAACGTTCGGGCCGCGAGCTGCGCGTATTGGACGTGCACCTCGACCACAAGAGCGACGAGGCGCGCCGCGAGCAGATCCGCATGGTGATGGACGAGTGCGCGCAGTACGCCCCCGATTTCCCGCAGATTCTCTGCGGCGATTTCAACGCGGGTATCGACAGCGCGCCGATCGGCTACATCCGCACGGTCGACGGCTGGTGCGAGATGTACGAGAGCGTCCACGGGCCGGGCGAGACGGGCTTCACCGCCCATGCCTTCAAGGGCGAGGAGTACAAGCCCAAGAAGTCGCGCCGCATCGATTTCATCTTCTATCGCGGCGACGTGGAGGTGTGCGATGCGGAGATCGTGCGCGACCGCAAGGGGGCGATGTACCCCAGCGACCACTATTTCCTCTTCTCGGAGTTCACGCTTCGCTGAGCGTCGCGAAGGGATTGAAAAACGGGCCGGTCTTCGAAGCCCGTTTCCGTTTCGGGGGTGTGTTCAGAAGATGCCCGTGAGCATCGCCTTTACGACGTTGCGGTCGGGATTCGTGCCGCCGTATTGTTCGTAGGTGTAGTTGAGCTGGCAGCGCAGATGCTTGAAGGGCTGCCAGGTGACGCCCGCCGTGTAGTTGGTCTGCCGCGATGCGGAGCGTCCCGCCACTTCGTCGAACTGCTCGAACCGCACGGCCGGCAGCCACTTGGGAGTCACCCAGCAGGCGGCCATCGCGTAGTAGCCGCGGCTGTCGAACGGTTCGGCCACGTCGGGCGAGACGATGCCGGTACGGCCGGCGATATACTCGCCGCGGGCGATCCAGCGTCCGTCGTCGTAGCATACGCCGCCGCCGTAGCGCGTACGTCGGGCGTAATCGGCGCCTACTTCGCCCCAATAGTAGTATCCCGCGAAGGAGAGTGCGCGCAGGGGTTGAACCATCAGCCGCACCACGACGTCCTTGCTCTTGTTCTTGTCCTTGATGTTGATCCCTTCGCCGTTGAATACGCCGACGTTGTAGTTGAGGATGCTGTATCCGTCGCGGTCGATCAATCCGCCGTAGAGCTGTGCGCCCAGGTCGCGTCCCGTGGCGTTGACGCCGCAGACGTCGGTGAATCCCATCAGGCGGCAGACCGCCATCGAATATTCGATGAATTCGTATTTGAGCGGCACGTAGTGCGTGTTCTCGATCGAGAACGGAACCTTGAATTGTCCGACCTGCACGTTGAGGGCTTCCAGCGGTTTGTAGCGCAGGTAGATGTCGACGATCTTGGGCGATGCGAATTCGAGTTGCAGCCGGTAGTCGATCTTGGGCGAAATGTCGCCCTGGAAGTTCACGCGGGCGCGTTTGACGAAGAAGGTCGATGCGTCGTCGCTCCATTCGTAACCCAGTTGCAGATAGCCGGAGATGCGCGGGAGGCGCGACAGGATCCGGTCGGCGGCCGCCGACCGGCCTTTGAGCGTTTCGATCTCCGCCGAGAGGCGTTCGACGGTAGCAGCGAGCGAGTCGCGCTGCTGCGCGGCGCCCCGTGTCGTCGGAAAGAGGCCGGCGGTGACCGCCAGCGCAAGGAGGAGTCTCTTCATGGATCGTAAGGATTGTTTTGCAGCCGCAAAGTTCGAAAGATATTCCCGGATTTCCCTACGTGAAAATACCTAAAAACACGAAAGCCGCCGGTGTGTCTGTCCGGCGGCTTTTGCGAATATCTGCGAGGGTCGGTTTTATCGCGGCAGAGGGAACGAGAGGGTGCGGGCGTCGAGATAGCTGCCCGGATAGATGCTTCCCACGCCCCAGATGCGGCGGCCGTACTCCCAGTTGAAGGCCTGTCCGTTGGAGACGGCGAGCCAACCGCTGGTCAGCCGCCGCACGAAGTCGCGTTCGATCGGCGTGACCTGCTGCTGGCGGGGCATACTCCAACGCTCCATTTCGGGTTTGTGCAGCGGAACGGGTTCGAGAATATGTCCGTCGACGACGACCGTTCCGGGTATCCATTTATCGACGCGCAGCGAATCGGGAATCCGTTCCAGCAACTCCTGCAACTCTCCCTCGACTGCCTGTTCGACACGTTGCTCCGTCGTTTCGCGGGCCCGCTGCTGCTCCTGCCGTTCGATCTCCGCCTCCGTCACGGGAGGCTCCTGCGCTCCTGCGACACCCGCGGCGAGCAGGAAGAGGATCGATAGGAAAAGATTCGTTTTCAACAGTCGTTTTCTCGCCATGGCATAGCTCGCGCAAGCGCGGCTCTGCTCATTTGGCTTAACGAAAACGTTGAATTTCATTCTTCGTTTTCTCGCCATGGCATAGTTCGCGTAAGCGCGGCTCTGCCCATTTGGCTTAACGAAAACGTTCTTGTTCATCATAGTTATATTCCGGTTTGCGGTTCATCAAAATACCTCCTGCAAAATCCTTACCGATTGCACGGCGTGAATCGCGTCGAGGTGGTAGCCGTAGTAGACCAGCAGGGCGTCGAGATAGGCCACGCGCTGGCGGCGGTTGAGTCCGATCTCGGCGATGTAGCGTACGTCGCACTCCAACAGGTCATGCAGGATGCGGGCGTCGTCGGTGGAAAGCATCTCGCCGTGCGACGGGCGCAGCGGCGTGAACGAACCCTCGCGGATGTCGAACCACGCCCCCGGCAGGTAGGCGTTGCCCGGCGAGAAGCCCAGAAACCGGCTCAGGTTCGTCAGGAACCAGAGGTGGAAATTGGCCACCCCCTCGTCCAGCGCGTCGAGTGCCGCCACCGAACCCCAGACAAAGTCGAAGAGCCGCTGGTTGGGTTCGCACTCCTTGACCAGCCGGTAGAGCACCTCGGCCATGAAGAGCGCGATGGTCGACTTGCGGACGTCGAACGGCAGCGATTGCAGCACGATCCCGCTGCGGACCTCGCGGAAGCGGTGCATCTGCATGCGCGACGACTCCAACCCCTCGAACTCCACGGCGAACATCGGTTGGAACAGCGCCAGCTTCGACCCGTGGCCGCGTGCCGACCGGACGCCCTGCACCATGTAGCTCTGCCTCCCGCCGCTGTCGGTGAGCAGGTAGACGACCATTCCCGAATCGCCGTATTTGAGCGTGTGCAGCACGATGCCGCGCGCCTTGTAGGATTTCATACTCATGACCGTCCGGCCTCGACAGGGATTCTGTTCGCTTTCGGTATCTATCGATCTAACGTATCCGCTCCGAAATAATTGTCGTTTTCAGCTATGAATTTGTCAATTTTTCACGGCGTCCACGCGTGCCCAGCCGTCGCGCAGCGCATGTCCCGTAACGGAGAAGCCCGCAGCGCGCGCCGCTTCGGAGAGCGGAGCGACGTCGGCTTCCAGAATCCCGCTCATGAGCAGCCAGCCGCCTGCGTCGAGCGCTGCGGCATAGGCCGGCAGCTGCGCCAGCAGGATATTGCGGTTGATGTTGGCCGCGATGAAATCGTACCGCCGTCCGGCGATCGCCCCGATGTCGCCCAGCAGGGGCGTGACCCGTGTTTCGACGCCGTTGGCGCGGATGTTTTCGACGCAGTTCTCATAGGCCCATTCGTCGATGTCGACCGCATCGACCGTTTCGGCGCCGCGCAGGGCGGCCACGATGGCCAATACGCCCGTGCCGCTGCCCATATCGAGGCCCCGCAATCCCGTCACGTCGCGGTCGAGCAATCCGGAAGCCATCAGGCAGGTCGTGGCGTGGTGGCCCGTGCCGAACGACATTTTGGGCATGATGACCACCTCCGCCTCCGTGGCGGCGGGAGCGTGGAACGGGGCACGGATCGTGAGCCGACCGTCGACTTCGACGGGCGTGAAGTTGCTTTCCCACAGTGCGTTCCAGTTTTGCGGTTCGATGCTCAGAAAGGTGGCGCGTCCGACGCCGTAACGCGCCAGCAGTGCATCCACTTCGCCTTTGCAGTCGGCCAGCCGCTCCTGGGGGATGTAGGCTTTGAGCCGTGCGCCCTCCTGCTCGAAACTCTCGAAAGGGAAATCGGCCAGTTCGGCCGTCAGAATCTCCGCCTGTTCGGCGTCGGCCGCATCCAGCGTCAGTTCGATGTAATCCATAATATTATGTAAAATTATTGCTATCTTTGTACACCGGCTTCGGCAGCGGGCAAACGGGGTTTGCCGCTGCGTTCGGCTTCGGGGTTTCCATCAGACAAAGTTAGGGATAATATGGCAGAAAACAGCAGACGGTGGGCGGAAATCTCCCGCAGGTACCGTACCTACATCAAGCTCGAAAAGCGGCTGTCGGCCAATACGGTCGAATCCTACATGCGCGATCTGGAACAGTTCGCCCATTTCGTGCTGCGGATGTGGGACGTGCCGCCGCGCAAGGTCGAGTCGCAGATGATCGAGCGTTACATGGCGTGGCTCTACGACCGCGGCTGCGAGAAGAGTTCGCAGGCGCGTGCGCTGAGCGGTCTGAAAAGTTTTTTCAACTATCTGCTGCTCACCGATGCGATCGAGAGTTCGCCCTTGGAGTTCATCGAGATGCCCAAGTTCAGCCGCCGGCTGCCCGACGTGCTGTCGACCGCCGAGATCGACCGGATTCTCGCCGCAATCGACCGCACGACACCCAAGGGCGTGCGCGACGACGCGATGCTCGAACTGCTCTATTCGTGCGGACTGCGTGTCTCGGAGTTGATCTCGCTGAGGCTGTGCGATCTCTTCTTCGGCGAAGGGTACATCCGAGTGATCGGCAAGGGCGACAAGCAGCGGTTGGTTCCGGTGAGCGACACGGCCCGCGAAAAGATTTACGCCTATCTCGATTGCCGCAAAGGCGGCAGTTCGAGCGAGGAGACGCTCTTCCTGAACAATCGCGGCGGACGGCTTTCACGCGTGATGATCTTCACGATCATCAAGCAAGCCGTACTGCGCGCGGGTATCGACAAGCAGGTCAGCCCCCACACCTTCCGCCACTCGTTCGCCACGCATCTGCTCGAAGGCGGCGCTTCGATCCGGCAGGTGCAGGAGATGCTGGGGCACGAAAACATCATCACGACCGAAATCTACACGCACCTCGACAACGAGCACCTGCGTGAAACCGTCGAACGGCACCTGCCGATCTGATCCGGTTGCGACGGAGCGCTCCGTCGCACGAGTTGCGGCGGGACGATCGTCGCCGTCGGGATTCGCCGGTGCGCGTGCGCTTTCTGCCGCCGCCGTCCGGCGATGGCCCGAATCGATTTCCGGGGAGGAGCTGCGGATCGGTATTTTATCTCTTGCGGCTCTTTCCGTGCGGGGGCGCACTGCGTCGGACGTCGCGTTTCCCTGTGTCGGAGTCGCGGCCGACGCCTTTCGGGGCTGTCGTCCGCCGTCCCTGCGGCGGTCGTGCGCCGGACTCCGCCGTCCGGAAGAAATACCCCTTCTGACGGCGTTTCTCCTCCTGCGAGCGTGCCACGTAGACCTTTTCGCCCGTATAGGGATTCTCGCCCGTGTAGAACATCACCGACGAGAGCGTCATCGGCGTGGGGGTCAGGTCCTGCACCTGTTCGAGCGTGAAATGCAGCCGGCCCAGCACCTTGCCGGCCAGCGCCTGCATGTCGCGTTCGGTGCAGCCCGGGTGCGACGAGATGAAGTAGGGGATCAGCTGGTAGTTGAGCCCGTTGCTGCGGCAGATCGAGCGGAAGTCGTCGTTGAGCCGCTCGAAAAGGGCGAAGGGCGGTTTGCGCATCAGTGCGAGCACCCGCTCCTCGGTGTGCTCGGGAGCGACTTTGAGCCGTCCCGACGTGTGATGGCGGACGACCGTCTCCAAGTAGTCGCTTCCGTCGAAGAGGTCGTAGCGGATGCCGCTGCCGATGAAGGCCTTCTTGATCCCCTTTACGGCGCGGATCTTGGCGTAGAGATCGAGCAGCGGCCGGTGGTCGTTGTCCAGGTTGGGGCAGATGCGCGGGTACAGACACGAGGGGCGCCGGCAGCGGGCGCAGAGCGTGCGGTCGCGGCCGCCCATGCGGTACATGTTGGCCGAGGGGGCGCCGATGTCGGAGAGGTAACCCCGGAAATCGGGCATCGCCGCGATGCGGCGCACCTCGTCGAGAATCGACCGCTCCGACCGCGAGTGGATGAACTTGCCCTGATGCGCCGAAATGGTGCAGAACGAGCAGCCGCCGAAGCAGCCGCGGTGGATGTTGACTGAATGCTTGATCATCTCCCACGCCGGGATGTCGCCCTTGCCGCGGTAGCGCGGATGCGGCGCCCGTTCGTAGGGAAGGTCGAACGACCGGTCGAGTTCTTCGGTCGAGAGCGTCGCGTTGGCGGGGTTGACCACCACGTAGCGGTCGCCCGTGGGTTCGACCAGTACGCTGTGCGGCTCCATGAGGTTGCTCTCCGTCTCGATGCGGCGGAAATTTTCGGCGAAGGCGTGCGGGTCGGCCGTGCACTCCTCGTAGGAGTGCAGCAGCAGCCGGTCTTCGAGCCGGTCGACGTAGGTGCGGTCGGCGAGGAACGCCACCTGCCGGAGTTTGCGCAGCAGCTTGGCGTTGTAGCCGTTGCGCATCGCCGCGGCTACCTGCTGCACGACGCGCTCGCCCATGCCGTAGATCAGCAGGTCGGCACCGCTGTCGACAAGGATCGAGGGTTTGAGCGCATCCTGCCAGTAGTCGTAGTGGGTGAGCCGCCGCAGCGACGCTTCGATGCCGCCCACCACCACCGGCGTGCGGGGATAGAGCCGTTTGAGGATGCGGGTGTAGGTCTCGACAGCGTAGTCGGGGCGGAAGCCCGCCGCACCGCCCGGGGTGTAGGCGTCGTTGCTGCGCAGACGTTTGTTGGCCGTATAGTGGTTGACCATCGAGTCCATGGCCCCGGCCGTCACGGCGAAGAAGAGGCGCGGCGTGCCGAACTTGCGGAAATCGCGCAGGTCGTCGCGCCAGTTGGGTTGCGGAACCACCGCTACGCGGTAACCTTCTGCTTCGAGCAGGCGGCCGATGACCGCCGCGCCGAAAGCCGGATGGTCGATGTAGGCGTCGCCCGTGAAGAGAACGACGTCCACCGAATCCCAGCCCCGCTGGCGGGCCTCCTTGACTGTGGTCGGCAGAAAAGCCATAGAGATCGGTTGTTTTCGTTTTACGGTTTTCGATCCGCGTCCGTCCGTTGCGGAGTGTCGTGCGCGGACTTTTCTATTTTCGTTTCGACATTCCTTATTCCTTCTATCCCTTCCCTTTACCCTCGCGTCGCCCGCTTTCTGCGGCGGCACCCCGACATCCCGCGAACGGGTGCGGTCGGCTGACGGCGGCTCGGGTGCGATCTTTTCCGATTGTCGCCGGCAGCGCATCCCGTTTACGAAAATCCCCGCCCCGTCGGGGCAGGGAGGTTCGGCTGCGAGTGTGCGCAACCGTTACAATTCGCTCTCTTTGAGGCGCTCGGCGTTCTCGGCCACGATCAGGTGGTCGATGCAGTCCTGGATGTCGCCGTCCATGAAGGCCGCGAGGTTGTAGATCGTATAGTTGATGCGGTGGTCGGTGATGCGCCCCTGCGGGTAGTTGTAGGTGCGGATCTTGGCCGAACGGTCGCCCGTCGAGACCATCGTTTTGCGCTTCGAAGCGATTTCGTCGAGATATTTCGAGTATTCGAGGTTGAAGACGCGCGTGCGCAGCTCCTCGAAAGCCTTGTCGAAGTTTTTCAGCTGCGATTTCTGGTCCTGGCACTGCACGACGATGCCCGTGGGGATGTGCGTCAGGCGGATGGCCGAATAGGTCGTGTTGACCGACTGGCCGCCGGGACCGCTCGCACAGAAGATGTCCTTGCGGATGTCGTTCATCGAGATTTCGATGTCGAACTCCTCGGCTTCGGGGAGCACGGCCACCGATGCGGCCGAGGTGTGCACGCGGCCCTGCGTCTCGGTCTGGGGCACGCGCTGCACGCGGTGCACGCCCGACTCGTATTTGAGCGTCCCGTAGACGTTCTGTCCCGATACCTTCAGCACCACCTCCTTGAAACCGCCTGCGGCGCCGTCCGACGAGGAGGTGATTTCGTAGCGCCAGCCTTTCGACTCGATGTATTTGGTGTACATGCGCAGCAGGTCGCCGGCGAAGATCGCCGCTTCGTCGCCGCCCGTGCCGCCGCGGATCTCCATGATGGCGTTCTTCGAGTCCTGCGGATCCTTGGGGATCAGCAGCAGCTTGATCTCCTCCTCCATCTGTGCGAGCTGCGGCTCCAGCTCGGCGATCATCTCGCGGGCCATTTCGCGCATCTCCTCGTCCTTGTCCGTGGCCAGCGTGTCCTTGGCTTCGGCGAGGTTGGCGATGGCCGTGCGGTAGCGTTCCGAAGTCTCGATGATCGGCTCCAGCTCCTTGTATTCCTTGGTCAGTTGGATGAACTGCTTGACGTCGGCGATCACTTCGGGGTCGGTGAGTTTCTGCCCCGTCTCCTCGTATTTGAGTTTCAAACCGTCGAGGCGGTTCAGGATGGTGTTGTCTGCCATAAAAATGTGTCGTGTCTTTGTTTTGGGGACAAAGATACGACACATTTAATTAAGAATTGAAAATTAAGAATTAAAAAATTAAGCGAAGGCCGCAGCGGCTCTCTCTCGGGACCGGCGTTCTTTCGCAAGGAACGATGGGAAATAACCGGCAGACGGCAATGCACGGACCGGAGAAACCGACGGAGGGAACCCCTCGTGCGGGATTCCCTCCGGGATGTAGTCGCCGGGCGGCCGTCCGGTTCGTTCCGGTTCGTTCCGGTGTGCGGCTGCCGGGGCGCGGTTCGTGCCAGGCCTGTTTATTCGTTGATCCGGCGGAGCCAGTCCAGCACGGCGTCCTGCCACTGGGCCTTGTAGCGGAACGAGTCGCGGATGCCCCAGCCGTGGCCGCCCGAGGGGTAAATGTGCATCGAGGCTTCGATGCCGTGCGCCTTCAGGGCGTTGTAGTAGAGCGTGCTGTTGACGGGCGGAACGGTCTTGTCGTCGTCCGAGAGCAGCAGGATGGCGGGCGGGGTGTCGGCCGTCACGCGGCTCTCCAGCGAGTAGGCTGCGTCCTGCTCGGGGGTGCGCTGCTCGCTCAGCAGATTGATGAACGATCCCTGGTGGCGTTTGCCCTGCACGGCCGTGATGACCGGGTAGAAGAGGACCGAGAAGGCCGGTTTGAAACTGCCGATCGTCGAGGCCATCGCCGCGAGGTGTCCGCCGGCCGAAGAGCCGACGATGCCCACTTTGTCCGCCGTGTAGCCCGTGGCGCCCGCTTCGAGTCCCGCCATGATGCGCAGGGCCTGTACGGCGTCCTCCAGCGGCACTTCGGGATGGTGGTTGGGCATCCGGTATTTCAGCACGGCACCCGTGATGCCGTTGGCGGCGAACCATTTCGCCATTTCGTAGCCCTCGTGGTCCATGGCCAGCATGCCGTAGCCGCCGCCCGGGCAGATGACGACGGCCTGGCCGGTGGCCTTGGCCTTGTCGGCCGGGAAGATGTAGAGAGTCGCTTCGGAGGTGTTCCGTACGCGGTTGGGTTCCTTTTCCGTTTCCGGCGTCGTGATGCCGTTGCTGTGGGGCGCGGTCGTGTTGTCCCAGATTTTGAGGGTCGCGGTCTGTCCGTAATCCTGTGCCGATGCTGTTGCGGTCATAAGCAGGAGTGTTGCGATAAGCGGTAGTGTGCGTTTCATAAATCGGTATTTTAGGCGTGACGGGGTGTCAGATCACGATGTTTATGATCTTGCCCGGCACGACGATGATCTTTTTCGGGGTTTTGCCTTCGAGCCATTTCTGCGCCTCGGGGGCCGTGACGACGTCGGCCTGAATCCCGGCGGGCGTCATCGAAGCGGCATACTCCTTCCGGAAGCGGAGCTTGCCGTTGACCGACACGGGGTATTCGAACGAGTTCCGCACGAG
>ERZ773194.4203-NODE-4203-length-11590-cov-6.846294_pt1 | contig 11590 bp, 9 predicted proteins | sample MGYA00511240_ERZ773194 | MGnify/ENA primary metagenome ERZ773194 (study PRJEB29015, sample SAMEA2737774) | human gut metagenome | biome: human gut; feature: human-associated habitat; material: faeces | place: China | collected 2012 ... | reverse complement strand
AATATAATTTTGACATCGTATTTGTTTCAGAGGATAGATTATCTGCCTATGACGCACAAGCGGCGGCAGACGACATTTACGATTATAATGGCTACGGTTACGGTGATAATTATGACGGAATACTTTTTTATATAGCAGATTCCGAAAGAGAATATCATTTTTCCGTCTGCGGTAGCGGCGAGACAATATTTAACAAAAACGGTCTTGCATACCTTGAAAAAAAGATTGTGCCGTATTTAAAGGAAGATAACTATTATGCTGCAGTCAAATCATACGCCGACCATACGGAAGAGCTTTTGGAGATGGCAGCAGAGGGTAAGCCGTTCAACAAGAGGCAGCACAGCATGAAGTATATCCTGTGTGTGGTTGCCGGGGCGCTTCTTCTTCCCCTTATTCTTGCGTATTTTATGATGCACAAAAAGCTCTGCGCAATGAAAACGGCGGTCAAAGAGGACAATGCCGCAAATTATATGAAGCCGAACAGTATGAATCTTGACTTTTCAAGGGATATATTCCTTTACAGCACCGTGACAAAAACGGAAAAACCGAAATCGGATTCCGGCAGCCATACATCATCTTCCGGCAGAAGTCACGGCGGAAGGGGCGGAAGTTTTTAAAAACAAATTTTAAGGAGGAAAGAATTATGGGAATAGGTGATTTTTTTAAGAACATTTTCGGTAAAAAAATTTGTGCATTATGCGGCAAGGAATGCGGCATGATGCATCGCACAAAAATCAGGAACAAGGAATTTTTATGTGACGATTGCGGAAATCTATGCTCAAAGTACATTAGGCTGAGCGAGCTGACATTGGACGAAGTCAAGGGGCATATAGAATATATGAAAAGGCAGAACAGACTTTTTGAGGAGGTCTATTCCAAAGAAGGAAAGAAAGACACATACCCTTCGTCGCTCAAGGAAATGGGCATTGAATTTTGCGATGATTTGGGAATGTTTCGGATTTTGCACAGAAGCAACACGGGCAGAGGCAAAATGAACGAGCTTTTCCGCTACGATCAGGTGGCAAGCTATGAGGAATACATAGATGAAACACCGGCAACCGAGCCGGGAAAAAATCCTGAATTTAAGGAATGCGGATTAAAAATCAAGCTTTTGGGCGGAAATATGAGCAAGGTTAATACAGACAACAAAAAAGGTCTTCGTCCTCATCCGTATATTAAGCATGAAATTAAAGTTTGTTTCAGCAAAAAGGACCGTTCGGATTTGCAGTATGCACACAATGCAAAATGCAAGTTTGATTATATTTTCGGCGTTCACGATGATGAAAGAGGCTTGTTCGGCTTTGGCAGAAGCAAGGCAGAAAAAAGAGAGGATGCAGCAGCGATTGGAATGGCGGCGGCATTCGGAACGGCTTTTAAGGCTGCAACAAAAGGCGAGGAAGCCGTAACGGAGGCGGACAAAGAAAAACTGAAGGAAGGCATAAATGCTATGAATGACGCAGCGACCGGCGGCATGGCGGTTTACACAAGACGTGCGGACGATGCGGAAGCCAAAATAAAGTAACGGGAGGTGCAAAACGTGAAAAAACTATCGTTATTGCTTGCAGCACTGCTGATCTTAAGCAGCACTGTTGTCAGTGCGGAATGGGAAACATTCAAATCGGCAGACGGTATGTATGAATACACAAAGGATGGAGTAATTACCGCTTATTACGGTGATGAATTTGCCTTTTTCCCGGCAGAAATAGACGGAACAATAATCAATGAAATCGGTGTTATGGCTTGTTTTGACTTAGGACTTGAAGCCATATCCGTTGCCGAAGGAATTGAATTGATAAACACAAATGCATTTGAAGGCTGCAATACCGAAAGTGCATATATTCCGTCAAGTGTGAAAAATATCGGTGAGCGCGCTTTTGCCAACTGCGCAAATCTTAATGAGGTTACATTGAATTCAGAGGAAATAACGTTTGATTTTGATGTGTTTGCCGGAACCGGATTTATACAGTTTTATATCCCGTGCACGGCAGATGAGCATGTGATGTACGAAAAAATATCCGATGCAAAGGGTGACGGGAATTTTAGTTTTTCACTTATGCATACTGCGCTTGTTGAGAGTATGACGGAAAAGGATATTTTCGGTGAAAATATGATATACTGCGAGGACTGCGGTTTTAAAGGAAGCAAATATCTGGAGGATACCTCTCTGCCGTTTGCGGACATATCGCCGGATGCATGGTACTATTCTTATGTGCAGACTGCGTACAGCTTCGGCATCATAAACGGGAAAAACAAAAGGGAATTTGACCCGAATGCAGGGCTTACCTGCGCGGAGGCAGCCAAAATTGCCGCGGTAATTCACAATAAAAGCCAATACGAAAGAGAGGAAGTTGAATTCCAAATGACCGGTGAAAACTGGTATGATGTTTATGTGGATTATTGCTATAACAATGCAATAATTGAAGATTATATTATCTTCGATTGGGAGGAAAACGCAACGCGTGCACAGATGGCATATCTGTTTTCACGGTGCGACGTCAATCCTTATTTTATAAACGATGTTCCGATAACCGATATTCCCGATGTTTATGACACAACGCCCTTCGCATATGAAATTTTGGATCTTTATAATAAAGGGGTCGCAGTTGGAAGCAATGAATACATGGCGTTCTATCCGGATTCACAGGTAAAACGCAGTGAAGCGGCGGCTCTTATTTCGAGAATACTTTGCTATGATATGCGGATCGAATTGCCGAAAGGGTGATAAGGTGAGGCTGATGAAAGTAATTGCGATATTTACGGTTATTGCCGGTCTTTTCGGATGCAGGGCTCCCGGAGAAACCCCTTTTATACTGGACGGACCTGGCATGGTGTATGTTGACAGTGAGCATCGTACAGAATACGCAAATACTCTTCCGTTCGATGAAATCGAGGACTATCCCTATTGGGCGGTCGCATATCTCGGAGAGGGAGAAACCGGCAAAAATACGGCAAGTGAATATATAGAAAAGATTTTTTCAAAGCTTTCCGAGGAAAAACGCCGGGCAATCAGTCATTATGATTACGGCGGAGAAAAATGGTATCTTGTTATTCCGCGGTACGGAGAGGAAAACGAGCTGATTCAAAACGGCGACAAGAAAAATATGCAAAAAGCAGATGACGGCACACCGTATATAATAAACTGCGGCGGCGATGTTGAAATTTATATCGTCATGCGCGGCGGACATAAAATCACGCTTGATACAGATGAAAACGGCAGGCTGATATGTACACCCGATATATGGGATATAACAGAGTATAAAAAATAAAATAATTGAGGGGAGAACAGAATTATGGGACTTTTAAAAGCAGGTGCAGGGGCGCTCGGCGGCGTTTTAGCTGACCAGTGGAGAGAGTTTTTCTACTGCGAAAGCTTGGATGCCGACACGCTTGTGGCAAAAGGCGAAAAACGAGCGGGAAAAAGAAGCTCCAACAAAAAAGGAGACGACAACATTATTTCGAACGGCTCTATCATTTCGGTAAACGAAGGGCAGAGCATGATTATTGTGGAATCGGGCAAAATTGTTGAATTTTGCGCCGAGGCTGGTGAGTTTGTTTATGATAATTCGACCGAGCCGAGCATTTTTTGCGGCAATTTGGGCGAAAGCATCAAACAAAGCTTTGCACAGGTTGGCAAACGTTTTACTTTCGGCGGCGAACCGGGCAAGGATCAGAGGGTTTACTATTTCAACACCAAGGAAATAACGGGAAATAAATTCGGGACTTCTTCACCTGTACCTTTCAGGGTAACAATAGATGAGTCTATGAACTATAAGCTGTCGGTGGATTTAAGGTGCAACGGTGTGTATTCCTATAAAATAGCCGACCCTGTTATGTTTTATACGAATGTAAGCGGTAATGTGGAATATGTATACAGCCGTTCGGAAATTGACGATATGCTAAAGAGCGAGCTTCTGGACGCTCTGAGACCGGCATTTGCGCAAATTTCGGCAATGAAAATAATGTATTCGGAAATACCGGCACATACAAAAGAGGTTACGAAGGCGCTTGCCGAGGAACTTAAAGCCGAGTGGAAGGAAAAACGCGGAATCGAGCTTTTCGCCGTAAGCATTAACGGTGTATCCATCCCCGAGGACCAGAGAAAGAAGATTACCGAGTGGGAGGAAAACGTTATGACAACCAATCCGAATATTGCGGCGGCGCGCATTGTCGGCGGACAGACAGACGCTATGAGAACGGCAGCGGCAAACGAAGGCGGAATGGGTGCAATGGGCGGCTTTTTCGGAATGAATATGGCGCAGAACGCAGGCGGTATGAATGCGGGCAATCTTTTTGCGATGGGTCAGCAGCAACAGCAGTCTCAGCAGCAGGCACAGCAGCCTCAAGCGGCAGGCTGGAGCTGTGAATGCGGTCAGACGGGCAATACCGGGAAATTCTGTATGAATTGCGGAAAACCGCAGGCATCGCCCGACGGCTGGACGTGTTCGTGCGGAACGGTCAACAAGGGTAGGTTCTGCCAAAACTGCGGGAATCCGAAACCTGCGGGCGCACCGACCTATAAATGCGATAAATGCGGCTGGGAGCCTGAAGATCCCAAAAATCCGCCGAAATTCTGTCCGGAATGCGGTGACATATTTGATGATAATGATAAACAATAAAAATAATGGGAGGAACTTTATATTATGAAAAAAATATTAGCGTTCATTTTAGCAGTAGGAATGGTATTGTCGCTTGTTGCGTGCGGCGGTGAAAATACCGGAAAAGAAACCGAAACAAAGCAGGAAACCAAAAAGATTGACTACGCAAATATGACAGAGGACGATCTGATAAAAGAGTTTATTAAAGATGAGCAGAATATAACCTTGGATGAATTTATAGACCTTGCTTCTACATATTCATATGCAACAATCAACAATAAGCTTGAGCTTGATGAAAATATAACAGACAAAGCAATAAAAAAGCTTAAAGAAAATAAAGCAAAGCTGCCGGCGGCAAAGGAATTTGTTGAGCCTCTTTTAAAAAGTGACGCACCGCAGGTAAGAGGCTATGCTTTTTCAAACATCGCCACATTTTTCGGGGCAAGTGATTCGCATAAAGCGTCGGCAAAGGAGATTCTGAAAACCGAAAAAGAGCCTTATGTTATTAAATGTGCGGTAAAAGCTCTTGGAAATGAAGGCGGCAAGGATGCAGAAATCGGCAAATTCCTGCTTGATGCGGCAAAGAATGAAAACGCAGTTGTAAGAAGGCAGGCGGCGGTTGCTCTCGGAAGCACATGGAACAAGACACTTAACGGAGCGGTTGATGCAGAGATTGAGCTGATGAAGGATCCGGATAAAGAGGTTCGGAAAGCAGCGTATGAGTATTCCGGTCTTCTCGGTGATGACAGGGTGGTTGCGCCTATCTCGGAAATGCTGAAAAACGAGGCTGACGCAGACCTTCATTCAAGCGGTGTAAGAGGTCTTGTTTGGCTGTGGTATGATTATCCGTCGCACGAAAACACAAGCGAGGCGGCATACAGAGCCACGATAGACTACTTTAAAACCACACCGGGCAGCGACAAAGTTCCCGCATGGGCAGCTGTGACAAGCTTTACAAACAAATCCGAGAAGAACTATGACGCATGGAAGGAAAAAGCAACATATTTCAATACGGATGAGCTTTATGAAGTTATGCTCGGACTTGTAAAAAACGAAAATTTAGGACGTATGACGCGCGGATATGCCTGCAAACCCGTTGCGGTGCATTGCACAAAAGAGCAGTTTGAAGCGTTTGGCGAGGTTGTAAACGCTCTTACCGATAAGAATGCGAAATTTATACAGGACGAGTATCAAAATCAGGCAAAAAAGCTTGAATAGCTACAGAACGGAGGAATGACTATGAAAAAAATAATCGGCGTTATACTGATTATAGGAGGCATTTTCTTTGCTTTGCTTGCTGTAAAAGCTCTTGTGTCAGCACCGCAGTCCTACGAGAAAATCAGAGCTGCGGCAACGATTAAGGACGGCAAGCTTACTCCCGAAAACGAAGGGAAGCTTGTGGTTGTCTCGGGAACGCTTAAACCTGCCGAACAGCTTCAGGATCCCATAACTGGTGTTAAGCTTCCCGGAGTAACGGCGAAAAGAACCGTTTGGACTTATGAACGGGATACCAACAGCGATGATGAACAGGTGTGGGACTGGAAGCCTGAGAATACCGACTACAGCGAAAAGGCAAATTTCGGAATCAATGCCGAAATACTTACAACAACCATGCTTGCCGCGCCTACATTACTCGGTGAGTTTAAGGTGGAGAGCAACCTGCTCAATCCGCTTATAAGAAACACGGAATTTAAGCAATATGACGAGAAGAGCCTCAATGCGGGCTGGAAGGTGCTTTCGGGCGGAAGAGAAAGCAGCTACTGCGTTTCAAAAGAAAATTGGCTGCCGAAAAAATCAACAGGTACATACTCAACGACGGGATATGGAGCTCAAAAAATATCCTACGGTATTGTTTCGCCCGACGATCCGCTCGAGTATACGGTTATCGGCGTACAAAAAGGCGATACCCTGATAAAGAGCGAAGATGTAGATTCGGTTACAACCGTTAAGGGAATTATGACGGCGGAAGAATTTGCCGAGGAGAACAAAAAAGGCGTGCGCAGTGGCTCGATTTTCGGTATCGTGGCAGGAATATTGCTTGCAATAATCGGTGTTGGAATGATGGCATTCCGGAGGCAGTGAAAATGAAGACGAATACAAAATTATTCTCCGGAGGCGGAACCTATATTTCAAAAGTGGCAATTGCAAGGCTTACATTAAAAAAACACATACAAATGATTATAGGCGGATTCTTCACAGCGGTTTTTCTGTTCGGAATTATTTCGGGGGTTACGGGGTATAACGAAGAACTTCGTGATAACTTGATTACCAATATAGTCATGCTTGTTCCGTCCGCACTCCTTTTGTTAAACGGCATTAAAAACGGCACAATGGCGGCGCGTGCATATCGCTACAACTCAATCTTTATGTGCGATATTGACGGCACGGTGACAATTGACGAGCTTGCAAAGCAATCCGGAAAACCGCCGTTCAGGGTGATTTCCGAGCTTGATAAGCTTTTTGATAAAGGAGTGTTCTGTGACTGCACTCTGCAAAAGCAGGGATTGCCCTGCGTGATTCTTTCGGGCAGAGAAAACAGTAAAACAAGCTTTGTTAACGTTGTATGCGAAAAATGCAACGGAACAACAAGGATCCGCGCCGGAAGCTCCGGTAAATGTGAGTATTGCGGAAATGCAATCTCAAGCCGCAATATCGGATAAATACAAAATCCAAAAGAAAGGAGATGCTAAGTTATATCGAAAGATATTAACGCAGACAAAGAAATCTAAAGTTCGGATTATACTGTTATGTAATCCGATACATTCCGGCAAATTTTGCAGAGGAATGTAAAATATCACATCAAAAGGAGGATATAAATATGAAAAAGACAAGACAAATTTTTTCTGTTTTACTGACACTGGCAATGCTGCTCTCCCTCGTGCCCGCCATGGGCGTGACGGCCAGCGCGGCGGGAACAGAGATAGAAGCAGTTTCATTTACCTATACCGGATATGCGGAGGGAGAAAATGTTGCGGATGCGGTTGTCACCTGCAATACGGCGGGTGTAGAATTCACGTATAAGTGGCAATACTCAGACTCCGGCGGAAGTTATTCTGACGCAACAAAGCTTTCTGCACAGTTCATTTCGGGGATTAAATACACTCTGTGGATATACTTCAAGGCACAGGACGGGTTGGCACTGGCAGAGCTGAATGAAACAGATGTCACCTTGGGAGGCAATAACCCGGGGGTTGTGTATACTAACTATACGATAGACGAAGTGAAATATTCTTACGGCGTTCCGTTTTCTATGAGTCCTCTCGGCGGCGTTACAAAATATATCGTTGGCTTCTATACGCAGGGCGGAAAAATCGGAGAGGAAAGTTATCGCGTGGAACTTATTACCGGTACGGACGGCAAGTTGACCGCGGAACAGGTGCCGACGCCGACAAAAGAGCACTACACCTTTGACGGATGGTATACAGCAGAAAGCGGCGGCACTTTGTTGAGTCTGGACACAGTTTATACAGATTCAAGTAGCAAATATTACGCGCGCTGGACGGAGAACCCCGCCCTGACCGGCACAGCCACGATCACCGGTACGGCTAAGTTCGGTCAGACCCTGACAGCATCTCTTGAAAGCGGCAATAATACCGGCACGCTGTCCTATCAGTGGAAGCGTGATGGCTCCGACATCTCCGGCGCAATGAACAGCACCTACACGCTGGTTAAGGCCGACATCGGCAAGACCATCACCGTGGCGATTTCAAGCAGCGTGGAAAGCGGCACTATTGTCAGCCCTGCAACCGCCACTGTCGGAAAGGCTGACACTCCGTCCGCCCCCACAGGCTTAAGCGGCTTAATCGGACAGCCCCTGTCCACGGTTACCCTACCGAGCGGCTGGACTTGGGTTGACGGCACGACAGTTATGAACACTGCCGGAACGCAGACCTTTAAGGCAAATTACACAGACGCTGCAGGCAATTATGAAAATGCGACAAATGTTGATGTTTCGGTCAATGTAACTGCAAAATCGACCGCAGCTTTGACGGGACTTACGCAAAGCGGCTGCACCTACGGTGAAACGCTTTCTGCACCGAGCTACACAAAGCCTGCCGGCACGATTGATTCCACAATAAAAGTTACCTATATGGGCAAAGGCGGCACAACCTATGCGGAATCCGCAGCAAAACCCGTAAAATCAGGGACTTACACCGTAAAGGTAACGCTTGAAACGGCGGATACAATTTACAGCGGAACTGCGGACTTCACAATCGCACAAAAAGATGTTACCATACGCGGCTTTAAGGTGCCGAACAGCGCTTATAACGGCGATAAGAAAACATCTTTTAATGCAGCCGCCGCAGAAATCGTCGGCAAGATAACGGGCGATGATGTAACCATTGACACCACCGCTGCAGAGGCAAACTTTGCACAAAAGGATGTTGGCAGTGATATCCCCGTTAATTTCACAGGCGTGAAGCTTGCAGGCGCAGATAAGGACAATTACAGAATTAACAGCGTTGAGCCTGCAAAGGCAAACATCTATCAAAGAACTCTGACGGTTAAACCGGACAGCGGCTTTAGCAAAAAATACGGCGAGGCAGACCCTGCATTGAGCAGCACTGTAAGCGGAACTATTTACGGTGAGATGTACATAATTGACGGCAAGCTGGAAAGAGAAGCAGGCGAAAATGTCGGCAATTATAAAATTCTCCTCGGCACGCTGGCTCTTAAAGACAATGGAGCCTTCAAAGCGTCAAACTATATACTGAGCCTTGATACGACCGCAGTATACTTTGAGATCAAAAAAGCTCCTGCTCCGTCCGCTCCCACAGGGTTAAGCGGTATGAAGGGTAAAACGCTTGCGACCGTTCCTCTCACAGGCGGCTGGACTTGGGCTGACGACACGACAGTTATGAGCGCTGCCGGAACGCAGACCTTTAAGGCAAATTACACAGATACAACAGGCAATTATGAAAATGCGACAAATGTTGATGTAACAGTAGAAGTTATTGATAAAACGAATGTCAGCGCAAGCATCACCTTCGCTGACGGCGAGCTGACATATAACGGCGCAGGGCAGGCTTATGAAACCGCAAGCATTTCCGGCATTACGGCAGGCGCTAACCCCGGCTGGACTTATGTTTACGCACCCTCCGGCACAGGCTCGCTCGATGCTTCGGGCAAGCCGCAGAACGCAGGTACATACACCGTAACGGCAACCTATGAGGATGATGACAATTACGGTACAAAGAGCGCCGTGCTCAAAATCAAAAAGGCTGTTCCGACGGGAACTCCGAAGTATACGGAAATAACTTCTTCGGACAAAACTCTTGCAGATGCAGCTATAACGACAACAGGCGCAGACTTCACTGCTTTGGGTACAGTTATCTGGGTGGCTGACGACGGCGTAACACCGCTTCCGGACACAACTGTGGTTGCGGCAAACACCTATTACAAATGGCTGTTCACACCGACCGACACAGACAATTACGAAACGCTGACAGGAACAATTCGCCTTTATTACAAATCATCGGGCGGAGGCGGCGGACGAAGCACTTCACGCTACACCGTATCGTTTGAATCGAACGGCGGCAGCAAGGTTTCAAATCAGACCGTTACAAGAAACAGCGTTATGAAAGAGCCGACAGCGCCGACAAAAGAAAACTTTGATTTTGACGGTTGGTACTCGGATAAGAAACTCAAAACCAAGTACGATTTTTCCGCAAAGGTAACAAAGAGCTTCACACTTTATGCAAAATGGACGGAAAAGGATAATTCCGTAAATCAGATTATCTTAACAATCGGCAAAAAGGACACACAGGTATTCGGCAAGGCGAAATCAAATGATGTTGCTCCGAAAATCGTAAACAACCGCACAATGCTTCCGGCAAGGTTTGTTGCCGAAAACCTCGGTGCTGATGTTTCATGGAACGGCGATAAAGAACTTGTGACGATTAAAGGGAAAAATCTTAAAACAGGTGAGGATGTAACTATACTTATTACCATCGGCGCTGCAACAGCAAAGGTAAACGGCAAGGAAATCAAGCTTGATTCTGCCGCATTTGTTGAGAATGACCGCACCTACACACCAATTCGCTTTATATCCGAGGAACTCGGCGCAAGTGTTGAATGGGTTGAAAAGGATGAGAAGGTAATTATCACAAAGCCCGAAATCAAAAAGGCTGAAACAAAGTAACACTAAATAAAGCTTTCCGAACAGGAAATTGGTGACGGCATAGCAGGCCGCCCGGTATAGAGGCAAAACGCCTTTATTGCCGGGCGGCTTTTTTTGTGCCTTTTTATATGATATTACAAAGCAAAGGAAGCGAAAGCGATTACCTCATAAGTAAAAAATTGCCCTGCATAGGACAAAATTATGCTTTTTGTCGGATATGCCCTGCGCACAGAGGGCACTTTATGAAGCACAGAGCAAAGCGCAAAAAGCATAAGCCTAAAGGACATCACCGCAAATCTTCGGGAAAACATCACAGAAAACCACCACCGTATCATAGCCGTGCGCCGCCTCTCTCTCTTTTGTGCAAATTCAACAAAATTTACACAAAAGGGTGAAATTATTTTTTGAAAGTTACAATGGGCTTGTGACATTAGGTGCTACAATGAATTTCGGAAGGAGGTGTAACGGCTGTGACGGGTACGGCTATTTAACAGCATAATCAAAGGGATTGATATAATTCGATAACCTTGTTATCTGTATATCAGTCCTTTTGCTTATATTATTAAGTTTTAGGGGGTGACTTATGATAGAAAAAAATGATTTTATAACAATTAAAGAATCTAAATTGGGAAAGAAATCATCTTTTACAAAAATAAAGGTCAAGGGCGGTTGTGTAATAAATGTGAGAAGCAATTTTAATAATACAGTAGATTTGATTGAAGCACTAAAACAGGGAGTTTTTTTATCAATACAATCTGAACAGTAATTTTTTGCGTTAATCGCTACAATAATGTATAATAGTTATTGAACAGGAGTTTAAGATGCGGTACATATTCAAATCACGGGAAAAATGTATGCACTTCTCATAATATCC
>ERZ773194.4191-NODE-4191-length-11618-cov-2.937559_pt1 | contig 11618 bp, 12 predicted proteins | sample MGYA00511240_ERZ773194 | MGnify/ENA primary metagenome ERZ773194 (study PRJEB29015, sample SAMEA2737774) | human gut metagenome | biome: human gut; feature: human-associated habitat; material: faeces | place: China | collected 2012 ... | reverse complement strand
TTACTTTCGGAAGATGAAATTCCAAGTTTTTTCATTTTCTTATTAAGTGTATCTACAGCCTTTGAATATTTCGTCGTTTGTGTAATTATTGGTTTATAATCATTGAGTTCTTTTTTCCCTTTATCTATCTTGGTAGCAACATTACCTTTGCTTTCACCAAGCAAGTCCAAAAAGTCTGCTGCCGATTGCACAGATTGCTTATCAGTCATTGTCTTATAATCTTTATCAAGTGCTTTTCTTATCGTTTTCTCCGATATTTCTCCACTTTCTAATTTTTTATTAAGACGACCAACAAGTCTATCCACTGTATTGGTATTAGAACCATAACCGAATTTGTCCATCATCTGAACAACTTCTTTAAGCAACATAGACTTATCATCGGTACCGCTCGCATACCGTTTCACATTGCCTTTTGCGTCTCCACCGGCAGTAATGCTGTTTTCCCACCATCCATAGGCGGCAACAAGAGCAACTCCCATTGCTCTTCCCATTTTACTACCTAAGCCACTAAACTTATCCGTCAAACCTTTTGAGTTTATTTTTGCCGAAATTAAAGAATTGCTTATTCCATCACTAAAGACTATTTTTAGTGATTTCCAAAGAGTTTTTAATTTTTTATAGGCAAACACTCCAATAAGAACCGTTGATAACTTAAATGCAATACCTAATGGGTCTCTAATAAATGCCGAAATAGCCACTTTCAAAGCATTGAATAATCCCTTGACTATTATTTTCCCTACTTTCAAAAGTGTTTTTCCCCATTCTATTTCAGAAAGAAAATCCCCAATTGCTTTTCCTACTTCCCACCAATCTACGGTAGAAAGTGCGGTGTCAATCGTATCAAGTATTCCAGTAATTCCATCACTGATTGTCTTTCCTAACTCCTGCCATCCAGTTAATCCAGTATTCTTGCGGACTTCTCCCATCTCTTCAAGAAATCCATTGATGTAATCTCCAATTTTCTTTCCAAGGTTTTTGTATGGAAAATCCACCATAACGCCAAACGCAAACTGAATCATACCACGCAACTTCGCTCCAAGCGATTTTCCTGCTAAATCACCGTCAAAAGTATTTATGGCAGCCGTTATACCCTCTTTAATACTTTGACCGAATTTGAGCCAATCAAACGTCTTGAAAAAGGTGTATGATGTTTCAAACCATGTATTCAATCCCTCGGAGAAATTTTCTCCAAGTTTTGTCCAATCAAGTTTTTTGACAAATCCATTCAAAAACGTAGCAAGAGATTTAGCAATCTTCTTCGTAGTCTTTTTAATCTTTGTCCATGGAATGCTTCTCATTCCCTTGTTAATCCAGTTAGCCAGTGCCGAACCGAGAGAAGTAAAATCTCCACCTTTCCATGCGTCAAGGATTGCTTTCTTCATCTTCTTATACAACTCAACTGCTTTGTTCTGGTTGCTCTTAAAAGCATTATCCCATATCTTTTCATAGTTCTTTAATGCGTCGCTAATATCCTTAGAAAGGTCAATATTGGCATTCTTATCGTTATCATCGTCATCGCTATCACTATCACTGTTGTCCTGCAATTTATTTACTTGGTCGAATGGCTGCAAATTGTCGGCGGCTTTTTTTGTCTTTTTAGCCGTCTTATCCATGTTCTTAGCAACTTTATCCGTATCGTCTGCCGCATCGGAGTAGTCCGGTACCTCTGGTGTTTTCCGCGAACCATCCGTATCACCAAGTTTGATTCCTGCCAGTTTTGCTACCCACTGTGCAAAATCCTGCAAAACCATAACCATAGCATTCATATATGGGTACAATTTCTGAACAATCGGCATAAACAAGGAGCCAATTGTCAAAGATAATTTCTTAAATCCAGCCTGCAACATCCTCAACTGGTTTGCGGGTTGATTGATTGTCTTAGCTAAGTCCGAATATGCAACCTTTGACTGTTCCAACATAGTCAAAACACGCAACTGCATTTTGGACTGTTGCGAAAGATTCTTTATACTTTCTGTAACACCGTGGTTCATCGCAGTTTGTGCTAAGCCTGCGGAGGTGATGTCAATTCCATACTTATACAACGCCCTAGACTGTCCTACCAAACCAGATTGAAAGTTTTGCATAACGTCAGCGGTGTCTAAGTTTGCTAAAGACGCCCAGTCTGCGGATAACATAGTAAGTGCTTTTGCGGAATCAATCGACGTTTCACCAAGCATACCGGCAGAGTTCGTAATCTGTGCAATAGCGGCGTTGTAATTCATAACCTCTGTTAAATCCAAACCAAGGTTGTGCGAAAAAGTATTTGTTGCATCTCCAGTGTTAGTATCAACCTTATATCCAGTCAACTGCTTTTGAAGTTTTCCAAATCTTTTACGGAAACTTCCTGCATATTCTTCCGCACTATTATAACCGGCTTTCTTAAACTGGTTAGCACTGTCTTTTCCAACTTTATCAAGCGCAACCGAAAAATAATTAAATTCCTCAATGTAGTCCTGCGCCGAACCAATTGCTTGACCGAATTTCTTGATACCTCTAATTACCAAAAAGAATTTAGCATAGAACATACCAAACTTAGCGGCAAGATTATTTGTTGACTTGGAAAATACATTCAAGTGTGATTTTGCATCTTTCAAATGCGTTTTTAAGCTCTTAATTGAACCAACAAAACTTTTAACTGCGCTACCGCCTCTTGTACTGCCACTTGCAAGCGAATTAAATACCCCATTTGCACGTCCACCGGCACTTGCTATATTTCCAATAGCAGCAACTAATTGTGTAGTGGATGCGGACACCTGCGGTGCAGTAGTAAGGCTTTTGATAAACGCAATCAAACGCTTCGACAACGTATCAAGATTTTTTGCAGTATCAGCCGCACGGTTACCGGCACTAGCCAATCTTGCGATTGCGGCCGTAATCTGCGTTGTGTTCTCCGATACTAACGGAGCCTTTGCTAAAGTTGCGATAAACGAATCTAACTTTGTTTCCAATGTTGGAAGTCCGGATGCCGTCGCACTGGTTTTATCACCGGCACTAGCCAATCTTGCAATAGAGCTTACAATGCTTGTTGTTCTTGCTTCAAGTTTTCCGGCGCCGGCCAAACCACTAACCATTTTATTGATTGCTTCTCCAAAATCGTTAAGGCTCTCTGTGTTAATTCCGGCACCCAAACTGCTATTCAATCGTGAGATAGAGTTTACAACACTGTTGATTCCCTTGTCACTGAAATTTACATTATTCAATGTGCTAAGAGTAGATACAAGGGGCGTGATTGCATTGGAAATACTGGAAATCTTATTTCCGTCTATACTGTTAAATTTGTTAATTCCATTCACAATTTTATTAAAATCGGTTGCCTTGATTTTCCCAAAACCTTGAACCGATTCTGAAAGACTTGCTAATCCATTTGATAAAGACGTAATACCGCTACCGTTAATAGACCTCATGGAATTACAAATTTTATCCAATCTATCCGCAAACTTATCCATCATCTGAAATGCGGATTGAAATTGCGTTTCCGCAACGACTTCCAATCTTTCAATTTCTGCGCCCATTATCTCACCAACTTCCTTTAACTATTTAAGGTCAACCGACTATTCTCCCTCTTGAATAGCCGGTGTCACATTATGCGTTGCCTCAAAATTGCACTGCATAATCTGTAATCTCGCCAAAAGTTCTTTTTGTGCTTGTATTTTCTGTTCTTCTGTTAATTCTTCTTCATCTTCCGGAGTTTCAATAGCTTCGTTTGTTTCTTCATAACTAAGCGGTCTATCCGGATAATTGCAATCGGAACAAAACGCTGCACCAATTGAACGATGGACATAAAAACCATTTATCCATGCTTGGTACTCCATCATTTGGAGTTTTTCTTCCATTTTTTTTTCGTAATCGTCGTGGTACAATTCCATGTACCTTGGATTTAACTTCCAAAACGTGTCCAATGGTATTCCTATCCGTATTGCCCTAGGAATCCAAACATGGTATATCGAGTGGGTAAAAAATGTGTCGTTTTTTACTCCTCGTTCTTCTCTTTTGTCGTGCTTGCTTTCGTTACTTTCTTCGCCGGTTTCTCGTCCTCGATTCCGAGAACCTTTCTGAAAAAAGCCGATTCGTATAAGGCTTCAGTAAACGCTTCGTAAAGCTCATTCAAGTTTCCACCGCCAAGTACATGCTGCTCTGCAAGGTAATTAGCTTCTTCCTTTTCACATCCGACTACGACCATGATAAAGGCAGATACCGGAGCAAATAACTGTTTCTTACGGAACATATCAATGATGTTAAATCCCTCGCTCTCCAACGCTTCCATATGCTCAAATTTCAATTCCGGTACCTTGTATGATTTATTGTTAATTTTAATTATTTTCGTTGCCATAATTTATTTCCTCCAATTCGATAAAAAGTAAGCGGGAGAATCATTCTCCCGCCTTAGTTGTGGACGTCTTTTTAGACGTATTGGTTACTACCTCTTTGGCTGTTTCTTCGTTTTGGCCCTGAGTTCCAGCCGTGTTTGTTTCAGAGCCAGTTATTCCCCCGCCGTAGGTTCAATTGCTGTTTCCAAACCAACGTACTGGTTGATAGTACAATTGATTTTGATTTCAGCAGCATTGCCCTGTCCGATTTCCGGAAGTGGAATATTACCCGGTGTTGCTTTTACAAAGAACGATTTTTCAAGAGCCGGGAAGAATACAACAAACCATGTTGCTTTAGAAGCGTTCTTGCCTGCTGTGCTGTCTGTTTTCATCTTGGTAAGTGCCGTAATAACATCGTCATTTACACCAAATGTCAATCCCCAGTCACCGCCAGTGTCCTGCACACCATCTGTATACTGTTTAATGGCGTCTTCCAATGCTGTTACATCAATCTTGTCTGCCGTAAGTTCGATTCCGTCAACTGCTTTACATCTTTGTAACCATGTAAAAGCCGTAGGTTTAGTTCCGGCTGTTGTTTCCACAGCGTAACCAACCTTTACACCAATGGTTGATAAATCCTGTTTCATCGTTGTCCATCCTTTCTACCGCTATCTGTCTGCGGTCAGCGACTACTCTCCGTAGCCGGTGCATAAAAATAAGAGCCGTCTGTAATGGCTCTTTGTTACTTATATCTGCCACCGGTACCATACCGGGAACATTCATTATTGTAATTTCTTTAGTATATCGCCGTTACCAAATACTCTTTGGTATCTTCCAACCCAACGGCTTATACTCATATCGGTTGCGTTTGGTACCGGTAACGGTCCACTCTTGCATTGAAAACCATATGACAATATAATTTCTTTTGCAATATCACTAATCTCGCTACACGTTCCGTCAGCAAGGTTTCCAACTTCATAAACGCTTATTACAATCAAGGGGATTTGTCCACCCTCATTTCCACTCAAATCATATCCACTTCCGCTGTTACCACATAAAGCAATATCCACATAGGGAAACTCTGATTCTTTCGGTGTAATATATCTTCCTACCGTGCAATCTGGACATTTATCTTTGATTTTCTTTTCCAGTATCGCATAAAACTCATTCCAATTAAATCCAACCAAACTTAATCACCGCCTAATCACGTAAATACTTCTCGTGCAATTTCAGCAATTCTTCCGCTTAACTGCTCTGCTGCATGATACATAGGCATTTTAGGAGTAACACCGGATGCATAGTGCCATTGTCCATCTAAATCCATATACCACCATCCCGGCTCGTCTCCATGTTCACCATAGGTACCGGTACCAACACCCGGAATTCCTGCTGGGTTTTGTGCTTTCAGTCCGGCACCAAATTCCAACATCAACGATGGACTAATCTCTTTACTTTGTACGCCATCTTGATTCTGCCACTGGCTCACAATCTTCTGTGCATCTTCCATATAGAATATTGCCCGGCACCCAGCCTTTTTCGGTTCAATTTCAGATGCTATGTGAATATACTTCCCAAATCCACTTTCGCCAATCTTTGCATTCGCTATATTCATACCCTCTCGTGCTAATCTCCGACTAAACTCCTCACACTTCTTTTGAAGCCTAGCCTTTTCATCACGAATTTCTTTTACGGCATTTTCAATTTCTTTTACAGATAAACCGAATGAAACTCTCATACAACGTACCTCACAAAATACCTAATTCTAAGTACACTCCAAAAATCTTCGGAGACTGAATAGCGAACCAGTCCACCATCTCCTCATTCTTCGCCCATCCGGCATCTACATTGTAGGTGTTGTTGAATAAACCGCTTTCCGTCAGAAACGCATGGATAATCTCATGTCGCAAGGTCTTTTTTTGAACAAATGAAAAGTCCTCATAATCACACTCTTTGTTCGGTTCTGCTAATACCACAATCAACTTAACGGTCACATCACAATAACCATTACAGTCTTTCAAAATGGTATCTTCGTCCTCTTTCCGAAACTCAATCTGGTATTCAGTTCCAAGAATGTTGATTTTTCTGTTTTCCATATCAATTTTCCCCTTTTGGAAGTTTTTTTAACAGATACTTCATTCCATTTAACGATGTTTTTACTGCCAAAACCGAATAATCAGCACTATCACCATTTACCGTGCCGTCCTTATGGTACTGTGGTTCATTCTGATACCAAATACGGCTTGTTTCTTTGATAGGCAAGGATTTGTCCGCCGTAATCAAAACTGCTTGATATGAGCCTATATCAAAGCCATATTCCTTTGCTTCTGATTCACCACCGGACATTGCAATATTGGCATAAAAAGTAACCGGCTCATTATAACCGGCTACCTTTCCAATCGGTATAGGAATTTTCTCTCCGTCAACCTCTGTATACTTGATGTTTCCATCTGCATCCGTTTCATAAATTGGAACTTCCTCACTGTACGTCGCATAGTACAATTTCTGTTTATTCTTCTTTAACATCCTCATAGTCAACATCTGCCTTATTCTTCAATACATCAATGCCCTTTGTAATTGCTGACGGAATGGGTACTCCCATCAATCCAGCATTTTCAATAAGACTTATCGTCTCATTCGCAATAAAAGCAATCACTGTAGCATCTTTTATAAATGTCGTTCCAACCGTTACATCCAATCGACAAGCAACCAAAACAATCAACAAAGTAACGCCTTTTCGACAAAGACCTTTCCATCCGGTATGACTTTCAAGCGCACCATTCTTTGTTTTGGTACTATTTTTGAAGATTCCTGCAACCATAAGTCCGGTAACATAATCAATCCCCATAAAAATAACCAAAGTAGTCAGTGCTGAATCCCAACCACCAAACAAAGTCGAAATAGCACCTCCGATTGTTCCTAATATTACATAAAGAATATGTTCTTTCATTCTCGTTCACCTCGCATTTTATAGTGTCCGGCACCCCTCCACCGTGCAACCCGAACTCCCTGCATTATCTACCAACCATAGGCAACTAACACGCACAATCTTCTTTCTCGTATTAACCCAACGAGATAGGGAGATAACTGGACCACCGCCTTTCTAAAAAACAGTGACAAACGGAATAACTTCCGTTAATATATCCTTTCTTGACGTCCAAGTACGACTTGTGCCATTTTCGCTATGACTTGTTTCGCCCTCTGCGCCAATATGATTCCAGTCATACATAGCAAGGTCTTTAATGATGTCATACATATCCGTCATATCAGTATCAATAAAGTCTTGCGTATGGTGTCTTTGGTAGTTACGTTTCCGTTTCACTGCACGATAAGCACCATTTATTTTAGAGGACAGAATCCCTTTGTCTGCTTCATCGTGCAGTTCAGAAGCAAGTTCTGTCTCTAAATCTGCTTGTAATTCTGCTAAAAGTTCATCCATCCTCTATCACTCCTTACGATTCTTTATTTACTACTGTTGCGTGTCCGACTTTGACAGCTACATATTTGCTATCGCATTCTACTACAGTGATTACTTTTCCTTTTTCCGCTGTAATATCTGCGCTACCATCCCATGCAGACCATGTCTTAACATTCTGGCCGGCAGTTACGTTCGTCTCTGTGTCAGCAACTTTGTATTTGTAATTGTTACCTTCACCCTTAGCCGGTGTAACAGTTACCTTCGTGTCACCAACTGCGGTTCCTGCTACGGACTGCACTGTCAGTTCTCCAAGTTCTGCCGGTGCATCGGCTGTTACCTGAAATACTCTACGTGCCATATCCTTGTCGGTAGGCATAGCGGTTGACAGATTAACAATCTTTGCAGAATACCACTCTGGCCCGTGGTCTAATCCAATCTGACCGAAAATCTGCTTTTTGGTACCGGCACCAGTCTTAGACAACTCTTCAAGGAAGAAGTTTCCTTTTTCCGGTACAATCTGCTCAACCGGAGCCATAATAGATGGGTCAAACAGTGTAACTGTTCCCGCTGGCAGATAATACAAATCTTTAAGATAAACTGTTCCAAGTGGTGTAAGCACCTTGTCAACGGCAATACCGTTAATGTCTCGTCCACTTTCAACAATTGTCAAACCATTTGCTACCGCATCGGCGTTTAACTGAATTCTACTAGCGGAATCCAAACCAAGAACGAGGTTTGTAATATCACCGTTTGAATCCTGAATACATTTCAATGCTTCACACAGAAGCAAGAACGACAATCCCTTTCCATATGCATCCAGTACGTTGGTCTTAATTGCTTCCAAAAGTCCTCTGGACTGGTTAGCATCATTATCGTTTAAGGCTTTATGGTATTTACCATTGAGGAATGTATACTCAATATCCTGTCCAATCTTTGCCATCTTTGCAGCAATCTGAAAATCCTCTTCGGAAACCGGATTTGCCTGCTGTCCGGCAATATTGACACCGCTCATGGTACCCATGTTAGACATCTTTCCATAAGAAATACCAACAGATTCCTGAAAAATCTGCGTTACGTTCGATTGCTGTTCACGTGTAACAACAGAAGCATCCGGAGCAGTAAGAGAAGCCGCTTCTGAAATATTAGGCTGCGTTCCCTCTGCCGTTTCGTACTCCTGTCCTGTTACAAACTCTGTACTTCCGGAATATTTTCTGTTCGTACCAATCATTGTTGAAAATGGGGTTCTTGTGTTGCCCTTATTAAAGAGCATACCTGAAAAATTCGGAGTGTTTCCACTCATTGCAAATACATCTGGCATTTTTATCAATCTCCTTTATAAATTATTTTTTGTTTGCATTTGCGCTAGACTGCTGACGAATCAGTGATGCCATAAGCACCATATCGCCTCTAGCCTGTGCCTCTGCAATCTGTTTACTCAAATCGAGTTTTGTTTGGTTACCTGCCGGAGGTGTAGGCATATTCTTCATCAAGTCAGCCTTAGTCTTTTTCTTTAAGTCCTCCTCATGCTTTTTCTGCAACCGGAACACAGTGTCCATGTCGTGGTCGCAATACGCTTCCGCAATCTCTCTAGCGTCTTTGGCATCATAATCCAGTGCCAAATGCTGTTTTTCGTATTCAGACACCTGTACTGTACGGCGTAAGGTCTTTAACTCCTCTTCCGTCTGTGCCTGCTTTTCAGCATCCTCAATCTGTTTCCGTTCCTGTTCGCTACTTGCGGCTTTCCACTTTTTCTTGTAGTCCGCTGCTTCGGAACTTGCTTTATCCAAGAGAGTTTTTGGTACAAATCCGTCAAACTGGCTCTTATCAACCAATTCTCTTTCTGCCAAAGCGGCATTAACCTCTTCAAGCGTCATACCCTCTTTGTAAGCGTCTCCTAATAAACTTTGAATATCTGCCATAATAATCCTCCTTGCGTTTGTTTAAGCGGTTCTCTCCGCATTAGATTTCCGTTTTTATGACTTGTCTTGTCGCTTGCGTTTTTTTTAATAGCTTCTCTGCTATGTATTAAAAAGAGAACACGTTTCCATGCTCTCAAAATACCAATTATTTAATTACTCATCCGATACAGATACCTTTGATGTCTGGTCTGACATATCCGGTTGTTTTTTTTCGTATGGGTCTTCCGGATTTTTATTTTCTGCATCTTCATAACCATGAAACAGTATCTTATCAATTCGTTCTGCTGAATCAAGAACGACTTGCTGTGGGTCCGTAAACAATCCAACAACTTCCGTTGCTCTTAATGGGTCAATTCCAATCTTAATCAGTGTTGCGAGCGAATTACATTTTGTTGCCAAGTCGTAAGTACGTGAACGTGAAAACTTAATTTCAATATCAGAAAGATTAAGTTTCGCCACGTCTATATCTTCTTCCCGGTCACTGTTTTTAATGATGTTCAGTATAATCCTTGTTTCTCTTCGTTCTGATTCTATCCAAATCTGCTCCTTCGATTTGGCGTCCGTCTCCGCATCCATCCATCCGGTAGACATATTCGTAGCACTACCGGTACTTCCTCCAGAAAGTTCAGAACGATTAGGGATATGCGTAATCTTTTCAATTTTACGTTCCACATAATCAACTAGCGTCTGGTTTTCCGATTGATTAAGTACACTTTCCAAATATTTCAGCGTTGCTGTTCTTCCTTGGTCCGAATTAGTAATAATCAAACCCTCATTGCGAAGTTCTTTGTACTGCTCTGAATCAATTTTTACATTATCACCCCACAAGATATTCTGTACGTGCTGCGCAATGTCATTTACACGGTCAGAATCAACGGTGTTTAATGCATCCATAAGAGATATAACCTTTTCAAAGCATCCGGTTCTGTCATAATCGTTTATATATTCAACGATTGGTATTTCACCAATGAGATTTACTTGTTCAAGATTTACTTGTTCAACAAATGATTTGTTTAAATCACTATTAACAACACCTCTTTCAATTTGAAAATAGGATGTTTTCGTATAGCATCCAAAAGTAATACTTCCGTTTCTGTGAGGAAAATAAGTTACACCTAGCATTGGTTCACGGTATGCATCGTTGCTATACACAACAAATGTATTCATTGGGTTGAGAACCATTAAATCAAACGGTGACACACCAGTTACAATTCGTTTTGGCAAAATCAACCTATAACCAACGCCACACGTTTTTACATCTCTTGCAAGCATTAAGTCTTTAGCACTCTTACACTCTTCCACCATCATTTCATTTAAGGCAGATACACGTATATCCTCTTCTTCACTTACGTTTGATGTAAAAATCTTTTTCATAAACGAAAAAAGAGCATTTCTGCTCTTTATATCTCTTCGTCCTCTCTGAACATATGTAATTGGACTTCCAAACTCATATCCTAGTTTAAAATCAAGGATTTCAGATGCCATATTATCAACTACTTTTTCATTTATCTCTGGCCGCACATCTTTTTCTCTATCAAGAATCGGCTGTCTACCTTTTGCATACTCAAACAAAAAAAGCATTTCTGCACGATTCTTCTCATGGATAGCAAACGCATCACTTAATACTTCCAGAACATTGTCTCTATTTATTTCATTTTTATCGCAAAATATTTGAGCTCTGCCATAGAGTTCCACTGCGTTCACCTCCAACAAACAAAAAAGACACCGGAAATTCGGTGCCTTTTTTTCATTCTTTTTACATCATACACTATAACACGATACCTTTATCAATTTCTATCAAGTATTCCAATTTTTTTCAAATTCTTGCAGCGCACGTCCGTGTAGTTCGCATACCCACTGATACGATTTCCCCATTTCAACCGCCGTCTGCTCAAACGTCTTATTCTGGAAATAGTATTTAATCAATACTGTTTGATACTTCAACGGTTGTATTTTCTCAACAATTTTTCTTGCTTC
>ERZ773194.4190-NODE-4190-length-11619-cov-2.652196_pt1 | contig 11619 bp, 10 predicted proteins | sample MGYA00511240_ERZ773194 | MGnify/ENA primary metagenome ERZ773194 (study PRJEB29015, sample SAMEA2737774) | human gut metagenome | biome: human gut; feature: human-associated habitat; material: faeces | place: China | collected 2012 ... | reverse complement strand
TTAGTGTCTTTGTCATAATTAATGTATCATATAATATGTAAATATGTTGTTTTTACTTATTTAATGATATATTGCATATAAAAAATCTATGATTGGATAAAAATGAGTTTTTCTTTTGATATTATCCAAAGAAATGAGTAATTTTGTTGCGCAAAAATAAAACTATTTTGCATTTTCATTCAAATTTCTTTCTGTCCTATATGGAAAATGGGACTTACCAGGCGAAGCTGTAAATAGCAGTTTTATTTTACAAATCCATGCTGGATAGTCTGATTACATCCAAAACCCGTATCAAGTTATTGCTGAAATTTTTTCTGAATACGTCTACTCATGCTTATTTGCGTGGTCTGGCCGACGAATTCGGAGAATCGACGAATGCCCTTCGTCTTGAACTGAACCACTTGGAAAATGCCGGTTTACTGAAAGCCGAGAACAAAGGAAATAGAAAGGTATATCATGCTAATTCCACTCATCCCCTTTTCAATGATATTCATCGGTTGGTATTAAAGCATAGCGGAATCACTCAGGTTATAGAAGAGGTGGTTGAACGGGTCGGAGACATTTCGAAAGTATGGGTACGTGGTGATTTTGCTGTCGGGAAGGATTCCGATCTGATCGATTTAGTAATTGCCGGTAAAAATATAGATGTCGATTATTTTGAAAATTTGATTCAGAAGGCCGGTAAAATAGTAAAACGACAAATTTGCTATACAATCATTTTGCCAAAACAAGAAGCCGAATACTTTATACCCGGCGAAAATAAATTGTTGGTCTGGACAAAATAAATCTAAAACAGGGTAATCAGCAGTTTTTCCACCAATAAAAACGAGCGTTTTTTCAGGGATTATTTAACCATGAAAATTTCATAAAATCACTTTAAATAGAATATTTTATTGAATTGATATTTAGTGTTTTTATGTCTATTCCCAATTTTGACTTATATAAATTATTAATAATATTTCCAAATGAAAAATTTTGCATTGATCGGTGCGGCAGGCTATATTGCCCCACGCCATTTACGTGCTATTAAAGATACCGGTAACCGTTTAGTTGCGGCATATGATAAATTCGATAGTGTCGGAATTATGGATAGTTTCTTCCCTGAAGCTTCGTTTTTTACTGAGATGGAACTGTTCGACAGGCATTGTTCAAAATTGAAAAGGACGGATAAACAAGTGGATATGGTATCCATCTGTACTCCCAATTATTTGCATGATGCACATATTCGTTACGGCTTACGGCTGGGTTCCGACGTAATCTGTGAAAAACCTTTGGTATTGAATCCTTGGAATATCGATGCCCTGGCGGAAGTTGAAAAGGAGACTGGGCATAAAGTCAATAATATTCTTCAGCTCCGGCTCCACGAATCCATCAAAGCTCTGAAGAAACGCATCGATGAGGGGCCAAAAGACAAGGTATACGACGTAGACCTCACTTATATCACTTCACGCGGAAACTGGTATTATACCAGTTGGAAAGGAGATATCCGGAAAAGCGGTGGAGTAGCAACCAATATCGGAGTTCATTTTTATGACATGCTGACCTGGATTTTCGGTCCGGTGAAGGAAAATATCGTACATGTGAAAAGTCATGATCGGGTAGCTGGTTTCTTAGGTTTAGAGAAAGCACGGGTTCGGTATTTCCTGAGTATCAACGGTGATAATCTGCCGGAAAATGCCGTGCAGGGGGAAAAACGTACTTATCGTTCCATTCAGATCGAAGGAGAAGAATTTGAGTTCAGTCAGGGATTTACCGAGTTGCATACGGAGAGTTACAGGCACATTTTATCCGGAGAAGGCTTTGGTTTGGACGAAGTACGTAACTGTATCAATATTGTACATACAATTCGCAATGCAGAACCGATCGGTTTGAAAGGCGATTATCATCCGCTGGCAAAATTTCCTTTGGTAAAACATCCTTTTGGCTGGGACAGATAAGATTCGGAAAAGTATGGTAATGAAATTGAATATGGTCGACCTGAAAGGTCAGTACGATAAAATCCGGGAGGAGGTAAATGTTGAAATCCAAAAGGTGCTGGACACAACCGCATTTATAAATGGTCCTAAAGTAAAGGAGTTTGCTGCTCATCTGGCGGAATATAACCGGGTGAAGCACGTTATTCCCTGTGGTAATGGTACCGATGCTTTGCAGATTGCTTTGATGGCTCTCGGTCTGAAACCGGGGGATGAGGTGGTTGTCCCCGCTTTTACATACGTGGCTACTGCGGAGGTGATCGGTTTGCTCGGGTATACTCCGGTTATGGTCGATGTGGATTATACTTCTTTCAATGTTACCGTTAAGAATATAGAGCGGGCTTTAACTGCCAAGACGAAAGCTATCGTTCCGGTGCATCTGTTCGGCCAGAGCTGTGATATGGAGCCTATTCTTAAATTTGCTTCCGAGCATCATTTATATGTCGTAGAAGATAATGCTCAGGCAATCGGGGCTGAATATACTTTTTCAGACGGTACCAAAAAGAAAACCGGAACTATGGGGACCATCGGTTGTACTTCTTTTTTTCCATCCAAAAATTTAGGATGCTATGGAGATGGCGGGGCACTGATGACAGATGACGATGAACTGGCCGAAAAAATCCGGATGATTGCCAATCATGGTCAGAAAGTAAAATATCATCATTCGGTATTGGGATGTAATTCCAGGCTGGACACCTTACAGGCAGCTATTCTGGATGTGAAGCTGAAACATTTGGATGAATACGGTGCTGCACGTTATGAAGCTGCTCAGTATTATACCCGGAGGCTGAGTGGTATAGAAGGGATAATTACTCCGGCTGAGATGTCTTATTCCACTCATGTTTACCATCAATATACCTTAAAAGTGCTGAATGGCCGTCGGGATGTTTTGAAAAAGTTTCTGGAGGAGGGGGGGATTCCTGCGATGATTTATTATCCATTGCCTTTGCAACAGCAGGAAGCATTTAAGCCTATTACACGGGCTGCCGAATCATTGGACATGGCTGAGCAGTTGGCTTATTCCGTACTGTCACTGCCGATTCATACTGAAATGACCCCTGAACAGCAGGATCTTGTCATTGAACGGATCAAAGAATTTTATAAATCCTGATTATGAAACAGAAATATTTTGCTCATGAAACGGCTGTTATAGACGAAAATTGTCAGATTGGGGAAGGAACGAAAATCTGGCATTTCAGTCATATTATGACAGGGTGTGTGATCGGGACGAACTGCAATATCGGTCAGAATGTAGTGATCTCTCCGGAGGTCGTCTTGGGAAACAATGTGAAAGTGCAGAATAATGTATCGGTTTATACCGGAGTAACTTGTGAAGACGATGTTTTCCTGGGGCCTTCCTGTGTATTTACTAATGTTACCAATCCCCGGAGCGCCGTCAACCGGAAATCCCGGTATGCCGGGACTCATGTAGGGAAAGGGGCGACAATCGGTGCAAATGCTACCGTTGTTTGCGGACACGATATCGGCGCCTATGCTTTTATCGGTGCCGGAGCTGTCGTGACGAAACATGTACCCGATTATGCCCTGTTGGTAGGTAATCCTGCCCGTCAGCTGGGCTGGATGAGCGAGTATGGACACCGGCTTTATTTTGATAATGAAGGGATTGCCGAATGCCCGGAAAGCCACGAAAAGTACCAGTTGAAGGACGGGAAAGTATTTAAATTGTAGTATTCGAATTATTATTAAACCATGTACAATAAATTAGTTCACAAAGAGGCCAGATTAGCTTTGGTTGGGTTAGGTTATGTCGGTTTGCCTATAGCTCTTGAATTTGCCAAAAAGATTTCAGTGATAGGTTTTGATATCAACGAGGAGCGTCTGACGATGATGCGCCAGGGCATAGATCCCTGTAAAGAACTGGATTCCGAAGCGTTTGAAAATGCTGATATCGAATTTACCTCTTCTATTGATGACTTGCGGAAGGCTTCCTTTTTTATCGTTGCCGTTCCTACACCGATAGACGATCATAACCAACCGGACCTGACTCCATTGCTGGGAGCAACGCGTTCGGTGGCGAAAGCCTTGAAAAAAGGGGATTATGTGGTGTATGAATCCACGGTTTATCCGGGCTGTACGGAGGAAGATTGTATTCCTGTGCTGGAAGAAATTTCGGGACTGAAAGCCGGTGTGGATTTTAAGTTCGGTTATTCTCCCGAACGGATCAATCCGGGAGAGAAGGTCCATACCTTGCCCAATACGGTTAAAATTGTATCGGGTTGTGATCCCGAAGCCCTGGACACGATCGCCAAAGTATATGAACTGGTTGTCAAACCGGGCGTGCATCGCGCACCGAATGTAAAAGTGGCCGAGGCTGCAAAAATCATCGAAAATACTCAGCGGGATGTCAACATCGCTTTGATGAACGAACTGTCAATTATTTTCAGCCGCATCGGGATTAATACCTACGATGTGCTGGAAGCTGCCGGGACCAAATGGAACTTCCTGAAATTCTATCCGGGATTAGTGGGGGCCACTGTATCGGAGTAGACCCGTACTATCTGGTATACAAAGCCAATGAATTGAAATATCACAGTCAGATCATCAGTGCCGGACGTTTTATCAACGACACGATGGGCGGATATATTGCTAAAAAGCTGGTGAAGAAATTGATCGGTATGGGAAAAGCGATATTGGGGGCGCGTATTTTGGTGATGGGAATGACATTTAAGGAGAATGTGGCGGATATCCGTAATTCGAAAGTGGTGGATATTATCAATGAATTGAAAGATTTCGGAGTAGAGGTGGACGTGGTCGATCCGTATGCCGATCCGGAAGAGGTCAAAAAGATGTATGGTTTCCGTTTGATAGAAAAACCATTGGGGAATTATGACGCCGTCGTTGTTGCTGTTGCTCATGATGCTTATCAGGGATTGGATGAAAAGTATTTTAAGTCGCTGACTTGCGATAAAGCCGTGCTGGTGGATGTAAAGGGAATGTACAGGGATAAGATTCATGAGTTGAAGTATTGGAGTCTGTAGGAAAATATTCTACCTTTGTCGTAGATGTTTCAAAACAGAAGATGTGAGTGAGAAGATAGAATATTCGATGGTGCCTATAAAAATGGCGGATTTGGCTTCATTTATTGCAGCCAAGAAGAATATGGGCATATCGGATGCCATTTGCTATATGTACAATAGTGAGTTTGTCGCAAAGTTGTATGATGAAAAATCGAAGTGGTGGTATCTGGACAATGAAACGCTGTATGAGTTGATGGAGCAGGAGCGACGCAACAACAGCGTGGATTTCTCGGCACAGAAAGTGCAGTTTGTTATTTTCTGTATTGAGTGCTATGCAAGGAAACACCGTCAGTCCGGTCTGGAGGTATTTGTCCTGTTCAAGGAAAAGGGAGTTCTTGCGTTTTTGCGGAATCATTTTGAGGTGTTGCATACTCAGGGGGATGCTTATATTCTGGAGGAAATAGAATTGTTTTTGAAGAATCGGAAGCAGAAATGAAATTGTATCACGGTTCATCGGTTGTTGTGCGTAAGCCGCTGATTGAGCGGGGACGTAAGACTACGGATTTCGGGAAAGGCTTCTATACCACAACCGATTTCGAACAGGCTGCCCGATGGGCCAGGATTAAGCGTGAACGATTGGGGTACGGCAAAGCTGTCGTTTCTGTTTATGATTTTGATGAGCGGTTCTTGGAGGCGGACGAGTTTCAAGTGTTGCGGTATCAGGGTGCTACGGAGAAATGGCTGGACTTTGTTGTCCAGAATCGTAAAGGAGTTTTGGAACATCATTATGATTTAGTGATGGGACCTGTTGCCAATGATCGACTGTACGCAACGATTACCCTGTATGAAAAGGGTGATTTATCGGTGGAAGCCGCTATTGTGCAACTGAAGACCCACGTCTTGTTCGATCAGTTGTCTTTCCATTCCCGCGAAGCGTTGAAGTGTCTTCGGTTTATTTCTTCGGAGGAAGTGTGAGGATTTTTTCACGTTGATTGTTTTGAGATATCGAGGTTTGTGATTCGAATTTCTGCTATATTCCAGAACGAGTTTATCCGCAATCTGGTAACATTAAGTTCCGGTACGCTTATTGCGCAAGCAATACCCATGTTGGCAACTTTAGTGTTGTCACGTTTGTATTCGCCTTCTGAAATGGGAGAATGGGGCGTGTTTTCCAGTTATGCGAGTATTTTGGCTGTCATTGCATGTCTGAGGTATGAAAATGCAATTGTAAAACCATTGCGGGTATTGGATGCTTATAATTTGTCGTTTTTGTCCATATTTATGGCATCGTCATTTACCTTGGTTTTGTATGGGATTGTTTTCTTCGTTGATGTTTTTCAATATGACGATTTTTGTTCGTTGAGCAGAAAGGCATTGTATGTTTTGCCTTTATATGTTTTATGCCTTTCGCTGATTCAGGTGTTAGGTAATTTGGCCAATAAAACGAAGCGATATCGTTCTTTGGCTTTTTCATCTGTTGGGCGCAGTTTGACGCAGGCGACTTCACGGATTACCTTGGGGTATTGTTCATTTACAAATATCGGTTTAATTGCCGGTGCCGGACTGGGAGCTTTGTTCAATGTCATTTTTTTGTCTGTAAAGCTTCGGGTACGTTATTTTTTCGTACGAGCCTTTTCTATTAAAAGAGTCTGGCATTTAGTTCGGGAGTATAAGGATTTTCCTAAATATGACTTATTAAGTAATGTTTTTAATTCGATATCTTCTCATATACCGGTAATTCTTCTTGCTTATTTCTTCCTGGACGATGTGGCGGGATATTTCTCGATGGCACTGACTTTGTTGTTTATTCCGATGTCGATTATCGGTACTTCTTTAGGACAATTGTATTACAGGGATGCCTGTGAATTGCATGCCAAAGGTGGTTCTTTAAGCGGTTTGACCATGAAAATATTTGTCCCAACTTATATCGGGTGCGGTATTTTTATGTTGGTGTTGATTTTGGGAGGGGAAACTATTTTCGGTTTTTTACTGGGAAGTAAATGGGCTACAGTCGGGAAGTATGCAACTTATATGAGTTTGTGGCTGTTGTTGGTGACTTCTATTTCTCCGTTGAGCAGTATTTTTTATGTAAAGGATAAGCAGAAAATAAATGTTTATTTTAATGTGACAGCTTTGGTGCTTAGAATCCTTGTGTTGCTGTTGGGAGGATTTTATTTCCGTTCCAGCGACTGGACTATATTTTTTTTTGGTATAGTCAGTTTTTTACTTTTTGCTGTTCAAGGGATTATTATAAAGAAATTGACAGAGGTCGTTTTTTCTAATCGGGTATTGTTTTATTTGTTAGGAGTGACGGTTGTGCTTTTATTGTCTTATGTATGGAGAGTCTTTGTATGGTTGAGTTGATTAATAATGAAGGTAAGGCTTGGCTGTCTTTTGCTGATGGAAGTGTAAAGGGATGTGCTTTTGAGGGTGAAAGGTTATTGGAAAAAGAAAGCCTTTATGGTGCATTAACGGAAGCAATAAACAGGGATTCATTAGCTGATTTATTGGTACGCTTGAATGGAAATTTTGCAGCGGTAATAACGATTAAAAATCAATGTTATTTAATTGTTGATAAGTTGCGTTCATATCCGTTGTTTTATTCCGGTACGCATGTTTCCGATGTCGGAGAACACTTATTGAAAACCATTCCTTCTGAAATCGATGAAGTGAATGCCTACGAATTACTATCATTGGGTTATTTGAGCGGAGCATCAACCTTGGTCAATGGAATAAAAAGTGTTGTGGCGGGGAGCTATGTCGTTATAAATACTGAAGATGGCAGTTTTTCTTCGTATGATTATTTTAGTCATATTTATAAAAAAGTTGGCAGAACTAAAGAAGAGATTTTTAAGTTGTCCCAAGAGAGATTGGAAGCCGGCTTTCAACGTATGCTGGGCTCTTTGAAGAAAAATCAGCCTCTTTTAATTCCTTTAAGCGGGGGATATGATTCGAGGTTGATTGCTTGTTTGTGTAAAAAGTTCGGTTTGGAAAATGTCACTTGTTTTACCTATGGGAGAGAGGATAGTTTTGAGGTTGCCATATCCAAGAAAGTTGCTTCAGCGTTGGGGTATAAGTGGTATTTTGTCGAATATTCGGAAGAAGTATGGAATCGTTTCTTGTCGAGTAAAGATTTCTTACAATATTGCCATTTTGCCGGTAATTTGACGGCAAATCCCCATTTCCAGGATTTGCCGGCTTTGCTAAAGCTGAAAGAGCAAGGAGTAATTACGCCAGATATGGTTGTTATACCTGGACATAGCGGGGATTTATTGGGTGGGAGTAAAATTCCTGTGCAAATTTTGGAGGGGCATTTGAAATCTTTTCGTCTGGAAAATTTAAGTCGGTTGATATTTGATAATTTCTTTGATTTGAATGTTTTAAACAGGAAGTACAAGCAAATTATTATCGCTAAGATAAACAGTGAATTACAAGAATATAAAAGTGGCTCTTTGGCTTCATTTTTGGATAATTATGAATGCTATTGGTTTGTAAAATCCAAGGTGGCAAATTTCCTTGTTAATTCTATGAGAGGTTATGAGTATGTGGGATTGGATTGGCGTTTGCCTTTGTGGGATGATGAGTATGTAAAAGTATGGTATGAAGTGGATTGGAAAGAAAAGTTTTATTCCAATCTGTATAATGAATTTATGTTTGAGAACTATTTCAAAAAAAGTAGGGTAGCATTTATTAAAAATAAGGGGATAACTAATACAGGCTTTGTAAATCAAATAAAAAAAATACTTCCTTCATTTTTAAATCAGGTGGCAAGGGAATGTTTGCAATTCATTCGGAGTATGAGAAAGCAGAAAAATGTAAATGCTTTCGATGATGTCGCACAAATTTTGTATAGTATGATATCTTCCGAAACGTATGATGGCATTAAACGTGTGAAGAGAGGAAATATAAATGCCGCCGTCGCTTATTATTATCTTGATTTATTGAAAAATAATCATATTGGTGTATAGGGGGTAACGGGACAAAATCGTGTATCTGTTTTTAGCCATAATAATTTTGTTATTGTCCGGTTATTGGTTTAGACAAGCGGCTGGAACGATATCTATTTATAAACCGAACATGATGTCGTGGATTTATTATTATGAATTTATCCTTTTGACATTAATCGGTGCAGTGTTGGTTGTATATCAGGTTGATCATCATTATATGATAAATAAATTGACGGATGAGAATAGCAGGGTTATAGGTTTTTATGCAATTCTTTATACCCTTGTTTTTTTTCCGTTGGGAATGAAATTGGCTAATTTTTTATTTCACGAAAAAAGAGTCGATTTGTTGTTTGAGAGATACACAACTTCTCCTATTCAATATGAAAAGAAATATAACGATTATAATATACGGTTATTATTGTTGCTTTTGAGTGGAATTTCTGTCTTTTCGGTTATATATGTCCTTTATATGTTGGGAGATATCCCTCTGCTGAGATTTTTCAGACCATCGGAGTTTTTTAATTTTGCGGAGTTCAGAATCGAGGCTTCCAAGAATTTTCAAGGCAATGAATATATAAGAAATTTGTTTGCCCTTTCGCTTACGCCGATTTTATCCTATGTGGCGTATGGTTATAAATTGCGGGATAAGACACTGTTTTCTCGGATATGGTTTTATGTTATGCTGTTGTTTACGGTTTTGATATTGACTTATAATTTTGAGAAAGCGCCGATTTTATTTTATTTATTGGGTTTTGTGTTTTATCAAGTTTATTGGAAAGGGAGCATTAGCAAAAAGATGATAGTTATAAGTTTTTTGGGATTATTGGTGCTGATTGTCGCTATGTATACAATATTAATGCTTGGAAACAATATAGATTTCACTGTTTTATTCAATTACAATAGCGGTATATTGGGGCGTTTGTTGCTGAGTCAAGGAGCTGGTACATTTTTGTCTTTTGATATATTTCCAGATATACATCCATATATCGGTTTTTCCTCTGTTTCTGAATTTATATCTAATGTTTTTGATTTAGAGTATTCTGAAAAATCCTCGCGGGTGATTATGGAACAGATAAATCCGAATGGTGTGAAAATGGGACTTGCTGGGGTTGTAAATTCCTTGTTTATAGCGGAAGCATGGGCAAATTTTGGAATATGCGGTGTTATAGTGGCACCATTGTATGTAGGTTTTTTAATACAATCGCTGTATTTATTTTTTTTAAAGTCGAAAAAAACACCTTTTTTATTGGCTCTTTTCGTTTCTTTTAGTATAAAAGGTTCAATTACAGGAGGATTTAATAGTTATTTCTATAATATAAATCTCTTCTTTTTGTTGTTTGTTTTTTTAGGTGTTTATGGATTGGCTTTTTGTATTAAACTGGCAAAGCGATGATTAGAATTGGTTTGGTTTGGTTTGGTTTGGTTTGGTTTGGTTTGGTTTGGTTTTTAGGGTGTTCAAGGACAGATAATTATATTTTAAGTCAAGAAGATAAAGCAGAACCGAATTATATTTCTGTAGATGAAGCGTTGAGGATGATTCAAGACAAATATAAAAATGCTTATTTGGATTATCAATTTACTTTTGATTATATCTCAAATTTTTATGAAAAAGAGAGTTATTTGGGGTATTTTGTACGCGATATTGCCGTTGTGTATCAACTTACAGGTGATGAAAAGGCGGAGATGATTGTTGACCATGCTTTCCGTTTTATTTGTTCCCAGTTTAAATACAAAGGGAGGATCATCCCTTTATTTGCTAACAAGAGTTGGAATCGAGATGCTTTTGCCCGTGATTGCAGATTGTTTTATGAAGCCTATTCCTATACTCATACTCCTGAAATATTGATAGAGGTAGAACAACAATTGGAATTATGGTGTAGAGAGGTAAAGAGGGATTGGCATAATGGTTTTTTAGTTTTTCCATATGGTATGGATCCGGAAGATACGTATTATGATTATTTGATTGATCCCAATCAAAATATTGTAATTGCGTGGTTATGTTCAGAGTTATATTGGTGTTCCGAGAGCCGTTTTTATAAAAGTGCAGAGTTAAGAAATATTGTATACAATGAAGTCGGTGCAGCTCTCAGTTTGATGGATGCAAGTGGACGTTTAAGTTTAGCGGAACACTTATCTTTGGTTTTTGATTCTAATTATGGGGGATATACTTCTACAATGTTATATGCTATATGTCAGTTTTGGAATGAACCGGTATGGATTGAAGCAGTAAGAAAGATGGGAAATTGGTTGTATACGGAATTTCCTCAATCGCACCCTTGGAATACGAAGGAAGATTATCCGAATTATAGTCAAGATAGATTTTATCCTTCGAATTTAACAGGTAGAATACCTGCATTTTATGCAGCAGGAGTGGATTCGGGCTATACACAAAACTGGATTCATTTCGTTGAATATAAATTTCCTCATGAGGAGTTGAAGTTGGAGCTTTTAACTTTTAATTTGAAATCATTGCCTTCGTCCTATTATTTGAAAAATCAAAATAAAAAGTTGTTTTATACATTGATAGAGCCCCTGATTCTTTTAGATGAAGAGATTCGGATTGTTGGTAGGTATGTTGGACATATTTCTGTAAATGAAGAAATTGTGAATGAATCTGTTTTCTTGAAAAAAGGAAAAAATCACTTAAAAGTGTATGTGACTGAAGATTTTTATTTTGAGAAAATAATAGAGATGGAAGATTCTTGTCATATGAATGTTAAA
>ERZ773194.4188-NODE-4188-length-11624-cov-2.543781_pt1 | contig 11624 bp, 9 predicted proteins | sample MGYA00511240_ERZ773194 | MGnify/ENA primary metagenome ERZ773194 (study PRJEB29015, sample SAMEA2737774) | human gut metagenome | biome: human gut; feature: human-associated habitat; material: faeces | place: China | collected 2012 ... | reverse complement strand
TCAACCTAAACTATGACCTATTGAAGACGGAGAGGGTGCATTCCTAAAATGGAAGCACCCTCTTTTACATTCATCAAAACTTTAATCTAAAAGTTTATTTATCATTGCCAATAACTTGCCATACGATAGCACTAAGTACAGCTCCTACAAACGGAGCTACAATGAACAGCCACAACTGAGAGAGAGCCTCGCCACCCTGGAACAGTGCCGGACCGATGCTACGGGCAGGATTGACAGAAGTTCCCGTAACAGGAATACAAACAATGTGCACTAATACCAACGTAAGACCAATGGCCAATCCTGCAAGATTACCCGCCCCCTTCTCGGAATCCGTAGAACCTAAGACAACCAGCACAAAGATAAACGTGAACACAGCCTCTGCAATGAATGCCTGCAACATCATTCCGTCAGCAAACCCATTGGAACCGGTAGCCGTAGGACCACCATGAGCGCCCGTAGACACCAATGCATAAAGAATGGCAGAACCGATAACCGCCCCGATAACCTGAAACACCATATACATGGCTGCATCTTTCCCGCTCATCCTGCCGGACAACAGAACGCCCAGGGTAATGGCAGGATTAATATGACAGCCCGAGATTCCTCCGATAGCGTATGCCATCGCCACAACGGACAAGCCGAAAGCAAAAGCCACTCCCAGCGTTCCGACACCTGCACTAACCGCCCCCGCCGCACTTCCGGCAAAGACAGCACTACCACATCCCATCAGGACAAGAACCATTGTCCCGATCATTTCTGCTAAATACTTCTTCATGATAGTTTTATTAAACATTGATTTCTGCAAAAATAAATATAAAAGATGAAAATCTGCCTAAACACGGCGGTAAAAACTCACCCATTACTACAAAACATCACTGCTTTGACTCTAACATCCAGCATATCTGCATCTTCTTTAGCCAACCCGAAGAAACTCAGAAATATAAGAAAACATATTGGCTTGTAAAGAGTACAAAGAAAGGGTGCAACCTCACGGCCACACCCTCCATCTACACTATCTTTGATAATAACCTAAAAGGAAACTTTATTTTCCTACATCATTTCAATTCAAAAGGAACCGTTCCCTTCACATCGGCTGCCGAAGCTGCTATGACAGCCTCGAACTTACCCGGCTCGGCCACCCAAGCGTGCTGGGTGTCATCGAAGAAGCTAAGAGCCTCCTTATCAATGGTAAATGTGACTTCCTTTGTTTCGCCCGGAGCCAGTTTCACCTTTTGGAAACCTTTCAGTTCCTTGACGGGACGAGGCAGAGAGGACTTCTTGTCACTGATGTACAGTTGGACAACTTCCTGCCCTTCGCGCGCTCCGGTATTCTTTACAGAAACCTTCACGGTCAGCGTACCGTCGGCCTGCATGGTCTTGCTGTCGGCTGTGGGCTTGCCATACTCGAAAGTGGTATAGCTCAAACCGTGGCCGAAGGGGAACAACGGTTTCACCTTCTTCTGCTTATCGGCCCAACGGTAGCCCACGAAGATGCTTTCATTATACTTGATGTCGATGATGTCCTTGCTCCGTTTGCCGGTATATTCGCCCAAGCTGTGGGCCGGGCAGTCCTCCAGCTTCACGGGGAAGGTGAACGGAAGCTTGCCGCTGGGATTGACATCACCCATGAGGATGGCGGCAAGGGAACTGCCGGCTTCGGAACCCAGATACCAGTCCTGCACGATGGCAGGCACCTCGTTCACCCACGGCATGGCAATGGCGTTGCCGGAGATGTTGACGACAATCAGATTCTTGTTCGCCTCGGCCAGTGCGGAGATAACGGCATCCTGACCGTAGGACAAGCCCAGACCCTTACGGTCGGAGTCCTCGCAGTCCTGGCCGTTGCTCTTGTTCAGGCCGCCGATGAAGATGACATAATCGGCATCCCGGGCCTCTTTCACGGCTTCAGCTATCAGCTCTTCGGGAGTACGGTCATCCTTCAGATTCTGTCCGGTCACCACCCCGTTGTATTCACCGCTTGCATCGCCCACGTAGCCACGGGCATAGACCACCTCGGCCTTGCCGGCCACACGCTGCTTGATGCCGTCCAACGGAGAGAGTTCGCGCTGTACCTTCAGGGAAGAACTACCACCGCCTACGGTCATCATCTTGATGGCATTCTCGCCCACTACAAGAATCTTTTTAGCCCGGTTCAGGTCTATCGGGAGCACATTGCCCTTGTTCTGCAACAGTACGATGCCCTCCTCGCCGATGCGGCGGGCAGCCTCGTAATGCTCCGGAGAAAGCATACTTCCCCACGGACGGTCGGGATTCATCACCGTACGGAAGATAAGGCGCAGAATGCGGCGTACCTTGTCGTCCAGCTCCTTAGTACCGACCTTGCCTTCGCGTATGAGGTTCAGGTAGGGATTCGCCAGATAATAATTGTCGTATGCATTGCTGGCACCATTTGAAAGTCCGTTAGTCCAACTGCCGAATTCCATATCCAGCCCGTTGGTGATGGCTTGCCGGGTATCGTGCGTGCCGCCCCAGTCGGAAATGACTACGCCGTCGAATCCCCATTCGCCCTTCAATATATCGTTCAATGTGTATTGGTTGTGACAAAGATGTTGGCCTTTGTATAGGTTGTAGGCACCCATGATGCTCCACGCTCCGCCTTCCTGCACGGCCATCTTGAAAGCAGGCAGATAGATTTCATAAAGAGCACGGTCGTCCACGATGACGTTGGTGGTGTGGCGGTTCACTTCGTGGTTGTTCAAGGCGAAGTGTTTCACGCAGGCGGCCACGCCGTTCTGCTGCACGCCCCGGATATAGGGCGACACCATCTTTCCGGCCAGATAAGGGTCCTCACCCATATACTCGAAGTTGCGTCCGTTGAGCGGTGTGCGGTAGATATTGACACCGGGGCCCAGCAGGACGGACTTGTTGCGGTAGCGCGCCTCTTCACCGATGCTCTGTCCGTAAAGGAGAGACATTTCGGGGTTCCAGGTTGCTGCCAGACAAGTCAAGGCAGGGAAAGCCACACAGGAGTCATTGGTGCATCCGGCTTGTTCCCACTCGTCCCACAACACATCGGGACGTATGCCGTGGGGGCCGTCGTCCGTCCATACATCGGGAATGCCCAGACGGGGCACACCCGCACTGCTGAACTTGCTTTGCGCATGAGTCAACTTCACTTTCTCTTCCAGGGTCAGACGGCTCAAGGCGTCTTCCACTCTTTCTTCAATAGGTTTGCTTGCGTCCAGATAGACGGGCTTCTGCTGCGCCAGAAGAGGCAGCGCGACAGCGGCCAGAACCAAACCGAATAATACTTTTTTCATTGTTGTATAATTAAGTTGTTATATAAGTAAGCAATCATAATCAGTCCGTACCATTGATAATCCCCAACATACAAGGGAATATGACTTAGCCCTACCTACATAGGAACTGAAGTCCTTACACCCGTATAGTGAGTACCCATAACATCCGGATGTTGTTGTCCAAAACATCCCCATGTTTTACCCCAAAACACCCGGATGTTTTATCCCAATACATCCCCATGTTTTGCCTTAAAACATCCGGATGTTTTGGATACTCAGTCCTATGGTGTGTACAGCTCAGTCCCTACCTCTTTCATGCTAAGTCCCGGCATCTCATCCTCTGGGACTTGATACGTACTGTTTGCAGCGAGGCAGCACCCGCTACTTCATTCCCAATGACCGGATATAACCCTCCTGAACCACACAATTCTTCAGTTTACATGCCTCGATAAAGTCCATCATCGCCTTGCGGGACATGGCCTGCGCGGGACGTGCCTCACGGATTTCCTTGTACGTGGCACGCGGTGCTTCGGAGAAATACACGATGTTTGCCCAGTTCTCCGGCGGAGTGATGCCGACGAAAGAAGAACCGTCCATCTTCTTGTAGGGCCAGAAGGTATAGCCGATGTTGTTCTCGCGCATCGTCTGGCAGAAAGCGGCCTGCCATTCGTCCGTATTGTGGCCTATCTCACCCATGTACATGGGCAGGTTCACACTGTCGCGGAAGTTGATAATCGTCTGGATGGCAGCTTGGGTAGGTTCGCCTCCGTAACGGTGGCAAGTGTACATTATCTTGTCGTCGAACTTGGAGTCCTTGAAAGGCTTGAAATTACCGTTCCATTGCGAACCGCCCAGCAGGATGATGTGGTTGCTGTCCACCTCGCGGATGGCGGCTACACCTTTCTTATATACATCTTCCAGCTTGCCGTTGAGTTCCTCCATGTTCTCGAAGTAAGGGGCAATGGGCTCGTTGAAGAGTTCGTAACCGAGGATGACCGGTTCGTTCTTGTAGCGGTCGGCTATCCGGCGCCAGATGTCACAGTAAAGTTGCTGGCTGACTTCGCTGTCGAACAGCCAGGGATAGCCGTAGCTGTCGTCGATGTTGTCGCCCGTCTGTCCGCCGGGGGCGTCGTGCATGTCGAGGATGAGGTACAAGTCCGATTCGCGGCACCACTCTACCAGGCTGTCCACGCGGGCAAAGCCGTCTTGGTCGGCAGTCAGCCCCATATAGTCCTCGTCGGTAAACAGCTTGTAGTGGAAAGGCAGGCGGATGGTGTTGGCACCCTGCTCCTTGATGAAGCGGATGTCCTCGCGCGTTACATAATTGTCCTTGAATGCTTTCCAGAAGTCGGCCGTAAAGTCCGGTCCCACCAGCTGGCAGAACATCTCATTGATGAAACGAGCGGAATTGGTCTTGTTGAACTTGAACATGTATCCTTCCGGATTCAGCCAGTTACCCAGGTTGGTACCCATGATGAAGAGTTTGGTACCGTCGGGCTTTATCAAGTCCTGACCCTGAATGGTTACGAATGCATCCGAAGTTACTTCTTTTGTCGCTTGTTTCTCACCGCATCCCGCAAGGCCCAAAGACAGCAAGGCGATGGAAATGCTTGTCGCTAATAAATGTTTCATGGCAATAATTTTGGTTATAGTATTAGTTGCGATATTCGCTTTTGCTTCCCCAAAGTTAGGAAAGATAAGAACACCTCGTACCGGCGAATCGGGAATAGGTGGAAGGAGTGAAGAAGCATGAACAAACAAACAACTAATAATCAGAAATATAATCAGAAGAAGAGAAAGGCAGAAAGTGGATTCAAAAAGCCAGTTTGACGTATTGTCAGCGTATCTGCATCAGCCGCATCTCGAAGTCCTCGCGCGAAATGCGGGCCTTGTTCTTCACCTTGGCACGGTAATTATAGATGGTGTTTACGGAATAACGGAGGAATTCTGCAATCTGCGAACTGTCGTCGATGCCCAGACGAATCAGGGCGAAAATGCGGAGTTCCGTATTCAGCAACTCGCCTTTACGGAGCACGATGCGTTCTTCGGGCTGCAGCAAGTCATTGAATTCATCGACAAAATCGGGGAAAAGGTGCAGGAAGGCAGTATCAAAGTTATCATAGAGTTCCTTCAGTCCGGCGTCCAGCACCTCGCGGGAACGCACCATCTTCAGCAGCTCTTCCATCTGCCCGGCAGAGATTTTCTTGTTGACCATCCGCCGGTAGGTATCCAGCCGGTTGATATAAACGGAGCAGAGATTCATGAAACGGCCCACATACTCCTCCTTGATGTTGTTTGAGAGTTGCAGTTGCTCGTTGGCATGCTCCAGCTTGTTCCGTGCGGCAGAGAGTCGCTGCATCTGCCGGTAGATAAAGCCCACTGCCACCACCAACAGCACAATCAAAGTGCTGATGAGCCAGAGGTACAGCCGGAGCCGGTCATTCTGCTTCTCACGCATGGCCTGATAAGTGAGGTCTATCAGTGAAAGGATGCCGGCAGTCTGGAGGCTGCGGCTACGGGCGTTGTATCGGTTGGTTTCGTCCCACGAGAAACGGATGTAACGGTAGGCATGCTCCATATCCCCTTCCTCATAAAGAAGTTCCGCCAGGTTCCAGAGTGAGGCATGGTCTGTGATGCTCAGGCGAATATCGGTCAGTGCCGACAAAGCCAGATAGCGCTTCTCCTCCTCCCGGTTCCCGAGCCGTCGGTAGAGCAATGAGCGCTGATAGGTCACCAGCGCATATTCGGGAGTATTGGGCTTGGCATGTGCCAGACGCGTATCATTGATGCTCAAGGCTTCGTCCGGATGGCCTGCAGCGGCCTCCCGCGCCTCTCTTCGTTCCAGGTAGAGGGAGGATGAAGGCAGAAGTACCTGCATCAAAGAATCGTCATAATGGGTAGCCAAAGCCTGATAATGCTTCTTGAAAGAATCGTCCAGCGTATAGAAACTCAGTTCTGTGTAAAGTTTATGACAGGCATTGTAATAGTCCGGCAGCAGATGGGAGGGAAGGGAGGCTTTGTCCGTCTGCCTCAAGAGTTCGGCGGCTTCCTCGTACATGCCTGCCGAAGCCATCAAGTGGGCAAGCTCCAGCCTTGTTTCGAGTACCGCATCCTGCCGGCCATAACGCTCTGCCCAATCCAGATTGACACGAAGATAATGGATGGCCGAATCGCAGATATATGCCTTATACTCCTTATAAATTTCCCCATTCCATCGAAAAAAAGAGATATTGGCGGTATCGGTATCCAACACTTGGCGCTTCAGCCGGGCAATGCGTCCTTCACGCACGGCGACATAGTGCCGGTGCGCCTCGATAGCCTCATCCAAAGAGGACGTCAGCGCAGTAAAAGAGGGCGTGCCGGCAGCCAAAGCCACACTTTGCCATACCACGACGGCAAGAAAACAAAAAATGAACAATCTCCTTTCCATGACCATAAAGTTCATGCAAATATAGCAAGAAATCCTGCAAAGCAGTAGCATCGGAAAGAATAGTTTCCTATATTTGCGTTCAAAACCCCCAAACAAATTATCTATCATGAAAAGCTTAACACTCCAACGGATTGCCGCGGTAGACGTATTCCGCGCACTCACCATGTTCCTCATGCTCTTTGTCAACGACATTCCCGGACTGAAAAACGTGCCCCACTGGCTGATGCATGCCAGGATGGACGAAGACATGATGGGATTCTCCGACACCATCTTCCCTGCTTTCCTTTTCTGCATGGGCATGTCCGTATCCTTTGCCATACAAAACCGGTACAAAAAGGGAGACAACACCCTGCAAGTCGTGGCCCATATCTTCTGGCGGACAGTGGCACTGATTGCCATGGGACTGTTTTCACTGAACAGCGGAGGCATCGAAGGCGGTCTATCGCACCAATGGTTTTCCATCCTGATGGTCATCGGTTTCTTCCTCACCTGGGGGGTATATCCCAAAGCGGAAGGAACGAAAAAGACCCTTTTCACCGCAATGAAAACAGCAGGCGTGCTGCTGCTCGCCTTCCTCGTCATCTACAAGGACATGAACGGGAAACCGTTCCAGATAAGCTGGTGGGGCATCCTCGGACTTATCGGCTGGACGTATGCGGTATGTGCAGGCATCTATCTGTTCACCCGGGAAAGCCTGCGGAAGAATGCCATTGCCTGGTTCGTGGTCGTATTGCTTGCCGTAATCAGCCATTCAGACCTGATACCGGGAGAGTACGGCAGCCGGATTATCCTGCTTCCCTTTATCCCGAGTGACTGGACGCTGCATGCCTTCGGTATGTCCGGCGTATTGACCTCCCTGCTCATGCAGCGCTATGCCGACCGGGAACGGCCGGGACGATTCATCGGCATGCTTTGTGCCCTCGGCGTAGGAATGCTTGTCCTTGCCCTCGTCTCACACCCGTTCTGGATTATATCCAAAATACAAGCCACGCCGACATGGTTGTTCTACTGCCTAGCCATGTTCTTCCCGCTGTTCGGTTTCTTCTACTGGCTGACGGACGTGAAAGGCAAAACCAACTGGTTCGATATCATCAAACCTGCAGGTACGGCAACGCTGACCTGCTATATTATCCCTTACATCTGGTATGCTGTCCAGCAACTGCTGCATCTGCACTATCCCGAGGCATTGGGAAGCGGTGTACCGGGGCTGCTCAAGTCCCTCATGTTCTCGCTTGTCATTGTGGGGCTGACCGGCCTGCTGGTGAAAGGCAAGATTAAACTGAAAGTATAATGTTGAAAGTTCAGACACCCAACGGTGAAGACAAGGTGCTGCTGCATTCGTGCTGCGCACCTTGTTCTTCCGCCATCATCGAGTGCATGCTGGCCAACGGCATACGCCCGACCGTATTCTACTGCAATCCCAACATCTATCCGCAGGCAGAATATGAGACAAGGAAAAACGAGGCTATCCGTTTCGTAACCTCCAAAAACATCGATTTCATCGATGCAGACTATGATTATGCACACTGGTTACATACCATGCAGGGCCTGGAGCATGAACCGGAACGCGGCAGCCGCTGCCTGAAGTGCTTCACTCTGCGCCTGACAGAAACAGCCCGCTACGCTTCCGAGCATGGTTTCTCCGTATTCACTACCACCCTTGCCTCTTCGCGCTGGAAAAGCCTGGAACAAATCAATGAAGCAGGACGCCGTGCCGCCGCACTCTATCCGGGCACCCTCTTCTGGGAACAGAATTGGCGGAAGGGCGGGCTCCAGGAGCGACGCAACCAACTGCTGAAAGAGTATGATTTCTATAACCAGCAGTATTGCGGCTGTGAATTCAGCATGCAACGGTTGGAAAAGAACGAAACGATATAAAATCGGCCGGATTATGTACGATATCGTACTAAAACTAGGTACGTTTCCCGTAACTTTGTTTCATGTTAACAATAAGAACTAAAGAAAACATGAAGAAACTGACTTTTACATTACTCATCACTCCGACAGCGGTATACCTCTTTTCTGTTCCCTGCAATGCTAAGTGAAGAGCCAAACACGTAGTTTTCATCGGTCTTGACGGCTGGGGTAGCTACAGTGTTCCCAAAGCAGACATCCCCCACATCAAGCAACTGATGGCAGACGGTTCTTATACATTAGAAAAACGGACTGTACTTCCCTCCTCCAGCGCCGTCAACTGGGCAAGCATGTTTATGGGGGCAGGTCCTGAATTGCACGGATATACGCAATGGGGCTCCAAGACTCCCGAGCTTCCGTCACGCGTACTGAACCAGCACGGCATATTTCCTACCATCTTCCAGCTGCTACGTGATGCCCGGCCGGAAGCGGAAATAGGCTGCCTGTATGAATGGGACGGTATCAAATACCTTGTAGACACTCTTGCCTTAAGCCACTATGCGCAAGCGCCCGACTACAACAAACATCCCGAAGCCTTATGCGGTATGGCAGAAAAGTATATCAAGGAGAAACAACCGACCCTTCTTGCCATTTGCTTTGACAACCCCGACCATGTAGGCCATCAAGCCGGACACAATACTCCTGAATATTACGCCAAACTGAAAGAACTCGACGGTTATGTGAGCCGCATCATCCAGGCCGTTACAGAGGCAGGCATGCTGAAAGAAACAATCTTCGTCGTTACTGCCGACCACGGAGGCATTGAAAAAGGACATGGCGGCAAGACCATGCAGGAAATGCAGACTCCCTTCATCATCTCCGGAAAGAACATTAAGAAAGAAGGCGAATTCCACGAAAGCATGATGCAGTATGACGTTGCCTCCACCATTGCCCACATCTTCGGGCTGAAACAGCCACAAGTATGGATAAGACGTCCTATGTTGCAGGTTTTCAAATAAAAAAAGCGATCAGCGATAAATGAGCGTCGAAAGATAGTCCTCGGCAAACATCTCGTTTGCCACCTCCAACAGAGCTTCCGAAGTGAGCTGTTCAATGCGATGGAACACGGCTTCGGAAGTTTCGCATTTATTATAATGCAGGAAAGTCTTGCCCATGCCCAACGCATTGTTCTCATTATTATCCGAAGCTACACCGATTTGTCCGATAAGTTGCTTCTTGGCAGCCGCAAGCTGCGAGGAAGTCATCCGGACATCACGCAAGCGTTTCAATTCCTTATATACCAGGCAGGTGCAGTAGTCCAAATCTGCAGGGTCGCAACCGAAGTAGATGCAGAAAGTTCCCGTATCGGTATAGGAAGTCAAGTTGGATTCTACGTTATAGACCAGCCCACGACGTTCACGGAGAGAAACGTTCAATCGGCTGTTCATGCCCGGGCCACCCAAGACATTGTTCAGCAGGTAAAGTGCGGTGCGCTTGTCATCGTATGCATTATATCCCCGGCTGCCAATCATGACATGTGCCTGGTGAGTATCCTTATGCACTACAAGATGCTCGGGCACATAAAGGGGAGGCGGAGTACGACCATAATGCACCGGTGTTGCCGGTATATCCGCCAGAAGTTTTTTTGCCATAAGCACAACTTTCTTGAAACTCAGATTGCCCAGAACAAAGAAAACCATATTGTTGGGATGGTAGAAGCGGGCAGTGAATGCGGCAGCATCCTCACTGCGAAACTGCTTTAACTGCTCGGGATTGCCAAGAATGTTGCGTCCCAGGGGATGCCCCCTGAATATCAAGTCCTCAAAATCATCGAAGATTAGCTCGGAAGGGTTGTCTTCGTAGGATTGTATCTCGTCGATAATCACCTCTGTCTCCTTCTCTATCTCGCGTTGCGGAAAGGTGGAGTGGAATACAATATCCACCAGAAGTTCGAAGGCACGGCCGAAATGCTCGGTCAGGAAAGCAGAGTAAATCACCGTCTCTTCCTTGTTGGTGTAAGCGTTGAGGTCGCCGCCCACATTCTCCATGCGGTTCAGAATGTGCCATGCCTTGCGCTTGGCGGTACCTTTAAATATAAGGTGCTCCACAAAATGCGCCATACCCTGCTCGTTTTCAAGCTCGTCGCGCGTACCCGCATCTACGGCAAAACCACAATAAGCCACTTTGGAGGCTGAGGGTTCGTGAATGATGCGCATGCCATTGGGCAGGATATATTGATTGAAAGTTGGCAGTAAATTTTCTTTTAAGTTCTTCATTCTGACGTTTCAAACTATTTGAGGCGACAAAAATACAATAAAACTTATTGCCGTTTATAGAAAATTGCAGATATTTGCATATTGCTATAATGTGCTAATGTGATTAATGTGCTAATATGCCAATGACCATGCGGCATCACAGCGCAGCCAATTAGCACATTAGCATATTAGCACATTAAATACATTAAGAGTATGATTGCATCCATTCAAGAGCTTTTGCAGAAAGAGGCACAAGCCGTACTGAACATTCCAGTGACGGACGCTTATGAAAGAGCTGTAGAACTCATCGTAGAACAAGTGCACCGCAAAAAAGGGAAACTGGTAACTTCGGGTATGGGCAAGGCCGGACAAATAGCCATGAACATCGCTACCACCTTCTGCTCTACCGGTATTCCGTCCGTTTTCCTGCACCCCAGCGAAGCACAGCATGGTGACCTCGGCATCCTCCAGGAGAATGACTTGTTGCTGCTCATCTCCAATTCGGGCAAAACTCGTGAAATCGTGGAGCTGACACAGCTGGCACATAACCTGAACCCAGAACTGAAGTTTATCGTCATCACCGGAAACCCCGACAGCCCCCTGGCACACGAATCCGATGTATGCCTTAGCACCGGGAAACCGCAAGAAGTATGTGTACTGGGCATGACGCCTACGACTTCGACCACCGCCATGACTGTCATCGGCGACATCTTGGTGGTACAGACCATGAAAGAAACAGGATTCACTATTGAAGACTACTCCAAACGCCATCACGGCGGTTACCTCGGAGAAAAATCAAGAGCGTTATGCGTAAAGTAATAGGTA
>ERZ773194.4187-NODE-4187-length-11628-cov-5.495550_pt1 | contig 11628 bp, 10 predicted proteins | sample MGYA00511240_ERZ773194 | MGnify/ENA primary metagenome ERZ773194 (study PRJEB29015, sample SAMEA2737774) | human gut metagenome | biome: human gut; feature: human-associated habitat; material: faeces | place: China | collected 2012 ... | reverse complement strand
AGTTTCTTCGAAACTCCATTATGCGCAGAAATCATGCGCAAGTATTATGACATAATAAGCAATATGTGGTTGTGGGAGAGTTGGGGTATGGGAAGTTTGCGTTAAGAATATGACCGGGATGTCTGTGTAGAGTGTTTTTCGGATTTATGGAAAATGGGAGAAATATGAATGTGGACTATAAGAGTAGAATGCAAATTGTAACAAAATGTAACAATTTGGGATGAGTGAAAAAGCCATCTTATCAGTGGAAGATACTGGAAATACGTGTAAATTCCATTCGTATTCTGTTGTAGAACTATTGACAAGATGAATTTAGGTTGTTATAATGACAACTGTTATGTAATAAATTTGTAATAATTATTACATGAATAAGTGCTTGAAGAAACTTAGAATAGATTACAAAGGATTGTTTACAGTTTGGAGGCTTTTATGATTAAGACACATTGGGTCAAGACGGCCGCGGTTTGTGGAACGGCACTGACACTTGCATTAGCGGCAGGTTCAGTAAGAGTAGATACAAATGCTGCAACCATGTGTAAAGAGACAGAGATGGCAGGACTTTCTCTTTCTTTGGACAAGCATTATGCAGACGTTTATAATGAAGAGGAACAGGAAGAAAATATTGATGCAACTGAGGCGCCGGCAGCGACTGCGTCACCTGTAGCAACACAGGCAGCTGTGACACCTGCTGTGACACCTGCTGTGACACCTGCAGCGACAACAGCACCAACGGCAACGCCGGTACCGACACCACATGTTACAAAGCAGTTTGTCGATACAGCGATTTCCATTGCAGATGATTATGTGAATGTTCGTAAGAAACCGAATACAGATTCCAAGATTCTTGGAAAGCTGTATGAAGGATGCGCAGCAAAGGTACTGTCTAATAAGAATGGCTGGGCTAAGATTGAGTCCGGTAAGGTGACAGGTTACATTAAGAGTGAATATTTGGCAACAGGTATTAAAGCACAGAAGCTTGCTGCTAAGTATGGTAAATATTATGCGAAGGTAAAACCGGGAACCGTTACATTAAATGTTCGTACGAAGCCAAATACTTCTTCTACGATCATGACACAGATCCCGGAAGATGAAAATTATGAAGTTGTCAAGGTCGGTAAGGATTGGGTTAAGATCTCTATCGATGGTGAGGATGGTTTCGTAGCGAGAGAGTTTGTTTGTCTTCATGCGAACTTCAAGAAAGCAGTGTCCATTGCAGAAGAGAAGGCTGATGCAAGAAGAAAAGCAAGAGCAGAGAAGGCAGAGCAGGAGCGTTTGGCAGCATTGGCAGCAGAGCGTGCGCGTCAGCAGTCTGCAAGCAGTTCTTCCAGTTCATCTTCAAGCTCTTCCAGCAGCTCATCTTCTAGCAATAGAAGCAGCTCATCTTCTAGCAATAGAAGCAGTTCATCTAGCAGAAAGAGCAGCAGTTCTGTAACAAGAAGAAGTTCTTCCAGCAGAAAGAGCAGTTCATCTAGCAGAAAGAGCAGCTCCTCCAGCAAGAAGAGCAGTTCATCTAAGAAATATAGTTCATATACAGGAAGCGGCAACGGTTCAGAGGTTGCAAGCTATGCACAGAACTTTGTTGGTAACCCATATGTATATGGTGGATCCAGTTTGACTAGAGGAACCGATTGTTCCGGATTTACAATGAGTGTTTATGCACAGTTTGGATATAGTCTTCCACATAGTGCAGCAGCACAGTCAGGATGTGGTTCTAAGGTAAGCCTGTCAAACGTACAGCCGGGAGATTTGATCTTCTATCGTAACGGTAGTCGTATCGGTCATGTGGCAATGTATATCGGTGGTGGACGTGTAGTACACGCCAGCAACCCAAGTGATGGTATTAAGATTTCCAATATGTACTACAGAAAGCCTTGCGGCGCTCGTAGAATTATTGGTTGATCATTAGGTATAATGACGTTGAAGAAGAGGAGTACGTTTTCGGAGTTCACAGAGAGAATGGTTCATTGGCTGAAAGACCATTTGAATAGAACGAAAGCAGAAGGTAGCTTCGGAGTCATGTCTCTGAACAGATAGTAAGAGACATCGGTTCATCTCGTTATCGATGCAAGAGGTAATGTGATTTTTACATTGCGATCAAAGGTGGTACCGCGTATAATCGCCCTTTGCACTATGTGCAGAGGGCGTTTTTTAGTTTATAGGAAACTTCTCGTTTCCTATAAAGCAATAAACGCTCCGCGAGGATGCAAGTGTTGTATGTTAAGAGAAAGGAAAAAGATTATGGCAAAAGAGTTGGAAAAAAATTACGATCCTGCGGATATTGAGCAGAGAACGTATGACAAGTGGATTGCAAAGAAGTATTTTCATGCGGAGGTAGATCGTGACAAGAAACCATTCACGATCGTTATGCCACCTCCAAATATTACAGGACAGCTTCATATGGGACATGCCCTGGATAATACACTGCAGGATATTTTGATCCGTTTCAAGAGAATGCAGGGATATGAGGCTCTTTGGGTACCGGGTACCGATCATGCTTCGATCGCTACAGAGGCAAAAGTCGTAGAAAAGCTGCGTGCCGAGGGAATCAGCAAAGAAGATATTGGAAGAGAAAAGTTTCTGGAGCATGTTTGGGATTGGAAAAAACAGTACGGTGGCCGTATTGTAGAACAGCTCAAGAAGATCGGCTCTTCCTGTGATTGGGATAGAGAACGCTTTACGATGGATGAGGGATGCTCTAAGGCAGTAAAAGAAGTGTTTGTAAAGTTATATAACAAAGACTTGATCTACCGTGGAGAGCGTATCATAAACTGGTGTCCAAAATGTCTGACTTCTATTTCTGATGCAGAGGTAGAGTATGAGGATCAGGCAGGTCATTTTTGGCATTTGCGTTATAAGACAACGGACGGAACCGGTTATATTGACTTGGCTACAACGCGTCCGGAGACATTACTTGGTGATACGGCAGTAGCAGTTAATCCGAATGATGATCGTTACAAAGATATGGTGGGTAAGACTTTGGATCTTCCAATTGTACATCGTCAGATCCCAATTATCGCAGATGATTATGTTGATATGGAATTTGGTACAGGTGTTGTAAAGATCACACCGGCACATGACCCGAACGACTTTGAGGTAGGACTTCGTCATAATCTGGAAGTGATCAATGTACTGACAGATGATGCCAAGATTGTAGAAGATTATCCGAAATATGCAGGCATGGACCGCTATGAGGCAAGAAAAGCGATCGTTGCTGACTTGGAGGCAGAAGGTGCTCTTCTGAAAGTAGAAGACCATGAGCACAATGTAGGTACCTGCTATCGTTGTCATACAACTGTAGAACCACGAGTATCAAAGCAGTGGTTTGTTGCTATGAAAGACCTGGCAAAACCGGCGATTGATGCAGTGAAGAATGGAGATACAAAGTTTGTACCAACACATTTTGAAAAGACTTATTTTCATTGGTTAGAGAATATTCGTGACTGGTGTATTTCCCGTCAGCTTTGGTGGGGACATCAAATTCCGGCATTTTACTGCGATGATTGTGGCGAAATGGTTGTTACGAAAGAAGATACCTGCAACTGTCCAAAATGCGGCAAGCCAATGAGACAGGATCCGGACACGCTGGATACTTGGTTCTCCTCCGCACTGTGGCCTTTCAGTACACTGGGATGGCCGGATAACACCGAGGAAATGGATTACTTCTACCCAACAAGCACTTTGGTAACCGGTTATGATATCATTCCATTTTGGGTTATGCGTATGATGTTCTCCGGTTTGGAGCATACCGGAAAGGTGCCGTTTGATACAGTATTGATCCACGGACTGGTAAGAGACAGTCAGGGCCGTAAGATGAGTAAATCTCTTGGCAATGGTATTGATCCTTTGGAGGTCATTGATAAGTATGGTGCAGATGCGCTTCGTTTTACTTTGGTAACCAACAATGCACCGGGTAATGATATGCGTTTCTACTGGGAGCGTGTAGAGGCAAGCCGTAACTTTGCCAATAAAGTATGGAATGCTTCTCGTTTCATCATGATGCACTTAGGCGATAATGTGATCACAGAGCCGGCAAAAGAGGATCTGGAAGTGATCGACCGTTGGATCTTGTCTGCAGCAAATCATGTGGCAGCAGATGTCACAGAGAACATGGAGAAATATGAGTTAGGTGTGGCAGTACAGAAGATTTATGACTTTGTATGGACAGAGTTCTGTGACTGGTACATCGAGCTTGTTAAGCCAAGATTATTTGCTAAGGATGAAAATCCTGCTTCTGCAAATGCAGCTTTCTGGACATTAAAGACAGTATTGATCCAGTCTTTGAAACTGCTGCACCCATATATGCCGTTTATCACAGAGGAGATCTTTTGCACATTGCAGTCAGAGGAAGAATCCATCATGATCTCCAACTGGCCGGTTTACTGCAAGGAGTGGGAAGATGAGCAGTCTGAAGCAAAGGCGGAACTCATGAAAAATCTGATCCGTGGTATCCGAAATATCCGCACGGAAATGAATGTAGCACCTTCCCGTAAGGCAGTTGTATATCTCGTAGCAGATGACGAGGCGACAGGAGCAGCCTTGGAAGAGCTGATCCCGGCATATCAGCATATGATCTCTGCATCAGAGGTTCATGTACAGGCAGACAAGACTGGTATTGAGGATAATGCAGTATCTGTTGTGATCGATAAGGCAACTGCGTATATGCCTCTTGCTGATCTGGTTGACTTTGCCAAGGAAAAAGAGCGCCTCACCAAAGAAAAGAAGAAGTTGGAGGGCGAGTTGAAGCGTGTCAATGGAATGCTTGGAAATGAGAAATTTATGAGCAAGGCACCGGAGGCAAAGGTTGCGGAAGAACGCGCAAAACTTGAAAAATACACAGCTATGATGGCGAAAGTGGAAGAGGAATTAAAAGCCTTAGAAAAGTAAGAGAAAATTCATCGTTCCCTTTCTTGTAATATAAGAATCCTTATGCTAAAATCAAAAGAGGAGGCAGTATACACATAAGTGCGTACTGCGTCCTCTTTACAAAATGATAAAATGCTCATATAGCAGCCTGTAACACGACAGGTCGTAGTAGAGTAAGGAATATCTTGTAGGGGGAAGGGGGCGTTTGACTGTGACAGATTTTCAGACAGAGAACAATCAGGAATCAATTCAGATCATGGTTGCAGAGGATCAGCTTTCCGCGAGCGTGTGGATTCAACAAGGCGAGAGTCACTACACGGCAGCATTGTTGAAAAATCGGCTCAGTGAGGCAGGCGTCACCAGTGGACTGCAGGAGGAGACAATTCAGCAGCTGGCAAACGGATTGCTGTATGATCAATGGGTTGTTGTTGCGAAGGGAACGCCTTGCGTGAATGGAGAAGATGGCTGGTATGAGTATGCCTTTCATCGGGAAACGGATCACAAACCCAAAATATTGGAAGACGGTTCGGTGGATTACAGCCAGTATGGCAATATCCCTTCCGTAAAAGAAGGAGATGTGATTGCCGTCTACCATCCGGCGACGGAGGCGAAGGATGGTATGGATGTACATGGTAATATTCTGGTCGCCCGCAAGGGAAAGAATCTTGCCAGATTATTCGGAAAAGGTTTTGCGTGTGCTGAAGATGGATGTACCTATATCGCTAATCGCAGCGGTAAGATCGTGGAGACCATGGATAAGATCTTTATCGATCAGGAGTTTGTGGTCGAGGGTGATCTAACCAATTCCACAGGCAGTATTTGTTTCCGAGGAGATATTCGCATCCGTGGAAATGTAGGATCCGGAGTATCGGTCGTTTCGGAGAAAGGATCTATCTTGGTTGATGGATTTGTGGAAGGAGCAGATCTGCAGGCAAACCGTGATATTACCTTGAAGAATGGTATGCAGGGGAATGGAAAGGGATTTATCCGGGCAAAAGGAAATGTCAGCGCGAAGTTTTTTGAGCAGTGTACGATCTGTGCGGACGGATGTGTCAATGCGAATGCGATCATGAACTGTCAGATCGAGGCAGGAGAAGATGTGGTCGTGTCCGGTAGATTTGGCAACATCATAGGTGGTCATATCAGCGCCCAAAGGCAGATCAAGGCAACCAATATCGGAAATGTAGCTGAAGTGGAAAATCAGGTTGAAGCAGGTGTTGCGGAAAATCTTGTGACGAAGATGAATCTGCTGACGGAGTCCAAGAAAAAAGCATTGGATGAATGGGAGCGGATCGCGCAGGGGATTGAACGCATAGATACTCTGATGGAGCAGACGAAAAATGCTGCTTTGATGGAGAAGAAGCGTGTCTTAATGCGTGGTAAAATAGAAAAAGATACAGAAATTAGTGAACTAGAGAAAAAGATACAGGCGACTGTCCTGGCAATGGAAAAGGCAAATGTGGCGAAGGTGACAGTTGACCGTTATGTGCATCCGGGAACCTGCATTTCCGTCAATGGAATGAAAACACAGGTACAAGAGCTGGAGCAGCATGTAGAATATGCCCGCAGAGGCAATGGGATCATCGTATATCATATCGATGAAGCATAGCGGGGCGTCAATGCCGGGATGACGAAAGAATCAAGAAAACATCGTAAGACATAGGCATGAGAGCAGTTTTCATGCGATGTCGAAGTTTGCGTAGAAATAGCATTGCAGTAGAGCAGGAGGTAGAGTATGATTGATTTTGAGGCAGAATTAGCAAAGTTTCAGCCGAGTCTCGATGTGGAGCAGGCAGAAGATGCAATTTATGGAAATAATACAACGGATGTTACGGATTTGCTGCAGACGATCCTAAAAGGTAAGATGGAAGGTAACAAAGCTCCAGAGGAGTGGGTGGAAGAACGATGAATTGTCCAAGATGTAATGTGGCGGTAGCCTTTACGAAAAATCGATGTGATAATTGCGGACAGGAGCTTCGAAGTTATCGCAAAACCGTAAGCCTGTCTAACAGTTTTTATAATTTGGCATTAAGCCAGGCGAAAGTGCGGGACTTATCCGGTGCGATCGTTTCCTTGAAACAGAGTCTTCAGTTCAATAAATTAAATACCAGTGCTAGAAATCTGCTGGGTTTGATCTACTATGAGGAAGGCGAGATCGTAGCTGCGCTGAGTGAATGGGTTCTTAGCAAACATTATCAGGACAAAGATAATGATGCGGAAGAGTACATTCGTGAAGTTCAGTCTAATCCGAACAAGTTGGATACGTACAATCAGACGATCAAGAAGTACAATACAGCATTGCAGGCGGCAAAGCATGGGGATGACGATATGGCGATCATCCAGCTCAAAAAGGTTGTCAATCTCAACCCGAATTTTATACGTGCAAGCCAGCTTTTGGCATTGCTTTATATGAAGACCGAGCGTCGGGATAACCGTGCGAGAGCGTATCGTTTGATGCGTGCTGCACATAAGATCGATGTAACGAATACGACAACGATCCGCTATCTGAAAGAACTCTCAGATATGAAGAATAAGTCTTCGGATCCTGTAGTGAAAGCGGTAGAAAAAGAACAGGAAAATGCGAAGAAAGCTTCAAAACTGCCAAGTGTGGAGATGGATGCGTACAAGACGATCACACCATACAAAGAAGAGCGGCCATCTGTTATGCCATTTGTTAATATTATCATTGGTGTGATCATCGGTCTGGCTGTGATGTATTTTTTGGTGATCCCGCATATGCGTGCCACGCTGGCGAGCAATGCAAACAAAAACTTCAAGCAGTACAGTGAAAATCAGGCGGCAAGTGACAGCGATCTGTCCACACTAAAAGATCAAAACAAGTCTTTAAAGTCTCAGGTTGAGGAACTGCAGAACAAGATCAAGGATCTTCAGGGCGGGGATCCTACACAGGTGTCTGGTGTTCAGGAAGTGTACGATGCGTTAATTGGCGCATACGATGACTATCAGAAAAACAAAAAGGCTGATGCTGCGGATAAATTGGTGAAGATCAATGCAGACAGACTGACTTCGGACGTTGCAAAATCTTGCTATGATAAGATCAAAAAGGCAACCTATGCGACTGCGACAAAGAAGTATTTTGAAGAGGGACGTGATGCCTATAATGGCACCGGTTCGTATTCGAAGAAAGATTATGACAAGTCCATTAAGTTGTTAGAGAAGTCATTATCTTTTGACGAAAATAACACAGATGCCATTTATTTCTTGGGCCGCTGTTATCAGCAGAAATCAGATGTCGAGAAGGCAAAGAGTTATTACAACAAGATTGTAGATAACTATCCGGATTCCAAGCGTGTCAGCGAAGCGAAGAGACGTTTGCGGGAACTTGGCGAATAAATTACCAACTGGATAAAATGATAGGTTTCCCTGTCAGAGTATACGAAGGAAAGAATACTCTGGCAGGGATTTTTTCCTTTATAGGAAACTTGTCGTTTCCTATAAAGAAAAAAACGCTCCGCGAGGATGCGATCACCGCACAGAGGAAGATTGCATACGCAACCTAGCGGTGACGCGCAAAGTGGGCAAGCCCACTTTGTTCCGTTTAAAAATAAGGGAAGGAAGGCGATTAATAATGGAACAAGTACATTATGAGCTGCAAGGACAAAGTTTGATCGTATATGTTACCAAGGAATTAGATCATCATGCGGTGATCGATCTGCGGGCGACCTCGGACAAGCTGATCCAGGCAGGAAATGTGAAACATATTATTTTTGATTTTTCAGATGTTGATTTTATGGATAGCTCAGGGATTGGATTGATCATGGGAAGGCATAAAAAGGTTATGTTTCTGGGAGGTAAGACAGCTGTGACAGGTGTTGGCAAGAATATTGACCGGATCTTTCGAATGTCCGGTTTGTATCAGATCGTAGAGAAGTATGTCACACCGCAGGAGGCGGTGGAAAATCTGTGAGAGGGCAAAAGTTGTTACGCAGCAGGAACGGAAGCGTCAGACAGGAGGATCAATTATAGTAAGGTGAATGAAAAAGAGAGGTAACAAATTGACAGGGGTAGTCAGTAATTAGAAGGTATAGAGTGCAGGACAGGAGGAAGATAAGGCATGAAACGGGAAATGACATTAACAATCGATAGCGATTCGGCAAATGAAGCATTTGCGCGGACAGTAGTGGCAGCGTATGTGACGAGGCTGGATCCAACGTTAGAAGAACTGGCAGATATTAAAACAGCAGTATCGGAGGCGGTAACCAACAGCATTATTCATGGTTATGGTGGAAGAGAGGGAGAGATTACGATCGTCTGCAGGATCTGCGGCAAACAGATAGAAGTTACTGTGCGCGATGAAGGCATTGGTATCGAAGATATTCCAAAGGCGATGGAACCTTTGTATACGACGAAACCGGAATGGGAACGGTCCGGAATGGGCTTTGCTTTTATGGAAGCATTTATGGATGAGCTGCAAGTGATCTCAAAATTGGGGGAGGGGACAACCATTATTATGAGTAAAGAAATTGGAAAGGCGCAGGCAGAGGAATGAATCGCAATATGGACACGTTAGAACTGCTGAAAAAGGCACGTAGTGGAGATCGTGTTGCGAGGAACCAATTAGTAGAACAAAATGTCGGTCTGGTTTGGAATATTGTGAAAAGATTTCATGGCAGAGGATATGAAGCGGATGATATTTTTCAGATCGGCTGCATTGGACTGATCAAAGCAATTGATCACTTTGATCTTAGTTATGATGTGAAATTTTCAACGTACGCAGTGCCAATGATCACCGGGCAGATCAAGCGTTTTTTGCGGGATGATGGCATGATCAAAGTAAGCCGCACTCTTAAGGAAAATGGCTGGAAGATCCATCAGGCAGGAGAACGGCTGCATCATGAGTTAGGACGTAGTGCAACGGTAGATGAGATCGCTGCGGCAACAGAACTTGAGCGTGAAGAAATCGTTATGGCATTGGAAGCCAATCGCGAAGTCGGAACGATAGATCGGATGCTTTATCAGGAAAGTGGCAAAGAAATGCAGTTGATCGATCAGGTCGTACAGATGCCCGGAAATCGTATTGGTAGTCTCGTGAGTGGGCAGGATATGACAGGAGTTCTTAATGACAGCGAGAAAGAACGAGTGCTTGATCATATGTTAGTAAAACAGTTATTGGAAAGCTTGGAAGAGCGGGAACGCCGATTGATCGAATATCGCTATTTTGATGATATGACGCAAAGTCAGGTTGCAGAAAAGCTACACATTAGTCAGGTACAGGTAAGCCGCTTAGAGAAAAAAATATTATTAAAACTGCGTGGAGAATCCGGACTTGCATAAAGCAAATACATATCGGTGTTGTTTTGCAAATACGTGCATAAAACGTGAGGAAGCGGGCAAGATAATAGTATTACAACGCACACTTTGCTCATTTAAGCTCACTGCATGACTGCATAATATTATGATCAGTGTAAGATGTTTTATGGGCTCAAACTTCGCACATTTGAAACTGCCGGCGGGTCACATATTGCTTATTATATCAAGGGATACTAAGTATTTTACAGCCGCAACATAGCGATTTCTGCCGGCAGAGAACTGTAGTAATCCTGTGGATAATGAAATGTTTGGAAAGTGTGCAGAAATGAGGTTGATTTGAAAGATAATACGATTTATATGAAATTAGATCAGAGTGTGCAGGTTGTGAACAAAAAGGTAACGATCGGTGATATTGCACAGATTCAATGCAGTGATTATGCAGTGACCAAGCATATCAATAAGATCGTAGCATTGCAGGTAAAAGGCGACAAAAATCAAAAGAAAGTCATTTCGTCACTTAAGCTGATCGAACTGATCCGCAGAGAAATTCGAGAAGCACAAATTGTTCTGGTAGGTGAGACGGATGTTGTGGTTGAGTATCATATTCCCAAACAGGAAAATAAAGCGTTGGAATATTTAAAGTTGTTGGTGTTGACATGCATTGTCTTTTTTGGGTCGGCCTTTACGATCATGACATTTGATACGGATGTCAGTGTTGGAGATCTGTTTGATCAGATCTATCTGCTGGTCATGGGACATGAAAAAAAGGGGGCATCTGCGTTAGAGCTGTTTTATAGTATTGGAATTCCGCTTGGAATCTTAGGATTTTATAATCATTTTAGCGCTTCAAAAGTGAAAGAGGATCCGACGCCAATTCATATTGAAATGCGCAATTATGAAGAGGAGATGAATAAGGCGATCGTTGCGGATGCTTCACGGGAAGGAAGTGAGATCCGGTGACGATAGTATTAGCATTTATTGGACTGGCAGCAGGATTAGCTGTCGCCAGTGGAGTTTTTGCATTGATCACCATTCTGGGAGTAATACCACGGATGACAGACCGCTTTGGGTTAGCCTCACGGACATATCCGATGGAAACGGTGATCATGCTTGGCGGGACAGCAGGAAATCTGTTGTTAATATATGAGCCGCATATTCCGTTTGGCGTTGTATTTTTGGCGGTCATAGGATTATTTTCCGGGGTATATATCGGCTGCCTTTCCATGGCATTGGCAGAGGTGCTAAAGGTTATTCCAATACTATGTACCCGTACGAAATTGCAGCACGGCATTGCCATCATCATTACCGCAATGGCGATAGGCAAGTGCTTAGGAACACTATACCAAATGTGTTTATAAAGGGCATTTGCAAAATGTTATATACCAAAACTTCCCATACCTCAAATCCTCCACAACCACATATTGCTTATTATGTCGGTAATAAATAAACTATTTTGCAGCCAATATATTAAATTGTTCTGTCATCAGAGAACTA
>ERZ773194.4184-NODE-4184-length-11628-cov-47.682537_pt1:0-2500 | contig 11628 bp, 13 predicted proteins | sample MGYA00511240_ERZ773194 | MGnify/ENA primary metagenome ERZ773194 (study PRJEB29015, sample SAMEA2737774) | human gut metagenome | biome: human gut; feature: human-associated habitat; material: faeces | place: China | collected 2012 ... | reverse complement strand
CAGTAACACTACCAACTTTCAACTTTCTTAATGTCTTAAAGGGAGGTGTCATAGGGCGAGGCTAGTAGAGTGAGTCGTTTACGTTGTTAAGAGAGTTTTCACACATCTCCCACACTCAGTTTCACACACATTCACGCATCTCCTCGCAAGCTGAGATGAGCTAGCACCGTTCTGAAAGTTGTGTTCGTACTCTTATACTAACACTATTCTAGCGCAACTTTCTCCTTCTCTCTACCTCTCCTCCTCATTTCAAACCAACACTCACTCCACTCCAACACACTTCACACATCTCACCCAAACTCTCAGAAATCGATTTCGTCGAAACTCCTTCCACCGTTTCCCCTTTACCCCAAACCTCCGATTCCCGAGTTTCTCCTTCGAACTCTTCTTCCTCACTCCAAACGGACTCATCCAACTTCATAGACATGCCTTAGACACTCCTAGACACCTCTTAGGGACTCCCTCCTAGACCCTCCCCATCTCTTCTAAACACATCTCCATCAGTCACTCCTGCGATTGTACAAGAGGACACGCATCCCCTCGCGGGTTCGACTCCTCCTCATTTCTTTCTTTCACACTTTCTTTTTCCATAATAAGTATATACAAAACCTTGATTGATGGTTCTCTCTACGAATGGAGGATGATTGAAGATGAAGAGTGGATAATGTCTTCATAGCTGAAATTGATTCTAGCATGGAACATATGTATATGAACCTCATGGAATTTGAATAGGAGCGAAATCGGAGAGGATGGGTGTAGAGAGATGATGTAGACATCATTGTTGGAAATGGTACCAAATAGAGATAGTTGATGGTTGATCTCACAGAATTTGAATGATAGGGTGATATGAGTGGGTTGAGGATATCACAGCATCAGTTTAATCTAACTTCATTTCATAGAGATAGTTGGTGGTTCATCACATGAAATTTGAATTATAGAGAAAACTAAGTGGCATCACGACATCACACAACTATCCATTCTAACCTCATTTCATAGAGATAGTTGGTCATTCACCTCACAGAATTTCAATTATAGAGAAAACTAAGTGGCATCACGACATCACACAACATCTCTCCAAACCTCATTTCATAGAGACGAACACCCCTTCCCCTCACAAAAATCCATTCCCATCCAAATGCGTGATTACCATGGATGTCTCCATCCCATCTGAAATTGATTCTAGCTGGGAACATTCAACCCTTCCCCTCACAAAATTTCACTCCCACACACACTTCATCACATCATCATCATCACCCATCATCTCTCCAAACCTCATTTCATAGAGACGAACACCCCTTCCCCTCACAAAATTTCACTTTCAGCAATACTTCATTCTCCCCGTGTATCTCCCTCCCACACTCAATCCCTATGTCAAAACAATCTACAGCCCGTCCTGACCAACTTTGGTCTCGGCACCTCATGTTCATCGCCATCATTCATCGCAAGCCAACTTTCTACTCAACTTACTCATTTCGAACTTCATGCCCTCCTCATCCTACTTTGCCCCACTACTACCCCTCTTTACCCCACCCCTACCCTTTCTACACCCCACCTGAAGTTGCCAACTTTGACCCTCTCTATCTCCGCGGGGAGGCGAGCTACGTTGAAACGGACAGTGCCAATCAACTCGTCTCATTGAGATCTATTGATTTTGTCCGGCTTGTCAAGTTAACGCGCGCCCTCGCTTTTCTTGTCTTTTTCTTGCGCGTCCCAGTTAGAAGGGGGGGTCTGGGGGTTCTCCCCCAGAGAGAAAAATAGAGGATAGTATGTGTAGAAAGTGCCCTTTTCCTCCTCTTTTTCCTCCCTTTCCCCTGGTGGGGAGGAGGTGGGGATCCCCCATTTTTGGGTCTGGGTTCGATGGATAGGGGTTGAGTGGTAGTGTGTTTGGAGAGTGGTTGGAGAGTGTATCCCCGCAGGGTGTAAGCCCCGCAGGGGAGTTGATGGGGAGTAGTAGAGAGAGATAGATTCATTCCCTCTCTTCTTCCTCCTCTCCTCTCCTTTCCCCTCCTCTCTCCTTCTCTTCCACACACCACCCTATCCTCAAGTCCCTTCCGACCCAAGAAGAGACTTCCATTCCACTCACTATCCTTCTCTCCTCCTCCAAAGCTGTTTGTTCTCCATCATCGCATCTCCGATGTTGTGTTTCTCACAGTCGATTCATTCCCGATGTCTGCTCAATGGATAGTAAGACCACCCTTACTCATTCCATGGTTTCATCGTGAATGGATCGGCCCATCGTTGATGGTAGGTGGAGGGTCCATATCAATGGAGAGGGAGGAATGATGGTGAGTGTTGATTTGATTGCGATGGTCACGAGTGAAGGTTACGAGCGAAGCGAGTTATGGTTACGAGCGAAGCGAGTTATGGTCGTGTTCAATGACATTCCTATGGAGGAAGGTTCTGGAGTGTTCTTCCTCACCCTGCTCACTTCGTCATCCCTGTGATCTCACTCTTATGGAGGAAGGTTCTGGAGTGTTCTTCCTCACTGCTCACTTCGTCA
>ERZ773194.4183-NODE-4183-length-11629-cov-3.815103_pt1 | contig 11629 bp, 9 predicted proteins | sample MGYA00511240_ERZ773194 | MGnify/ENA primary metagenome ERZ773194 (study PRJEB29015, sample SAMEA2737774) | human gut metagenome | biome: human gut; feature: human-associated habitat; material: faeces | place: China | collected 2012 ... | reverse complement strand
TCATCCGTTGAGTTCTGCCATAAGCTCGGACTCACATACGTCTCCTGCTCGCCCTTCCGTGTGCCGATAGCACGTCTTGCCGCTGCACAGGCTGCCATTAAACAAAAGTAGGCTATCGTCCCGTCAGTGGAAAACTGAATAGACCTATCGTATGTACGGTGAGGATGCTCGTCATCCTCACCGTATTCTTTTATCTCTACGCTGGCTTTTCCTTTTCTTCCCTCAATAGCGCCGATAATGGCTTGCTTTTTATTCGGTGCGAAGTTCAGATCCCAACGGTAATGACCGTTATCAACGGGAGTGATGCGGCACACGAATTTCTCAATTATATTGCTGTCGATGCATCGCCATTTATGGGGATTACTCCCGATATACAAGCAAGCCGCGGCACGATTTTATTCACGAAAGCAACAAGGGGAAGAACGTAATTTTCTCAGCGGCAGAGAATGAAGCGGCTGATATGTGACCCGATCGCTTCCGGCCTGCCGAATACGCCTTCCGATGTGCTTTGGGCGTGCGTATGTATGTGCCACAAAGCGAGCCGTCCGGCCGCCTGAATTCGGCGCTTTATGTCACCGCGTTCCAAGCGAGAGTTGATTTCCTTACACGGGTTAAATTAGCCGGCGTGACCTTTTCAGTCACGCCGGCTGCATTTTTAATTGTCTCACGGACGCCGCCTCAACCGGCGGGGGTGATTTTATTTCAGTTGCCTTGCCCGGGCAAATTTGCTCAGGGGCTCCTCGTGCAGGCCGTAGCGGCGGCAGAGCGCTTCGGCAAGGACCTGCATCGCGGCAGGGGAACCGCCGCAGAGTTCCAGCTCTACCTCGGTGAAAGGCAGCTCCTGCATGCTTCCGCGCAGGACGCCGTGGTCTCCGGCCAGTTCGGCACTACTGCCGTCCGGGAAACGCAGCAGTGCCGCACGGCGCAGGAACGCCGCCCCGCAGACGGGAACCAGTCCTGCGGCACAGAGCGAGGGGAGTTCCGCGGGCGCGCCGGATCTTACCAGTGCTTGCACTGCTTCGCGATTCATGCAGGCTGCGGCAATTTCCCATTCGCCGCGCAAATGATCCTCCAGCGGGACTTTCACGCAGACGACACTGTTCCCGTTCTCGCAGCGGCGGCGCAGCATCCATTTACGAGTGGAGAGCGCGCGGGAGGGGGTGTCGTAATACGTCGTTTCCATTTTGATTTCTCTCCATGGGCCGCAGAGCGCCGCGACTTCATGGTCTGCCAAAATTTCTGCAAGCTGCGCCGGATCCCGGACCGCCAGCTTGAATTCCAGTTCTTGTCCCATTGCTTCCTCCAGTCAAATGATACCACAATCATATCATTGTCGTTCCGGCGCGTCAACCGGCTTTCTTCTGTGCAGAGAATTTCTTCAGAGGTTCCGTTGCAATTTCCGCGCGAAGAGCGGTTTCTCGACAGATTTACCCCAATGCTCCGTGCTAAGATGGTACATGTACAATACAGATACGATGAGGTGAATCGCATGAAGGAAAATGGGGCACCCAGACTCCTGCCGAAGCGGCGGACCGCCAGCTTTTTTCTGGCTGGCTGGGGCGCGCTGCTGCGCGACTGCGTTCTGTTCTGTCTGGCAGGCTTTCTGCTCTCCGGCGCGCGCATTGCCGGGCGTCTGATCCCGCTCGCGGCCTGCCTTACCGTCGCGCTGCCGGCGGGCTTTCGGACGCTGTTCGCGGCAGTCGGGGCGGCGGGCGGTTATCTCCTGTTCGGAGAGGGCGCGGCCAGCGCGGAGCTTGTGGCGATGACGGTTCTGATGCTGGCCTCCACAGCGGTCTTTCAGGGCACGGAGCTTCCGGCACGGAGATGGTTTTTCCCGGTCATCGGCGGCGCTGTGGCCGCCGTTCTGGGTGCGGTCTTTTTTTTGAGCGCCCCGGGGACGGAGGAGCTGTGTACATGGGCACTCAAGACATCAGTCACGGCCATCGGCACGCTGACGCTGCGGAGCGCGATGCAGGGCGACCGGCGAGGGAGGCTGCTCTTCGCCTCGGCTCTGCTGGCCGGCCTTGGCGGGCTGCCGCTGCCCGTAAATGCCGGGCTGCTCGGCGCGGCCGCTCTGACGCTCTGTGTACCGGAACTGACGGCAGTTACGGCTTTTGGTCTGGCGCTCGACCTGAGCGGAAGCGGCTGCGCCTGCGCAGCGCTGCTTCTTCCGGCGGCGGTCTGGCGCTTTACGCGGCTGCGTAGGCCTGCTTTACGCGCCGGAACAGGAATTCTCCTCACCGGTGCGGTGACGGCGCTCTGCGGTGCGGGCAGCACGGCAAATCTGCTGGAAATCGCGCTGGGCTATGCGGTCGGGTGGCTTCTGATTCGGACGGGGCTGCCAAGCCCATCCTTTGCGGCGACGGCAAGGGAGAGCGCAGCACATTCTCTGGGCGACGCGGCGGAGGTCATAGACGCGCTGCGTGGCCAGATGGATGCGAGCGGTCAGCCGCACCCAGCGCAGAGCGAGGCCGACAGCGTCTACGACGGTGCGGCCGACCGCGTGTGCCGGTGCTGTCCCAAATTTCACCGCTGCTGGGAACACGCAGCGGATCAGACCTACTATGCACTGACCGGCGCAGCAAAGACGATCCTGGAGCGCGGCGTAGCGACACCGGAGGATTTTCCGGAGAGCTTCCGGGAAAGCTGCTGCCATCTGGACGGGTTTCTCACTGCGGTCAATCAGGAACTGGAGGGAATGCTCTACCGCCGCCGCTATCGGATGCAGATGCAGGAGGCGCAGCAGGTGGTGTCGCAGGAGTTTTCCTGCGTTGCGGAATTCCTGCGAGATCGCCAGGAGGAGATCCACGAGCCGGAACACGGCCGGGGGGCTTACGCGCCCGTAACGGGTGTCAGCACGGCGCGCAAACGCGGAAACCTTGCCAATGGCGACCGTGGAGTGTGCTTTGCCGGGCCGCGCGCGGACTACTATGTGCTGCTCTGTGACGGCATGGGCAGCGGGCGCGAAGCCGCGGCGCTCAGCAGCGAAACGGTGCATTTCCTGAAAAAGCTGCTCTATGCCGGGATGGGGCCGGAGAATGCCTTGCAGGTTCTCAACGGCGCCTTTCTCCTGCGCGGAAACGGCTGCTTTGCAACGGTCGATCTGGTGCGTGTCGATCTGGCAAGCGGCGAAGCGGAGCTTCTTAAATGGGGCGGCGCTCCTTCTTATCTCCGTGAAAACGAACGGCTGGTCAAAAAAATGGGGGCAGCCGCACTGCCGCCGGGCGTGGGTGTGGGAGGGGGCCACGCGCCGGAGCAGTACAAGCTGTCCCTGAGGAACGGAGAAATGCTGATTCTTTTGAGCGATGGGGCAGGAGGGGAGGAAACGGAGGGGATCATCGCTGGCTTCAGCGGGGACTCACCGCGGGAACTGGCGGCGCTGCTGATTGCAGGCGCTGCGGCGATAGATGATATGACGGCGGTGGTGCTTTCTCTGCGTCCCCATGCTTACTAAAGACAAAATACCATATATTGTGCGAAGAATTTGTCGAAATACAAGATGCGGGAAAAGAAATTGTCTTGCCTTTCCGAAATTTTGCTGTTATAGTAAAAAACGGAGGGATGCAATGTGTCTGTGGAAGGAATTTTGCTCCGCCGGGAGCGGCTGCACCTCGGCTGGAGTCAGGAAGGTTTATGCAAAGGGATCTGTGCGGTGTCGTACCTCTCCAAGATCGAGCAAGGACGCGCTGCGGCCTCCGAGGAGATCGTGCGGCAGCTTTTTGCGCGGATAGGGATCACATGGCAGGGCGCGCCGCAGACGCTTGCGCCCCTGCGCGCGCAGGTGGAAGCGGCCTATGATGCGCTGTTTTCCTTCCGAATGGAAGAATTTCAGGGAAGCGTGAAGGCGCTGGAGCCGCAGGAGGCGCTTCTGCGCTACAGCCCGTTTGCATTGGACGCGATGCTGCTGACAGCTCTGTCACAGCAGCCGCACGAAGCTCTGCCGCAGGAGCTGGAGGCCTGCATGGATGCGCGTCAGCTTGCGCTCCAGCGTGCGCTGCAAAACCGGTTTTCGGAAGCCATCGCGCTCTATCCGCGGGCGTATTTCTACTACCTCGCCGGGGACGCCGCCTCGGAGCACGGCAGAGATTATCCGGCGGCGCTGGAGCTGTTTCAGACCGGCTTTGAGCTTGCGGCCAAGGAGGGCAGCGCCCATCTGATGCTCTTCTGCCGCGCACTGGCGGGAAATTGCTACTGCAATATGCTTGATGTACCGAATATGCTCGCGCAGTATGAGGTGGCGCAGCGGCTGGCAAAAGCGCTGGGCGACGAGGAAATATTGGAGACCATCCGTTACAATACAGCGGCGGTCCGACTGGAAACGGGCGAGTATGCCGAAGCCTACGCTTACTACGCCGGGTGCGCACAGCCGTCGGTGATGACGCTGCACAAGCTGGCGATCTGCTGCGAAAAACTCGGCAGGCGTGAGGAGGCACTGGCTGCGCTCGACCGTGCGGAGCAGATGGAGAGCTTCTCGCCGGACACGTCGACGGCCCGCCGTCTTTGCGCGCTGGTGCGGATGCGGCTGGAAAATCCGGAGTATCTGCACGATCCGGCCTACGGAGAGGCACTGCTGGCGGTGTTCGCCGAATGCCGGGAGCGCCTGCCGATCGGCTATGCTTCCTTCCATCTGCCGTGGGTGCTGGAATGGTACACGGCTGCGCGGCAGTACAAGCAGGCATATGAACTCCTGCGGACTTTCCCCAAAACGCTGATCGTATAGACTTAAAGCAGGTATATGAGGGATGATTTTCCCACATATACCTGCTTTTTATTCTCTGAATCCTCTGCTAGAATATAGCTGAGGTGATCAGATGAAAAACAGACTCTGGACGAGAAACTACACGCTCCTGATGACGGCGACAACGCTCGGCTGCATCGGAGGAATCGCGGGCGGGTACGCACTGTCGCTTCTGGTGTTCGACGAAACCAGAAGCACGCTGGCCTCTGCCATCGTGCTGGCGATCCAGATCGTGCCGGGCTTTTTGATGCCGCTCCTTCTGGCTCCGTGGATGGACCGGATGCCGCGCAAGCCCTTCCTGGTGGGCGGGGACGTACTGAACGGCGTTTTGTATGCCGGGGCGGGGGTGTACCTGCTGCTGTTCCGATTCTCCTACGTTGGTTATCTGTGCTTTTCTCTGCTGCTGGCGACGCTGTCGTCCTTTGATCAGCTTGCTTACAACAGCATCTACCCCAAGCTGATTCCGGTGGGGATGGAACAAAAAGGCTACGCGGTGTCCTCCATGCTCTATCCCGTGGTGCAGGTGCTCATGATGCCGGCGGCTGCCGCACTGTATGAGCTTCTGGGCGTGGGGCTGCTTCTGATCGGGCAGGGAACACTGTCACTGCTGGCTGCGCTCATCGAAAGCCGCATCAGTATCCACGAGGAAAAACGTCTGACGGAGAAGCGCTATACGATCCGTCTGTGGTGGCAGGATATCCGCGAGGTGGGACGGTATTTTCAGAAAGAAAAGGGGCTTCGAGGGCTTTACGCATATATGGCAGTGACGAATGGCGTTGCGTCCGGCTATGGGCCGGTGATCACCGCGTTTTTCCGGACGGCGCCCGGCCTGAGCATGGTGCTGTATTCCTTTTTCTCCGTTGCGGAATTTGCCGGACGGACGGTCGCGGGATTGCTGCAATACACGGTGAAGATTCCGGCCAAGCGGCGCTTTGCGATGATATTTGGGGTGTATCAGGTCTACGAAACGATGGATATGTGCCTGCTGTGGCTGCCGTATCCCCTGATGCTGGTCAACCGCGCGATCTGCGGCTTTCTCGGCACGAACAGCGCGACCATGCGGCAGGCGGCGGTACAGCAGTACATTCCGGAGGAAATGCGCTCGCGCGTGAATTCCTTCTTCGACATGGAGCTGACGCTGGCGGCGAGCGTGCTGTCCCTGCTGGTGGGCGCGCTGGGCGAGGTGTTGGATTACCGGCTGTGCGTGACGATCTGCGGCGCGGTCGCAATGACGGCCTGCTGGCTTATCGTCTGGCGCGGCAGGCGGGAGGTCCGGCCGGTGCTGGAATATGAAAGGACAGAAGAAAACGCCGGGATGTGAGAACCACATCCCGGCTTGGTTGTTTACTTACACATTAAACAGGAAATTGACGATGTCGCCGTCCTTCATGACGTATTCCTTGCCCTCGCTGCGGACAAGACCCTTTGCCTTGGCGGCGGCCATGCTGCCGCAGGCTTTCATATCCTCAAAGGCGATGACCTCCGCGCGGATGAAGCCGCGCTCAAAGTCGCTGTGGATCTTGCCGGCGGCCTGCGGTGCGCGGGTGCCCTTTTTGATCGTCCAGGCGCGGCATTCGTCGCTGCCGGCGGTCAGGAAGGAGATCAGACCCAGAAGATCATAGCTGCACTTGATCAGGCGGTCAAGGCCGGACTGCTTCAGGCCAAGCTCTTCCATGAACATTGTCTTTTCCTCCGGGTCATCCAGTTCCGCGATGTCCGCCTCCAGCTTGGCGCAGATGGGAAGCACCAGCGAGCCCTCGGCGTCCGCAAGCTGCTTGACCTGCTGGAAGTAGGGAACGCTCTCCGGGTCGTTCACGTCATTTTCGGAGATGTTCGCGGCATAGATCGTCTTTTTGAGCGTCAGAAGATCGGAGGTGGCGATCAGTGCGCGGTCGTCGTCGGAGCACTCAAAGGTGCGCGCCAGCTTGCCCTCGTTCAAATGCTCCAGCAGCGCGGTAAAGACCTCCGCCTCCCGCAGAAAGCGCTTGTCGCCGCCCTTGGCGGCCTTCTGCGCCTTGTCCACGCGGCGTTCGCACATTTCCGCGTCCGCGAGGATCAGCTCCAGATTGATGATGTCGATGTCGCGCAGGGGGTCGGTGCTGCCTTCCACGTGGGTGACGTTGCTGTCGTCAAAGCAGCGCACGACATGGATGATCGCATCGGTCGTGCGGATGTTGGAAAGAAACTTGTTGCCCAGACCCTCGCCCTTGGACGCGCCCTTGACAAGGCCGGCGATGTCGACGAACTCAATGACGGCGGGGGTGAACTTTTTTGGGTGGTACAGATCGCGCAGCCACTCCAGACGCTCGTCCGGCACCTGCACGACGCCGACATTCGGGTCGATGGTGCAGAAAGCGTAGTTGTCCGCCGGGATTCCGGCGTTGGTGATGGCGTTGAAAAGGGTGGATTTGCCGACGTTCGGCAGCCCGACGATACCTAATTTCATATATCTTTACCTCTCCTTGAGCTTTTCTGATGCACAATGCGGCGGCTAAGCCACAGACTAAGAACTAATATAGCACAGTTTTCCCTGTTCCTCAACACTTTTTTGCTGCTTTGTTTCAAGCTGTCATAATGCTTCTCAGGACGAATTTGCGGAGCAAATCGGGGAGTGCCTTTTATTCCTGTGCGTTCTCCGAAATCCCCAAGAGAATATGCACCGCCTGACGGACGTCGTCCTTTTCACGGTAGGCCTTCAGTACCCGGCGCTCCTGCTCGGTCAGATCGTCGCCGGTGACCCGAATTCCAAGCAGAAGGCTGGGCGATACATCCAGCGCGACGCAGACGGCGGCGAGAATGTCCGCGTCCGGGCGGTTGAGCCCCTGCTCCCAGTTGGACACCCTGCTGTTGCTGACGCCGATGCGCTCGGCGAGCTGCTTTTGCGTCATGTTACATTCCTCACGGTATTTGCGGATCCGGTTTCCGATCTCGTACTTCGTTTCTTTCACAATGCCACCGCCTTTTTTCTAATTATAGGGTCAAAAGCGGGAAATAGCAATCAAAAAATCAAGATTTTCTTGAACCCTGCCTTGATTTTACAGAAAAACTGTGATAATATAGCAATATAATACAGAATAACTGTAGCCGAGGTGAGGATGGTGCAAGTATATGAAAAGGTGCGGGCGTACATAGACGAAATGGACTATCCGCAGGGGGCAGTTGCGGAGAAGGCCGGAATTTCAAAGGCGACCTTCCAAGCCATCCTGAACGGAAAGCGGACGATGTATGCCGACGACCTCAAAGCGATCTGTCTGGCGCTGAATGTCAGCCCGGAGGTGTTTATTGAATATCAAAAACAACCGCTGAGCGGAGAAAAGGAGAAATGAAAATGGAACAGCGAACCCAAAAGAAACAATCGGTTTTATTCAAGGTGTTATGCGTCATATTGGCAATCCTTTTAATGATCGGCATCGCCTTTATCGTGGCAAGGATCGTACATAAAACCGGCGGGGCGACGGTAGAACACGGCCTTTCTGCCTATGAACTGGCGGAAAAATATGGTTACGAGGGCAGCTTGCAGGAATGGCTGGAATCCCTGAACGGCAAGTCTGCCTATGAGATTGCAAAGGAAAACGGCTACACCGGGACGGAGTCGGACTGGGCCGGGGCGCTGAACGCGGCGGCACAGAACGAGGCGGTCACGATCCGCTCGGCTTCCTTTTCCACTGAGGGCGAGCTGCTGCTCACCCTGTCTGACGGAACCGTCCTCAATGCAGGTGTTGCCGTCGGCAAAGACGGCAAGAACGGTGCAGACGGAAAGAACGGCCAGAACGGGAAGGACGGACAGAATGGCAAGGACGGCGTCGGCGTCAGCGGGGCATCCGTCAATTCCGAAGGGCAGCTCCTGCTCGGCTTTTCGGATGGCCGGGTCGTGAATCTGGATAAAATCGTCGGCGAAAACGGTAAAGATGGCGTCGGCGTTGCAAAATCCGAGATCATCGACGGTGAATTGGTTCTGACTTATTCCAACGGTCAGACGGCGAATCTGGGCGTTGTGGTCGGTCAGGACGGTAAAAATGGTCTGGATGGCCAGAACGGCAAGGATGGCGTCAGCATTGCCAACGCTTTCGTCAATGCCGCGGGCGAACTGGAGCTGGCCTATTCTGACGGGACCGCAGCCAACCTCGGCAGGATCGTCGGCGCAGACGGAAAAGACGGCCAGAATGGCGCAGACGGCAAAGATGGCGAAAATGGGAAAGACGGCCAGAACGGCAAGGACGGTCTGGACGGCAAGGACGGTGCCGATGGGATCAGCGTGATCGAAGCGCAGATCAATTCCGACGGGGAACTTGTGCTTGCTTTCTCCAATCAGCAGCGGGCGAACCTTGGCCGGGTCGTCGGCGCTGACGGGAAAAACGGAACAAACGGCGCGGACGGAAAAGACGGCGTCAGTGTTGTAAAGTCCGAGATCAATCAGAAGGGCGAGCTCGTGCTGACCTATTCCGACGGCAATGTAGCCAATCTGGGCGTCGTTGTCGGTGCAAAGGGAGAAAAAGGGCGAGCGCGGCGAAGCCGGTCGGGACGGCCAGAATGGTACGAACGGCAAGGATGGCGTTGACGGTAAAGATGGATCGAACGGCGCGGACGGTGTCGGAATCCAGACCATCACGATCAATGATGCCGGAGAGCTGGAGATCCTGCTGAGCAGCGGCGCGCAGCTGAACCTTGGCACGATCAAGGGCGCGGACGGTGCGAAGGGCGAAAAAGGCGAAAAGGGCGACACCGGTGAAGCAGGCAAGGACGGCCGGGACGGCGTTGACGGCGTGAACGGCAAAGATGGTCGTGACGGCGTTGACGGTACGGACGGTAAAGATGGTCGTGACGGCGTTGACGGTACGGACGGTAAAGATGGCCGGGACGGCGTTGACGGCGTGAACGGCGAGGACGGGCGCGGCGTTGCGTCCGCGTCGATCAACGAGCATGGCGAGCTGGTGCTGACTTACTCGGATGCTACGGCGGTGAACCTTGGCGTCGTGGTCGGCGCCGACGGAAAAGACGGCCGCGACGGCATCGACGGTACGAACGGCAAGGATGGCCGCGATGGCATCGACGGTACGAATGGCAAAGACGGCGCAAAGGGCGACAAAGGCGATAAAGGCGAACAGGGCGTCGGCGTGACGAAATCCGAGATCACGGAGAGCGGCGAGCTGGTTATTACCTATTCTGACGGAACCTCTGCAAACCTTGGCCGCGTGGTCGGCAACGACGGCGCGAAGGGTGAAACCGGCGCGAAGGGTGAAACCGGCGCGAAGGGTGAAACCGGCGCGAAGGGCGAAAAGGGCGACACCGGCGAAGCCGGCAAGGACGGCCGGGACGGCGTTGACGGCGTGAACGGCAAGGACGGCCGGGACGGCGTTGACGGTACGGATGGTAAGGATGGCCGCGACGGCGTTGACGGCCAGAACGGTACAGACGGCGAAGACGGCGTCGGCATTACGGATGTGACGATCAATGCGGAAAATGAACTTGTTCTGACCTTCTCGGATCTGCGCAGCGTCAACTTAGGCTGCATTGTCGGCAAAGACGGTGCGGACGGAAAAGACGGCGTGAATGGCAAAGATGGCCGGGACGGTGTCGACGGTACGAACGGCGCGGACGGCAAGGACGGCACGGGAATTCAGAATGTGACGATCTCGCCGGAGGGCGCGCTCACCATGACGCTGACGAACGGCAGCGTTCTGAACCTTGGAAATATCAAGGGCGCCGACCGCGCGTCCGATGAGAACCGTTGCGCCCATCGCCAGACCAACGATCATAACCGTCAGCATATGCATGACCTGACTGCCGACCGAGACCGCCGTCGTCCCATCCACACCTCCAAACTGCCCGATAATAAACAGATCCGCCATGCCGTAGAGTGTCTGCAAAAAATAAGATAACAAATATGGCAGGGAGAAATAGATAACTGTTTTCAGCACACTGCCGGAGGTGAGATTCTTTTCCATGAATAAATCCTCGTCTTTCTGGTAAAAATAGATGACTCTGCCGTCGGCCGTCAGAAAGAAAACGCCGCAGAAATCATTTTCTGAGTATAGTTTATCAGAAATAACTATAATGTCTACAATAATTATAGAGTCAAGGGAAGAAAATCCTTGTTTTTAAGTAGGAAATTTGTGGTATAATATGAGCACTTAGCGAGGTGTTTTCGAGCTTAGTGCGAGTCATACCTAAATACTTAATGAAGCAGAGCCAAAGGCGATAGCTGAATTTAGTATTTATGGTATAATATGAGAAGGCAAATAAAACCCACTTTGATTTTACACAGGAGGTTTCATGAGTTTAGAGTTTAAAAAAATTGAAGTTAACAGTATCCAGAAGATGCTTCCGTTTTACGCGATGCGCCACAATATGACGTGCGACAGCGTATTTCTGGAGAGCTATGTCTGGAAAGATTATTATAATGTCCGTTATGCAATCTGGGAAAATAAGGCGCTTTTATGGCTGATGGAGAATGAAGGACGTTGTTTTTCCGCGATGCCGCTGTGCCGGGAGGAAGACCTGCCTGGGGCGTTTGCGGCGATTGAGGAGTATTTTAATGAAGAACTGGGATATCCGCTGGTTATCAATCTGGCGGATGAGTATGCAGTGAAATATTTAAATCTGCCGGAGGACAAATATCTGGTGGAAGAGCAGGTCGATTCGAGGGATTATCTCTACAACGGCGATGCGATGCGTTCCCTGGCGGGAAAGAAACTGCATAAGAAGAAAAACCGCGTCAACGCATTTAAGCGCGAATATGAGGGGCGCTATGAGTACCGCCGTCTGTGCTGTTCGGACAGCCACGATGTCTGGGTTTTTCTGGACCGCTGGAGACAGCAGAAGGGCGAGGAGGTCGAGGAACATCTCGATTATGAGGTAAAGGGCATTCACGATATTCTGAAAAATTGTTCA
>ERZ773194.4181-NODE-4181-length-11630-cov-6.976847_pt1 | contig 11630 bp, 10 predicted proteins | sample MGYA00511240_ERZ773194 | MGnify/ENA primary metagenome ERZ773194 (study PRJEB29015, sample SAMEA2737774) | human gut metagenome | biome: human gut; feature: human-associated habitat; material: faeces | place: China | collected 2012 ... | reverse complement strand
CGATGCCGTCGAGATTCGTGAGGAATCCCGCCTTGCCGCCGAGCGCCCCGGCGATCAGCGCGAGCACGAGCACGACCGCGACCACGATCGCGCCGACGCGCGCGCCTTTCTTTTTCAGATACGTTTTCCAGTTCAAAGCAGCTCGACTCCCAGTTCGTTCAGCAGTTGTCCCAGCCTGCACAGCGGCAGGCCCATCACGTTGAAATAATCGCCGTCCAGATGCGCGACGAACAGCGCGCCGCGGCCCTGAATGCCGTAAGCGCCGGCCTTGTCCATCGGCTCGCCGGTGGCGATGTAGCGCTCGATCTCCCCGGACGTAAGGGGGCGAAAGCGCACGGCCGTGCGCTCGGCCGCCTGCCGCAGCTCGCCGCCGCGCAGCACGGCGACGCCGGTGTAGACGATGTGCTCGCGCCCGGAAAGGGCCGTGAGCATGCGCACGGCGTCGTCATGATCTCGCGGCTTGCCGAGGATGGCGCCGTCGAGATAGACGATCGTGTCCGCCGCGATAATGATGTCCTCCGGCGCGCAGGTCTGTGCGACCTCCTGCGCCTTGTGCAGGGACAGTTCGCGCACGGTCTGCTCCGGGCCGGCGCCCGGCGTCGCGCGCTCAGGGCCCTTTGCTGGCCGGATCGTCAGGTCCGGCACGCCGAGCATCTCCAGCAGCTCCCGCCGGCGCGGGGAGCCGGAGGCTAGAATCCAGTTCATGGTCGTTCCTCCCGGGCAGGTCATTCCACGCCCCGATAATACAGGCCGCGGGTCAGCCCGTTCGGGCGATAATCCGTCAGGCCCAGATAGCTCTGCGTGACCGCGACGCACTCACGCGGCGTCTCGGTCGTGAACATGAGGCGCACGCCCCAGAGCCCCGCCGTTTCATAGTCCTCATGCTTGTCGGCGAGATAGAGCTTGTGCGCGTTGAAGATCTGGTTGCGGTGGCCGAACGCCGGCAGCACCGGGAACAGTGCCCCGCGCCGGTCGGCCAGATTGTTCGGCACGGTGCAGTTGCAGCGCCCCGCGCTGTTGCGGATGATGCACTGCTCGGTGATCATGCACGGCAGACGGCCGTAGACGATCATCTCGGTGTCGACCGCCTTGGCAAGGTCGCGGATCTGCGCCACGCGCAGCTCGAACGACGCCGTCGCACTCACGAGCCCGGCCTGCTGCAAGACCCCCTCGGTGAAGGAGTTGAAGACGTTGAGTCCGAAGTCGCCGCGCACACGCATGCCCGCGCGGCGGGCAAAGAAGATGTGCCCCATGTTGCCGACGAGCGCCTCACGCACGCCGTTTTCGGCGGCGCGGGAGAGCATCGCGTGCATATCCTCCGCCTGATCGTCCGTAATGACGCGCGGCAGCACCGCCACGACCTGCGCCCCCTGCTCCAGAAACGGGGCGACGCGCGGAAAATCCGTGTCAAGAATTTCGACCGGCACATACACATACGCCGGGCACAGCTGCGCGAGCTCCGGCGTGAGCTGCTCGGCCTGATGCACCTGCACGATGAGCACGGGGTCGGCATAATAGCGCTTGCCCTCCGGCCGCAGCGGCAGCGGCAGGCTGCGCCGCTCGGGCAGCGCCGCGCGCTCGTCCTTCAGACCGGTGATGAGCCGGCGGCGCAAGTCGTTGACGGCGGCCGCCGGAAGGTACAGGCCGGGGTCGATGCGGCTTTCCGTGCCGGTGGAATAATAGGGCGTTCCGCCCGTTTTGGCAAATTGATCGGCAAGGCTCTGCCCGGTCAGCGGCGCGCGCTGCGCAGGCTCGGGCACGGGGCCTGTGAGCACGGCGCGATGCCCGTCCTCATCCGCGACGGCGGCCATGATCGGCTCGCCCGCGCGCACCTTGGCATAAAACTTCACGGGCACGCGGCGGCGCTCGCCGTCGGCATATGCCTTGCGCGCGGCGGTGAACATCTTTTCGGCCTCGCGGTCGGGCTCGGCCGCACGGGTGCCGAGCATATCCGGCCCCTTCTCGTCGAGCAGGTACCCCTGCGTGAAGCCCTGACGCGAAAACGCCAGTGCAAGACGGTCATTTTCCTCCGGCGTGGGCACGCGGTGCTCATGGATGCACTTGGCATACACATCCGTGACCACGGCGACATACTCCGGCCGCTTCATGCGGCCCTCGATCTTCACGCAGGCGACGCCAGCGTCGGCGAGCTGCTGCAAGTAGTCTGCCAGACAGTTGTCGCGCAGGCTCAGCGGATACTCGTCCATGCGGCCGCCCATGCTGTACTGCATGCGGCACGGCTGCGCGCACGCGCCGCGGTTGCCGCTGCGGCGGCCGATGAGCGCGCTCATATAGCACTGGCCGGAATAACAGAAGCACAGCGCCCCGTGCACGAACACCTCGGTCTCGATGCTCACGTGCTGCGAGATGAAGCGGATCTGCTCGAGCGAGAGCTCGCGCGCGAGCACGGCGCGGGTGATGCCCATCTCGGCCGCGGCCTCGACCCCGGCGAGATTGTGGATGCTCATCTGCGTGCTGGCGTGCAGCGGAATGTCCGGCAGGGCGGCGCGCAGCACGCGCGCGAGGCCCAGATCCTGCACAAGGATCGCGTCCGCCCCGGCGTCCGACGCCTGCTGCGCGAGCGCGGCGGCGGCGTCCATCTCGCGGTCGCCCACGAGGGTGTTGAGCGTGACGTAGACCTTGCAGCCGCGGATGTGACAGTAGCGCACGGCCTTGGCAAACGACTCCCGTGTGAAATTATCGGCGCTCCGGCGCGCGTTGAATCCGTCGCCAAAGCCCATATACACCGCGTCCGCCCCGTTTTGCACCGCCGCGATGACGGCGTCGAGGTTGCCCGCGGGCGCCAGCAATTCCAGCATAGACCCACTCCCAGTTATAGTCATACATATAGCATTATAGCACAGCAGGTGCTCTTGCTACAAGTCAATTTTCATGCTATAATGTGAACCTATCATGAATTTCTAGTGACCCGAGGGGTAATTGCATGGATCGAGCCGAATTTACGCTGTCGCGGCCAGTGTGTCTGTCGCTGCCGGTCGAGGAAGTGGACAAGCTGCTGCGGGAAAAAGACGGGCGCTGCGCCCTGGTATATCTGGCGCTGCTGCGCGCCGGCGGAAAGCCGTTTCCCGCCGAAAGCATCGGCCTGACCGAGCGCGAACTGCGCCAGACGATGGAGCGGCTGTGCGCGCTCGGGCTCGTCTCCGCCGCCGGGAAGTCGTCCCCTGCCCCGGCCGGCCGTACAGCACCCGCGGCAGACAAGCCGGGCGCGGCCGAGCCGAAGCTCGTGCCGGCGGCCGAGCTGCCGCAGTACACGGCGGAGGACATCTCCGCCCGGATGCTCAGCGACGGGCCCATGCAGACCGTGCGCCGCGAGGCCGAGCAGCTCTACGGCCGCAAGCTCACGACGCCCGAGATGAATATGCTCCTAGGCCTGCGGGACTATCTGGGTCTCCCGGCCGACGTGCTCATGGAGCTGATCCACTACGTGTTTCAGGAATACCGCGCCGAGCGCGGCCACGCCGGCACGCCGACGATGCGCCGGATCGAAAAGGAGGCCTACGCGTGGGCCGATCAGGAGATCCACACGACGGCGCAGGCGGAGGAATTTCTGCAGCGGCGTCAGGCGCGGCGCGACCTTGCGCAGCAGGTGCTGCAGGTATTGCAGATCTGCGACCGGGCGCCGAGCCGCACCGAGCGCGGCTACATCACGAGCTGGCTGGACATGGGCTTCGGCTGCGACGCCATCGCCGAGGCATACGACCGCACGGTCGTGGCGACCGGGGCGCGCAAGTGGGCGTACCTCAACCGCATCCTCATGAGCTGGCACGAAAAAGGGCTGCACACGCTCGACGAGATCAGCAGCGGCGACCCGCGCGCAGCGGGCAAGCACCGCGCGGCTGCCGCCGTGCCCGCAGCCGACCGCGACGATCTCGATCGCGTGGAACAGATGCTCCGCAAAATGGAGCAGACCAACACCTAAGGAGGGACCGGCATGGCCCGCAATGGGATCTATCTGGCGCGCGCCCGCGAGCAGATCGCGCAGCAGCGCGCGGAAAATGAGCGCGAGCACCGCCGCCGCATGGACGACGCCTACCGCCGCGTGCCCGGCCTGCGCGCGCTCGATCAGACGCTGCAGCAGCAGATGATCGCGCTCGTCGGCCTGACGATGCGCCACGGCAGCGACCCGACGGAGGAGCTGCGCGCGCTCGAGCGCGCGAATCTCGACACGCAGGCGCAGCGCGCCGAACTGCTGACGGCGTACCACCTGCCGGTGGATTATACCGACGACATTTACACCTGCCCCCGCTGCCACGACACGGGCTATGTGCAGGAGCAGCCGTGCGAGTGCCTGCTGCGGCGCTACAACGCCGAGCTCACGCGCGACCTCAGCCGCCTGCTGCAGCACGGCGACGAGTCGTTCGAGCACTTCGACCTGACGCTCTACGACGAGAACGCGCGGCCGAAGATGGAGCGCGTGTTTCAGGTCTGCCGCTCGTTTGCGCAGACGTTCCGCCCCGGCACGATGAACCTGCTGCTGCAGGGCGGCACGGGGCTGGGCAAGACGTATCTGTCGGCGTGCATCGCGCGCGTGGTCGCGGGCGCGGGCTACGCCGTCGCCTACGAGACGGCTGCGAGCGCGCTCGATGCGTTCGAGTGCGCAAAGTTCCAGCGCGGCAGCGCCGACGGCGAGGCCGCCGCGCAGCGCGTGGAACAGTATCTCGGCTGTGATCTGATGATCCTCGACGATCTCGGCACCGAGATGATCACGGCCTACTCCACGAGCGCGCTCTACACGCTCATCAACACGCGCCTGACGCGCGCCAAGGCCACCATCATCAGCACGAACTGCTCCAACGAGGAGCTGCAGAAAAAATACACGCCGCAGATCCTGTCGCGCATCGAGGGCGAATACCAGACGCTCCCGTTCGTGGGGCGGGACATCCGGCAGATCAAAAAGGAGCGCGAAGCATGAATCAGCACGAGATCACCGAGCGCCGCCCCCTGCTCGACACGAGCGGAAACCTGACAGAGCCCGGCTATGCCAAGACCCTGCTGCCCATCTACCGCCGCAGCGACATCAAGGCCGGCAAAATGCGCATCAAGGAGTGGGACTACTACTGCGTCAACAACGGGCACTTTGCCCTCGCCCTGACCATTGCCGACAACAGCTACATGGGGCTCGACTCCATCTCCCTCATCAATCTCGACGAGGGCTGGCAGATCACGAAAAGCCCGATGCGCGCCTTCACCAACGGCAAGATCGGTCTGCCCGAGAGCAGCGAGACCGGCGATGTGCACAGCGCCGGGCGGAACTACAGCATCCTCTTCAAGAACGAGGGCGACCGCCGCGTGCTCATCGCGCAGATGAAAAACTTCGGCCCCGAGGGCTCGCTGTACGCGAAGGTGACGCTCTCGGACATCCCGCCCGAGTCCATGGTCATCGCCACGCCCTTTGACAAGGACAAGCACTTCTACTTCAACCAGAAGATCAACTGCATGCGCGCCGAGGGCACGGTGACCTACGGCTACCACAACCGCACCTACACCTTCGACCCGGCGGACAGCTTCGCCGTGCTCGACTGGGGGCGCGGCGTGTGGACGTACAAAAACACGTGGTACTGGGGCAGCGCCTCCGGTCTCGTGGACGGGGAGCGTTTCGGCTTCAACATCGGCTATGGCTTCGGCAACACGAGCGCCGCGAGCGAGAATATGCTCTTTTACAAGGGCCGCGCGCACAAGCTCAGCCAGGTGACCTTCCACATCCCCGGTGACGGCGGCAGACGCACGCCGGACTATATGCAGCCGTGGACCTTCACGAGCGACGACGGCCGCTTCGAGATGGACTATACCCCCGTGCTCGACCGCGCGAGCTGCTCGGACGTGGGGCTCATCAAGTCCGACCAGCATCAGGTGTTCGGCGTCTTCAACGGCCGCGCCGTGCTCGACGACGGCACGGTACTGAATGTCAAAGACCTCCCCGGCTTCGCCGAGAAGGTCATCAACAAATGGTAAAACGCAGCAAAAACCGCTCTGCATTTCGCAGAGCGGTTTTTGAGTCTGTCGGAAAACCTCCGGGTTTTCCGACAAAAGGCCTGCAGCCTGCTGCGCGCATAATTTGTCCGCCGGCGGCGCACAAATTCCACACTTGCAGCCTGAGCAGTATTTTCTCCGACGCACATGTCGCCGGAGAAAATGATCGGACTTTCTTTCGCCGCTCCGGCGGCGAAACTCTGCGAGGCTTTGGGGCTGCGCAGAAAAACCGCTCTGCAAAATGCAGAGCGGTTTTTGTTATGCAGACAATTACTTGCCCTCGATGGCATCGGCGAGGCTGCTGAGCCAGTCGCCCTGCACGTCCTCGATCCGGCCCGCGTCGCACGCCGCCGCGATGGCGGGGTCGATGGGCAGCTTGGCCGTGTTGGGGATGCCGTGCTTGGCGGCAATGGCCTCGATGTGGCTCTCGCCGAAGATGGCATGCTGCTTGCCGCAGTCCGGGCAGGTGTAGTAGGCCATGTTCTCAACGATGCCGAGCACGGGCACGTGCATCATGTCGGCCATGTTGACGGCCTTGTCGACGATCATGCCGACGAGCTCCTGCGGGGACGTGACGACGACCACGCCCGCCACGGGCAGGGACTGGAACACCGTCAGCGGCACATCGCCCGTTCCGGGAGGCATGTCGACGAACATATAGTCCACGTCCGTCCACATCACGTCCGTCCAGAACTGCGTGACCGCGCCCGCAATGACCGGGCCGCGCCATACAACAGGCTCCGTCTCATCCTGAAGGATGAGGTTAATGGACATGACCTGTATCCCGGAGTGCGTCGTGACGGGTATAAGGTACTCCTCCGTGCCGGTCGCGTGCTGGTGGATGCCGAAGGATTTCGGTATCGACGGGCCCGTAATGTCCGCGTCGAGCACCGCGCAGTTGTAGCCGCGGCGCTGCATCTCGGAGACCATCAGGCTCGTGACAAGGGACTTGCCGACGCCGCCCTTGCCGCTGACGACGGCAATGACCTTCTTTACACTTGCGCCCTCGTGAAGCGGTTTGAGAAAGCTCTCCGGTTCGCGGGAAGCGCAGGCTTCGCCGCAGGTGGAGCAATCATGTGTGCATTCGCTCATATCAATGATCTGCCTTTCCAATTCAAATATATGTAAGCTTATTATACCCGTTTCGTGCAAATAGTCAAACTAATAAAATTCATAGTTCAAATCACAGCTTCAATTTTTTCACCGCGCGGATGAGATATATCGCCGCAAAGCCGGTGAACACACCCGTTATAACTCCGGATGCCGCAAGTATCGGCGCGTAGGCAAAAATGCCCGGCGTCTTTACTATGAGCGCACACGCGCCGAGCTGCCCTGCGTTGTGTGCGATAGCCGCAAGGGCGCTGACGATCCAGAGCTGGTTTTCCTTAAACAGCCCTATCGTCACGCACATCACGATATACGCCAGTATCCCCCCTGCCGCGCTGTATATGAACGTCGAAGGGCTGCCCGCGAATATCGCACCCATTATTATCCTCGCCGCAAGTATCGCCCCGGCCTCTTTCCTGCCGAGTATCGCCATCGCCGTGAGGGTTATAATGTTTGCAAGGCCGAGCTTTATTCCCGGTATCGGCACAGGTGACGGCAGCTGGTTCTCTATCATGAATATCGTCAGCGCTATCGCCGTCAGCACCGCCATGAAGCAGAGCTTCTTCGTCTTAGCCATCGAGCTCGCCTCCCTCTATCTGTATCACGAGCCTGTGCGGCACACAGGCTATCGGCATCCCGCTCTGGCTTATCCGCCCCTGGCTCACGCAGACGCGATCCGGGCAATCCGCCGCCGTGACCGATATCGCCCCCGGCTCGACATGTACAGTGTTGTGCCCGTACTGCGTGCTCAGCTCGATATCGTAGCTCTCCGTGACCTTCGACAGATCGATCCGTTCATACTCCTCTCCGTCTATCGAGATCACCGCAACTGTCCCGCCGCCCGTGCTCATCGCAAGGCAGTACGAAACCAGCCCTGCTATCACCACAGCTGCCAGAATGATTATCCATTTTTTCGTTTTTCTGTCCATAAGCATATTGTAGTTTATGCCGCGGCAGTTGTCAACCGGCAGTCGAATGTGCTATACTGTGATATTATTGGAATTGGTATGTCTATTTGATTTATTTGAAAGGAGTGATACGGTGGACGCCTTGACCGAATATACTCTTGCCGCGAGCAAGTACGCGCTTATCATCCTCTCGCTCGTCATCATCGTCCGCTGCATCCGCTCCATGCTCTCCGACCGATATGAGCCCGAGGTCTGGGGCTATCTCTGGCACGAGTCGCAGACCTATACCCTCACGCATTGGGAGAACATCATCGGCCGCACACTCTCCTGCGATGTCCGCCTTATCTATCCGAACGTCAGCCGCACCCATGCCGTGCTCACGCGCAATGACAAGGGGCTGTGGCGCATCTATGATATCTTCTCAAAGGGCGGCGTCTGGGTCAACGGCGTCAAGGCCGGCGGGCGCGGCCTGCCCGTACAGCACGGCGACCTTATCAACATTGCCGGTGAATCCCTGCGCTTTCACGAACTGAGCCATGACGATAAGGAAAGCTATGAATCCGTCCGCACTGCGGCGGGTCAGGGCGTCTCCCCCGCCGTCACGCTCTTTGAGCTTACTCTGTTTCAGCTTGCGCTTCTGCTTCAGCACTGTCTCTCCTCATCCGGTGAACAGCTCTTTGCCATCGCGCTCGCTTTCTTCGCGCTCATCGGTCTGGAGTGGTGCTGCTATAACGCTATGCGCGTTATGAACCGCTCAGGCTTTGAGATAGAGACCATCGCCTTTTACCTCACCACCCTCGGTATGTCCGTCGCCGCCTCGTCCACTCCGGACGATATGTATAAGCAGATCGTCCTCACCATCGCGGCGGTGCTGCTGTTCCTGTTCATGGGCTGGTGGCTGCGCAAGCTTGGCCGCACGGCTGCCGCGCGCATCCCGATAGCGGCGCTGGCCGTGCTGCTGATGGTCGTCAACATCGTCGCGAGCGACGCCGTTCTCGGTGCACACAACTGGCTTGAGTTCGGCGGATTCTCGTTCCAGCCGTCCGAGCTTGTCAAGGTCGGCTATATCTATGCCGGCGCTTCAACACTCGACAGGCTCTATCGTCGTAATAACCTCTATACCTTTATCGGCTTCTCGGCATTCTGCGTCATCGCCCTCGCTCTCATCGGGGACTTCGGCACGGCGCTCATCTTCTTTGCGACCTTCCTTGTTATCTCCTATCTGCGCTCCGGTTCTATCGCGACCGTGCTCCTCGCCGTGACCGGCGCGGGGCTTGCGGGCTTTCTCGCCGTCAGCGTCAAGCCCTATATTGCCCAGCGCTTCGCCACATGGGGGCATGCGTGGGAGGATATTTACGACAAGGGCTTCCAGCAGACGCGCGCCATGTCCGCCGCCGCTTCCGGCGGCCTGTACGGCAAGGGCGCGGGCGGCGGCTGGCTCAAGGACATTTTCGCCGCGAATACCGACATGGTCTTTGCCGTTATCTGCGAGGAACAGGGGCTTATAATCGGGCTCATAATGGTGCTCGCGGTGCTGGTGCTGGCTTTCTTCGCCGTGCGCAGCGCGCGGCGCGGGCGCTCGGCGTATTATTCCATCGCCGCCTGCGCCGCGATGAGCATGCTGCTCGTGCAGCTTGCGCTCAATGTTTTCGGCTCGCTCGACCTGCTTCCGTTTACGGGAGTTACCTTCCCGTTCGTCTCCCGCGGCGGCACCTCGCTTATCTCCTGCTGGATGCTCATGGCCTTTATCAAAAGCTCCGACACCCGGCGCAACGCAAGCTTTGCCGTCCGTCCGGGGCGCGGCAAGGATGACGATGAGGCCGAAGACGATACCCCCGGCGCGTCCGATAACGGCTATGCTCCGGATGACGATCCTGCAAACTGGGAGGTGTGGCAGCCGTGCGAAAAATAACCAACCGCGCCTTCTGCGTGCTGCTTATCGCAGCGGGCGTTATCTTCGGCATGATCGTGTATGTCCTCAATTACATCGACCACGGGCAGGATTGGGCGCTGTACTTCTCCCGCTCGAACTCCGGTTCCACCGGTATGCTGCTCGACCGCAGCGGCATAGTCCTCGCCTCTTTCGGCGGGGCAGACGAGTTCTTTTCCCCCGACGCTGAGACGCGGATGTCAAACTACCACGTCACCGGCGACTATTGGGGGCGCACCGGCACTGGCATCCTCTCGCGCTACCGCCGCGATGTGAACGGCTTCAGCCTCCTCACCGGCACGACGCACGCCGAGGACAGTACCCTCACCCTCACGATCGACGCAAGGCTCAACAATAAAATATACGAGCTTCTCGACACGGAGCATAACGCCGCGGTGCTCGTCTGCAACTATAAGACCGGCGAGCTTCTCGGCATGGTTTCGGCTCCGACGGTCGACCCTCTGGATGTAGAAAACGGCGTCCCTGACGGGGCGTACCTCAACCGCTGCCTCTCCGCCGCTTTCACCCCCGGCTCGACCTTCAAGCTCGTCACCGCGGCCGCCGCTATCGAGGACATCTCCGATATAAACGAGCGCACTTTCTACTGCGAGGGTGAATATAAAATAGCCGGCGTACCCATTACCTGCAAGGCCGCGCACTATACCCAGACCTTTGAGCAGGCGCTCTCCAACTCCTGCAATATCGCCTTTGCACAGATAGCCGTGATGCTTGGTCAGGAGACCATGATCGACTACGTCACAAAATACGGCTTTCTCTCGTCCCATGAGTTCGATGGCATCGGCTGTGCCTCGGGCACCTACCCGCTCGATTTCGTCGGTGACCCCGAGCTTGGCTGGTCCGGCATCGGCCAGTCGACCGATACCGTCTGCCCCTATGCGATGCTGCGCTATGTCTGCGCCATTGCAAACGGCGGCACGCTCATCGAGCCGCACATGATCTCCGGTGAGGAGCCGGTGACCACCTCGCTTGTTGAGCCCGCCACGGCAAAGCAGCTCACGCAGATGATGAACTACAACGTCGTCGACCACTATGACGGCGATGTGAACTTCCCCGGTCTGAAGCTCTGCGCCAAGACCGGCACTGCCGAGCTTGGCGACGGCGATTCGCATTCGTGGTTCGTCGGCTTCCTCGCGGATGACGAGCACCCCTACGCCTTTGTAACGCTTGTCGAGCGCGGCGGCTACGGCATCACCGTCGCAGGTGCCATTACCAACGGCTTTCTGCAATGGGCAGTTGAAAATATAGAATAACAAATAGATATAAGGAACACAGAAATGATAGATATATCCGTAAGCTCGATAGTCAAATCCTTCGAGCTTGGCAAAAATATATTGGATGGGTTGTCCTTCACCGTCAACAGCGGTGAGCGCGTCGGCATCCTCGGCCACAACGGCTGCGGCAAGACCACGCTCTTCCACATCCTCGTCGGGGAGATAGGCTATGACGAAGGCGAGGTCGCAATAGCCCCGTCAAAGCGCCTCGGCCTCATCTCGCAGATACCCGTCTACCCCGAAGGCTGGACGGTCGAGCAGGTGCTGCGCGACGCGCACCGGCATATCTACGCCGTCGCCGCGCGCATGAACGAGCTTGAAGCGCAGATGGAACACGACCAGTCGGCAGAGCTGCTGAAGCAGTATGACAAGCTTCAGGCTGACTATGCCCGCCTCGGCGGG
>ERZ773194.4178-NODE-4178-length-11645-cov-3.108628_pt1 | contig 11645 bp, 10 predicted proteins | sample MGYA00511240_ERZ773194 | MGnify/ENA primary metagenome ERZ773194 (study PRJEB29015, sample SAMEA2737774) | human gut metagenome | biome: human gut; feature: human-associated habitat; material: faeces | place: China | collected 2012 ... | reverse complement strand
CGGGCATCATGGCTGGCGACGATTTGGGTAATTTCCGGCCGAATGATCAGATTTCCAGGGAAGAAATGGCTAAGGTTTTGGTGAATGCTTATAAGCTGAAAACAAGCACAGCGGTTTCCGGAAACAATGCTTCTTCTGTGTTCGGTGACAGCGGTTCTATCAGCGGCTGGGCAAAAGAATATGTCGACGCGGCAATTTCTTTGAACCTGCTCAGCGGATTTGAGGACAACACCATCCGTCCGCAGGATATTGCTACACGCGCTCAGGCTGCAACAGTTATTTACAGGCTGATTTATGAAAAATAAAGCTGTAAAATACAGTGATAAAGATTAGTCTAATATTTTAAAATCTGGTAAAAGCAGGAGGCATCTTTGCGTCCTGCTTTCTTTTTTGAAAAAAATTGTAAAAGTGGCATTTATCTATTGTAATTAAAACAGAGGCGTGGTAAAATACACACGTTAAAGAGGTTTTTCGAAAGAAAAAAAATTGGAGGTACTTATCTCATGGAAGAACATAAGCAGATTTGGATTGACGCAATTGAATTTGAAGAAAGAGGCGGATGGAAGCTGGACAGCCAGTTTACTCATTTAATGGGAAACCCGTATTTGTTGGCATGTGAAGCGCCTGGACAGCCGGTCAGCGATGCAACAACAAATGTTGTTCTGGATAAGCCGGGCAAGTTCCGTATTTGGGTCAGAACCAAGAATTGGTATGCCACTCATTCGCCCGGACAATTCCAGCTGAAGATAAATGGCGAAACGTCAGGCATTATCTTAGGAAATTTGCCGACCAATGACTGGTATTGGCACTGCGCGGGTGATTTTGATCTGAAAGAAGGCAAAAATGAAATTTGTGCCAATGATCTCACCGGTTATTTTGCCCGGTTTGCGGCTATCCTGTTGACTGATGATATGGATTATGTTCCGCCTCGCCCGGTAAATGAGTTTATTGCTGAACGTGCTAAAATCAAGCAAATTGACATCTCGCCTAAAGAATATGGCGAATATGACATAGTTGTGGCCGGCGCCGGCCCTGGAGGTATTCCGGCTGCCATTGCTGCTGCCCGCAAAGGCAAAAAGACACTGTTGATTTCCAACCGCCCTGTTATCGGCGGCAACTCTTCCAGAGAAGCTGGGGTCGGATTTAACGGCGCATCTGCACGTCAGCCAAACGCCCGCGAAGGCGGTATCGGGGAGGAAATTATCCGTACCTTTGCTTTGCTTAGGAAGAACTGGCAAATTGAAGTACAGAAGGAATTGGAGGCACTTGGCATCGACTATCAGCCCGGGCCTAAGTTTTTACAGCAGCTTCAGCAAGACGGAAAACTGACGGAAAAGATAGAGCTCCTGCTTAAGCGCAGCCCCAGCTGGACTGACGCTCTTGAAATGCTGTGCCAGGCTGAACCGAATCTGCGTGTGATATTAAACTATCATGTCTGCGGCGCCGATACCGAAAATAATCGTATTACAGGCTGTACCGCTCTGAATATCAATGACGGTACGAAAATACATATCCGCGGCAAGATGTTTATTGACTGTTCCGGCGATGGATGGCTTGGTTATTACGCGGGTGCGAAATATCGTCTGGGACGTGAACCGAAGTGGATGTACAATGAAGACTTTGCATTCCAAAATCCTGACAACTGTACTATGAGCGGATGCTTGTTTGGGAATACTAAATTTACCGACACCGGAAAGCCTGTTGATTTTACCGCTCCCGATTGGGTTCCGGTATTTGCCAAGGGTCGTGACTTCGGACGAAATATTGAAAGGATCGGTACTGTCTGGTGGCTGGAAGCGCCAAATGTTTATGATGATATTTATGACGCTGAAATGGCACGCGACGAGTTATTCCGTATTATTCTCGGATACTTTAATTACCTGAAAAACTTATGGGATAAAAAGGAACGGGCGGCGAACTATGTCATTGAATCTATGCCGTTCTATGACGCGAAACGCGAATCCCGCCGCTTTGTCGGTGATTATGTTCTTACCCAAAACGATTGTGTCGAAGGCCGTGATTTTGACGATAAGATTTCTCATACCGGCTGGCCGATCGACCTGCACAATCCAAAGGGTATTTATTCCGGCAAGGAAGGCCCGTTTTTCTCAAATGCGCATGTCCCGCTCGTAAAAGTGCCTTATCGGTGTCTGTATTCTAAAAATATTGAAAACCTGTATTTTGCCGGACGATGTGCGAGTGTTACCCATATTGCTCTGGGAACGGCCAGAATACAAAATACCATTGCCTGTATGGCTCAGGCTGCTGCGACTGCTGCCTGTATGTGTATTGATAAACGGGAAACTCCGCGGGGTATCTATGAACGTCATATCAGAGAGCTTCAGCAGATCCTGCTGCGCGACGACCAGTTTATTCCCGGCCTGAAAAATGAGGATCCTGACGATATCGCAAGACGTGCAAGCGTAACTGAATCCAGTTATAAGAAGGATGAAATTTTTACCTGGCATCTGGGTGAGGAAGCAGAATTACTGCCAATGGACCGTAAACGCGCGACCTTCTTCCCAAGGGATACCTTTACTAAGATACCTTATATCTGGTCCAAGTTCTATAATGACACTGATGAACCGATTGAAATAACCATCCATCTCTATGACCAGCAGGACCCCGACGGTTATCTGGACGATCATGAGATTGCGGTCAGTACCGCGACCATTGCCCCGAAAACCGAAGAATGGGTCAAATTCGACGTCGATGTGACGGTCGAGCTACGTTATCTGTGGATGTGGGTTGATAAGACGCCGGGGCTGTATTGGAAAATTTATCGTATGGCGCCTCTGGACTGGACACGGTCTGAATGGGATGAGACTGAGAAAGAATTTCCAAATATGCGGACGCAGACGCATTGCGTAACAGTGAGCGAACCGGTTGCAAAACCGGCAAACTGTAAAGGCGAAAACATTATCAATGGCTACAGCCGTATTCATGATGAAATCAATTATGAATGGGTTAGTGATCCGAAAGAATCTATGCCGCAGTGGGTTGAGCTCACTCTTGATAAGCCGCAGTATATCAACACCATTTGCTTGACCTTTGACACCGATATGAACAACCCGCCGATGCTCCATCCGATGAACGCTAATCCGGAACGCCTCATTACAGATTACACAGTTTCGGTATTTGACGGTGAGAAATGGATTGATATTGTTCGTCAGCGGGGGAATCATATGCGGCGCCGGATTCACAAGTTTGACCGGATGTACGCAGAAAAGGTAAAAATTACTGCTGAAAAGACTTTTGGCGATCCGTCAGCCAGATTGTTTGAAGTTCGGATTTATAACGATTGAGACGGTGCGAAATTATAGTATAAAGAGTCCGTCCCCGGAGCAAGTTTGCTCCGGGGACGGCTTGTTATTTTACAAATCCCGGAATAAGGTCGAGAGGCAAAGGTTCCGGACGATGGCATGTTGTATGCATTCGATAATGCCGCTGCTGCTGCGCACTGTTATAAAATGCTTCCATCACTTCCAGCACATGTCCATTCAAATCACAGCCAGCTCTCGGAATACCGCCGTCCAGAATGCACTGAGCCATGTCAGCGACGCCGATTCCACGGCTGTTTTCTGCATAGATATGGGTAAGCGGCAGAGGTGAAAATTCAGAAGCATTGTTCATACGAACCATAATTGGCCCTCCGAATGTATTAGGATCCGGCACAATCAGGGTGCCTCGGGTCCCATAGATTTCAATTCGCGGTAATGTACTGCCCCAGACGTCAAAACTCATGATCATGCTCGCGACGGCGCCGTTTTCAAATTGCATGGTTCCGGCGATATGGGTTGGTACTTCAACAGTTATCTCTTCTCCGTAATGTGGCTGGCTTGTTATGGTTCTGGTCGGAAAAGCAGTATTTGTCATGCCGCTGACTGTTTTAACACTGCCCATTAGGCTGACCAGCGCGGTCAGGTAATAGGGACCCATATCAAACAGCGGCCCGCCGCCTGTTTGATAATAAAATGCAGGATCGGGATGCCAGCTTTCGTGTCCATGGCATACCATGAATGCACTTGCACCGATTGACTTGCCGATCAATCCGTCGTCTATATACTTCCGGCAGGATTGCAATCCCCCGCCTAAAAAGGTATCGGGCGCGCCGCCAAGAAACAATTGTTTCTTTTTTGCTATCTGCATTAGTTCCTGTCCTTCTTCAAATGTCAGTGAAAGCGGCTTTTCCACATAGGTATGTTTGCCGGCCAGAAGGGAGGCTTTACAGATATCATAGTGCCCCTGCGGTGTCGTCAGGTTCAGGAGAATATCGATTTGCGGGTTGGACAGCAGTTCTTTGAGCGTCATAATATTGGGTACTGAAAATTCTTCGGCCTTTGCTTTGGCTCGTTCTTCAATTAAATCACAGCAGGCATATACCTCGATGTTTTGAAATACTTTTGTCAGGTTCTCAAAATAAATTTGGCTGATATTGCCGCATCCGATAATACCGACTTTTACTTTTTTCATTGTTTTCCTCCTTTATTTTTTATCTGGCGGCCCATAAAAAACCGCGGCGCATCAATTCCTTCGCCTCCGGCATGTCAAATACCTTTGCTACATGGCCCAATGAATTATAAAAAATACGGCCTTTGCCCCAAAGCTTGGTATAAACAACGGGAACTGCAACGCTGCCGTTTGCGGCATGGGAACCATCAACAACAGGGAAAGTTGTGGTTGCCAATACGTTGACTGCCGGGTCTACGTGAATATAATATTGTTCACTGCAGACATCGAAATCTTCCATTCCTTCGGTAATTGGGGAAGAGGCTGATTTGACGATGTTTACCCTGTAATTTGTGCCGTCGTTCCCGGGATGCGCTACCCACTGAGAGCCGGTCAGGAATTGCCAAAGGGTACTGCTGCGGAAGGCATCACACATTCCGCCGTGGCAGCCCGCTATCCCGGTACCGTCCGCTGCCGCCGCGCAGACGTTGGTTACATATTCTTCCTTGATTTCTCCCATTGTCCACAGAGGCACGATAAGGTTGTACGTTTTCAGCTGTTCAGCGTCCGCATAGCTGTCCAAAGTGTCCGATACGGTCGTTTCAAACCCTTCCTCTCTTAATAGTTCGTAAAAAATGTCGCCTACCTGCCGGGGTTCATGACCGTCCCAGCCGCCCCGGACTATCAAAGCTTTTTTTGCCATGGTATTACCTCCTTTTTTCTTTTATCATAGGAGTATAAGCTTGCAAAAGCAAGAATAAAGTTGTATAATACTGGACAAAAGTTTACTTTATTTATCATGCCCTGCTTGGGAGAATGAAATAGCAGCGGTTTGCTCCCGGATATTTTGCTTACATCTGTACGAGCATGCTTTTGAGTCTAAATGTATGTTGCAGGAGGAAACGATGATTCTGTATGAAAAATACCATTCTGAATCAGCAGAGTATTTTCATAAATATATTGGACAAAATATGAGCTTTATGCCCCATCTGCATAACAGTTTTGAATTGATATATGTTCAGGAGGGGGAGATATATACCACGGTGAATCAGACTGAGGTCAGGCTGACGGAGGGGGAGGCGGCCTTTATTCTTCCAAATCAGATTCATTCTTATCGGACGGAATTGCGCAATACTTTTCTAATGTTTATTTTTTCGGCTGATTTGGTCGGGAGCTTTCGTATTTCCGGTAAAGAAGGAAAATCGTTTGTGTTTCGTCCCAGCGGAGGAAATAATAATACTTTTATCTGCTCTTTGTTAAAATGTCCGCAGGAGGATTTGTTGATGCTGAAGTCCAGTCTCTATGGTATTTGCGCTGAATTTTGCCAGCAGGCCGAGTTGGTGCCGCGCAAGGAGGCGGACTTTGATCTGCTCCATAAAGTATTGCAATATGTTCAGGAGCGTTTTACTGAAAATATTAGTCTGCAGGAGGCCGCAAGGCAATTCGGGTATGATTACCATTATCTGTCCAGGTATTTTAATGATAACACAGGGGTGCATTTCCGTGAGTTTGTCAACCATTATCGCATCCATTTTGCTCAATATCTTTTAGGCAATACAAGTCGAACAATTACTAATATTGCTGATAGCTGCGGGTTTGAATCACTTCGGAATTTTAATCGGGCGTTCAAAAAATTTACAGGAGTTACACCCAGTGAATATAAAGCACAATTAAAATAATATTTTAATAGGAAGAAAGACGCCTATGGGGATGCCCGGTTTGCCTGACAACAATACCGGCAAGCGGGCGGATTGAGATAAGGAGGGCTGGTTTTCCAATATGAGATTCGCGGCGTATGCGGGTACGGCAGCGTTTCCATATAAAAGGAAGCAAGCCAAAGACGCTGTAGTGTGCTTTCCTGTCTGATTCTTTTTTGCGGAAAGACGGCTTTTTGACTGTCTGTGCACGCCTTTGGCGTGCTTTTTTATTGGAAATTGCTGTCCTGTCCATGCAAAAAAAGAAGCACTATATAAAATCTTTTCATCAGAGCGTTTGTGGATGTACATTGGTGTAATAAAGAAATCTCTTATTTTTCCTGCAGAAGGATGAAAGAAAATAAGTAAAGATAGTGGTTTTTGTCTGATTCTGGGTGAAAAGTTAGAAATAACGTATCAAAGGATTAAAGAATTTCGTGCTGGCAGTATAGAATGGCTTCATGATAGAATCGTCATATCAATCTTTATCAGTAATTTTTCTGTAATGTTTTCGTAATATTGAGCATCGGGTTTGATAAAAATATGACTATCTTGATGATAAAAGCATTCCATTAAATGGTATAATAGTAAAAATAATACTATAAAATTGTTAATTTATACTAATTAAAAGTACATATACTTGTGCAAAATATCCAAAATTTTGCAAAAGGGGTTGTTTTTTAATGTGAAATGGTGTATGATAGGCGACGTGTAATAATTCTGTAACATTTCAAGCCTGCTACAGGCCAAGGGGGAAAATGATACAGAAGGAAGGCACAAATTTAACTTTAGATGTATTGCGGAAAGCCGTGATGCGTTAGGGAGGGAGAACATGACATTAGACAGCGAGACGTCCAGGATATACTTCAAACAACCTAAACAAACGCAAAAACGCAAATGCTGTATTATGGAACCAGATTTGGAAATCAAAGTCCCCATGATATGCAAACCTACGCAAGACAGCGAACAGTTCAAGGAATTGGCAAAAGAATTTGAGCTCAAAGCGGAAAGAACTCAGGCTCTTGTTCCGGAAACCTTTGCCCAAGCGGCACAGGATAAGGCAGCAACAGCTGCGGTCCGGACACAAAAGGCTGGCAAATCCAGGAAACAATGGCAGATACCAAAGCTTCCTAAATTCCGGTTGAGCAAAGCATTTGATGTATCCCGTTTCATTGAGAACCTCAATGGCAAATTGGTATACGCTGCAAGCCTGGCGGTTGTAGGTACCCTGGTCTTCGGCAGTGTATATGCAAGCGGTATCAGGATGGGATATGGTGTTTACGTGGAAGGCGAGCGCGTTGGCTCTGTTTCTTCCAAAGAGGTTGTTGCGTCCGCTTTATCCAAAGCGGAAAACAAAATTGAAGAAGTTGCACAAAACGACTATAAAGTTGACGCAGTAGAAGTAAAAGTAGAGTTTGTGAAAGAGGATACGGTGAAAGATACCGACACCCTCGAAAATGAAATATTAAAGCAGGTTGATTGTGTGAGCGAAGCGGCCGCCATTTATGTGGACGGCGAATTTATCCTGGCAGTTGCCGATGAAAATGCGGCAAAAAACCTGATCGATTTACTGATCGACCGGCAGAAGCAGTCATTGGGTGATGATAATGCTGCTGTCACTATCAAAAATGACGTTAAAGTGGAAACTGAATTGGTAGCCAATGAGAAGATTTCAGGACTTCAGGATGCTGCCACTGCTCTTTTGGGTACACGGGAAAAACTTATCCAGGTTACCGCAGGTGAGAGCGACACATTTTGGAGCATTGCGGAAGGAAATGGGATTCCGGTTGAAACGCTGATTGCTGCAAATCCGGGGATTGATCCTGAAACTCTGCAGGCAGGAATGGTATTAAACCTGAATAAGCCGCAGAGCCTGCTGACCTTCAAAAGCGAACAGGTCATAGACTATGTGGAAGAGGTGCCGTTTGGTACCGAAGAAGTCAAGGACGATACCACATTGGTCGGAACCAAAACGGTTGCAACTCCTGGTGTTGCCGGACAGACAGCTTATAAGGCTGTTTTAGTCAAAGAAAACGGCGTTGAAGTAGAAAAAAGGATTTTGGAAGAGAACGTTATTGCAGAACCTGTCAACGAAGTTGTAAAGATCGGTTCTAAGGAACCGGAAGTAAAAACTGCGACTGTTGCAACTACTTCCGTTTCCAGCAGTGGATTTATCCGTCCTTATATGGGAACGCTGACTTCAAGATACGGCGGCAGAAGCCGTGGTTTCCATACCGGCGTTGACTGGTGCGGTAAAACAGGTGATCCGGTTGTAGCGTCGGCCAGCGGTACTGTTACTTTTGCAGGATGGTCCGGCGGTTACGGATATTTGGTTAAGATAAGCCATCCCAATGGGTATGAGACCTATTATGCACATAATAGTTCCCTTCTTGTCAGCAAAGGTCAGACAGTTGCACAGGGTCAGGTTATTGCAAAGTTAGGCAGCACTGGCAACAGCACAGGGCCGCATTGCCATTTTGAAATACGGAAAAACGGCCAGACCTATAATCCTCTGAATTTTGTGAATTAAAGAATAATGTGAAAAGAGACGTGTAACTGCGTCTCTTTTTGTTTGCAGCAATTTTTCCCTAAGATTATTTTAAATTTTTGAAGACAAAATACATAAGATGTCGTATTATTAATGTAAGCGATAAGCGAGAGGGGTGATGGCAGACTTGACAAATGAAAATTTCAGGGACATCGTGACCAAATACGAAAAGCTTGTTTTTACGGTTTGCTATCAGATGGTCCGCAATTATCATGACGCGCAGAACCTGACGCAGGATACCTTTCTTTCCGCTTACACCCATATTGAACATTGCCGCGATGAAACACTTTTGAAACCATGGCTTACCAGAATTGCGGCAAATAAGGCGAAGGATTTTCTCAAAAGCGCTTATCAGCGCCGAGTACAGCCGGACGATGAAAAATTGCTCCGTTTTGAGGCAAAGGGAACGCCTGACAAAACCTTTCTGGAAAAGGAAGGTACGGAAGAAATCGTTACATTGATCCATTCGCTGAAAGAGCCCTATTTAAAGGTATCGGAACTATATTTTTTACAGGAACGTACTACAGAAGAAATCTCGAAACTGCTGGGCCGTCCGAAAAAGACGGTACAGACGCAGCTCCTGCGGGCTAAGCATCAGCTGCAAAAAATGATTTCAGAGGAGGTTAAGGTATGAAGGATTATTTTACACCGGACGGGCATCTGACAGACAATGCGCTTATAACATTGATTTATGATGAACCGGACGAACTTTCCCGTTTGGAAATTGCGGAGCATTTATCCTTTTGTGACCAGTGCACTGCACGGTATGCCCAATTGCTGACGGATGACTGCCTGATCGAACCTCCTGAGGAAATGGCGGATTCTATCATGCAGAGAATCCGAAACAGGATTCGCATGGTTTTTGTCAATAAATATGCCAATGTTGCTATTGCGGCGTCGGTTACAATTGTATTTTTGGGTTTGGGCGTCTTTTCGGTGAAACCCGATACGGCTGAAAATATGGTTCGGCTGAATCAGCAAATTACGCAAAAGACCGTTCAAATGACGAATGGGATAGGGAGTTTTATGGAGAATATCAACACAAATTTGAAGGGAGTTTTTAGAGATGAAAAGTAGTTTTTTGACCTTTGTCTTTTCATTGATTCCGGGAGCTGGACAAATGTATCTGGGAATGATGAAAAAAGGAGCGGTTATCATGGCGGCATTTTGGGGAACCATTGCCCTAAGCAGCTTTTTTCGGCTGGATTTTCTGCTGTTTGCCTCTCCGATTATCTGGTTTTACGCCTTTTTTGATACCCTGAACAGCCGAAAGCTGCCGGAAGAGGAAAGGATAGCTAAAGATGACCGGTTTATGAAGGATTTACAGAAGTATTTGCATTTTGACTGGGAGCATAGCTTTGCAAATCCGAAACACAAACGACATCTGGTTATTGGTATTGCTGCAATTGTAATTGGCGCGTATATGATTTTAAGAACCCTTCTTTTCAGTTCTATGGGTTATATCAGTTATCATTTTCCGCTGCTGTACGATTTTGTATCCAGCCTGCCGACCCTGCTGATTGCTGCTGCAATTATCATTTTAGGTATTTATTTAGTCAGAGGAAAAAAGCAGCCTGAGGATGAGATCGTTGAATATAAGGGGGATGATGTGGATGAATGATATTGTTTCTGAAACTCCGAAGCCCGTCAAAACAAACCCACAGCCTCAAAAGGCAAAATCAATCCGCCGTATCGGAACCATTACCATGGGTTTGTCCCTGATTGCAACGGGTATCGTTATTTTAGCGCGGATGATCAATCCCGAATTTGACCTGATTCAGGTTGCTAAATTCTCACCGGTGATATTGATTTGCCTTGGTATTGAAGTTCTGTTTGCCTATTTTGCCGGCAAGGGCGAAAAACTGAAATATGATTTTTTGAGCGGTTTTGTTTGCCTGATTCTGATTACTGCATCGTTAGGGCTTGCAGCTGCGGAGCCGGTTTATAACTTGTATGGACCGAACCGTTACCGGGCGGAAGTAATCATTGAAAATGAGATAACAGAACAATGTTCCCAGCGGCTGTCTGGCCTTCCGGTTGCTAATATCGGCGTAACGGTTTCTATTGACCGTTTTGACCGGGAATACCGTACTGCAGAGGATTTACAGCCTTGGGATACCATCCGGCTCAGCATCTATTTTGCTGATTCTTATGAAAGCAAAGAGGCATTTGCCACGCAATGCAGGGAAGCTTTGAACCGTCTGGCTGATTATGACGTGACATTTGAAGCTATTTGTTTCAATGACGGCGAACGAACCTTATCCCAGCAGGAGGGCCGTGAGGTTTACAGCCTGCAGGTCAGCGGAGATGTCGGACGCAAGCTTTCTGCTGAAGAACTTGCTAAACTTATCCATTAGTTCTTACAAAGCCTTCTATCCGGAAGGCTTTTTTTATGCAAAATTCAGTTTGCTATTTTTCAAAATTTTTTAAAAGGACTTGACAAGATGCTGTTCTGATGTTATATTGTATATATCGTATATATACAATATTTTAAGTTCGAGGTGTAACAGTGGATATTATCATAAGTAATAAGGGGCCTATCTATGAGCAGATAGAGGCTCAAATAAAGAATATGATAATGAACGGCGTTTTACAGGAAGGAGAAGCGCTGCCTTCCATGCGGATGCTGGCAAAGGAACTCCGTATCAGTGTGATTACGACCAAACGTGCGTATGAAGAGTTGGAACGGGACGGTTTTATCGAAACGGTGACCGGTAAAGGAAGCTTTGTTGCACGCAAAAATATGGAGTTTATCCGGGAAGAACAACTCAGGAAGATTGAATCAAATTTACAGGAAGCGGTACAATCGGCCAAAAACATCAAAATGACCGAGCAGGAACTAACTGAAATTTTATCTTTGCTGTATCGGGAGGAGTAAGCATGGAAAATATTTTAGAAATACGGGATTTATCAAAAAAATATGAGAACTTTGAACTGAACAATATCAATCTGTC
>ERZ773194.4171-NODE-4171-length-11675-cov-3.200430_pt1 | contig 11675 bp, 6 predicted proteins | sample MGYA00511240_ERZ773194 | MGnify/ENA primary metagenome ERZ773194 (study PRJEB29015, sample SAMEA2737774) | human gut metagenome | biome: human gut; feature: human-associated habitat; material: faeces | place: China | collected 2012 ... | reverse complement strand
GAATCTGTATATTTTTTGGAAATGAATGAGCTTAACAGTATTGTTGATATCTCTGCGGGAGGGTATCATTCTGTCGTGCTTGATGCAAACGGTGACATTTGGGCATGGGGAAAAAATCAGGACGGACAGATTGGCAATGGTGGTTCGGGAAATGTTACAACGCCTATCAAATTAACAACAATTAGTCAAGTCAGCCAGATAACGGCAGGGTATCAAAATACTATGGCAATCAAGTCGGACGCCAGTTTGTGGAGTTGGGGATACGGATATTATGGCCAGGTTGGCAATGATACTAATTGGGGCTCCAGAGTGCCGGTTGATATTTCCAATGGAAAGAGATATATCAATTGTAGTATTGGGCTATATCATAATGCAGCGGTGAGCCAAAAGAATGCAGTTTATGTATGGGGCAGAAATGATTCAGGGCAACTATGCAACGATAATTTTTTGGTTAATTTACAGGTTCCAACTTTGATACAGGAAGAATATACGCCTCAATCGATCATCCAAATGAGTGCGCGCTCTACAATAGGTAACCTTTCGGAAGGTGCTGCACAATATGGGTATGATTTGCCGGCGGGAGTAAATATTTCCTCAAAATCACAATGGAGTGCTCATTCAGGAATGCTTGATTCTGCTGGCGAAATGAGAACGTTGTATACGGGAAGTGCTGGAAAGTGGATTCAATTTTACCCCAATCAGTCGGGTTCGATATTGGATTATGGCATTTACGACGTCTATTTCTGGTATACTCATAATGAACAAAATGAAGGCGTGAATTTAAATGCCGAAATTTTCGGAGGAGACAAAACGGTACAGGTAAGCTGTGCGGAACTGGCAGAAAATGCAGGTACCGGAACAGAGGCAAAATGGGTAAAAATTGGCACTTTTGATTTCACGGGCGCAGCCGATGAATACCTAAAATTGATATCAACCGGTTTTGCCAGAGTTGCTGATGTGAAGTTTGTAAAAACAGGATTGAGAATGGATGCTCGTAAAACAGAAGGGGTTTTATCGGGTAGTCAACAGTATAATTATGAACTTGCTCAAGGAGTTACAACTTCAGGGCAAAATGTATGGAGTGCGGAATCTGGATTAAAGAACTCTCAAGGAGATTTAAAGGTCTTATACAGCAACGCGCCTGGAGCAGAAATTCAATACAATCCGAATCAATGCGGAAATGGTTTGGAACCGGGGACTTACAATGTTTATATTTGGTGTCCCAAAGGGATTAATGTTAATACAGAAATAAAAGCGAATGATGCTGTTACACAAGTATATTGCACCTCGCTGATAGATAAGTATGGCACAGATCCCAATCCAAGGTGGATTCAAATAGGTACATATAATTTTATGGGAGCAGATGACGAATATATAAAACTAACCCCACTTACAACAACGTGGGTTGCTGATGTAAAGTTTGAAAAAACGGATCTGCATATGGACGTAAGGAGCACAGTGGGTCAGCGGTGGTCAGAGGCTGCATATACTTATGAACTCTCCAATGGTGTTTCAATATCGTCAAAAAATGAGTGGTCAGCAAATTCCAGTTTGCTCAATTCACAGGGATTAAACAGAACCTTATATACAGGAAGTGCCGGAAAATGGGTACAGTATAACCCAAATCAAATTGGCTCGTCATTGGAGCCCGGGAATTATAGTATCTATTACTGGTTTCCTTATGAAAGTGAAAATTCTGGAATTCATTTAGAAGCTGAAATTTATTCCAACAATGAAACGAAAAATGTTTCGTGTGAGCAATTGGTTGAAAATGCAGGCAATGGTACGGAGCCGCGTTGGGTAAAAATTGGAACTTATCAATTTGCGGGTACGTCAGATGAATATCTGAAATTATCAACAACAGGATTTGCCCGAATAGCTGATGTGAAATTTGTGAAAACAGATGAACCAGAAACCACCTATGAACAGCTCGAATTTAGCGCGGAACTAAATAATAATCAAATTTCTGTATCTGGAACAAGCTCAATTGATACTGCATATGTATTCTTCCGTGTATATGATCCGGAAAATACCTTGGTAGCTGTAGATCAAGTAGAGACCGGAGCGCCATACGAGCCGTTTTCTCTGGACTTTTACTTTGATGAGCTGCTTGAGGGGACATATCAAATCGTCGGCGTGACGGATGCAATATATCAGGATTCTGCAATGGTATGCCAGAACGTTATCAATGGGCAGCCGTCAGAGAATGACAGTATTACTTTTCTTGAACCGGAACAGACGAATATTGTAAACGCAGCGACCTATCTCAGCGAACCCGGTAAATTAACGGCGAATGCGGCATTTTCTATTTTGCCGCGATATGTAAATGATACTGGGGATAATATGCCAACTGTTACTACTATTTGTGCTTTATATGATAACAATGGAGTCATGGTAGACTGTTTGACCAGCAGTTTATCCCTGCAAAGCTTAACATGGCAGGATATACCTGTCGTTACAAATTTGCCGGAAGATGTTACAGGCTATAAGCTGAAGGTATTTAATTGCGAAGGAGACAGTTTGTATTTCGGCAGTATGGTGCCAATAGACCGGCGGCTGACAGTGACGGATACCGGGTTTTATAATGGGAATGATACAAATGCAGTTACGCTGATAGAATCAGCAACTATGAATTCTCTCGATGTTAACAGCCAATCTGACTATGTATCTTCAACACGAAAGCCGGCCAATCAAGATGATATGAACTCAATCAATATTGGCAATGAATCACAAGTCAGCATAAATACGCTATCCAACGCGGAAGAAATAACAGCAATCGATATCAGTGCAGCGAGTTCTATTGTTTCAACGAATGGAAATAAATATGAAGTGGCTGATTATGCAAACAACAAAAGTATAGAGTTTCCGCAGGATGAACAGGATAAACAGCATCTGATGACTCATATTAAAATAACGAACGAATCAGGCCCGGCGGCAAATTATCAGGCACAGATAGTAGCATCAAATACACAATATACACCAGGCAGCACAATACCGTGGAGTGCGGTGGTACAGGAAAGTGATGTTATTTCATTAAATCCTGGGCAAAGCACTGAGGTGCAGTTTTCATGGGATTTGACCCAATACAATAATCGGAAATACGTGTATTTGGCAATCAGCTCCAGCAAAGCATCCGGAGGCAGCCCGGTTACAGACAGCTCAGAGGACAGACATGGCGGCACATATGATACAGCCACAAATATTTATGCTCCACCTGTTATTTCGGGAATCAAAGGAAGAATAAATCAAGCGAACGATATCGACATGCTTAAATTTAAAGCTACTAGTACCTCGCCGCATACGCTGGTAAATACATATACATCAACGGTAAGGATGGCGATATACAGTACAGCATATGGAATAACCCTGATAGATGATAAAGTAATGAGTCCAGGAACTTCCTTCCAATTTGGCAGCACCGCGGGAGAAGATTATTATATTAAAATATATGACTATTGGGGTGTTGGGAATTATGAGTTCTGGATAAGCCAGCCGGAAAGTGAAATTGGTGTTTCAGACTTACAATTTTCAAAAAATCAGAACAGCAATTTTATCTATGTAAATAATCCGGAATATGTTACCCGCTATGACATTGTGGATGATTCTGTTAATGTAAATTCAGGACGAAAATTGGGTGAACAAAAAAATGTCAGCGGAAAAAACACTTATTACCAGACTCATGTTGCCTGGTGGGGAGATCAATCACAAAAATATGAACCAATACAAAGTTTTTATACAGATGTAGATTTTTATAATCCCACTAACCAAACGGTAACGGTTTCGGTAAGCAATCTGGCTTATGGCGCTCCAAACGATTCAACCCACGCAGCTGATTATGCTGTTCTGCAATATTATTATAGTGGCGGAGTATCCACAACCATTACGATCCCCCCTTATGAACACCGGCTGTTATTTGAGTCATTAAACGCTCCAATGTTAACTATACATCCGGGTGGAAATACAGATTGGATCTATGAAAGATTGAGACCGTTATCCATCTTATTCGATTTTGAAGTGTCTGGAAGCGGCGGGATAACGGTAAGTTCATTAGCGGCATATAATCGAAATTACTTATATCTCAGAAATGGATCGGAAAATATAGTTGACTTAAATAATAAAACATTAAGCTGTGAATTGCTGTACAGCATATTAAATGAGGAACCTCCCACTGGGTTAACCAGACCCAATGAACCCGATATATATCAAAAATATAAGGGAATTGCTCAAAATCAATCGGCATGGATTGATGCGAACTTAAATTATGTGATTGATGACAGTCTTCCAAGCGGTCAAATGTTAAACGTCAATCTGAAAGATGCGTATTATCCAGACGGTGTTTATTCGCCAAGAGACTGGTGGATGAGCCATACGAATCCATTATATGACAGTTATCACGCAAGATTTTACATGATGCCGTCCGGCTTACACCAATTTACTTATCCATACAATGAATACCGACAGTGGGTATTTGATTTTGAACACCGGGATGCAAGAAATCCAAATCTGAACGGCGGTGTAAATGAATCGGTTAATAATCCAGTACCAAGCAATATATTAGAGACAGTCAAACAAGAGGCGAAGACAGGTCAATATATAACGCCCTTTGGAACACCTCCCGACGAATACGCATTAGGTATAGGAGAATGGGGTGCGACCTATCATTATACCATCGCTGTAAACAATGTGGGCAATAACGCAAGAAATATTGAATTTCGAATCAGAAATGCAGATAATTTAATCGCTGGATATAAGCTGCTAAATGAAGGTACCTATCAGACAAGTTATGTCAGAAGTTATGGAGAAGAAGGGGAAGGATTGCCAGTTGCATCGATCTTGGTGCCGGCCAAGACATCGGTAGTGTTTGAAGTAGTTACAATGCTAGGTGGAGGACATACTGGATTGAACAATTTCCTAATAGTGAATTAGTATTATAAAGGAGGCGGAACAAAGATGAAAAAGATAATAGCAATCATTTTATGCATAGTCATAGTGCTCTCAGCGTTGATAGTAGTAGCAAATGAAATGCTGCAACCATCGGAAGAACAAGGGACAGTAGCAGGCTTACAAGAGAACATGGATGCGTTGTGGATGAAAAATAACTTCAACCAAGAAGAATTGGATGAAATGGTACAGCAATGGAAGGATTGGTATACAGAAATATTTTATCAAACGCCGTGGGAAGCAAGAAAAAGCCTGGATTGGCGATGGATCAAATATGATAATGAGGCAGAAGAGCTTGCGTATCGATTAGAGACATATAAACCTGACCCTGAGAAAGGGTACTTAATATCATGCTTAATAACAGAACGTTACGCGGAACAATATGCAAATAATAATCATTTTGGGTATTTGATCAGCGATGAGCCATATTGGATAGCGCCTGCATATTTTTTGGGGAATAGATTCTATACGAGAGAAGGCATATTAAGCGAGAATGGTGTACCAACACCATATGGTCGAGAAAGAAATGCATACATAACAGGACTTTCTGATGCTACGCTGGACTTCTTAAAAAATACGGATAATATTGAGCAATTGTTATTAGAGAAAGGAGAAATAGAAGTTTCAGATATTAAAGTATTTGGAATGAGCATGGGGTTATCGTTTATGTATATCCGTTGTGATGAACAAGAATATTTGGTGGAATTATCTAATATTTTGCCTGGTATCGATCAATATAAACTTTATCCTGCGAAGGAAGTTATAGAAGTTTTAACTGAAACAGTAGAACCTGGCGGTTGGGAAGCCAATAGTGTTTGGGATCCCGACGGAGGATTTGGAGGAGATATCATTGCCACCAAGCCAACATTCCAGTCAGAAGCAGAAGCATTAGAGGCAGAAGGGTTGCTAAAGGGGAATGAAAATGGGCTGGATTTATTAAAACCTCTAACGCGAATAGAGGCAGCGGCAATGCTGCTCAGGGCAATGGGAGAAATAGAAACAGCGCCGCCAAATAGCGGCCAAGTGTTTACCGATGTGCCGCAAAGTCATTGGGGGTTCGGAGCTGCGACAAATGCGTATGACCTTGGAATAGTCAACGGCGTTGGGAACAATCAGTTTGCCCCGGATAATCTTGTGACAGCAACAGAATTTTCCACAATGGTACTGCGTGCTGCGGATACAGGAGAATTTGACTGGCAGCAGGCGACAAATCTGCTGATTGAGCAAGGAGTAATAACAGCAGAAGAGGTCGAAACGATGGACTTATTCACCAGAGGAGATATGGCAAAAATTATCTATGAAGCAAGAGAAAAGGGATTACTGCAATAAAAATAAAGGCCAGGAGAGAATATTCCCTCCTGGCCTTTGCATTAATGCCGCTTGACAATCACAGAAACCGGGTTTTATAATGGGAATGATACAAATGCTGTTTCGCTGATCCAATCAACTTTGAAATTGACGATGCTACAAACGGTTTTCTTCCAGTTCAAATAACAAATGACGTTTATACAAACAAGGAGCAAAAAGTGTTTACCACCCATGCAAATCCAATGAACGATAACTGCAGGGCGTCTACACCGATCTCTGCTATGATTCCGTTGGTATATGAAGGGTTGGGAGTCACAAGAGATCCTTCCTCCTATATTGAGACAGGATACGTACAAGATAAAACTTCATGGCTATTTAATGGACTGCGTACTTCAAACGTCGCAGCAGCCACAATTCCGCAGAACCTACGACAGTATTTCGGAAACAAAACGAGTTTTGCGGCCAATGATGAAATAAGCAAGACATGGCTTGAAAATATAAAAACACTGGATTATTGGGATCAAGTTGAGGTATTCCAATATCTGGGGGGCACCTCTGATTCGCCTGGAATCATAAATGCACCAATACCTTATGAGCTTACTTTTGAAATACCTGTTACAGTACATAACTCCGGAAGCCAGACCAAAGTATTCAGTTATATTATGCAGGGGCATGAAATGTATGTAGAATATTCGATTGATGGTTCTGGTGAAGATAAGTATTATAAAGGCTATTTTCCTGGAAACGGAGTTAATCAAAGCTATTCTCAAGAGGTATTTCACTACACGGTGCAGCCGGGAGAAACCGTTGAATGCGTCATTAAAGTAACGATGATAACAGGAAGTAATCCGACCGTACACCATGCTTTTGCAATAAACGCGACAGAGGTGCAAAAGAGCGCCCCATTGATTGATTGGATTGAAAAGTAAAGGAGAAAAAGAGATGAAACGAATAATAAGTATGTTATTTATAGTAACACTATTGCTGAGTGCTTATCCGTCTGTAATGGCGGAAGCACCGTATACGATGGAATGGTTTATTGATTGGAGAGAATTTGGTGAGACAGGTGTAAAGCCAATGCTGCAAAGCTATATCGTCAATAATCAAACTTATGGATATCTTCTGGAAATGAATGGGGAAACGTATATCCTTGATAGGAGAGGCTGCCGATATACGCTGCCGAGAAAATTAGGGGCGCCATTCAATCAATATATTTGGACGGGGCAATATTATATGGTACGAAATGATAATTATGATGGTGTATGGCCGGGACGTACAATGCCAAAATTACCGATCCGATTTTATGACGCAGATATGAATCTTGTTTATGAGCATACATTTGATTTCCACGTCGCAGCAATCGGCTATTTTAATGGGCGATACTATTGCCAGTCGTATAGTGTAATGTATCCGGAAGTATATTGCTCAACAGACATGGTGAATTGGGAAAAAACAGATGAATCCATACCAAGACAAACTAAGGCGGGATTAACTTATGCAGGAAACAAAGTGGCGCTTGGCGGAACCGAATTATTACCGATAGACTATGAAGATGGCAGAGAAAAAGAATTTTGGTCCACATACGGAAATTGGATATTAAAAGTAGACGAGGACTATCACTTTTACTTGTCAAATGATAATGTATATTTTGCAAAATTACCTGTAGAAGTTTGCCCAATTGAGCATCAAAATACAGGTGATTCGGATTACTGCCCAAACACCAATATGATACACCGTGAGATATTTGAAAGACACAATCTTGATTTGCTCTGTGTATACGAACATGGAACAGACTTAGTGATAGACTTTACAAAAAATTATTCAGCGTACGGAGATGTTGTTTTACGTTTAACAATGCCCAAACAACCGATCTACGACGAGTTAGAGAGACAAAAGAATGCGCCATATGTGAAGGTAGCTGATGAAATATTAGGATTTGAGACAGCGCCGATCATGGAAGAAGACCGGACACTAGTGCCAATGCGGTTCCTGTTTGAAAAGCTGGGAGCTGAAGTGACATGGGATCAGGCAACCATGACAGCGACAGCACAAAAAGAAAATACCACGATAAACTTCTCGATCAACCAGACAAATGCAGTAGTGAATGGAGCAAATGAGCAGATGGATGTGCCGGCTCGCCTGGTAAATGATAAGACAATGGTACCGTTACGATTTTTATCGGAAGAGTTAGGGTATGAAGTAGACTGGAACCAGGAACTGCGTATGGCAACAATAGAGACAAATACAGGAGATGCAGAAACTGCAAATGAAACAGGAATAGCGTTGTTTTTCAAAAATATAGGGCAAACCATAGCAGGTTGGTTTAACGAATAAGACATTGCAGTTATAAAGGAATTATTTAAACTGTAAAAAGGGTAGCAAAGATTGAGATTTGTCCCCCGGATATTATGTGAAATCCCAATAGGGGCAAAAGGCAATGATGTGGTGGGGAGCAAAAACTCCCTGCCATTTTTGCAAATGTATTGTGAAAAACTTTGGAAAATCAACTTTTAACTTTGCAGGTAGTCAGAAAAATATTTCAGCCAGTTCACTTCCCACGTTTGGGCGATTTAAGGGTATTTCCCATTAAGTCCGTAAATTTCACGGATATGCGTATGATTCTGTTTCAAAGATTGTGTAAACCTCCAAACGAGAGTATAAAAAAATACAAGTTTGGAGGTTTTACTATGCCAAGAAGCAAAAGAACACCGTAGGAGATCGCCCGGAAAGCAAAAGTACGGAAGTTAATGCAAGAGTTAGATATCAACGATATGTCGGATATCAACGCACTGTTCAAGGAATTTATCGGAGATATTTTAGAAAACGGTCTGGAAGCAGAATTAGATGATGAACTTGGCTACGGTAAGTACGATTACCGCAATAAAGAAACCGACAACAGCCGCAACGGGCACAGCAGAAAAACGATGAAAACCAGCTTTGGTGAAGTGGATATTGATGTACCCCGTGACCGTAAGGGGGAATTTGAGCCGCAGTTAGTGAAGAAACAACAAACTTTGTTAAGTGGTGACATTGAGGGAAAAATACTATCCATGTATGCCAAAGGGATGACAACACGGGATATTGATGCACATATCCGAGAAATTTATGGGATAGAGGTGTCGGACAGCACGGTTAGCCGTATAACAGATAAGATATTGCCTGTGGTCAAAGAATGGTAGCAAAGACCGCTTGAAGAGATTTATGCGGTTGTATTCCTTGATACCATCCACTATCACGTCCGCAGCGAAGGGCAAATTGTGAATAAAGCAGTCTACATAGCCATTGGTATTAATATGGCTGGGATCAAAGAAGTCCTGGGTATGTGGGTAGGCGAAAATGAAAGCGCAAAGTATTGGTTGTCAATCCTAAATGGGTTGAAAAACCGCTGTGTAGAGGATATCCTGATCGCCTGTGTGGATGGCTTAACAGGCTTTGACAACGCCATAGAAGCAGTCTATCCCAAAACAGAAATCCAGCAGTGTATCATTCACCAAATCCGCAATACTACCCGGTTTGTATCCTACAAGGACATCAAGGCGCTAATGGCAGACTTGAAGCGTGTCTATGCGGCTGTTGACGAAGAAACATCCTTGTATGAGCTGGAAGCATTCAGCGAAAAATGGAACGGGAAATACCCGAAAATTGCGCAGTCATGGAAAGCAAACTGGCCGAAATTATCCACCTATTTTAAGTATCCGCAGGAGGTTCGGACATTAATTTATACCACAAACGCCATTGAAGGATTCAATCGTCAGTTGCGCAAGGTTACCAAGTCAAAATCCGTGTTCCCGACCGATGATAGCCTGCTGAAAATGCTGTATTTGGCGATGATGGACATCACGAAAAAATGGACGGGCAAGCGCCGGGATTGGGGCGTTATCCATTCCCAGCTGGAGGTATTTTTCGCTGACCGGCTGCCGGATTAAGGCTTGATTTTTTGCCTTATTTCTGTTATATTGAAAAGCAGGGAGACACCCCTCCCTGCCAACATCTGTTTTACCCTTGTTTGGACTTTACACAAAATACGAAGCAGTCCCCAAAAATATATTTATTATCACCGGTCTGATACATGGTTTTTGCGGGAAACACCTTACATTCCCTTATCGGTTCACATTCGCAAAGTCTAAAAACTCCTTTAGGTGGAGTGCTATCTTCTTCTGCCTGTCTCCATGCACTGTCGTCAAAATTCTGTTTTGTCCATTTTTCATCATATAGCCGTGAATCAAAGTGTTCTCCACACCGAAGTTGATTATATGTAATAGGGGAGTTTATATTGCATTTCCACGAATTATCGCTTTTAACAACAGTATTACCATCCGCATCAAGCTGCATAATAAATTTAGGATTATCGCGCCATTTTGCTTTATCAAAGTCCCAAGCCGATTCAATTCCCTCATTGTACCATCCACAGCCGCATATTATCGCAAGGATATTTTCTCCTTTATTAAGCAGATTTGTAACATCATATGTATTGTACCAAAGCGTTTTGAAATAATTACCCACAGGTGCGATAAATAAATCGGGTGTTATTTTTTTGCCATTCAGCCATATATAGGAATAACCAAGACCGCATATGCTCAATTCAGCCGTTTTTATTGTCCCTGACAAAACAAAATTTTTTCTGAACATCGGAGCATAAAATTTGGTTTTATCAAAAGGGATATCCGGTTTTATAAATGATATTTTTTCAAACATTGTTAGTCCTCTTTGTCAAGCAGCTCCAGTGGATAATCTCCCAAACGCTCTACTTCAAAGTTATTTGCCTTAAACTTTTCATAGTCAAATGCATTAAGTTCGTCAATAGCCAGCTTGTGAAACTCATAAAAATTTGGCCACCATTCATATCCATCGCCAAGATTATGGTTTAAAAATGCATCCGCTATATCCTTACCCATCTGTGGAGCAACATAGAATGCTCCCATTGCAAGCACATTTACTCCGTTGCCCGTGATTGCACGAAGCGCCGCCGGAACACTTTCAACCACTCCGGCATGAACTCCGGGGCATTTGCTTGCCGCAATATGTATCCCCATTCCCGTTCCGCAGAAAATCAGTGCTCTTTCAAATTCTCCCTCAGAGATTTTCGCCCCGACCTTTAAGCCGATACGATGGAACATCTCAGGCTCTTTTTCATCGGCTGATTTTACACCTATATCGGTTACCGTCCATCCCTTATTCCTGAGATGCTCAACAACTGCCTCCTTAAGCGGAAAGCCTGCAAAGTCTGCCCCTACAAGTACCTGCTTATCTTTTACCATTTTCATTTTTTCCTCCTCCTTAAATCTTTTTACTTTTGATACTTAATCCTATATTCACGCGGCGCAAGACCTACGCGACGTTTAAAAAACGCCGAAAAATAATTTGAATCCTCGTACGAAACCTGTTCAGCAAGAAATGGGACTGCTTCGTATTTTGTGTAAAGTCCA
>ERZ773194.4170-NODE-4170-length-11678-cov-4.401962_pt1 | contig 11678 bp, 9 predicted proteins | sample MGYA00511240_ERZ773194 | MGnify/ENA primary metagenome ERZ773194 (study PRJEB29015, sample SAMEA2737774) | human gut metagenome | biome: human gut; feature: human-associated habitat; material: faeces | place: China | collected 2012 ... | reverse complement strand
ACATCACTGCCACCTCCGTGAAGGATCCCTCCGTCAGCGCCACCTGCGTGGTCACAGTCAAGGCGGTGGAGGTCACCCTGAACGGCGCTCTGCAGGATGCCAAGGGCAAGGCTGAACTCTTCACCTGGGATCTGGGCAACGATGCCACTTGGACCGCCGGCCCCGAGCTGGAAGCCGGTTCCGTGGGTGCCACCACTCTGGATGCTGACAACAACACCCTGCTGCTGTTGGATGGCGATAGCTACAATATGCACGAGGTAGATCTGGCCACCGGCAAGAACCTGCACACTTGGAATGGTATCGACGGCGGCAACGGCAGCAATCTCCCCCTGTTCGATATCGCTCACAGCTACCTGTACTCCGGGGAACAGAACGGCAGCAACATGGTTTGGATCTACGGCTACTATGTATCCACTCTGCAGCATCCCGATGAACTGGATGCCGGCGCTTACAGCTTCCAGCAGACACTGGCCACGCAGGACGCCAACTTCTTCACCGCCATTGCCAACATGGGCTATTATGATGTGAGAGTCGGCAGCACCCTTTGCCCCGCAGATGTGTTTGTCGCACTGGACGATGCCGGCAACATCTGGACGCTGGGATATGTCTACTACAACAATACGGTCGAGCTGTACACTCTGGACGATGTGGAAAAGACCACTCTGCCTGATCTGAGCTATCCCGGCCTCGACCAGAACGATTCCTCCATGTCCTCTCTGGTCTATGCCGAGGAGGAGAGCGGCGACGTGCTGTATCTGTCCTACTTCAACGGCGAGACCAACGACATCTATCGTCTGGCCTATTCCACCGACGACGACGGCGACACCCATTACTGGGATGCCAGCCTGCTGGGCGACGTGGGCAGCGAGGTGTGGCCTGCCACTCTGTACTCCGCCGTTCCCGCCGCCTCCGGCGAGGCCGGCAACAACGCTGTCACCGTGAAGAGTGCTCTGGGCGATGTGACTCTGGATGCCGCCTCCGCTATGGCGGAGACGCAGGCCAAGGCTCTGACTCCCGCCTCCGTCACCGGCAGCCTGAACACTGCCAACGATGCGGGTACCGGCGCCGTCAAGCCCGCCGATGCCGAGACCACGACCCCCGTTTCCTCCATCACTGTCTCCGAGGATGAAAAGACCGTCACCGTCACCGTGGTTCCCAAGAACGACGATATCACCACCAACGGCCTCTTCACCGTGGACTATGACGCCAGCGTCCTGACTCTGGCCGACGTCACCTTCGCCTCTCAGTACTCCTCTCACAAGGATGCCGACGGCAAGGTCACGCTGGGCTATGTGGATGTGGACGGTCTGAAGGCCGGTACCGCTGTGGCGACCCTGACCTTCACCGTCAGCGATCCCACCGCCGTGGACGCCTCCACCGCCGTCACCGTCCACCAGACGGAGATCAACGATCAGACTGTGGACGTCACCGAGGCGCTCACCGCTGACCTCCATCAGGACACCAAGGTCGTGAACGCCAAGCCCGCCACCTGCACCGAGGACGGCTACACCGGTGATACGGTCTGCGCCGCCTGCGGTAAGGTCCTGGCTAAGGGCGAGGTCATCAAGGCTCTGGGCCACGACTACAAGGACGGCACCTGCACTCGCTGCGGCGATAAGCAGCCCGGCGTCAACACCGGCGACAACAGCACCATGACCATGTGGACCATGTCCGCTGTGATGGCTCTGGCCGGCGCCGCCGTACTGGTCCTGCGCAGCCGCAAGGAGAAGTACGAGGGCTGACCTCTAAGTCTCCGCAGTATCATCTGCCATAAGATCAGCCCTCCGGCGAAAGCCGGAGGGCTGTCTTTCATGTATCCGCAGTACCATCGCCGGCAGGCGTGTTTGCCCTGATCCATCGATGGTACTCCACACACAAAGGCAGTGGGCAAAAGCCCGCTGCCTTTTCTCATTTTTTCAGTTCAAAGCTCCCGGCCCATCAAAACACCGCCACGATGCCGCTGACATCGTCGCCGGGCTTCAGCCGGGGATAGCGGTTGCAGCGGCTGTCCGCCGCCTCCCGCTGCCGCAGCTGCCGATACAGCTCCTGCAAGCACGGCTCCTCCGCTCCCAGCAGAGCCTCCCGCTGGCCGGAAAAGCCATCGGAGAACAACACCACTCGGGAGAGTTCTTCCCTCCGGTACACCCGATGAGTGCCGTGCCGGGCCGCCTCCGGTGCGAAGCCTGCGATCCAGTATCCTCCCGGCCGGTTCATCATCCGCCGGTGCCGCAGCAGCATCTCTCGCACCTCCGGCAGCTGCCGTGCCTCGATGACGTCGATACCTCGCTCCCGGTGCAGACGGCACATCTCCGCCACCACAGCGCCGTCCAGACGGCTCACCGCCTCCTGGGACACCAACTCCGGCCCACGCCCGTCCCGGAAGCGCACCCCGGCGGCGCAGTCCCCCAGCACGAATACCTCCACCTGCTCCCCCGTCTCCCGGAGGATCGCCAGCGCCGCCGAGACGCCCTCCGTCTCCGGCAGGACGCCGTAGCGCCGCCGAAGGGTCTCAATGCCCGCCGCCACCATGTGGGGCAGATCCTCCCCCTCTGCACCGGCCACGGCGTCCGCCAACAGGCGGACATACTCCCGCACCTCCGGCACACGGGGATCCTTCACCAGCGGTGTGGAGCCGTCCACCACCATGGCGATGTCCTCTCCCAGCCGGATATAGTCCTGATTCTCCGCTGCACCGGCACAGCAGAGCTGCTGTGTGATGTTCATGCCTTCTCCTTCCGTTCCGCCAGCAGCGTCCGGACAATGCGCTCCAGATAGTCGCCGCCCGGCTCCGTGGCGTCCACATACTGCATCCCGCCCAAGCTCAGCTCCATGCCCGGCGTCAGCTCCACATCATCCAGATTCACCCGCAGGATGGGCTTGCCGCAGTGCAGGGCGTAGTTGATCTCATTGCGGACAAAGCCCGGCTGGATAGACTCATGGGAGGCAAACAGCAGTACCTGCCACGAATCCCGTATCTTCTCTGCGATGAACTCCCGAAAATCGCTGCCGGCCTCGATGCCGTCGTCGTACCACAGTCGGATGCCCCGCTGCATCAGCTGCTCCACTATGGGGTACACCCGGTCGCTGTTGATGTGGGCATAGCTGACGAAGCAGTATGGCTCTGCTCCCTCATAAGCCTTCGGTCCCCGCCCCGGCACAAAGGTCTTGGGCTTGGGCAAAGACGGCACAGACTTGCGCAGCTTCTCCATCTCCCCTTGGAAGTACTCCCTCTGCTCCTGCAGCAGGATCACCGTCTCGCAGTGGCGATAGTCCAACAGCCGCAGGGCGTAGTCCTTCCGGGCGGAGCTCTCCGTGGCAACGGCCTTGTTGATAAGGCTGTACGCCTCGGCGTAGCGGCCCCGCTGGGCCACCACACGGGCCTTGGTGCAGTAGAACTTGGCGTAGGCCGGGTCCAGCCGGATGGCATCCTCCACCGCTCGCTCCACGTCGTCGTAGTACTCTCTGCGCACCTGCTCCCGCATCTCTCCCCGGCTCTTTTCGCAGGTGTAGACGAACAGATGGGCAAACAGATGCAGATACCCGGCATTGTCCCGATGCTGCCGTGCGTCCTCACGGGCCAGCTCCAGCAGCTCCAGCGCATCGAAGAAGGTCTCCGCCTCCAGCTGGAACAAAATCAGCAGATGGTGATAGGAGGGATGTCCCGCAAAGCGTGGATTCTCCTCGAACAGCGCCTGCAGCTGCTGATAGTCCTTCCGATTGCGGTAGATGATGGTCAGGGCATAGAAGGCCCGGTAGGCCAGATCCTCCTCCCCCTCCGCCACCAGCTGCCGCAGCTGCTGCACCAGCTGGGCGTCCATATGCCGGGTGCAGAAGGCGGACAGATCTGCCTCAAACTCCCGTGAGCATTCCTCCTCATGGGCCGTCAGTGCGCTTATCAGCTCCTGCATGGCGCTCCCCCTCTCGCAGTGATTCTTCTCCCCGGATTCTACCACATCCGTCTCCGATTGGCAACCACGCAAAAGCACCGACGGCCCCACAGACCGCCGGTGCTCTCTGTCATTTTACCCCGTCAAACAGGTCCCACGGATACGCCTTCGGCGGCGGACACGTCACATCCACCGGCTTCCCGGTGACGGGATGCCGGAAGCCCAGATGATATGACCACAGCGCCGCCGTACATCCAGGATCCTTGCTGCCGTAGCGGATATCCCCCAGCAGCGGCAGCCCACGGGAGGCAAACTGCACCCGGATCTGATGGGTACGCCCCGTATAGAGCTGCACCCGCACCAGCGACAGCTCCTCCGTGCGCCCCACCTCCTCATAGGAGAGCCGGGCCTCCCGGACGCCCTTACGCATCCGCTTCACCACATAGCTCTTGTTGTGGGAGGCGTCCCGGAACAGCAGATCCGTCAGCGTGGCGGCCGGCTCCTGCGGGTGCCCCCGCAGCACCGCCAGATACTCCTTGGTGATCTCATGAGCGGCTATGGCCGCCGTCAGCCTGCCCGTGACCTCCCGCCGCCGGGACAATACCATCACCCCGCCCACGATCTTGTCCAGCCGATGCACCGTGGCGATATAGTCGGGCTTTCCCGCCTGCCGGTAGTGCTCCGCCAGCATCCGTGGCAGGGATCGCCCGCTCTCGCTGTCTTCCGACAGCACCCCCACCGGCTTCACGCACACCACCAGATAGGGATCCTCATAGAGGATCCGCAGCTCCTCCGCCATACCATACACCTCCGCCCATAAAAAGCGGGCCTGCCCTTAGGGCAGACCCGCCCGTCTATCGTTTTTCAGCGTCCTCTTCTGCCGCCCCGGTAGGAGCTGCTCCGATACCGTCTGCCGCTGCGGCTGCCGTAGCGCCGGTTGCGGCGGAACACCTTCGCCCAAAGCACCAGCAGGATCACCAGCAGCACCAGTACCACCAGCGCCACCTTCACAATGGTGCGGGAGAGGAACTCCTCCACCGCCGCCTTGGCCACCAAAAACCGGGAGGCGCTGACGTCCGCCTGCGCCAGCAGCGGCACCGTGACGCACACCTGCCCGTTGTAGGAGATGGTCAGGGTCCCCATCTCCTGCCCCCGGGTGATGGGAGCATCCGCCACCTCATTTTTCAGCGTCACCGTCTGCTCCAGCTGATCCTTCGTCACGTCGGAGGGCAGGAACGCCTCGGCGTTCTCCGCCGGATAGAGCATCACGCAGTCCGTCTCCTTGGACAGGGCCACCGGCTGGCGGAATATGTCCTCCGTGGAGACCACCAGCTGCTTGCTGAAGTTGTTGTAGCCGTAGTCATAGAGCCGTGCGCTCTCGGAAAAGCTCTCGATATGAGTCCCCTCGCCCTCGGCGCCCAGCACCACCGCCACCAGCCGCTTGCCGTCCCGCAGGCAGCTGGACACCAGACAGTACCCCGCCTCCGGCGTGGAGCCGGTCTTGCCGCAGTCCACCCCGTCATAGAGATAATCCAGAATACGCCAGTTGGAGAGCAGCGAGTTGGTGGTGTGCAGCTCCCGTGCCTCGGACTTGTTGGTGGCCGGCACCTCATAGGCCACGGAGCCGGTGATGGTCATGAAGGTCTCATGCTTCATGGCCTCCCGGAAGAACAGATAGATATCGTAGGCGGTGGTATAGTGGTTCACATCGTGCAGGCCGTTGGTGTTGGCAAAGTGGGTGCCGGTGCAGCCCAGCTCCTGCGCCCGCTGGTTCATCAGCTCCACAAAGGCCTCACGGGAGCCGGATACCGTCTCCGCCAGAATGTCCGCCGCCTCGTTGGCGGACACCAGCAGCAGGCAGTACAGCAGCTGTTCCACCGTCAGCACCTCGCCCTCCTCGATGCCGGCGGAGCTGCCCTCCGGGTCCTGATCGTTCACCACCGCCGATGCGGTGATGGGCTGGTCCAGAGACAGCTTCCCGGCGTCCACGGCCTCCAGCGTCAGCAGGGCCGTCATCACCTTGGTGATGCTGGCGGGGTATTCCCTCTCCTGCTCATTCTGCCCAAAGATGATCCGCCCCTCATCGGCGTCCACCAGTACGGCCGCCTTGGCCTTGATCTCCAGCGCAGGCAGGGCGTAGGCCTGCGGGGTCAGCATCAGACTGACCATCAGCACGGTCAGCAAAAAAACAGATAGAATACGGCGAATTTTCATAGTAATTTTTCTCCATCTATGCTATAATGAGTCTATCTACCATCCGTAAGCAGGAGCCGGCCCTCATGCTCTCCGCCGGTATCAGCGGCCGTCAGCGGGGCAGCCCCCCTCCCGGCCGCAGGGTCGCTTTCCTCTTATTATAACAAAAATCGACCGGGAGTCAACTGCGGAAAAATGGGAAAGATCACAAAAACAGAAAAATATCTGCTGCTTCTGACGGCCATCTTCCTTCTGTGTCTGGCGCTGCTGTATTTCACCGACCACCGCAGCGCCGGCGGCGGGGACTACACCGTCACGCCCCAGTATACAGCGCAGGAGCCGGAGGCTCCCGATCCTCCCGCCGTCCCCGGCAAGGTGAACATCAACACCGCCGACGCCGCCCAACTGGAAGCACTGGACGGCATCGGGCCCACACTGGCCCAGCGCATCGTGGCCTATCGGGAGGAGCACGGCCCCTTTGCCGATATCGAGTCCATCATGGATGTCAACGGCATCGGCGAGGGCATTTTTGAAACCATCCGGCAGCAGATCACCGTGGAGGACGATACATGAAAATACTGGTAGTAGACGACGAAAAGCTCTTGGTCAAGGGCATCAAATTCAATCTGGAGAACGAGGGCTATCAGGTCCTCACCGCCTACGACGGCGCAACCGCCGTGGAGCTGGCCCGTCAGGAGACGCTGGACCTCATCATTCTGGACCTGATGATGCCCGGCCTCTCCGGCAGCGAGGCCTGCATGAAGATACGGGAATTTTCCGACGTTCCCATCATCATGCTCACCGCCCGCAGCGAGGACGCCGACAAGATCATGGGCTTTGCCTGCGGGGCCGACGACTATGTCACCAAGCCCTTCAACATTCTGGAGCTGAAGGCCCGCATCCGGGCGCTGCTGCGGCGCTCCTCCGGCCAGAGCCGTCCGGCAGCCCAGCCGGATCCGGAGCTGCTGACGGTGGGTGACCTGACGCTGGACACCCGCCAGCGGGTAGCCATCCGGGACGGCAAGGCCATCGACCTCACCGCCAAGGAGTACGATCTGGTGGAGCTGCTGATGAAAAATCCCCGGCGGGTATACAGCCGAGAGAGCCTGATGGATCTGGTGTGGGGCTACTCCTACGCCGGGGACTATCGCACGGTGGATGTCCACATCCGCCGCCTGCGGGAGAAGCTGGAGCGTGTTCCGGCGGAGCCCGCCTATATCATCACCAAGTGGGGAGTGGGTTACTATTTTGCCGGGGAAGATCAGCCTACAATTTAAGTTCGGCCTGAGCTATATTCTGGTAATTCTGGCGGTGCTGCTGCTGCTGAATACCTACCCCCTTCTGGTGTCCCAGAATCTGGTATTCCGCACCAAGCAAACCGCCATGGTCGGCAGCGTCAAGATCGCCGAGGCGGCCCTGTCAGGTCTGGCCGACCTGACGGAGGACAACGTGGCCCAGGCTATGTCCGCCGTGGAGGAGACCGGCGTCTCCCGTGTGTTGGTCACGGACACCGCCGGGCGCATCCTCTATGACACCCGTGAGGGGGACAACGCCCGTGGACTCTACGCCTTTTATACGGAGATCGCACAGGCCCTGCGGGGCAACGACACCTTTTACTGCCGCTACGACGGCGAGGCATTCCTGAGCCGGGGCGCCTCCCCGGTGGTGTACCACAACCAGATCGTGGGAGCGGTCTACGCCTACGAGTACGACACCGTACAGGCGGAGCTGCTGCGGAGCTTCCAGACCAATATCATGCGCATCTCTCTTCTGGTGGCCCTGTTCGTGCTGTTCCTCAGCGCTCTGCTCTCCCGGATGTTCACCCGCCGCATCAGCGACCTGCTGCAGGCCATCCGTCAGGTGCGGGAAGGTGCTTACAGTCACCGGGCCAAGGTGACTGGCTCCGACGAGATCGCCCAGCTGGCAGCGGAGTTCAACAGCCTCACCGACCGTCTCCAGCGCACGGAGAGCGCCCGCCGCCAGTTTGTCTCCGATGCCAGCCACGAGCTGAAAACGCCGCTGGCGGGTATCCGCCTGCTGACGGACTCCATCCTCCAGACCGACGACATGAACGCCGAGACCACACGGGAATTTGTGGCGGACATCGGCGAGGAGGCTCAGCGTCTGACCCGTATCACCGAGGATCTGCTGCGCCTGACCCGGCTGGACAGCGGTGCCGCCGCCGAGCCTGCGCCGGTGGCGGTGGCCCCGGTGCTGCGCCGGGTGGTACGGATGCTGACGGTAGTAGCACGGGAGCAGGAGACCACCCTCTCCTACGAGGCGGACGAGTCCGCCGTGGTGCTGGCCACCGAGGACGATCTGCACCAAATTCTATATAACCTTATGGAAAACGGCATCAAATATTCCGGCCACATGGGCTTTGTCCACACCGCTCTGACGGTGGAGGACGGGGACGTGGTGATCCGGGTGGAGGACAACGGCGTCGGGATCTCCGACGAGGATATGCCCCACATTTTCGAGCGCTTTTACCGGGTAGACAAGGCCCGCTCCCGTGAGGTGGGCGGCACCGGTCTGGGCCTGAGCATCGTCAGCGATACGGTGTGCCGCCGGGGCGGCACGGTGTCCGTGGCCCACCGCCCCGCAGGACAGGGTACCCTCTTCACCGTCCGTCTGCCTCAGGTCACAGAGGAAGGAGGGAGCACATGAAGCGGCTTCTCGCAGCTCTGCTGACATTTTTTGCGCTGCTGGCCCTCACCGGCTGCGGCGGCTCCTCCTCTGACGGTCCTCACCTACTGCTGTATTATCCCGCCCCCTCCGGCGGCTCCCCCGGCGGCGATGCCATCGTCAGCCGCAGTGTCGATTGGGCCGCCAACAGCACTCTCCCCGCCGAGCAGCAGGTGCGCCGGGTGGTATCCCTTCTGCTGGAGGACAGCGCCGACGGCAGTCTGGAAAGTCCCATCCCTGCCAGCACCCGGCTACTGGCTTGTCAGGTCTCCGCCGGCGCTGCGTGGGTGGATTTCTCCAGCGCCTACGGCCAGCTGTCCGGCATGGAGCTCACCATTGCCGACTACTGCGTAACCCTGTCCCTGTCCCAGATCGTGGGCATCTACTCCGTCCGCATCACCGTCAACGGCACGGAGCTTATCTACCGGGACAGCAACATCTTTCTGGCCGGGGACGTGCTGATGACCAGTCAGGATGACGTGGTGCAGAACCTCTCCCTGCGGCTCTACTTCCCGGATCGGGAGACTGGAGAGCTAACGGCGGAGGAGCGCCTGCTGACGGTCTACGAGGGCGAAAGTCAGGCGGAGGTGATCCTGTCGGCCCTGAAGGCCGGGCCGGAGAGTGAGAGCCTGTCTCCCCTGCTGCCCACCGGCTTTGCGGTGCTGACGGTACGCACCGAGGGCGGCATCTGCTACCTGAACCTCCCCAAGGGGGATCAGTACCTGATGCCGGAGGACGAGACGGAGCAGCAGCGCATGGTGCAGGGCTTGGTGAATTCCCTGTGCTCTGCCCGTGGTGTCCGGCAGATACAGCTTCTGCTGGACGGCGAGGTAGCCTCCTCCTTGGGCAGCGTGGAGATCAGCCAGCCCTTCTCCCCCATCCGATAGATCCTTCACCCGGAATCTCACATTTTCAACCGTAAGGAGAACATCATGTCTGCTGCTAACGGCACACAGCGGGATATTGGCCTGGATCTGACCAGGATCCTGGCCTTTCTGGCCGTCCCGTCTGTCCATTTCTTTCTGAATTCCACCTACTATGACACGGCCATCGTCGGCCCCCGCATGGCGCTGATGACCGTCATGCGTACCGCCTTTATGGTCTGCGTCCCCCTGTATATGCTGCTCTCCGGCTACCTCTCTGCGGAAAAGCACATCCCTCTGACCCGCCCCGATCTGCTGAGGTATTACAAAAAGCTTCTCCCCATTTTCCTCACCTACGCCCTCTCCACCGGGGTCATCCTGCTGTATCGGGTGCTATGGCTGGGAGAGGAGCAGACCATCCGCAGCGCCGTGAAGAATCTGCTGAGCTTCCAGCAGTATTCGTGGTACATGAATATGTACTTCGGACTGCTGCTTCTGACGCCGTTTCTCAACGCCCTGTGGCAGAGTCTCGCCACTCCCGCCGCCCGGCGGGCCCTGCTGGCGGTGCTGTTGGTACTGACCGTGCTGCCCGGTATGGTCAATATCTACAATCTGCATAGTGCCGAGACCCTGCTGCATCCGTGGCTCAGCACCTCCTATGACCAGCTGGTGCCGGACTGGTGGCAGCGGCTCTATCCCATCACCTATTACTTTTTAGGGGGCTATCTCCGGGCCCATGTGGACATCAAGCGCCTGCGGACCGGGCGGCTGGCGACCCTTCTGCTGCTGGCAGTGCTGTGCTTCGGCGGCTACAACGTCTGGCGCAATCAGGGCATCCCCTTCGTCTGGGGCAGCTGGTGCGACTGGGGGAGCCTGCAAAACGTGGTGGACACGGTGCTGGTATTTCTTCTGCTGAACTCCATCCGATATTCCACCCCCCCTACTTCCATTGCACGTTTTACCGGCTATCTCTCCAAGCTGACCCTCGGTGCTTATCTGGTGTCGTGGATACCGGACAACTACCTGTACACCATGCTGAAATCTACCGTCCCCTCGGTGACGGATCAGCTGAACTACTTCCCCCTGGCGGTGGGCGGCACCATCCTTATCTCCCTGCTGCTGGCCGCCGTGGTGGAGTGCTGCGTCTCGCTGCTGATGCGTCTGCTCCGCCGCTCCGCCAAGGTGCGAACCGCCGGCACAGCTCAGGCATAGGATGATGCGGGGGCAGCGCCGGTCAGGGATTTTCCCCGGCGGCGTATAAATCCGGCGGCTGCGTGGGAGAATGAAGTTGACCCGCTGCGGCGGGGACTTCTTCCGGCGGAGTGTGGACTTTGTGGATACCAATGTCAGACGTGGAGAGATCTACTATGCCGATCTCAGCCCTGTGGTGGGCAGTGAGCAGGGTGGCGTGCGTCCGGTGCTCATCGTGCAGAACGACACCGGCAACCGCCACAGCCCCACCGTCATCGCAGCGGCCATCACCTCCCAGACGGGGAAGGCCAAGCTGCCCACCCATATCGAGGTGGCGGCCCAGTGCTGCGGCCTGCCCAAGGATTCGGTGATCCTGTTGGAGCAGATCCGTACGCTGGATAAGCGGCGGCTGCGGGAGCGGATGGGTAAGGTGGACGGAACGGTGATGCAGCGGGTAGACGCCGCCATTGCCGTGAGCTTCGGACTGTCCAACAGCCGTCTGGTATGACGCTACATACCGGACGGAGCATAAAAGGGAGGGCCAGTGCATAGAATGCGCTGGCCCTCCCTTTTTATTTGTTGTGGGGGAGATCAGCTTTCGCCCGCCGGAAAATACCTCTCATCCTGTCATTCCGAAACCAGTCCGCAAACTGGTCGTGGGAATCCGCATTTCTTAGCGGTAGACGCACAGGTCCCGTCATCAGAGTGGGAGCGGCAGCGGGTCTGTTGCTGCGTCAATTCCCCTTACGTCCCCTATCGAATGAAACTCTTGAAGGCAAAGGAAGTCCAGAAGCTATCGGTGTCTGGCGGCTCTTTTGCCCACTTTTCCAGCTGTTGGGAAAAGTGGGCCGCCGGAGGC
>ERZ773194.4154-NODE-4154-length-11754-cov-6.087785_pt1 | contig 11754 bp, 14 predicted proteins | sample MGYA00511240_ERZ773194 | MGnify/ENA primary metagenome ERZ773194 (study PRJEB29015, sample SAMEA2737774) | human gut metagenome | biome: human gut; feature: human-associated habitat; material: faeces | place: China | collected 2012 ... | reverse complement strand
CTGCCATATCAAACAGGCTCTTGAAATTCTTTTTGGAAAACGAGGTCAGCCGTCCGTTGCTCACCCATTCTATGAAAACATTGTCGAGATCGTCGATGTATAAGACCGTGGCAATACTGCCTATGGGAACGCTGTCGCTTATCTTCTCTCTGAGCTTGACCTTTGCTCCGGCTGTTACTTCATCTATCACTGCTATGACCTCCTAAAAACACACTTGTATTATTATACAACAGCGGAACGTGAGTGTCAAGAACCGATGTGCTAATTATTTCACATTGAACTCAGGATATGCACCGAGCATTTTTCTTACCTCAGCAAGATACTCACTGCGAGTTTTCACGGGAGACAGCAGCTCAATACCGTCACCATAGCTCATTACCCAAAGATAGAACCTCTGGTTGATACCAACATGAACGGTAATTGTCACACTCTCGTCAGTTTCAGAGTATGGGGAAATAGAAGCATAGTCTCTGAAATGTTCAAGCATATCGTCAAGCATATCGTCAAGCAGATACCGCTTCACTCTGAGGGTGACATACTCAAAGTATTCCGGCTCAAACATATCAGTCACAAAGCTTTCGGGCTTTTTCTCTTTTGGCAGCCGAGTGTGTGAAACATCACCGTCCACGATACTCCTTCTTCTCATCGGTATACCTTGACAGGTAATCGAGTATGTAAATTATTCTCTCCTGGTCCATTGAAAACACCTCCGCTTACAATCAAACGCCCCGTCCTGAATGTGTATCCGGACAGGGTGAATATAATCAACAGACCTCACTGTTCTGAACTCTCAGAATGGTGAGGTTCTTTTATTATTATTCTATCATATCACTCAAGCAACTTCAATCGGGTTCGGTATATACTATCACTATGTTCGGTAAGTCGTAGTATTCTGCACTTTGAAATGTAAATTTTCTATGAACTCTCATGTTTTTCTTGCTCGTTTTTCTATTAAATGTACTTGATAAGTGAGGGGCATTTTCAACCGCAGTCGCAAAGCTCCGATTCCTCTAACGGAGAGAGGAAACTTCCGAGAGCCGCAGGCTCAAATTGAAGTCACGCACAGAGGGCGTGACTCAAACCCAGCAAGCACGGTAACTATCCCAAATGGATAAAAATGATTTTTAATGTATGCCCTGACATTACGTCAGGGCAAGTCTGTTTTTGTGGGTAAGCGGTTTGTCTATCAGCTTGTAATAGACGTGTATCACACGAGGTCGGTCTTTGTGACCTTTGTTGTTCTCATCGACTGTTGCATATTCGATCAGGTCAAGGCACATCTCACGGGTAAGCTCTGTTGCTCCTGCATAGCGTTTCAGACGGCTGATGAACTCCGCAACATCTTCATCATCCTGTCTTTCGGATTCGGAACGGGCGTTCATTTCATCGTACTCAGTTTTCAGCGTTTTCTTCTCTGCCTGATACTTGTCAAGCATATCAAAAGCCATATCAGGTTCGATCCTGCCTGCGACCTTATCCTCATACACGCTCTGAATGAGCTTGTCAAGCTCCGCAAGACGGCTGCCGACTGTCTTCATACGCTTGGTATCGGAAATGCTCTGAACGTCAATATACGCTCTTTTTCGTCTGAGAAATTCTGCTGTTGCACCCTTTTCGTCTTTGGCAAGCTCGCACATTTCTTGTATATCTGCAAGAATAATACCCTCTATAAGCTCACGATTTATGTAATGCGTGGAGCAATAGTTTTTGCCGAAGCGGTTGTGGTATCCGCAGATATATCCGCCGCCACCTGTGCTTGATTTCCGCATTTTCCAGCCGCAGCCGTCACAGAAAAGCAATCCTGACAGAGGACTAAGTTCTCCCTTTTTGTCACGCTTTCCTCTGCTGACAGACTTTTCGATCTCCCTGACCTTATCCCAGAGCTCCTTTGAAATTATCGCTTCATGGTTGTTTTCTATGACCGCCCATTCCGATTCATCACGATCGATACGCTGATGATTTTTATAGCTCACTGTCGTTGTTCGGAGCTGAGCGAGCGTCCCGATGTATATCGGGTTTTTCAGGATATTTTCGAGATTTCTGCCACTCCACAGATGTGAGTGGTTGTAGGGATTCGGCTTGCCGATACGCTTGTAATAATAGTCAAACAGTGTCAGCACTCCTTCTTCATTCAGCGTTGTTGCGATCTGTATAGGCTTGACTCCCGCTGCTCTCATTTCAAAGATACGGCGGACGATGCCTGCGGCATAAGGATCAATGACCGGAGTACGCATTTCATCATCGCTTTTAACATAACCGTATTCATTCGCTTGCGGAGTACAACGCTCTCAGCGTTACGGGCTGAACCAAGCGTGAAGAACTCGGTAAAAAACTCGGCAAGCTGAAATCACAGATACTTGCCATTGATGAGCTTATCGCAAAGATCAACCACCTGAAAGAGCTGTCTGATACATACAAGGAGTATAAGGGGCTGACAGGATTCAAACAGAGCCGTTTCAGGAAGAAAAATGCTGCCGCTATTGATGACTATGAGCAGACAAACAGCTACATCTGGGAGAATATCGAGCCTTACAAGCAGGACGATAAAGCTCCGACAGTGAAGCAACTCACCGACCGCAGTAATGACATGAAGCTGAGATTTAACGCAATGGCTCAGGAGTATAACCATTTGCTTGAAGTAGAAGCGGTTATGGGCAAATACAGCCGTGAGATCAGGAAGCACATTACGGGGCAGCAAAACCGCCGTGCCGTTGAACAGAGCCGAGAACGCAGGCAGGGCAGGAACAGACGCAATTCAGAGCTTGAATGATATAGCGCAATGCACCGGGATTTTCCTCTTTTTGCTGCGCCCTGCACAAGAATTATTACAATTCCCCTGATAGGCTGGACTCCTGCTTTATTATGGTATATACTGTATCTACAATAATGTTTTGGAGGAAACAGCTATGTTGAAAACACCTGAATTGGCAATGCCCAAAAGTCAGACGGTCATTACCGTATGCAACGGCAGGCATGAGGTCTGGACAGACTACGAAGAAGCTAAGGCATATTTCCTTGAAATGATGATGTCTACGGACGGCGAGGAACGTGACCGAGCAGAATGCGTATACATTCAGCTACTCCACGGGCTTGTCGAGTGCAGCGACGAGGACGAGTAATCAAAAAACAGAGCATTGCCGAAAATTGACAATGCTCTGATTCTTTCTTGTGATAAATTATCTTCTCATGCTGCCTGCAATATAATGTGCAAGACTTCTATGGCATACCGATAAAATCTGTTCGATTCTTAAATTCTCGAATCCAACCAGTCTGGCAATTGAAGCCATCGACTTTCTCTCCCACAGATACATATACAGAATGTCTCTTTTGGTCTGTGGCAGTCTGTTCAGACTTTCCTCAATGGCGTTTCTGTCAAAAGGAAATTTTGTACCGGAATAGTCGTGTACACGCTGAAGATACTCTGTCGGCTGAAACGCTGCCGACTCCAGCGCATCAAAAACCTTGTGATACACGACCTGATTCGGATAATACTTGTAATCTGTAAAAATGTCAATGCCCCGGCGGTAAAAATGCTCCAATATCGCCGCTGCACACCCTGCACTTCTGCTTTGACCGTATTCGCACTGACAGATGATATCCTTGCCGTCACGGAAGATTTTGTTTATATGCTCAGCCAGCTCCGCAGCTTCGGGAAAGAAGCTGTCATAGGTATAACCCTTTTCCGGCAGATAATCGAGGTCGAGGTCATCGACTTCGCAATAGAACACATCATCACAGGCACTGCTGTAATCGACACGGGAATAGTCTTTGTCAATATGTTTCAACTCCGGGTCACAAAAGCTTATAACAGCGGTATTCTCAGGAAATTTACCGTCGGCAATAATGGACTCGATTGCTTTTCTTGAATATACAGATACTCTCATCAATACCTCCGATTACAAATCTAAACGCCAATGTATCTTTGATATTCTCTTTCCGGTGCGAGTACGTTTATATCCTTCGCAGTATCTGTTGAACCAATTATCAAACTCGTCTATCTCAAGCTCAAGACAATCTGATGTTCCTGCATGATGCGGTAGCGGTATGAACAGGATACCATTACCATAGAATCCTTCTTCATACATTATGATATCATACGAAGAAAGCGTATAGATCAGCCCTTTAAAGAACAGAATGCAGGCGTTTTGCTCCCATACTTCGATATTAGACAGCAATTTACAGTGCAATACAGTATCAATGCGGTTGAGATAGCAGATAATTTTAGTGTCTTCACGGTCAATATCGAAAAGTCCGATATACTGGCTGAAATATGTCCAGACATTTTTGAAATATGATTTGAATGATTCAATGCTGAATTCCTTGTCATGTGCTAAATTCCAGTATAATCGTTCTGATTCCTTCAGCAATGCGGAGCGTTTCTCTTCCCGTTCCGGATCTAACTCAAATTTCGTATGAATATACGCCCGTGTGATAACAGCAAAATCTCCCCAGAACTCACGAATAACCAGTCTGTTCTGAATTCCGTATCCTGCTTTCTTCTGAGAAGAAGTCATCATGAAACGCTTTCCCGACTCATAGATCGAATTGAATATCAGTATCAGCTCATTCTGGATAGCTTCCTTACCGGCAAGTTCCTGAATATCGTCAACTAATAGGACATCCGCCTGCAAATACTTCTCACGGAACTGCTCTGCTGTACCGCCGTTGCTGATAATTTTTTTTAGAGTTGATACTATATCAGCCGTTGTTGTGAGGATAACAGTTAATTCGGGATTATTCTGTTTTATGGCATTTTTTACAGAATAGAGCAGATGCGTCTTTCCGGTTGCTGTGCCGCCAAATATTGCAAGTGACTTGGAATCCACATTTTCGGCAAACTGCTTTGCTTTCTCAAATGCTGTGCGGTTTGCATCGGTAACTGCAAAGCTGTCGAATGTGTATTTGCTGCCACTTTTGTTATCGGACATAGTTCGACCTCCTATCAGTTGTTCTTTAACGTGTTAACAGGATGACCTGTGCCATAACCGCTATACTCTTATAATATATCAGGCGAGATGCTCGGAGCGGCATCTATCAATGGCAGCGTATTCGTGTAATAATCGAGCATTTCCGTGAAAAACTCTTTTAGTGGGAGTGTAGCGCCTGAATGCTTTCCGCCATCAATTCTGCGAAAGCGTGAATTGCCAAGCAACTTCTCTGTAAATGCGTGATTGCCGAGTACCTCATCATCATCTCCAACAATGCAGCTCACATTGGCAGAGTCTATCGTTGCCAGTTCACCGAAAAGCTTCACAAGCGGACGAGTTTTAAATTTAGACAGTATATCCAGAAAAAATGGTGTCAGGCACGGATTGACAAGCATTGCCGACAGGTCATGACGTGCAGACAGCACAGCCGCATAGAATCCCCCCAGACTTGTGCCAACGATCATATCCGCTTTGTACTGCACACGGAGCATATTGAGCGTACCAATAATGTTGCTTGGCTCCTCACTGTCATAATCAATAGATGGTGAAATTATGTATTCACATCCGATCTCATGCAGTGCTGTGTAAGCACTGTTTTTCGGACTGCCGTGATAGCCGTGGACATTGAGGATCGTATAGCCTTTGCAATCAGGATTTGGGAAATGATCATATACTCGCATAGCAAACCTCCGTTCTTTGCAGAGCACACATATGGTATTGGTGGTTTATCAGCTTTTATCACACAGATGATCAGCTACCTTAACAATCAGATCGTGCAGCTCCAAACGCTCCTTGTATTTCTTTGGGACAGCATTGTAGCCTATATATGCTCCGAGGATATTTCCACAGACTGCTCCAGTGGAATCGCTGTCGCCGTTATGATTCACAGCAGTTCTCAGAGCCATATCAAAATCGTTCTCGTACCTCAAAGCACTGTAAACAGCGATTGCAAGCGTTTCCTCGGCTACCCAGCCTTCGCCGAGCTGATGTATGGCTGAAAGGTCGTCCTGTTCTGTTTTCGCAAGCTGAACAGCTTTCTGCATGATAGCAGTAAATTCGGATATATGCTCTGCTTTCGGGAACAGTTTTTTCATCGCTGCGATAGAATCGTTTATGGCAGCTTTGAGCGGTATATCGCTTTCTGAAACTGCTCTGACGATATGCACCAATGCAGCGGCAGGAATAAAGCCAAGATCGTGGCCGTGCGTCAGTGCTGCTGCTTCTGCTGCAAGCATATCGGAGTATTCGTATGAAATATCAGTATCGGTGAAATACAGTCCAATCGGTGCAACACGCATGACTCCACCGCAACCCTTGCTGTCGTTGATCGGAACTTCGACTGTGCCGTTTGCACCTGCTTTGATCTCTGTCATGCAGGTCGTTCCGGGACATCTTCTATGGAACAATTCCGGCACACGCATCAGTTGAGAGCAATGTTTGGTGCCCTGCACAGGATACTTTTCACTCTGCGTCTGATACCAACACTTATACATATCCCTAATGCTGCTTATGTAATCGGGAATGTTATTTTTGCTGACGGCAAGCAGCATACCTTCTGCCGTAAACAGCGTCATCTGTGTATCATCCGATATCTCGGCGACATCATCGTCCAATATCAAATCGTACTCTGTGATGCCATCTTTACCATACTCGTAGAAGATCTCGTCCTCTCTTTTGAATTCCACTGCATATCCAAGAGCATCGCCGACTGCCCCGCCTATGAGGCAGCCACGGAATTTATCAATATTGCGCATTTTTTCTCCTGTTGTTTTAATTATCATTTATCATACTTAATACGGTATTTACAAAATCTTCCTTGTTTTTTCCATTCTTTCTTTCTATATCCTTAATTACTGACGCTGTACTGTTTCCAATAAGCCAGAAAACCATATCAACAGTAAAAGTCGGCGTGTGATTATCCTCAGCCATTTGATTGATCGCCTTGAAAATCAGTTTGTCGTTCTTCTCTGCAAGCCCCAGATTGGTAAAAATGTACGAAAGGACATTATCAGGCTTTGCAAAACCGTTTATACCGATGTCCTTCAACCAGTTACAAGCCATTTTAAAGCCCCAATACGGTATCTCTGAGGCAATTTCGTCTGCCAGTGCAATGCGCTCGTCAACATTCTTAGCTCGATTGAAATACTTGATCATATCCTCCTCTGAATCAAACCTCGTAATATAAGCAGCGATTGCGCAGACATTTTTAGCATATTTATTCCATGAATTATTTTCGCTATCCTCACCGTTCGATTCGATTGCTTCCCGAAAACAACGATAGAGCTTCTCATATCGTTTGTCCGTTTTTCCATCGCCGTAAGCCTCATAGACTTTCTTATAATCAAGATCAAACAGACATCGCTTGATAATCTGCCCCTTGCTCCCCTCTTTTCCGTCACCATAACCAATAACGCCGCCTAACATTGTTTGATCGTTAATTGAACGCACAGCAACTTCAAAGGCATCCTCTAAAGAATGAATGTCCCGTTTAGCAAGGTAACGCTGACATTTCTGAGGATTTGCATTTTGCTCAAGGTACTGTTTTGCAGCCTGAAAAATCACACGGTTCTTCTCATGAATATCCATAATTAATACCTCCTGAAAAAATATATTTGAATTATATTATGTACATACAAGTTGCCAGCCTGAAACCGAACTTCCGCTGACAGATAAAGTTTTTATTACAGTTCTCACAGCCGAATTATTTTTTATCATTTGAAGTCAGAAACATTGAACCCTGACCTAAACCAATAAAGAAAGATAATAACGGACAACAATAACCTTGAACATGAACAACGTCATATTCAAAAGGAGGCATGAGAACCATAAACGGAAAGAACATCAGATATCTATATCGAATTCGACAGTACTGTTGACAAGATCAAGTGCTGTCTGAGCTTTGGCGAGAGTCTCTGATATCTTGGTATAATACCTGCCAACTTCTTCGATGTCGTAATTTGCGTACTTATAGTCGATAATATTGCCACCGCCGGAATAACCGGAGCTGACACGTACTTTCGGCATTGCGTCTCTCATTTTAGAGAGGGTTGCACATTCCGCATTAAGCTGAGGAAGATATACAAGCATCTCGTCGATCGTAATATTAAAATCCGGGATAATCGTTGTTGTGTTGAACATGTTTATTGCGTGTTTTACTTTGCGGATCTTACACTCAACCTCTGCCTGAGCATCACGCATTTCCTTGAAATTGTACTCAGGACGTACAGATTCGACATCCTCCTGAATTGCGGCTACAAAGCTGCAGGAGTTTGCCTCTTTGAGCTGTAATGCTCTCAGTTCGTCGTTGAGCTGACGCAACAGCTTTGCTGCCTGTGATGATGTTACTCGCATATATTTTCCTCCTTAGAAATTGATTTCTTATTTTTCCCTTGTGATTATATTATAGCAAACTTAACGGGACAAAAATGTCCTATGTCAGTTATGCTGTTTCCCACGCCATACGCTTGTGCTTCTGTACCGTCGATCTGAAACTTGACATACGCATCAAAGAACATCTGACAAGCTTCTATCCATTGCTCTCTTTCGATATAGTCCATATGCTACCTCCTATGGGAAGAGTTTTCCATGTTTCCTTCTGTGAGCATATTATATTACGAGCAATGTACCAAAAAGTGGCGGTATCTATGATATGTATATCACAACATATTAAACGAGTTGATTACCTCAACGCTCCCCACTTCTCATGTGCAGAGCATCCGCCGTTTGCCTGCTTGGTTTGCTGGAAATAGCCTGACTTCCGGTTCATACATTTTCCCGTAGCCATCGGGCTGCTGACCTCAAGCCTTGATCCGAAATGGTCGCAGATCTTCCGCTCACCTGACCAGCAAGAACAGGTGGCACAATACTTTGAATCGCAGGTGTACTGATACATAAACATTCCTCCTGAATCTATCGTTGTCCAACATTGCTTATTATTCTGTGGGAATATCCTCTGTTAGCAGTGCAATCCTGTTCGGATACAGAAACCGATAAAGCCCACTCAATATCTTATCATATGGCTTGCCAACCTTGACAGTTTGCTCATATGATAGATCCGCCTTGTACGGACATTTAACTGTCAGATGTATCAATTTGCGACTTTTCTTCAAAACTGCATCTGCTGAATACTTTTCTCCCAATTCCGGAATATCCTTGTTCCAGGCATGAAAGCGGCAGCTTGAAGGACATCCCTGACGAGCTTTATCAAGAATATCGGTGATCTGTTCTTTGATCTTCTCAAAATTAGGATCAAATGTCTTCTCCTGATAAAGCGCATGAGCCTCCTTCGGGAATAATTCTATAAACAGATCAACAGCGAATATTTCCTCAAAGAATCGGCTATCTGGAACCTGTCTGCTGAAAGTCTGATTCGTGTCTATGTTGTGAATCATCACCCGAACTTCGCAAAGCTCTGATGAAACTGCAACAGCTGATGCCGCATAGTTTCCTGCATCCGTGCGAAAACGGAAACTGTATATTCCGATATCGCTTTTGAATGCACTTCCTATCGCTTCACAGAACCTTGCTTTCACCTGCGTGAAATCGGATGCAATGTATTTTTCTTGCGGATAAAATCTGTTGTCGTCTTCTCTTTCTCTGATCTGAAGTTCCTCCTGATACTCGCAGAATCTGTCATAGGTCTTATTGAGCAATTCTTTGTAATCTGTATCTCCACCAAGTGAAAAAACTGTACCTGTACCTAAAAAGTGAACATAAAAGTGTACACTTGAAAAGTCGTCCGAAAATTCGGTAATCAGAAGCACGGTTTCGCCTGTTTCGGACATAGGATCATAATGATCCTCGAAGGTTTCGGGATAGCAGCAAATGAAAAAACTACGCTTTTGTTTGATTGAATCGGAAATAATATTGCTGTCAGGTTCTATACGGCTGTACCAATATTCTGAGTATTCTGAAACAGTAAGTTCTTTTTTATTGGAACAACCGATAAAAGCAGCAATCTTTTCGGCAGTGTCATCCCAGTCACTATCGTATTGTTGGTAGACTATAGAATACATATCGTCTTCTGTTCTGTAAACGAATACTGTGATATAAGAATCGGACAGAGCCATTGCAACGATATATTTCCTGTTCTCAACAAAACATTTGCAACAGGACAATCCTCTTTTGGAAGTATCTGCTCTGTCAAAAAGAGCTGCGAGCATTTCTTCAACCGAAATGATCTGAGACATATTCTTTTCCATATAAGTACCTCCTGTTGAAAAGCGCGCTTTTCTTTATGCTGCCATTATAGCACACAAAAAATCTTAATTCCGAAGATGTGGGCGGCTCAATAGAAAATTCTCCCTTTTACACAAATTATTGTCACAAGAAATGTGCAGTATGCCGGTTCCGTTGCTGTACTTTCCTTCTGTGATTATATTATATCACGAACGATGCACCAAAAACGCCCTATGTCAGGATTCGTACTTTTTAAGAGCATTTCTCAGAGTTTCGACGATCTTCTCACGCAGGCCTTGCGGAGACAGCACCTCAACCGCATCCGCAAACTGAATTGCCCAGTGCAGCATTGAGCTTTCGCTTGCATAAACATGAACCTTCATCATTTCGTCAGACAGTTTCTCAATGCGGAGATCTGTGCCGAAGCTGTCAGCAACATCATTCATCATATACTGCTTGCATTGGAATGCTATATGTACCGGTTCTCCGCTCCAGAGATTCGGGTGAGATTTGATATAGTCCGAGAGTCTGATACCTGTTTCAAAGCCTTTCAGCATACGCAAAGATTTAGAAGGTGTGTCAAGCACCTGACAATCCTTGATGCGGTCGATCCGGAAATGCGTCAGATCATCATACGGCGGAAGATTGCATATCAGATAAGAATGACCGTTCTGAGAGATCACCTGATAGGGATTGACGGTATACTGCTTTTTGTTTCCGTTGCTGTCAAGCCTGTATTTCAGCTTTCCGTCAAGTCCGCAGTCACAGTAATGGAAGGATAATTGCCTGCCGTTCGCTATTGCACTGCCGATAGTTTCAAGCGTCATCAGGATTTCCCTGTTCAGAACCTTTCCGTAAATATCCATGTCGATCTTGGATATTTCAGAACGGAAATATTTGCTCGACAATCCTTCCAGGCGGTGGATTAGACTCAAACGGTCTTTTTTCGAGAGACCGTCTGTCAGCAGAACGCTGTCGATTAGCAGCCGCAGTTCGCCGTTCATAAACTTGTGAACGTAATACCAGTCAGTCAGTATTGTTTCTTCGCCGTTTTTGCTGTTTCGGATGATAGCATCTTCTTCAAAGTCGCTGCCACGATATTTGATTGGAAATCCATACACCATCAGCTTGGAAAGGTTGCGCCTGACTGTTTTGCGATCAACTTCCATTCCGTATTCAGATTTCATCAAGTTTTGTATCTGATGCTGTGAAAGCCTGTGGTCTTCGTCGGTGTGCTTTCTCAGGATATCCAGAATATCAAGTATGATCATTTTCTTCGGTTGCATATCGGTCATGATTATCCACCTCATATGTACTATAATTGTATACATTATACACCATTATGGAAGAGAAAGCAAGCATATTGAAAAAAGATAGCCATATCATGAGAATTCTCGTGATATGGCTCATCAATGTTGATATTAGGCTGTTTCGGACATTTATCCATATAGGAAAGCTACTACGGTATCTCCGCATTACAATTTTCCAAAATTGAATGCTCCGATACACAGCTTGTCAGAGGGCGACTGCACCTAAACAATGCCAACAACTTAAGCGTTATTGGCATTTACCCCGCAAAAAAATCAAATAGGGTATTTGGGACAAAACACCTTGCGCTGATGAGAAAATTCCGGACGAGGAGCAGACC
>ERZ773194.4150-NODE-4150-length-11762-cov-3.118391_pt1 | contig 11762 bp, 8 predicted proteins | sample MGYA00511240_ERZ773194 | MGnify/ENA primary metagenome ERZ773194 (study PRJEB29015, sample SAMEA2737774) | human gut metagenome | biome: human gut; feature: human-associated habitat; material: faeces | place: China | collected 2012 ... | reverse complement strand
GTCGGCGTTGCCGTGGTCGGCGGTACGCAGCATTACACCGCCCATTTTAAGGGTGCTGTCCTCTACTCTGCCAACGCAGGTATCAACCGTTTCAACCGCCTTTTCAGCCGCCTCAAACACGCCGGTGTGACCTACCATATCGCAGTTTGCAAAGTTGAGTATTACAACGTCGTATTTACCCGATTCAATAGCGGCGCAAACCTTATCGCAAACCTCGTTTGCGCTCATTTCGGGCTGTAAATCGTAGGTTGCAACCTTGGGGGAGGCTACCAGTATTCTGTCCTCACCCTCAAACTTAACCTCTCTGCCGCCGTTGAAGAAGAAGGTTACATGCGCATACTTTTCGGTCTCGGCAATGCGCAGCTGGGTCATACCGTTGTTTGCCAAAAACTCACCTAAGGTGTTGTTAAGCTCCTCGGGCTTAAAGGCAACCTCAACGTTCGGCATAGATGCGTCATACTGGGTCATACAAACATAAAATACCTTTTGTCTGCCGCCCTTGCGCTCAAAGCCCGCGAAATCGTCATCCACAAAGGTGCGGGTTATCTCTCTTGCTCTGTCGGGGCGGAAATTGAAGAATATAACGCTGTCGCCGCTTTTTATTCTTTCTGTACCCGAAATTACGGTCGGGAGCACAAATTCATCTGTAATGTGCTTGCCTTCTTCGTCAATTTCGGTGTAGGATTTACGAACAGCCGCAGCCGCGTCGTCAGCCTGAATGCCCTCGCCGTAAACCAGCGCGGCATATGCCTTGCCTACGCGTTCCCAGCGGTTATCGCGATCCATTCCGTAAAATCTGCCCATAACCGTGGCAAGCTTGCCTACGCCTATTTCCTTTAATTTAGCGTTTAAGGTGTCAATGTAATCCGCAGCGCTTGCGGGCGGCACATCGCGGCCGTCAAGCAGGGCATGAACATAAACACGGTTAAGACCGTTTTTCTTTGCAAGCTCCAAAAGCCCGTAAAGGTGCTCAATATGGCTGTGAACGCCGCCGTCGGATAAAAGCCCCATTAGGTGCAGTGCGCTGTCGTTTTTCTTGCAGTTCTCAATCGCGTCTAAAAACGCCCTGTTTTCAAAAAAGTCGCCGTCTTTAATCGATTTTGTAATGCGGGTCAGCTCCTGATAAACGATTCTGCCCGCACCGATATTGGTGTGACCTACTTCGCTGTTGCCCATCTGACCGTCCGGCAGACCTACATCCATACCGGAAGCACCTATCTGCGTGGTGGGCCACTCGGCGAAAATTTTATCAAGCCGAGGGGTTTTGGCGGCTTTAATGGCGTTGCCCTTTGTCTCGGGGTTTATGCCGAATCCGTCCATTATGGTTAAAACAACGGGTTTTTTCATTTGCTTTGCTCCTAAAAAATTATTTGCTTGCCGCTTTAACGATTACCGAAAAATCCTCTGCCTTTAATGAAGCGCCGCCGATGAGTCCGCCGTCAACATTCGTCTTGGCAACCAGCTCGTCGCAGTTTTTGGCGTTCATAGAGCCGCCGTACTGAATGGTAACAGAGTTTGCAGCCTCTTCGCCGTAAGCCTCGGCAATAGCGGCGCGGACATAGCCGTTGCCCTCGTCTGCCTGCTCTGCGGTAGCTGTAACGCCGGTGCCTATAGCCCAAACAGGCTCGTAAGCGATAATTATATTCTTAAGCTGCTCCTTTGAAATATTGGTGAGCGCCATTTTGGTCTGGAATTTAAGCAGGGTTTCGGTGTAGCCGAGCTCTCTCTGCTCAAGGGTTTCGCCCACGCAAACGATTGCGGTAAGACCTGCGTTTACGGCTGCAAGTGTACGAAGATTTACGGTCTGATCGGTCTCGCCGAAATACTGTCTTCTCTCGCTATGACCTACTACAACGTATTTAACGCCGCAGTCCGTCAGCATTTTGGCTGAAACCTCGCCCGTGTAAGCTCCGCTTTCCTTAAAGTGAACATTTTCGGCACCTATTTCAATGTTTGAGCCCTCGGCTGCGGCAACAGCTGCGGCAATATCAACGAAAGGTACGCAAAGCACTACCTTGCAGTCAGCGCCGGCTACAAGCGGTTTCATCTCGTTTATAAGCGCGGTGGTCTCCGCCGGTGTTTTGTTCATTTTCCAGTTGCCGGCGATAACCGCGGCTCTTTTTGCTTTATCCATTTTAAAATCTCCTTTTATATTACACACTTCAAGGCTTGCACCGGGCAAGCCTTGAAAGAAAGTTAATTATTTATCATTAAGTGCGGCAATGCCGGGCAGCTCTTTACCCTCAAGGAATTCAAGAGAAGCGCCGCCGCCTGTGGAAATATGGGTCATCTTATCGCCGTAGCCGAGTGTGTTAACGGCTGCTGCAGAGTCACCGCCGCCTATAATGGTTACGGCGTCGGTCTCGGCAAGGCTCTTTGCAACTGCAATAGTGCCTGTTGCCAAGGTCGGGTTCTCAAATACGCCCATAGGTCCGTTCCAAACAACGGTCTTTGCATTCTTCACTTCGTTTGCGAAAAGCTCTGAAGTCTTCGGTCCTATATCAAGACCCTCGTAATCGGCTGGAATCTTATCGGCGTCAACCGTTTTAACCTCGATCGGTACGTCTATAGGATCCGGGAAATGATCGGCTATATTGCAGTCAACCGGCAGAAGAATCTTAACGCCCTTCTCGTCAGCCTTTTTGAGCATATCGCGGCAGTAGTCAATCTTCTCGGTATCGAGCAGCGACTTACCTACGCCGTAGCCCTTAGCGGCTAAGAAGGTGTAAGCCATACCGCCGCCGATAATAAGGGTATCAGCCTTATTGAGCAGGTTTTCAATAACCGAAAGCTTATCGGCAACCTTTGCGCCGCCGAGAATGGTAACAAACGGACGAACCGGGTTTTCAACAGCGTCGCCGAGGTATTTAAGCTCTTTACCTATAAGGTAGCCCGCAACAGCCTCCTTCACATAGGAAACAACGCCGACGGTTGAGCAGTGCGCTCTGTGAGCGGTGCCGAACGCGTCATTAACAAAAATATCAGCCAAGGAACCGAGCTCCTTTGAGAACTCTTCGCCGTTCTTGGTCTCTTCCGCGCGGTAGCGTGTGTTCTGTAAAAGTACAACGTCGCCATCCTGCATTTTAGCAACCGCAGCCTTTGCATTTTCGCCTACAACGTTATCGTCAGCGGCAAAAACAACCTCTTTGCCGAGCAGCTCTGATAAGCGCTTTGCAACGGGAGCGAGAGAAAGCTCAGGCTTGGGCTCGCCCTTCGGCTTACCGAGGTGTGAGCAGAGAATAACCCTGCCGCCGTCGGCAATAAGCTTTTTGATTGTGGGGAGCGCCGCGATTATGCGGTTTTCGTCGGTAATAACGCCGTTTTTAAGCGGTACATTAAAATCGCAGCGAACAAGAACCTTTTGACCCTTTACGTTAATGTCGTCAACGGTTTTTTTGTTAAGAGCGTTCATTAAAAAACATCCTTTCAAATATGTGTAAAACATTATACTTTTATTTTACCACATTTTTCTGATTTTTCAATATTTATTTTATCCCGCACCGTAAAATTTAGCCGAGATCTTCCCATTTATAATTGTGCAGCTGACCGAAATTACTGAGCTCCGGGTAATTCCACTGCCGCAGTGCCTCGTAAACCGCGATTGCAACCGAGTTTGAAAGGTTTAAACTGCGTATTTCGCCCTGCATGGGTATTCGCACGCACCTTTCGGGATTTTTTATGAGCAGCTCCTCGGGCAGACCCTTTGTCTCCTTGCCGAATAAAAGGTAGCAGTTGTCGGGGTAATTTACATCCGAATGAGTTTGCCTGCCCTTCGTGGTGAAATAAAAATAAGTGCCGTCATTCTTTTCAAAAAAATCCGCAAGACTGTCATAATAAGTAATGTCAAGATATTTCCAGTAATCAAGCCCCGCGCGCTTAAGCTTTTTATCGTCCACCGTAAAGCCCATTGGACCTACGAGGTGTAGCCTTGCGCCCGTAGCGGCGCAGGTGCGCGCCACATTGCCCGTATTTTGCGGTATTTCAGGCTCCACCATAACAATATTAAGCCTCGGCATATGCTTTTTCCTCCGTCTTAATATTATTTTCGCGGTTTTTCTCGGCTAAATCCGCCCGCGCGTTTGCAAGCATCAGCTTTATTCGGTTTTCTTGGTTTACCTTTGACGCGCCCGAATCATAATCTATGGCCACAATATTCATATCGGGGTTTTTCTCCTTAAGCGGCTTCATCATGCCCTTGCCGCATATGTGGTTCGGCAGGCAGCCGAAGGGCTGCGTGCAAACTATATTGTGCACGCCCTCGTCGTTTAATTCCAGCATTTCGGCAGGCAGCAGCCAGCCCTCGCCCATTTTTGTGCCGAAGCCCATAAAATCCTTTATCAGGTTCATAGTGTGCGCAATAGGAGTGGGCGGGGTGAAATTGCTGTCCGTTTTCATCAGCTCAATTATTTCATTCTGCTGTTTTTGCAGGTAATTGAATACGAAATTCAGCACAGGCTTTCTGATTTTATGTAAACCGTAAAGCTCAATATCCGAAATATTTGAAACTATGCAGTACATAAAGAAATCCAAAAGTCCCGGCACTACGACCTCTGCGCCCTCGTCAATTAAAAACTGCTCCAGATTATTATTGCCGAGCGGGGAATATTTTACATATATCTCCCCCACCACGCCTACTTTTACCTTTTCCTCGTTTACGCGCGGTATTTCCGCAAAGCGCGAGAGTATCATTTTGCAGTTTTGCTTAACCTTTTTAAAGGATATACCCTCTGTCTGCATTTTGTTTGCAAGCAGCGCCGTCAGCTCGTTCGCTAAGCTTTCAGTCTGCCCCTTGTTTTTTTCATACGGCTTGCACTGGTTTACAAGGCTTAAAAGCATATCGCCGTAAATTATACCGTAAAACAGCCTATGCAGCATAGGCAGGGTAAGCTTAAAGCCGGGGTGATTTTCAAGCCCCGCAAGGTTAAGCGAAATAACAGGTATATAGCCGTAGCCCGCGCGCTCAAGCGCCTTTCTTAAAAGGAAAATATAGTTTGATGCACGGCAGCCGCCGCCCGTTTGAAAAAGTATAAGCGCGGTTTTGTGCGGGTCGTATTTACCCGAATTGAGCGCGTCAATAAACTGCCCTATAACCAAAATTGCTGGATAGCAGGTGTCGTTATGCACATATTTAAGCCCTGTTTCTATAATTCTGTGTCCCGAGGTCTCAAGGAGTTCCATTTTGTAGCCGTAGTCTTCAAATATCTTTAAAAATATTTTAAAGTGGCGCGGCAGCATATTGGGCACAAGTATTGTGTACTCCTTGCGCATTTCTTCGGTAAAGGGTATGTACTTACGCTCTTCCACTGCCGTCACTCCTTTCGTTAAGCGCGCCTATAAGCGAGCGCAGCCTTATTTTTACCGCGCCGAGGTTGGTTATCTCGTCAATTTTAATTTGGGTGTAAAATTTGCCGCGGCTTTCTAAAATTTCGCGCACCTCGTCTGTTGTAATAGCGTCCACCCCGCACCCGAAGGACACTAACTGCACAAGCTCGGTGTCCTTATGCTCTGCGGCGTAGCGCGCCGCGCGGTAAAGCCGCGCGTGGTAGGTCCACTGGTTTAGCACCTTTACGGTGAAAGGCTCTGCAAGGCGGAAAACGCTGTCCTCGCTCATCACAACAAACCCGAGGGTATTGGCAAGCTTATCAATTCCGTGACCTATTTCCGCGTCTATATGGTAGGGTCTGCCCGCCAAAATCATAATGCGCCTGTTGTTTTCCCGCGCGAATTTAAGCGCCCGCGCGCCCTCTTCTCTTACGGCGTTCATATATTCGGCGTAACGCGTAAGTCCGTATTCAACCGCCGCTTTTACTTCCGATTTTGTAATTCCGTTATAGAACTTGCCGAGATAAGTGTAAAGCTCCTTTGCAAGCTCCTTTTTACTGTTTATATTAAGGTAGGGGTATAAAAATTTAACCCTTTTCAGCTCCTCAACATTGCCGTTTAAAAGCTCGGAATAATAGGCTACAACGGGGCAGTTGTAGTGATTATCGGTCATTTTTTCGTCCATATTATAGGTAAGGCAGGGGTAGAATATCGCGTCGACACCGTCGGAAATCAGCGTTTCAATATGCCCGTGCATTATCTTTGCGGGGTAACACGCCGTATCCGAGGGAATAGAAAACTGCCCTTTTTCGTAAATTCGGCGGGTTGACATGGGCGATACTTTCACATTAAAGCCGAGCTTTGTAAACACCGCGTGCCAAAGTGGCAAAAGCTCGTACATACCAAGAGCCAGCGGCATACCAACCGTACCTCGCGTGCCTTCTTCCGATTTAAGACTTGTAAGGTAATTCCGCTTAAATTCATAAAGGTTCGGCAGCTGCTCGCCCGCCGTTGCCTTGCCAAGCCCCTTTTCGCACTGGTTGCCCGAAATAAATTTCTTGCCGTCGCCGAATGAGTTCACCGTAAGCCTGCAATGATTGGTGCAGCCCTGACATACCGCCGACTTTGCCGTGTGGGTAAAGGTTTTTAAAGCCTCGGGCGAAATAATGCCCGATTTCTCGCATTTTTTTGAATAAAGCGCCGCGCCGTAAGCCCCCATAAGCCCTGCTATTGAGGGACGTATAACGTTATGTCCTATTTCTCTTTCAAAGGCGCGCAAAACCGCGTCGTTATAAAACGTGCCGCCCTGAACTACTATTTTTTCGCCTAATTCCGCGGCGGAAGATGCGCGAATAACCTTGTAAAGCGCATTTTTAACAACGCTTATCGAAAGCCCTGCCGATATATCCTCAACCGTTGCGCCGTCCTTTTGCGATTGCTTAACGGATGAATTCATAAACACCGTGCAGCGGCTGCCCAGGTCAACGGGCGCTTTTCCCTCTAACCCCTTTGCGGCAAAATCGGCTATTGTGTAGCCCATAGCCTTCGCAAAGGTTTCAAGAAACGAGCCGCAGCCCGAGGAGCACGCCTCATTTAGCATTATGCTGTCAATTGCGCCGTTGCGTATTTTAAAGCACTTAATATCCTGCCCGCCAATGTCTAGTATAAAGCCCACGTCAGGCTCAAAATACTTTGCGGCGGTGTAGTGCGCAATGGTTTCAACAAGCCCCAAATCAACCGAAAAGGCGTGCTTAATAAGCTCCTCGCCGTAGCCCGTTACCGCCGAGCCTGCAATAGTTACGCGGTCGCCGCACTTTTTGTAAATTTCGGTCAGCTGCTCGCGCACAATTTCAACGGGATTGCCTTGGTTTGAAGCGTAGTATGAATAGAGTATTTCGTTATTTTCGTTAAGCAGGCACAGCTTTGTGGTGGTAGAGCCGCAGTCTATACCGAGGTATGCTTTGCCGCTGTATTTTTCAATATCCGCGTTTTTAACCGATGATGCGGCATGGCGGTGTTTAAATTCGTTGTATTCTTCCTCATTTCTGAAAAGCGGCTTTAACCGTCCCTTGCCAGAGGATACATTAGCCGCGTTTTCAACAAGGCTTAAAAGCTTATCGGCAGTAAATACTTCGGGCTGCTGCTCTGCATAGTAAGAAGCGCCGAGCGCCACCGCAAACCGCGCGTATTCAGGGAATACCGCGTGCTCATCGTCCAATTCAAGGGTTTCCTTAAACCTTGTGCGAAGCCCCTTGCAATAATAAAGCGGACCGCCGAGGAATAGCACCTTACCGTCAATTTTTCTGCCCTGCGCAAGACCTGCAATAGTCTGGTTTACCACCGCCTGATAAATGCTTGCCGCAACGTCCTCCTTGCGCGCGCCTTGATTTAAGAGGGGCTGAATATCCGTCTTTGCAAAAACGCCGCAGCGTGATGCTATGGGGTAAAGCCTGCCCGCGTTAAGACTTAGTTTATCAAGCTCGTCAACCGTTATGTTGAGCAGCGTTGCCATTTGATCAATAAACGCACCCGTGCCGCCCGCGCAGCTGCCGTTCATACGCTCGTCTATTCCGCCCTTGAAGAAGATTATCTTTGCGTCCTCGCCGCCCAGCTCTATAACGCAGGAGGTATCGGGCTCGCGCAGCTTTACCACCTGTGCCGTGGCAAAAACCTCCTGCACAAACGGTATATGCGCCGCCTCTGCAAGCCCTAAGCCTGCCGAGCCCGATATTGCCGCCTTTACCGCTTTATCGCCTGCAATTTCCTTTGCAAGGCGCAAAAGCTCCGCCGTTTTTTCGCGCACCTGCGAAAAATGGCGCTCGTAGCGTTCAAGCAGTATCTTGTCCCCGTTTCTCAAAACTATTTTTGCCGTGGTAGAGCCTATGTCTATTCCTAAAAACAACTCCGTTGCGGTGTTTTGTAACTCCATTGATTTTTCTGTCCTCCGCAAATTACTATCATATTATTATATAACATTTAAGTTAAAATTACAACAGCGGAAAATTGTAAAATTTCGGTGACTTTTCGGCTTCGCTTATAAGCACTCTTTAAGCGAAAAACCGCTTATTCAGCGGTTTTCAGTCTGTCACTGAATTTAAAAAATTGTTTTTGCGGAGGTAACGCCGCATTTTTCGTTTTTCCGGTGACACATGCGGCGGAAAAACACCTTAATAAGCGAAAAACCGCCGGATGAGCGGTTTTTCAAGGGCACTGGATTGGAGTGCCCACGGAGCATAACAACCGACTGCCGCCTGCTGCGGCGGATAAAAGGAGGGTGCTATGGCGCTACGGTCGGCAGAAAAACGAAACTGCAAGGAAGTTTTTCGCCGGGCACCGCAAGAGTGAGGAGTGCAGTCCGAAAATCTGTGATTTTAGAGTGAACGGCATTCCCGTAGGGGAGCGTGCCGACTTTTTCGACACGATTAGTTATTTTATTATGCGGCTTTTATCCTCCGAAACCGCGCGTTCTATAAATTCATCCGCCGACATAGAGCCGAGATCGCCGTTTTCGCCGCGTTCTCTTACCGAAAGCGTGCCGTTTTCCGCCTCGTTATCGCCGATTATAAGCATATAGGGCACCTTTTGCAGGCGTGCCTCGCGAATTTTATAGCCTATCTTCTCGTTGCGGTCGTCAACCTCTGCACGAATACCGTTTTCTTCAAGGCGGCGCTTGATATCATAAGCATAGTCGCAGTGGCGGTCGGCAATGGTCAAAAGCTTTACCTGAACCGGGGCTAACCACATCGGGAATGCGCCCGCGTACTTTTCAATAAGCAGCGCGAGGGTTCTTTCGTAGCAGCCTATTGAGGTACGGTGAATAATATAGGGGTTTTTCTTCACGCCGTCGCGGTCGACATATTCCATACCGAACTTCTCTGCGAGCATCTGGTCTATCTGAATAGTGATGAGCGTATCTTCCTTGCCGTAAACATTCTTTATCTGAATATCGAGCTTAGGCCCGTAGAACGCCGCCTCGCCTATACCTATTTTATAGGGGATTTCAAGGTGGTCGAGTATCTTTTTCATAACTCCCTGCGCCTCATCCCACTGCTCGGGTGTGCCTATATATTTATCGCGGTCATCGGGATCCCACTGTGAGAAACGGTAGGATACATCCTCATAAAGTCCCAAGGTTTTAAGCATATAAATCGCAAGCTCCAGACAGCCGCGGAACTCCTGCTCCAATTGTTCGGGGGTGCACATTAAGTGACCCTCGGAAATTGTGAACTGGCGGACTCTTATAAGGCCGTGCATTTCGCCGCTGTCCTCGTTGCGGAAGAGGGTAGAGGTCTCGTTATAGCGCAGCGGAAGATCGCGGTAGGAGCGTGCGCGGTTTAAATATGCCTGATACTGGAACGGGCAGGTCATCGGGCGCAGCGCAAAGCACTCTTTGGTTTCGTCGTTCGGGTCGCCCAAAACAAACATACCGTCAAGATAGTGATCCCAGTGACCCGAAAGCTTGTAAAGCTCGCGCTTTGCCATATAGGGGGTTTTGGTGAGCTGCCAGCCGCGGCGCGCCTCCTCATCCTCAACAAAGCGCTGCAAAATCTGAATTATTTTAGCGCCCTTGGGCAGCATTATCGGCAAGCCCTGACCTATAATATCAACGGTGGTGAAAAGCTCCAGCTCGCGCCCTAACTTATTGTGGTCGCGCTTTTTAGCTTCCTCCAGCATATTAAGGTGTGCTTCAAGCTCGCCGGCCTTCGGGAATGCCGTGCCGTAAACGCGGCAAAGCATTTTCTTTGATGAATCGCCGCGCCAATATGCGCCGGTAGCGGAGGTAAGCTTAAACGCCTTGACCGCTCCCGTGCTCATAAGATGCGCGCCCGCGCACAAATCGGTAAACTCGCCCTGTGTGTAAAAGCTTATATCCTCGCCCTCGGGAATATCCTCTGCAAGCTCCGCCTTGTAAGGCTCGTTCTTTTCCTTAAAGAACTCAACCGCTTCGTTTCTGCTCTTGTAGCTGCGCTCAAGATTTATATCCTCTTTTACAATCTTCTTCATTTCCGCCTCGATTTTCGCAAGATCCTCGGGCGTGAATTTGGTTTCTACGTCAAAATCATAGTAAAATCCGTCGTCAACAGCGGGGCCGATTGCGAGCTTTGCGTGGGGGTAAAGCCTTTTTACCGCTTGCGCCATAATGTGTGACGCTGTGTGGCGGAATGTCCGTTTGCCGTATTCATCATCAAATGTTAAAATTTCAAGCTCGCAGTCTTCGTTCAGCGTATCGCGCAAATCGGCGTTTTTGCCGTTTATTTTAGCGGCGCAGGCATTTCTTGCAAGCCCTGTGCTTATTTCCTTTGCTGCTTCATAAGCGGAAATTCCGGCGGGGAATTCCTTTACGCTGCCGTCCTTTAAAGTAACCTTTATCATAACCTATACCTCCAAAAAAATAAAGCTCCGCCCCTCGGTTAAGAGGGACGGAGCAAAATTAAACAATACTCCGCGGTTCCACCCGCATTCCGTTTTTAAAAAACGGCACTTTACTACCCTTAACGCAGGTAAAACGTCCGTGTTGCAACCCACGGCGCTCAAAGGCGGTGTTCGCTTTTTCCGGAATTTACGCGGCTTTCAGCCGGCGGCACGCGCTCTCTTTTAAATTCTGATTGAAAAAGCTACTGTCCTTTTCAACGCTTTAACACATATATAATAACGCGTTTTCACCACTCTGTCAAGTGTTTTTTAGCTGCGGAATACTTTTTCATATATTTTTTCCACATTCCGTGTATTAACAAAGGGCAGTAAACAAAGACGGTGACAACGCAGTTGCTTTCGCCAATAACGGTATTCTCCCCTTGAATCGGCGCGCTGCATTTCCATGAGAAAATACCGGCTGTCATTATGGTGCGGAACAATAAAGGATATGAATTTTATAATTATTATTGCCGCAAACGGCAATATCAATATTCCGGCCGCAATATACTCCATTTAATATAACTTCCTCTTTTTTAGGTTTCGTCATACATTATTTTAGCGGATTTACCGCTAAAAGTCAATAGCGAATTATTTTCTAAAATATAATGAAAATAATAAAAATGTATTCGGTTGCTAAATACGGAGGTATGATATGCCGCTTTATCCGAGAATAAGAGATCTTAGAGAAGACAATGATTTAAAACAGAGGCAGCTGGCAGATCATCTTGGCTGCAGCCAGAAAACTTACAGTGACTATGAGACAGGAAAAACGCATGTACCGGTAGAAATATTGGCGGTACTGTCGAAGTATTATGGCACAAGCGTTGATTACCTGATTGAACTGACAGATGAAAGGAAGCCATATCCGAGACAGAAAAGCCGCCGAAAGGTGTGAGGTCTATGGCAGAACTTTCCCGCAGAAAAACAACATATCTGCGAGTGGACTGGAGTAATGAAAGTTATGACAGCGGCAGTATGGTTACCTGTTCCATCAGGTGGGCGAATGTAATGTCTTCCAGAGCAAG
>ERZ773194.4142-NODE-4142-length-11778-cov-3.355284_pt1 | contig 11778 bp, 8 predicted proteins | sample MGYA00511240_ERZ773194 | MGnify/ENA primary metagenome ERZ773194 (study PRJEB29015, sample SAMEA2737774) | human gut metagenome | biome: human gut; feature: human-associated habitat; material: faeces | place: China | collected 2012 ... | reverse complement strand
TGTGCCGCCCCTTTTTGGGGCGGCACGTTTTTGTGGGGTCCCGGTCTCCACAATTTTCGTCAAGCTATTGGTTAGATTTTGGTCAGTTGGCGTAAGGGCGGAAGGCCAAAAGATTGTTGGCGAAAAAAGCTCAGAGAAAGTGCTGGTAGGGGAGTTGTTGAGCTTTTCGACAGCTTTTGAGCAAAAGAAACTTTGTGGCTATTGCCGGCGATTGCGTTGTCGCGGTCATGGCGGTGCGGGATGCTGGTCGTAAGCGTCGAATGCTCCGATTTTGGAGGCCAGCATGGATCTGTTTCTTGAGACTCCGCAGCAACAAGCTGAGCGCATGCTGCGTCAGCAGCAACGACTCATGGAGATACAAATGCAAGGGGCGGCAGTCCAGCCCTTTGCGCAAAATGTCGTGTCCGCTGCTGTACCTGCAGCTGTGCCCGGGTGCGAATCGGCACCAGAGGCCTATTCCGTACAGCAAGATTCATATGCGCAGGAGCTCGCGTTCGACAAGCATCGTGCGCGTCGCCGTCGCTGGGCCCAGCGCCTGCGTACGCTGGCGATGATCGTGCTGATTCCGCTGGGGCTTGCGGCCATCTTTCTGGCGTCGTATGCCCTCACGTGCATCCTCAACGGCGCATCGCCCAACGAGGTGCTCCAACATCTGTCAGCCCTCGGCCAGCGCCTAGGTGACGTAACAACCATCCGCGCCGGCTGGGAGAGCTAGCGTTTGTCACATTAGGACTTCTAGGGTGTAGGGATTCTCGCCATGAGTAGGATTCTTGCATCGTGCGGGTCCTGTCGTGCGACTGAATAGTATTATTGAAGATAAATAATAATAGGATTTGCTATGTATAAGCAGGATTTAGAGCAGACTCTTTTGGATATTGACGAAGAGGCGGAGCTGGAAATGGGTCCAAGAGACGATAGACCGAGCGTTGTATTGGTGGGAGGAAGCGCCTTCATGCTAAACGATGTGACGAATCGGTCGGTTACACATGACATTGATGTGTTTGAGGCAGACAGGTGCCTCCGCGAGATCATAGCTCGATACCCCGAGGTGAATGGCATGGCAGTGGCATATTGCAACCAGATGCCATTCAATTACGAAGATCGACTGATCCCATTGGAGATTGGGGCGCATTTTATCAGGTACTTTACGCCATCTTTGGAGGATCTGGCGGTGATGAAGCTTTATGCCTATCGTCCGAACGACATCGTCGACCTCCATAGTCGAACATTTATCGACCGACTTGATTGGGATCTGCTCGAGCGGCTTATATTCGATGAAGGAGAGGCGTTGGCCTCGTCGCCTTCAGAGCGGAGTTATCAAGAGATGGTCTGCGCATACAGGCAATACAAAAAGGAGGTGCTCGGTTGAATCTGACTTTTGAGGGATTTTTGAAAGGCTATTGCCGAGAGCTGTCCGGACAGCAGTCGCTGAGTTTTAGGAAGCTTGTAAAGCAGGCAACAACGGTTGAGCCGCGTGTGGCGGAGCCTCTGTTTTTGCTCGCTTTGGCGCAGGGTAAGGCCGAATACGTTCTGGGTTTATCCGAGGGCTCGTGGGTGGAAGAGGGCTATCGAGGTGTTTTGTCTCTGTATGGCCAAGCGAGTAGCCTGGCATCTCTATGCTCCGAGGATAAGCTCCCCAATCGTTACGCCAACGTTTGGCGTGCGTATAGAGGGGTGAAAGAAAAGCCAGCGGCCGACAGAAGGGTGAACGCCCTGATGAGAAAGAGAACACTTAAAGCATTGGAGGAATCGGGCGTAACGCGCTACGGTCTCTGCCGCGATTTGAATCTGAATAAGGGAAACGTATACGCATACTTGGCCGGCGATGACTCAAAGGTGAGCAGGAAAACGGCGCGCCGCATTATGGAATATGCGGAGGAGAGGGGCGCCCAAGAAGGGGCCGGGCGCCCGGTGTGTGTGGCGGGGTAAGATTGATCGCGGTTTTGATTGGTGCTCGATTGGGTTTGTTGGGCGGAGTTTATGTCTGCAATTAATATTGCACTTATTGTGATTGCTTTGGTGGCGGTGGGGGTCGCTGCGGCTTGCGCCCTCCAGCTCAAGAGCCTGCGTGTCGAGTTGCTGGAGCGTGGCGACAGTAGCGCGGAGACGCTGGCAGCACTCGAGCAGGCCAACAACGCGCTCGATGCCCTGAACGTCGCGCTGGCCGAAACACGCCGCACGGCCAATGCCATCGCGCAGCAGCAGACGACCGATGCGGCCGTGGAGCAGCAACGTTACCTGGCCATCGCACGCGAGTTCTCGCAAGCTGGTGACCGGATGGATGACCTGCGCCGTGAGACGGCCCAACAGCTCGGCGCCAATCGCGAGGGCATCGAGCATCGCCTGGACAAGGTGCGCGAGACGGTCGATGCTCAGCTGAGCGCCATCCGCAAAGACAACAACGTGCAGCTCGATCAGATGCGCGCGACGGTGGACGAGAAGCTCTCTCGCACGCTCAACGACCGTCTGTCTGCATCGTTTAAGCAGGTGAGCGACCAGCTCGAGGCCGTGTACAAGGGCCTGGGCGATATGCAGTCTATCGCCACCGGCGTGGGCGACCTCAAGCGCGTGCTGGGCAATGTAAAAGCGCGCGGCATTTTGGGCGAAGTGCAGCTGGGTGCGATCCTGGCGGACATCCTTACGCCCGACCAGTATCTGGAAAACGTCGCCACCAAGCCCGGCGCCTCGGAGCGCGTTGAGTTTGCTGTCAGGCTGCCGGTAGACGAGGGCGACCCCGTGCTGCTGCCGATTGACTCCAAATTCCCGGGTGATGCGTACGAGCATCTGCTCGACGCGCAGGAGTCGGGCGATGCGGAGACCGTGGCGGCTGCGCGCAAGACGCTCGACGCCATGGTGAAGCGCGAGGCAAAGGACATCTGCGAAAAGTACCTGAGCGTGCCCGCGACGACCAACTTTGGCATTCTGTTCGTGCCTTTTGAGGGCCTGTACGCCGAGGTCGTCAGTCGCCCTGGGCTTATCGAGACCCTGGGCCGCGACTATCACGTCAACGTTGCCGGTCCCAGCACCATGGCGGCCATCCTCAACAGTCTGCAGATGAGCTATCAGACGTTTAAGTTGCAAAAACGTACCGACGACGTGCTGCGCGTGCTCTCCGCCGTCAAGGCCGAGCTGCCGCGCTATCAAAAGGCGCTGCGCCGCGCCCAGCAGCAGATCGAGACCGCGGGCAAAACGGTCGAGGGTATCATCACCACGCGCACCAACGTCATGGAGCGCAAGCTCAAGGACATCGACGCGCTGGAAGACGCCGACCAAGCCGATGAGATCTTGGGACTCACGCCCGCGGGCCTTCCCACAGACCAAGAAGACGAGGACTAGCGGCACTTGACGGCGGGGCGTCTGCGCGGGCGCCCCGCCGTGTTTCACAACGCACTTGCCTAAAGCGCACTTTAATGTGCAACAATGGCGTTTCGCCCTATCAGACGCGAAAGGAAGCCCATGTCTCAGAGAAGCACCAGCCCGCTCAAACGCTCCACCGTTCGCCGCACGCTTCAGCGTTTTTGGGACGTCACGCGCACACAGCCGCTGATTGTCTTTCTCTCGGTGTTCTCGTCGGCGGGCTACATCTTTTTGCTGACGTTTGCCAATACCTATGTGATGGCCCTCATTGTCGACCGCGTTCAAGCCGGTCCCGTGGCGGGTGACCAGGTGTTTGAGGTCTTCGGTCCCTACATTCTGGCGCTCGTGCTCGTCAACCTGGTGGGCCAGATCCTCTCCAAGCTGCAGGACTACACCGTCTACAAGCTCGAGATCGCGGGCAACTATCACCTGGCGCGCCTGTGCTTCGACACACTCTCCAACCAATCCATGACATTCCATACCAGCCGCTTTGGCGGATCGCTTGTGAGCCAGACAAGCCGTTTTATGAGCGGCTACACCGGTCTGGTCGACGTGACGGTGTATTCGCTCATCCCCACCATCACCTCGGTCATCTGCACCGTGGCCGCACTCGCCCCGGTGGTGCCGACGTTTACCGTGATCCTGGTGTGCATCATGGTCGTCTACATCGCGTTTGTCTGGCTTATGTACAAGCGCATCATGCCGCTTTCGGCCGCGACGTCCGCCGCGCAAAACAAGCTCTCGGGCGTGCTCTCCGACGCGGTCACGAACATCTTGGCCGTCAAGACCTGCGGGCGCGAGGACTTTGAACGCGATCTGTTCGACGCCGCCGATCGTGCCGCGCGCGACGCCGAGACGGTCTCGATGCACGCCATGATGCAGCGCAACTTTACGACCTCGGGCCTTATCGTCATCACCATGGCCGTGGTGAGTGTGTTCGTGGCGGGCGGCAACGCGTGGTTTGGCATCTCGGCCGGCTCGCTCGTCATGATCTTTACCTACACCTATAACCTCACCATGCGTCTGAACTACGTAAGCTCCATGATGCAGCGCATCAACCGCGCGCTCGGTGATGCGGCCGAGATGACGCGCGTGCTGGACGAGCCGCGTCTGGTGGCAGACGACGAGAACGCTCCCGAGCTTAAAGTGACCGAAGGTGCGATTGATTTTGAGCACCTGAGCTTTGCATATCGTGACGCCGCGGCGGGCGAGAACGTGTTCGACGACCTGACGCTTCACGTGGCGGCGGGCCAGCGCGTGGGCCTGGTGGGTAAATCGGGCTCGGGCAAGTCGACGCTCACCAAGCTGCTGTTGCGCTTGGACGATGTGCAGGGCGGCCGCGTGCTCGTGGACGGCCAGAACGTCTCGCGCTGCACGCAGCAGAGCCTGCGCCGCCAGGTTGCCTACGTGCCGCAGGAGGCGCTGCTGTTTCACCGCTCCATTCGCGAAAACATTGCCTACGGTCGTCCCAACACCACCGACGAGCAGATTCGCGAGGCCGCGCGCCTGGCCAATGCCCTGGAGTTTATCGACCGCTTGCCCCGTGGCTTTGACACCATGGTGGGCGAGCGCGGCGTTAAGCTCTCGGGCGGCCAGCGTCAGCGCGTGGCTATCGCCCGCGCCATCCTAACCGACGCGCCGATTCTGGTGCTCGACGAGGCGACCTCTGCCCTCGACAGCGAGTCCGAGGCGCTGGTGCAGGAGGCGCTCGAAAACCTGATGCGTGGACGTACCTCCATTGTGGTGGCGCACCGCCTGTCCACCGTGGCGGCGCTCGACCGCATTGTGGTGCTGGCCGATGGCGAGATTGTCGAGGACGGCACGCATGCGCAGCTTGTCGAGGCGGGTGGCGAGTACGCGAGCCTGTGGGGCCGCCAGACCGGCGCATTCTTGGAGGCGTAAGCGTCTCGGACGTGGGACAATTGTGCCCATAAGTTTATTGTGCCGTTGAGCCGAGGAGTCGTTATGCCACGCGAGACCAATGCCGCCAAGCGCGAGCGCGCCATCGAGGTGTGTGAGCGCCTCAACCGTCGCTATGGCCCGGTCGAGTGCTTTTTGGACCACGAGAATCCCTTCCGCCTGCTGATCGCGGTGCTGCTCTCGGCACAAACGACCGATGCGCAGGTCAACAAGGTGACGCCGCGGCTGTTTGCCCAGTGGCCCACGCCCGAGGCCATGGCCGGGGCGAGCGTAGCTGACGTGGCGGACACCATCAGGTCACTCGGCTTCTACAAGAGCAAAGCCAAGCATGCCGTCGAGGCCGCGCAGATGATCGTCGCCGACTATGGCGGCGAGGTGCCGGCCGACATGAAGGAACTCGTGAAGCTGCCGGGCGTGGGACGCAAGACGGCGAACATCGTGCTCAACGTGGGGTATGGCATCGTAGAGGGCATTGCGGTGGACACGCACGTCAACCGCATTGCGCACCGCCTGATGCTGAGTCCCAAGACGCATGCCAAGGAACCGCTCAAGACCGAGCAGGATCTGCTCAAGATTTTGCCGCACGAGTATTGGGAGTCGGTCAACCATCAGTGGATCACCTTTGGCCGCGAGATCTGCGACGCCCGCAAACCCAAGTGTGACGAGTGTCCGCTGGCAGATTTGTGCCCCAGCGTGCGCGTAGCGGGGTAGGGCGGAACGCATCTCCGTCTGGCGTTTTTGTTGCGGGGCTGGGCGTACGCTTGAGCTGGAGTCCTCTCCATGCGCTACCATGACAGACAATGTATTTGACGTACGACCCGCCGAGCTTGCCCCGGCGGGCTTTTGGCGTTGCGATGCCGGAGGAACAGCATGCTCATTCACCGTATAGCCGCGCAGCTCTACACTGCCGAGGCGCTGCAGACCGTCGAGGCCGGGCTCGATGCCGGCGAGGACGTGACGCTGGCCGTGTCGCAGTCGGGCCGCACGCTTATGGCGGCCGCCCAGTTTGCGCGCCGTCCGCGCCCGACGGTCTACATCGTGAGCGGCGAGGATGCCGCCGACCGTGCCGCACGCAGCTTGGCCGCCTATGTGGGCCTGGCACACGTGTGCCGCTTCCCCGAGCGCAAGGACTATCCGTGGCGCGAGCAGGCGCCCGACGATGCCGTGGTGGCGCAGCGCTGCGAGGCCCTGGGACGCATCGTGCGCGGCGACAACTGCATTATGGTTGCCTCGGCCCGCGCGCTGCTGCGCTGCGTGCCGCCGGTCGAGAGCCGCTACTGGGAGTCGACAACCTTTGCGGTGGGCGAGGAGATTCCTTTTGACGAGGTGCCGCAGCGCCTGGTGGGCATGGGCTACACCAATGCCGGCGCCGCCGACGCGCCCGGTCTGTTCCGCGTACACGGCGACACCGTCGAGGTGTTCCCTGCACAGGAAAAGGCGCCCGTGCGCATTGAGTTTTTCGGCGACGAGATCGACCGCATCCGCCGCATGGTGAGCTCAACGGGCCAGACCATCGGCAACGAGGACAGTATCGAGATCTTCCCCTGTCGCGAGCTCGCACTCACCGACGACGCCGTCCACAACATGCACGTGGCGCTCTACCGCGCAAGCCAGGACGACAGCAAGCTGGCGGCGCTGCTCGAGATGGTGGATGCACGCATCGTCACGCCCGAGCTCGACCGCTTTTTGCCGGTGATGTACGGCCAGACCGTGAGCCCGCTGGCGCACGTGAGCGGCAAGGCACTCGTGGTCCTTTCCGAGCCGCGCTCGCTGTTCGATGACTGCCTGCGCGCTTATGAGGATATCGAGGCACGCGCCGGCGAGGCAGGGGTCGACCGTCTGGACGGCCTGTACGTGCGTGCCCAGCAACTCGACTTTGGTGCCCAGCAGCGCCTTAACTACGTGAGCTTGATTCGTGCCGGCGGTGCGGTGACGGCAGAGCTCAAGATTGAGCAGCCGGCCATCGCGGGCTCGGACAATCGCTTTATGACGCGCATCCAGGAGGTCGTGGGCAAGCGTTATGCCTGTGTGTTTGCCATCCCCGACCGCGGTGCGCGCGAGTCGATGGAGCTCACCTTTGGCGATGAGGGCATTACCTTTGAGGAGTCGCTGACGGCCGCGCCCGAAAACACGGGCGCTATTGGCGACCGTGTGCGCGTGGCAGCGGCGGATTCTGCCGATCGTGCTGTCCGCCAGGATGCTCATGCTGCAATTCGCGAACGCAAGGTCGACGCGCTCAACGCCCGCTCGCTCGAGGCGGGCGCCGCGCAGGCTGCCGCCGGCGCCGCCGTGCCCACCATCTCGCGTGGACGCGTGACCTTTGTCGATGCCGCCTTGCCGCAGGGCGTGGTGGTGCCCGATGCCAACCTGGCCGTGTTCTCGATTGCCGACCTCAACGCCCGCATGGACGCCAACCGCGCGCGCAGCCGCCGCAAGGTGGACATTACGCAGATCACGTTCCCGTTTAAGCCGGGCGACTACGTGGTGCACGCCACTCACGGCATCGCGCTCTTTAGCGAGATCGCGCGCCAGGAAGTGGGCGGCAAGGAGCGCGACTACTTTTTGCTGGAATATGCCGACGGCGACAAGCTCTACGTGCCGCTCGAGCAGGTCGACCGCATCACGCGATACGTCGGTCCCGACGGCGATAAACCGCGCTTGACCAGGCTCAACACCGCCGACTGGACGCGTGCCACCAACAAGGCGCGCAAGAACGCCAAAAAGCTGGCGTTTGACCTGGTCGATCTGTATACGCGCCGCTCGTCGATTACCGGTATCGCCTGCCCGCCCGATACGCCCGAGCAGATTGAGATGGAGGAGAGCTTCCCTTACGACGAGACGCGCGATCAGCTGGAGGCTATCGCTGACATTAAGGCCGACATGGAGGCGCCCAAGCCCATGGACCGCCTGCTGTGCGGCGACGTGGGCTTTGGCAAGACCGAGGTCGCCCTGCGTGCGGCGTTTAAGTGCGTGGACTCCGGCCGTCAGGTCATGGTGCTTTGCCCCACGACCATTCTGGCCCAGCAGCACTACGAGACGTTCTTTGAGCGCTTTGCCCCGTTTGGCCTGGAGGTCGAGGTGCTCAGCCGCTTCCGCACTCCGGCGCAGCAAAAGCGTGCGCTCAAGGCATTTGCCGAGGGCACGATCGACGTGCTCATCGGCACGCACCGTCTGCTTTCGGCCGATGTGAACCCCAAGAACCTGGGCCTGGTGATCATCGACGAGGAACAGCGCTTTGGCGTGCAGCACAAGGAGCAGCTCAAGAACCTGCGCGAGCAGATTGACGTGCTCACGCTTTCGGCAACGCCTATTCCGCGAACTATGCAGATGGCCACGAGCGGCGTGCGCGACATGAGTCTGATCACGACGCCGCCGACTGGACGTCGTCCCGTGATCGTGCACGTGGGGGAGTACGACCCCGACGTGGTAAGCGCAGCGATTCGCCTGGAGGTGGGCCGCGGCGGTCAGGTGTACTACGTGTCCAACCGCGTCAAGACCATCGACGACGCCGTGGCGCGCGTGCACGAGGCCGCGCCCGAGGCACGCGTGGGCGTGGCGCACGGCAAGATGAGCTCGCGCGAGGTCGAGGACGTGATGATCGAGTTCGCGACCAAAAAGATCGACGTGCTCATCGCCACGACCATCGTGGAGAGCGGCATCGACAACGCGTGCGCCAACACGCTCATCATCGAGGACTCGCAGCGCCTGGGCCTGGCGCAGCTCTACCAGCTCAAGGGCCGTGTGGGCCGCTCTGCCACGCAGGCCTACGCGTACTTTATGTTCCCGGGCGAGCTGCCGCTCACCGAGGAGGCAACGGCGCGCCTGACCGCGCTTTCCGAGTTCCAGGACCTGGGCAGCGGCATGCGCATCGCCATGCGTGACCTGGAGATCCGTGGTGCCGGCTCGCTCATGGGCGCCGAGCAGCACGGCAACCTGTCGAGCGTGGGCTTTGATCTGTTTACGCAGATGTTGGGCCAGGCCGTGGCCGAGGCGCGCGGCGATGACGACGCCGGCGTGGAGGCGGCGAGCGTGGGTATTAACCTGCCGGCCGACTACTTCTTGTCCGAGGAGTACCTGCCGGCGGTGGACCAGCGCGTGCTCGTGTACCGTAAGCTCGCGGCGGCCGAGGACCTGGAGAGCATCGACGAGGTGCAGGAAGAGACCGAGGCCGCGCATGGCGAGCTGCCGTTGGCGGGACTCAACCTGTTCAATCGCGCGCGCATCCGCATTCGCGGCGAGCGCTTGGGGCTCGAGAGCGTCACGCTCAGCGGTGGGCGCATTACCTTCCTGGGGGTTGACGTTCCCAAGAAGGTGGCCTTTGAGTTCAAGACTCGCTATGGCGCGGTGAACTTCCCCAAGAGCCGCAAGCTATCGGTGCCCTACAAGGCGGGCGCCGGTGCGGGCAGCGGCCTGGGCCGCGGTCTCGACGCCAACGACGAGGCCGGTCCCGTGGCAGCAGCCCTCATGCTGCTGCAGCAGCTGGGTGCGAGCGACGACGACTAACGGGTCGACGCTGCAAACGCCCCATTTGGGCAATCTGGCCCTCACTCGTCGGTCGCGTACGCAAGTACGCTTCCCTCCTCCTTCGGGTCACCTTGCCACAAATGGGACGTTTTCGCTCACTTATGCTCAACCTGTAAGGGTATTTATGGGACAAAAACTACTGATAACTTTGCCCCACCATGTTGCAGGTTGAAAACCTCGCCCCATCGAAAGGAAAGCATGTTCGGATACATCTACAAGAAAGATGCCGCTGCCATCGCGGTTGTCCTGTGCCTTTGTCTGGGCGTGGGCAGCTTCTTCGATTACCAGATCTCGAGCGCGCTGTTCAACATCGCCAGCATGTACGGCCGCTTTATCGAGGCCGCCGGCGAGCTGCCGTTTGAGCTGACGGCGAGCGTCGCAGGCGTTATGCTCGTACGCGCGGTGCGTCCCGACTCCAGGGGGAGCAAATGGCTCGCCGTGCTGGGCGTTCTGGTCAACGTGGGCCTGGTCGGCTACGAGATCGTTTCGTCCCTGCGGGTTGGCGGCAAACTCATCGTGGTTCAGTTGGTGCTGACGTTTGTGCTGGTCATCGCGGCCAACCTCATCGCCTATCGCCTTACGCGCGACACCGCGCCCGACGATCTCACGCGCTGGGCGTTGATGGTGCTTGCCGTGTGGGTCGCTCAGGCCATTATCCTCAACGTGATCGTCAAGCCGCTGTGGTCGCGCCCGCGCATGCGCGTGATCGAGGTCACGCCGGGGCTCAATTTTCAGCCGTGGTGGGTGATCGGCAACCCCGACAAGTGGGCCTATATCGCCGCCGGCGTGATCAAGGACGGCTTTAAGTCGTTTGCGAGCGGACACACGGCGCACGCGGCGATCGGCCTTATGCTCGCCGGGCTTCCCGCGGCGGCCTTTAAGGAAAAGCCGTCGCGCCGCCGCGTGGTCTTTTGGGTCGCCGCTGTGGTTGCGGCGCTCGTCGCCTTTGGTCGCATCGTGATCGGCGCACACTTTTTGAGTGACGTGAGCTGCGGCTTTGCCTTGGTGCTGGCGCTCGAGTGCCTTGCCGCGCGCATTGCCTATCCGGGCGGCGTACAATAGCCCCATCTGAATCATCGGGCTCGTGCCCGGCTAGAGAGGATTACCATGCTCGCGTTCAACAATGACTATTCTCACGGCGCACATCCGGCAGTGCTGCAGGCGCTCGTCGACACCAATATGGAGCCGCAGCCCGGCTACGGTACCGATGCACACACCGAGCGTGCCAAGCAGCTCATTCGTGAGGCCTGTCAGGTACCCGATGCCGACGTGTTTTTTCTGGTGGGCGGCACACAGGCCAACGCGACGGTGATTGACATGCTGCTTGCGCCCTACGAGGGCGTCGTTGCAGCCGAGACCGGCCACGTTGCCTGCCACGAGGCGGGTGCCATCGAGTTTGGCGGCCACAAGGTGCTTACCATTCCCGGCTACGAGGGCAAGATGCATGCCGAGGATCTCGAGAACTATATCCAGGTGTTCTACGAAAACGAGAGCTACGAGCACACGGTGTTCCCAGGTGCCGTGTACGTGAGCCTATCGACCGAGTACGGCACGCTGTACTCCGCCGCCGAGCTTGCGGCGATTCATGCGGTGTGCCAGAAGCGCCAGATTCCGCTGTTTGTGGACGGTGCTCGTCTGGCCTATGCACTGGCGGCCGATGAGTGCGACATTACCCTGCCCGAGCTGGCGCAGCTGTGCGACGTGTTCTACATCGGCGGCACCAAGTGCGGCGCGCTTTGCGGCGAGGCTGTGGTGTTCTGCGGCATGCACGCTCCGGCGCATCCCATTCCGCGTATTAAGCAGCACGGCGCGCTGTTGGCCAAGGGCCGCCTGACGGGCGTGCAGTTTGAGGCGCTCTTTACCGATGGCCTGTATTTTGAGATTGGCCGACAGGCGATTCAGACGGCCCAGGCGCTGCGTCGTGTGCTGCACGAGCGCGGCTACCAGTTCTTTTTGGAGACGCCCACAAACCAGCAG
>ERZ773194.4132-NODE-4132-length-11798-cov-3.846632_pt1 | contig 11798 bp, 10 predicted proteins | sample MGYA00511240_ERZ773194 | MGnify/ENA primary metagenome ERZ773194 (study PRJEB29015, sample SAMEA2737774) | human gut metagenome | biome: human gut; feature: human-associated habitat; material: faeces | place: China | collected 2012 ... | reverse complement strand
AGCTGACTGATACTAATAAGCCGAAAGCTTGACCAAAGCGCAGGCTCAGTGAGCTTTCGAAGGATTGCAGAGGAACACAGTGTTCAGTTTTCAAGGTATATGGAATTATCTATGCGCCTTTAGCTCAGTTGGTACTGGCCCGCAGGCTGTGCCCGGAGCAACCGCCGAAGGCGGCTCTTAGCGGAGGGCGGAGCAATTTATTGCGACTGTAGACGCGGTGAGTTGTCAGCGGAACGATTTCTATAGAAATATGCGCCTTTAGCTCAGTTGGTAGAGCAACTGACTCTTAATCAGTGGGTCCCGGGTTCGAATCCCTGAAGGTGCATGAGGTATGCGGCACAAAGTAGTTGACAAAAGAACGAAAGTGTGGTATACTAAAGATAGTTGGTGAGATTTACGCAGAGGGTCCACCTGTTCCCATTCCGAACACAGAAGTTAAGCTCTGTCGTGCCGAAGATACTTGGCTGGAGACGGCCCGGGAAAATAGGTATTCGCCAACACTACGACAGAGGTTAGAGTTTTTCTAACCTCTCGTCTGTTTATTCCTCCATAGCTCAGTCGGTAGAGCACCTGACTGTTAATCAGGGTGTCACTGGTTCAAGTCCAGTCGGGGGAGCCAAACCTAATATTACAAGAACCGCTTTCAGATTCATCTGGGAGCGGTTCTTGCGTTTCATCTGAAAACTGCTCAAACTCCCGTATCTCTTCGAATGTGACGGTCTCCTGTGTGTTGTTCAGCGTGAGGACAATCACTGCATGGTTGTCCCAGAGGAAAACTTCTTTCACAAATGTGTGTATAACCTGACGCTGAAGAGAATTTTCACAGCCGTCCACATTTGAGAGCCTATCGAACCATTCTACGTTTGTTTTCTTTGTTCAGCTGCTTTACCTCGCTTCGAAGCTGCCGGATCTACTCCGCCAGGCTCATTGCGTTTTTGGGGGTTCGTAGTATATTCTTTTGAGCGTGGGGTGTCAAGTTTTATTATACAACATCAAACAGCTTATGTTCAAAACGGCATACGCGATTCTTCGCAACAGGGAAAGCGCCGAGGATGCGGTTCACGACGCTTTTTTGAGGGTAATTAACCATTTATCGAAATTCCGCAGCTATTCATGCAAGGAAAACGTGTCTTACCTTGTTATTATAGTGAGGGGCATTGCACTGAACATGGTTTCGAAGTCGAACAGGCAAGCGGAGCTCGACGAGGAAACACCTGACGGTATGAGTGTTGAGGACAGCGTGTTATCCGAGCTGGCGTATGAGGAGATAGTCGAAAACATCAAGGCTCTTTCGCCCGCGTTAAGGGATATCGCGTATCTGTCCTTCGTTGAAAACTGCTCTGCGGGCGAGATATCGGAGCTTTTGGATATGAAGATAAACACGGTGCATTCCTCAATATCCAGAGCAAGAAAAATCATTTCACGAAAGCATACGGAGAATAACCAATGAACAACAATCAGCTTATAGCCCTAGCGCTCCAAAACGATTTTGACGCCGAGCTTGCCATGTATGACGGAATGCCCGAGCACAGGTTTTCGCTTCGGTTTCGGAGAAGAATGAGGAAACTGCTCGGGGGCGGTGTTTCAGAGTGGGAAACAAAGCGTGTCCCTCTTAGGAAAGCCGTTACTTTCGCGATTATCACGGTTATCCTGCTCGCTTTTCTTACGGGAGCGACCCTGCTCATCTATAAGATGTGGGATAAATTTCAGCTCCACGACGTGGGAGAGCATTCTTTTCTGGTGGCATTGGATATTGAAGGCGCACCGACGACTTTGGAGGATAAATACCGCTTGGGCATTGATTTGAGCGGGTATTCTGAGAATATCCTGCTTGACAATGAATATGAATATCTGGTTGAGTATCACGAAGTCAATGGAAATCGCGTGCTTGGCTTTAGTCAAGCGATAAAAGACCATTATCAAGGTGAAAGCTGTTGGCTTAATACTGAGAAAGCTATGGCCATGCCTACTGAAATAATAGTAAACGGCTGCAAAGGGTTGACTTTTCAAACATATCATGGAATAAACGTGTTAATTTGGGATTGTGGCGACTATGTGATTTATTTGTCAGGTTACAATATTGGTCAAGATGAACTGATATCGACCGCTGAAACTGTGCAAAAAGTAGAATAAAGGATTCGAAAAAGAAAATATGCAAGTATCTGTCGAAAATTGCTGTTTACTGTATAGAGGGAAACCTCAAAAAGAAAATGGAGGTGAGTATATATCGGTTGTTCTTGCGCTTGTTGTATTCTTTGTATGCGCTGTATCAGCGTATGCTATTAGTTTTTTTGATATGGACTCGGCACGCAAAAGCAGTATTTTGGATAAATCATCTACAACTGCTACTTGCCAAAGCTCTTTTATTGACGGAACCGGAGTCGTAACAATAATCAAGATAATGCTCTCATTAGGCTAATCTCTAATTATTAGTACGACAACCCGCCCAGGGGCATTTTCTTGTGTATCTCCTTGAGCTTCTCGGCGTTTATCTGCTTGTACTCGTCGATTAGTGTCTGCTGGTTCGCGTTCAGCAGGGAATCACGGTGTTTGAGCATTTCCCGGAACTTCTGTAAGCCCACGCACTGAATGAATGTGTCTATGCTGTTTCTGCTTTTATTTACATATCTTCCCATATCAATTGAAAAATTAGTTGTAATTTGTTATAATATAGCAGTAACAGTATAACAATTTTGAGGAGGTCGTTATGGGTAGATTTTCAACAACAGTACACGTAAAAGATAACGTCGGAAGGATAGAGTTTATAAATTCTTTCTGTGGCATTATGAAAAATCACGGGTTTGTGCCGTGTTCGGATGACGAGGCGGAACAGTCGTATGTGTTTGCATTCGGCGATGGTTGGGTTACGTTAGTGAACAAGGATTACAAGGATGACCGCCTGAAGGCGGGTGACGACGCAATGAATATGTCGGCGGCGCTGAAAACAAGCGCGTTTATGATGGATGTGATAGACAGCGACTTTGCGTATATTCACCTTTTCGCTCCGAACGGCGGCAAGGATGGGGTTGCTGTCGGGGACACCTCGGGATATGGCGTTGAAAAACCGAAAAGAGGAAAGCAGAAATTTTGGAAGCCGCTTCTGGCAGAAGGCAAAACATGGGAGCAGTTCTCCGAAACAGTGGCAAAAAATGCAGTATTTGTCGAGGAAACTTTGGTGGAGATGGCGGAGGAACTCAAAATTGATCCGGATTACATTTACGCGGATTTCAATGAGCTGATGAACTTGGCGGGTGAAGATAGGAATGTCCAGCCGTTTTACTTCAAAAATGCCGCAGGGAAAAGGGTCACGCTTAAAGCGGCATTTAAGCGGGTATTCGGTGAGGCTCTCGAACCGCTTGGATTTAAGCTGATAAAGGGCAAATATCCTTATTTTGTTAGGGTTGTTCCGGGAGGGGAAATTATTCACATCATATCGTATATGGAAGAGTGGTGCCCTGATCGGGGAAAGAAAGCATTTAATGTTATAGGCGGTATTGCCACTGTTTATAGGCATAAAATTGATTTGGGTGTGTCGCCAAAAGATAATTACGAATGGTTGTATTCAATTGCTAAATTTTATTGGATGACCACCCCAAAATCTGAGTATGACAAAGAATATGGACAAAGCATATGTCGTTTTATGTTTGATGAGAATAGTGAGTCTTCATTGTACGATGCAGTGAATTATACGCTGGAACTGACGAGAAAGCATATTCTTCCACAGCTTAGCACCGCTGTTGATATTCGCTCAAGCTTAAGTTATCTCAAAAGATTAGGGTATAACTGTTGTATAAACAATTTCGATAGAGACTTAAGCTTTGGCGGTTGTGGTAATGCTGATGAAGGATTCCTATATATTGTAGCTGATGACGAAGAATTGAAGGGTATGCTAGAAAGTCAGATTAACGGCACCATACCCACCACTGAGGAGGAACATCAAAGAGCGGTGGAGCATTATGAATTCTTTAACGACCCTGTGATACACCCCAAGGTGCTGCTTGAGATCGAACGCCGCAAAGCGCAGAATACGGAAATCCTGAAATCGTATGGATTATCCCTTTAAGTGGATATGATATTTTCGGTAGGTTATATAAATGAAAGGTTGGATGTACAATGAAACATTGGATTCGTAAGTTTATTTCTTGCATTTTAACAATTGCAATTTTTATGTCAGCAATAGTATTTCCTGTCGGTGCTTATGATTTCAGCATGAATGAAGTAATACATCAGTATAATCCTCATGCTTTCACAAGAAAAAATACTCCTGCTGTAAAATGGAATGGAAAGACTGAGTTAAAAGAGAACTCATATTATTACACTACTTCGGCCGTCACGATATCCCGTGATGTAATACTGCCGGAGAATTCAACGCTGGAGATAAGAAAGACGCTGAAAATCACTAATGGTGCAAAGCTTACCGTTCTTGGAGACCTTTTGGTGGACTATGACGCAAAGGTGAATCCTGTGAATGGTACGCTTACTGTTGGCAAGAGCGGTTATATTCACGATTATGGGGCACTCGCTATAAGCAAAAAAGGCAGACTTGAGGTTTATGGGCATGTATATGTTATGGTTCCCGGAAGCCTTAGTGTTAAGGGAATCGTGAGTGTATCGGAGGACGGTCGCGCAGTATATGCAGGCTCGTTCAAAAAATACCCGGGAGCAAAAGTGAACGGAAATATCACCGCTGCCGTTAATGTGACTGAGCATCTTTCCGAGGAATTATCGGGATTTTCTGAAAACGAAAAGATATGTGTCAACTTCCTTTTTTACGACTCAGAAACAGCCAGGAACACTACGGTTGACGGCAAAAACATTCTGGAAATATCCCTTGAGATACAAGAAAAATATGCGATCCCCGCTGTAATTTCTCATGTGTTGTTCGATGATGAAGGCGGAAGCTATAAGGAATACAAGGATTTGTCTGATAAACGAACAGACGTTTTCCTGCGCTATCTCAAAACTAATTTTGGTGGTTCAAAGGGGTACAGGCGATATTTGAGCAATGATTATTTCGGCAATATTATTCCAAACCCTGCTTTTGAGAATAATTCAGCCGAAAATCCGTCAGACAATAAGTATATTGTATCCGACGATTATCGCAGTATGTTCAGCCTAAGAACCGAAATAGCTTATAAGCTGAACCAAGCTCTTTATGATGAATTAACAGTGCTTGGGTTTAATGAACTGTATATTCGCAATCCGCTGAAAAATGGATATGGCGCGTTCTCGGCTGAGCTGACGAAAGCGCAGATAGAGTCACTCTCTGACGACAGCCGCTTCCTGTTTCAATCGGTGAACGACGGCAAGACAATGATTTCCGGAGCAGACAAGCTATATGTCAGCAACGGGAATAAGAAAAAACTTGGAGTGTCCGATTGGAACAAGATAACAAGCCTTTACGGAAATACATTGTGCGTTGTAACAGCAAACGATGTGGTTTCGGGAGGGGTAACGGCAACCGATGATGTTTATGAGCGCATATCCTGCTATACCGATGTAAAATGGAGCAAGGATTCGGGTACAATTTATAGCCACTCTGCCTCGGGTTATTTCAATACTGAATTGTTTTATAGGACGCTGTTCAATGGTTTGTGTAGCTTTGATGGCTTCTGGGAGGAGCTGCGCGATGCGAATCACAGTGTAACCAAGAATTTTGTCCTGGACAACTGCCTGACATACGGTTTATTTAATGACAGCTATGTATACCATAGTGTGACAGTTTCATCTGCCGCAGAGCTGGAAAAGCTTATCGCTGATGGAAATGTACTTCTCATAATTGAGGAGCAGGCTGAGCAGGAGTAGTGTGAAGGTGTCAAGCTGTGAAGCTTTTATATTAATCTTCTTCACGTCCTATATCTGTTTACCCTTTGGGCACAAAACACTCTACCCCAATCTTCCTTTAGAGCAGGACGAGGGTGAGCCAATCTTGTTAGCACCTATACAGGCTTCTGTATAGATGCTTCAGTCTGTCGAAAAAGCCGCAGAATAAACTCTGCGGCTTTAAAGTTATTTAATTAGCACATCACTTACGCCCTGGGGGTGGAGTAAACTAGGTCAGCCGGGGACCAGCCGCACCACTGACCGTCAAGATACGACCTGACAATGAAGCCGTATTTCTTTCCGTTTGTAAGACCCTCTGCGGTGTAGCCGGTATCTTCAGTGTAGCCAAGTTTGGTGTACTTTCCATCGGCGTAGATGTAAACAACATACATCTCAGCACCATCTACCTCGCCCCATGTGAGGTAAACCTCCTGATTGCCGGCGGCCGCCTTAATATTCAGCGGCTTATCGAACGCGCCGACAGGCTCAGCGTATACTGCGTCGTCGTTCGACCAGTCGTTCCACCTGCCGTTTACCCACGCCTTTACTATGAATCCGTATTTTCTGCCGTTGGTAAGGCCCTCTGCAGTGTATCCGGAATACTCGGAGTAGCCGAGTTTTGCGTAGTTGCCGTCAACATAGCTGTAGATAACGTATTCTTCAGCGCCGTCAACATCGTCCCAGATCAGGTGGACTTCCTTATCGCCTGCCATAGCCTGAACGTTCTGCGGCTTTGCGTTCACCGGAGTTGCAAATCTAGCGTCGGAAGGCTGCCAGCCGCACCAAGTGCCATTTGCGTAGGAGCGCACGATGAATCCGTATTCCTTGCCGTTAGTAAGACCGGTCACGGTGAAGCTCGTGGTATCGGAATAGCCCTGCTTGGTGTACTTACCATCTGCATAGCTGTAGATAACGTAGTTTGTCGCGCCGGATACCTTATCCCAGGTGAGCGCAACCTGACCGTTTCCGGGAACTGCCTTTACATTGCGGACGTCCGTGCCGCCGACCGGAGTTGCATAAACCGCGTCGTCATTCGACCAGGCGTTCCAGCCGCCGTTTACCCATGCCTTTACGATGAATCCGTATTTCTTGCCGTTTACGAGGTTCTTTGCGGTGAAACTGGTGGAAGTGGTGGTGCCGAGGTTATGATAGCTGCCGTCTACATAGCTGTAAACGATGTAGTTGGTAGCGCCATTCACAGCGTTCCAGGTGATTGTTACCTGTTTGTCGCCGGGAACCGCCTTTACGTTCTGCGGCTTGTTTGCTGATGCCTTCGGAGTTGCGTAAACCGCGTCGTCGTTCGACCAGTCGCTCCACTTTCCGCTGACATACGACCTGACGATGAAGCCGTACTTCTTGCCGTTTATGAGGTCGGAAGCGGTGAAACTGTTCGTGGTGGAGTAGCCAAGCTTTGTATAGGTGTTGTCTGCATAGCTGTATATAACGTAGTTGGTAGCGCCGTCCACCTTATCCCAGGTGAGCTTTACGGTGTTGTCGCCGGCGGAAGCTGTTACGTTCTGTGGAACCGTGGTTTTTACCGCCTTTGTGTACGCCTTTATTCTTACGTTAGATTTATATTTTGTGGTGCAGTCAGACCAAGTGTTGTAGAACTTGTAGAATGAAAGTCCGGTGCTCGGGCTGTATCTGTCAGTGATGACGTAGTGCTTTCCGTTTTTGTCATAGAGGTCTACTGCAACGGCGAATTTCTCCCCAGCCTTGACGGGAACGCTCACCGGGAGGTCTACCGTGTGATAACCCGCGTACTCCTGTGTGCCGGAAATCACCGCGGATTTGGCAAGCGTGCCGGTGTCTGGTGTGGAGCCGGTCAGACCGGTGTAGACATTAATGGTGTAGTTCCAGCCCGCTTCTGCGGAGTAGAAGGAGACCGCCGTTATTTCGTCGTTCTTGTCGGCGGTGAATACATTCGCGCCTCCGCCGATATTGGTATGCGACACCCGGCTGGTTGAGTATATGTATCCGTTCTGGCGAAGGCAGCCGCCGTCATACTGGTATATACTGCCGTAATTAGTGGTAGGTTCCATCGTGAGAGATGCGAACTCGCCTACTGTGGCGTCATTGTAGGACAAATAGAAGTATCCGCTTGTGCCCCATGTGCTGCCCCAGCTATTTCTGCACAGCCATGCACCGTCGTTGTTGGGGGTGCCGCCTGTCCTGAAGTTGCTCTTCGAGAAATTATCGTCCCAGCCGACCACGGTTATGGAGTGATTGGAGGTATATCCATTTGGGCAGTAATACGCGGTGTACTCGCCGGAGTTCTTTGTAAGGTAGTTTGAAGATGCGTAGTAGGAGATCTGTACCGCGCCGTCGCGCATGATAGCTTCCTTAATGGAGTTGATGTCTTTCTCGTCATACAGGTTGACATTCTGAAGGTGCGCGTAGGAATGATAGCGGTAGGATTCGTCAACGCCGGAGTTGAAGTCCGCGTAAGGAACGTTGGATTCCTCCTCAGCGCCTATCCAGGACATCATGGTGAACATAATATCGACCATGTTGCCGCCTGCGGAGTAAGCGGTGGGTGCGCCCAGACCTGAGAAATCGCCGTAGAGGGAGTCACCCTGCGGTGCTGTGGCACCTACAGCAAACCAGGCGAGGTGCTTCTCGGAATAATCAACCGATGAAGCGGACGCATAGCCCTGTTTTATCATGCTTGATTCTGCCATAGCCATGCCGGCATGCGCCCAGCAGCTTCCCTCGGAACCCTGGTTTCTTACCGCCGGGAGATATCCCCGGTCGACCATGCTGTATTTGGACGGCAGGGTGCCGTGATAGGCGAGCGTCCCGGTCGGGGTAAGGTTTGGCGTTACCTCGTTGCCGTTCTCGTCGATGTACTTGTAGTGAACATAGCCGTACTCAGAAGCGTCGCCATCAGCTACAAGCGTGATAACCTCCGGGGCGTCGTTTTCAGAGCCTGAAACCTCAGCCCGGGCGCCGAGGCTCACAGCCGTTGACAGCATCGCGGCAGCCGAGAAAAGTGAAACGAATTTTTGCAGCAGCTTCACAATAAGTTTCCTCCTTTTTAAATATAAAAACTTCCAATTTTTATTATAACAAAGCAACCCATAAAAGTCAAGCAATAATTACAATTCGGTTATGTCTGTTACCGAATTGTTACCATATTGTCACCGCTCTGTAATTGACTGTCAGAAAAAAATATGCTATAATTAAGCTGCAAACAAAATCGGCTGATACAGGAGGCGGCAGCATGAAGAAACTGAGGATAATTTACGCGCTGATATTCAGCGTTACGCTGTTTTTTGCGATTCCGCTGAACGCAGCCGCAGATTTCGGACCCAAACCGACCGTGAGTATAAGCTTCCGCAATGCGGACGGTCAGACCTGCTATTCCGCGGTGCTTGCACGCGGGAGTTTTCAGCCTTCGCTCGGGGAGTTTTTGACCGAGGACGCCTACAGCGATTGGTTCGGGGAACTCACCTCGCAGGAGCAGGAGGCGGTGCGCGCGTTCGCGGACTACGCCGGACGATCCGCACCGGACGGCTACGCGCTCTTCAACAGGCTGTGGGACGTCAGCCGGGAGAATGTTGAGATGACCTACCTGCCGCCAGATGACTTCATAGTGCTGGCGTACTTCCCGGACAGCGGCAGGGTGATCGCAAGCGATATCTGCCGCACCTATGTGTTCAACAGCTATTTCACCGCCGACCTCTCACGCTCCGACAGTTTGCTGTACATCAAGCAGTCTTATAATGTCGGAATATGGCTGCTGGAATTCGCGGCGCGGGTGCTCATCACTATTGCGGTGGAGCTTGTCGTGGCTCTGATCTTCGGCTACTGGGAAAAGAAAACGCTGCTGTTCTTCGCGGCGGTCAACCTCGCTACTCAGGTGCTGCTGAACATGATACTGGCTCTGGTCAATATCCGGTACGGCTTCCTGCTATTCCTGTTCGCGTACATGTTCGGGGAATTGATCGTGGTAACGTTCGAGGCTGTTTTCTACAGCGCGTTCATCGGGAAGTACAGCCGTAAAAATGGCAAGGTGCGGGCGGTTTTCTACGCCATCTGCGCGAATCTGGCGTCGTTCTTCGCCGGAGTGGTTTTTTCGGTGAATTTCACGGCGCTGATGTAACCTTTATTCCGTGCGGCTGTCATTAAAGGCAAGGAGGGTGATCATATGAAAAATACGAAACTTATAACATTACTAGTCGCTGCGGCTCTTCTGACCGGGTGCAGCGGTTCACCGCAGACCGGCGCTGATTCACCGGCGGAGGACAACGCACATGCGCAGACAACCGCGGAGCAGTCCGGACCGGAGACCTCGGCAGGTTCCGCTGACGCTGCGGGATCCTCCCCGACTATTGCGGAAATGCTGGGAGTCACGGACTACGAAGCGCCCTGGAACAGCTCGGATTATCCGGAGCTGGAGCTGTCAGAGGTTCCAGCAAAGGGAGAGGGCAGCGTAAAAATGACCCTCAGCCCCTACGCCCTGGACGACGTATGCGTGTGGCTGCTCGCCGACGACGCGTATTCCGACGGCGGGAAAATATACTGCACCCGCATGTACATAGGGCTGACAGTCAGCGGCGTGGAGCAGGACATAATTGAAGCTCCTCAGGCCCTAGCCGCCCCGGACGGCACGTTTGAATTCGACCCTGCGAATCCGCAGGAGCAGGCAGGGTATACCTCCATGCCGCAGACATACTACGGCATAAACGGATTTTCCGCCGACAGCGCCGCCGGCTGCGAGTACTACACCATCGGCAGGCGCGGCGAGCAGGACGGATTCTATCTCAGCCCGCTGGGTCACACCGATGAGCGCTGCATGCTCACTCCGGGCGCGGGATTCACGCTCCCGCCGGAGCAGCTCTCCGGGGAGTACACTATCTCGACATGCCCGGCGGTGGTAAGCTGCGACGGCTCGCTCCCGCAGCAGGAGGCGCTTGATATACTCACGGAAAAGTACCTTGATTTCCTCACCGGAGAGGATACGAACCGCAGCTTCACCGTGCTGGAGTACCGCGGCGTAACCTCGGAGATACTCGGGCGCGCCATGGAGGCTCCGGCGGGGGAGGACGGCTGCGCGCTGTCTCCCTGGAACAGCCTCCAGACTTGGGAAATGTCCTGGGAATCGTGGCTGGTGGACATCAACGCAGAGTTCCGCGGGGAGGGGTACATTGACGACATGGCAATAGGTCAGCTTGACCCGGATGTCTGGTACAGCTTGCCAGGCGGAGGATTTCCGAAGGCGTGCTGGCTTATGTACGGCGACGGGGACAACTGGTATCTCTGGTCGAGGTACGCCTACAGCGAAATACCCCGCGTCCTGAAGTAAACTGACCCGGAAAATCACTTGACATGCCCCGGCGAATGTGGTATAATTCTATTTTACATCGTTCCGGAGGTACTGCATGAACTGGTCAGAAATAAATCTGAATAACTGGGTTTTGTGGCTGGGGCTTGGTATAGTCGCCCTTGCCATACTGATATGGATATACATACGGCTGCACGAGAAGCTCCCCTACGAGCTGAACGAAACTATACTGACAGAGCGCGAGCGGGCGTTTTACCGCATTCTGAAGCCCATCGCGGACAAGCTGGAGCTTCAGATATGCCCGAAGGTGCGCGTAGCGGACATCGTGTCGATAAAGAAGGGCACGAAGGACTGGCAGAAGTGGTTCAACAAGATACGCTCGAAGCACGTGGACTTCCTGCTGTGCGACTACGACATGAACATCGTGCTGATGATAGAGCTTGACGACCGCAGCCACGAATCCGAGCGCGCAAAGAAGAACGACGCGCTGAAGAACGCGATCTTCGGCGGCCGCCTTGTGCGTATACGCTCGCTGAAGGACGACGTTGAGGCTGAGATAACCGCCGCGCTGAAAAAACTGTAAAAACGACCCGGCACCGTGATGGCACCGGGTCAGCTTGTCGAAAAAGTCAATTTTGCCTGCGGAGCAGGCGTTTGTAATCCGTTTTTTGCCTCAGCTCTGCCGAGG
>ERZ773194.4130-NODE-4130-length-11801-cov-3.732334_pt1 | contig 11801 bp, 1 predicted proteins | sample MGYA00511240_ERZ773194 | MGnify/ENA primary metagenome ERZ773194 (study PRJEB29015, sample SAMEA2737774) | human gut metagenome | biome: human gut; feature: human-associated habitat; material: faeces | place: China | collected 2012 ... | reverse complement strand
TGCACCGCTGCGGATCATCCGGGTGGCTTCGTAGCCGTCCATGCCGGGCATCTGCACGTCCATCAGGATGGCGTCGTACTCGCCGGGGGCCACGGTCCGGAATTTCTCCACGACCTCGGCACCGTCGCGGCAGATGGTGCAGGAAGCGCCCTGCATCTCCAGCAGGGACTGCAGGATCTCGGCGTTGATCTCGTTGTCCTCGGCGCAGAGGAAGCGCATCCCGTGCAGCGACGGGCTGTCCTGCGCCGGGGCAGGGCAGACGGCGGGTGCTGCCTGCACCGTTTCTTCGCAGATCTTGAAGTCCAGCACCACCTCGAAGCGGGTGCCCTTGCCCAGCTGGCTTTGCAGCGTGATGACACCGCCCATCATGTCCACGATGTTCTTGGTGATGGCCATGCCCAGACCGGTGCCCTGCACCTTGTTGGTCACCGAATTCTCGGCCCGGCTGAAGGACTCGTAAATGTGCTTCTGGAACGCTTCGCTCATGCCGATGCCGTTGTCGGTAACGGTGAACTTGTAGCGGGCATAGTGGCCGCTGCGGAGGATCTCCTCCACATTCAGCGAGATGCTGCCGCCATGGCCGGTGTACTTGACCGCATTGGACAGGATGTTGAGCAGTACCTGCCGCAGGCGGGTGGCGTCGCCTTCCACATTCTCGTGGAGCAGGTCGTGGACCTGTACGGTGAACTGCTGGTCCCGCAGCACGGCCTGCTGGCGGATCACGCTGTCCACCTGCGCGATCTGCTCGGCCATGCGGAAGGGCTGGATGTTCAGGGTGGCCTTGCCGCTTTCGATCTTGCTCATGTCCAGGATCTCGTTGATGAGGTTCAGCAGATGCCGGCTGGCGGTCTTCAACTTGTCAATGTAGCCCTGCAGCTTGCCCGGGTTTTGCAGGTCGTTTTCCATCAGGCTGGCCAGGCCCACGATGGCGTTCATCGGGGTACGGATGTCGTGAGACACGTTGCTCAGGAAGGTGGTCTTGGCCGAGCTGGCGCTCTCCGCCTGCTGCAGGGCCGCCCGCAGCTCTCGCTGGCTTTCCTGCAATTTCTGGTTCAGCTTCCGGGCCTGCCGGGCGGCTTCCTTGGCGTTTGCCTCAGCGATGCGCGACCGGCGCAGCGAGACAAGGATGACCGCCAGGATCATCCCGAAGAAGGTGATCAGCATCACAGAGACGACAAGAAAATTATCCTTTACAAAGTCGGTCACGGTCACCTTTTCCAGCGAGGCCTCGTACATGGGCAGCGCACCCGTCAGCATGGAGGCCGGGATCGTGCGCAGGGTCTTGTTCAGGATCGACATCAGGGTGACAGCTCCGCGTGCCACGGCAAAAGAGACATTGCCGTCCTGCGTGAGGAAAACGCTGTGGAGTCTTTTGTCCTCACGGTACTTCGCGACCTCGCCCGATTCGGCAAGCAGGCAGTCGTTTTCGCCGCTGCGCACGGCTGCCTCGGCATCCTTCAGGGAATTGTACTCGACGATGTTCCAGTCCGGATAGCAGTAAGAAACGTACCACTTCAGCAGCAGGTCATCCTTCAGCAGGGCAACGGTGTTCGCATGGTTCTCGTTGAAGTAATTCTGCGCCGTGACTGCCGCCATGGGCCAGACGACGCCGGAGGTCTGTACCACGGCGTCGGAAAAGCGTCCCACCAGCGAGGGCAGTACCGGCTGGCGAAGGCCATCGCCGGAGGGGCCGTAGGTGACAATGCGAAGCCGCTTCCCGCCGCAGTCCTCCGGCAGCGGAACGCGGAGCCCGTCGTGGGAAATACTGGCAGGATCAACATCCTCCAGAAAGCTGTCCACCGGGTTTTCCTCGGCCGGAAAGTCTGTATAGAGAAGCGTATGATCCAGAAACACCTGCAGGCCAGCGCCGTAACTGTCAAACTGCAGAAAGTGCCGCGCACCCGGTTCCTCCATCACGCGCTCCGCCGCGACAGGGCCGGTCCCCTCCGCCGGAATACCGTTGATATAACCGCCAAAGCCGAAGACAGGTTCCACTGGGCCGGCCTCTGTAAAGAATACCCAGCCGCCGCGATCCGACTCTGTGCAGTTCAGGTAGACCGACCGCTGTTCCTGATCCGGCTGCGACAGGCGGAACAGGAACCCGATCGCCGCCGCGACCGTGAGGATCAGCAATACCCCAGCAGCCCAGATTTTCCTGTTTTTTGTGCTCACCGTACCGTCTCCTTTCTTCCAACATTGTAGCAAAGGAGCACAAATCGCACAAGCGATATATGCCCTGTTCTCCTAAACAACACGAATTCGCCCCTAAACGACACAGCGCGGGCGAGAAAAGCATGGTAAAATTAAAATAAGCAGAATTATGTGACACCCTGCGAAGTAAAGGAGGAATCGCTTATGAAACATTGCAGCAGAAGACTTATGGCATTGCTGTTGAGCGCCATCCTGTGCGTGCAGCTTTTGCCCGCCATGGTGCGGGCGGAGGAAGGCACTGCGGCTGCCTCCGAGGGCAAGGGAGCCTTCGGTCTGCCGGCGGCTACAGGACTGACAGCGGGCAGCGCTGACTACAACAGCGCGGTGGCGGACGCCCCCTTCGGCAGCAGCGGCCGCGCCGTGCCGCTGTTTGTCAAGTCGGAGCTGATGCTGTCCTACAGCTGGGGCGGAGCACCGCTGTACAGCCACACCTATGACTACAACGGGGACGGCTCCGAGGCGGGAAATCTGATGGGGGCCTTCCCGAATCTGGCGAACCAGTACCGCGTGACGTTCAACTCCCTCCCGGCTTCAGCGCAAGCCAGCTACCGTGTGGCGGCCACCGACGGCGTGAATACCGGCAGCGGACGCCAGGAGCACATCGCCATGATCGGTCTGAGTGCGGCAGGGATCGAGCTGTCCCTGCGGGACCGGAACAACAATGCGGTGCACACCAGCACGGTGTCCCGCGGCAACCGGAGCTGGATCAACCGCCTTGCCTTTGAGCTGGGCGGCTTCGCCGCCATCGCCTGCGGCGACTTCGACGGCGACGGCGTGGATTCCGTGGTCGTCTACGTGCCGCCCACGCAGGGAAACAGAGATGCCAAGCTGATGGAATACACCATCAGCAGCAAAGGGAGCAGCCCGACGCTGACCGAGGGCGTCGAGATCGGAAACGTGTACGATTTGCTGGGTGTCAGCGACCTGAGGGCAAATCATATTCAGAATGTGCCGGTGGTGCAGTTGACGGCGGCGGATACCGACAAGGACGGCTACGATGAGCTGGTCATCACCGCCGGGCTGAACGATACCTATGGTTACGACAGTGTCCAGAATCTGGGCACGCAGGTGTTCCTGTACGACAGGCTGGAGGGCGTGTGGACGCAGACCTTCCAATACGCGCCCTCGGCGGGCACTGGGACTGTTGCGGTGGGAGATGTGTCCCCGGCGAGCAAGCTGCACCGCTATGTCTGGGGCAGCTCCTCCGTGGGCAATGTGCTGGCCAGTGACGACTCCTCCAACGGGACGGATTTCCCGGAGATCGTCACGGCGGGCATGATCGACTACTCCGGCAACCCTAATATCTCGATCAACAATAAAACCTGCGGCTTCTCCATGGTTCGGTGCGTCGGCATGACCGAAGTGTGGACAGGCGTGCAGAAAAACTTTCAGGGCAAGTATGAGTTCCTGCACCGGCAGACACATACCACGAATACGCTGACCACTCACGGTCTGTACAGCGGCGACGAGGTCCTCAGTCCGCTGATCGTGAAGTGCTTCCGTTATCAGGGCGGGGCGCAGCCGGATGCGGTGTTCTTCTCGGGCAGTGTGTACGCGTGGGCGGACAACGACGGCAGCGGCACCCTCGCCCACAAGTACACTCACGGTGCCTTCAATCACACCGACAAATACATTGGATCAACCAAGATCACCAACAAGCAGGTGCAGGCCGTGGCCGTGGGCAACTTTGACGGCAACAGCGAGGGGCGCGAGCAGGTCGTCTTCGCATCGCTGGTCAAGCAGAGCGGCACCGGAAACCATTACAGCACCCTGTATACCATCGGCTACCAGCCAAAGAGCGATAACAGCGGCTATGAGTTCAGGCACTCGGAAACGAACGGTTGGTTCATCAGCAAGCAATCTGGCGCTTATGTGTGTCTGACCGACTTCAACTATGACAGCGACAGCACCCTGGTGCGCTATGTGGGCGTGGAGCGTCAGTGGACGGACTACGACGTGCTGGCCGTGCTGGAGGCCGTGCCCTACTTTGAGGAGCTGGGAGACGATCTGGGCGAGGGCCGCACGGCTTACGGCAAAAGCAGCAGCAGCGGGAGCGGCGGCGGCAAGAGCCACGGCCTGAACACTACCGTGCTGGTGGGGTACGAGGTCGAGGTCGAAAACTCCGGCGCCGGTTTTGAGACCACCATCGAAAACAACTTCACCTGGGCCACCAATGTCAGCCGCTCCATTGAACACAGCGTCGACTATGAAAACAATTCCGGAGAGAACGCAGTGGTGGTGTACCGTGTTCCCGTACTGGTCTATACCTACCAAAATCTTTCCGACGGCAAAGATATGACGGTCATGAAGACCCTGCCACCCCACACCAGTATCGTCTCTGTGGAGGAATACAATGAAGAAGCCGTCGCCTACAGATTAGAACCCATTGCCGAGGATCGGCTGGCAGAGGCGGGCAACCCCTTCAGCTACCGCTCCAACGTCAGCCAAATCACCAACGCAGGCGGCTCTGACGCTCTCGTGTCCCAAAGCGGCTGGTCCGAGTTGACGGGTAAGGGCAACATCGAAAAGACCATTACCGTTACCAAGGAGACAGAGAAGAGTTTTGAGTACGAACTCTCTGTGAATGTGGTGGCATGGAAAAAGATCGGCGGAGCGAAGGTGGGCGGCGGAGCCGGTTATACCTTTACCAAGACCCGCTCCAAAATGAACGGCACAGGCACGGAGCACAGCGGCTCGGTGAACAGCCCCAAGGCGGACGGCTATGGCTTCTCGTGGAACTTCGCCATGTGGAACATGACGCTCAATGGGAAAAAGGTCCCCGCGCTGGGCTATCTGGTGAAAGATGTCTCCGCGCCGTCCTCTCCGCCCAGAGATCTGGCAGTAGAAACGCTTACCAGCACCGGCGCAACGCTCACCTGGAGTGCGGGCAGCCGTCCGGCGGAGGAGTATCGTATCTACCGCGTGATGGAGAACACCGCAAGGCCGTATGCTTTTGTTGGTGCCGTTTCCGGAACGAAGAACAGCTTTGAGCTGAACGATCTGGCGGGAGATGTGTCCTACACCTTTGTGGCGCGCGGCTGCACCAACGGCGTGGAGTCTGTGGACAGCAGCTCGATCAGCTTTACCACGCCGAAGGAAAACGGCACGAACTATGTTCAGGTCGGTGAGGTCGCCGATCAAACGGTGCGCCCCGGAGAGGATGCAGTTTTTTTGGCCACAGTACTCAAGAGCGATCCGAAGACTACCCTTACCATGCAATGGCAGGAGCGCAACCCTGGCTCGCCTGTGTGGAAAGATGTACGCAACGCGACCAGCACGACACTGACCGTGCGTGACGCAGCGGCCGCAATGAACGGCACCCAGTACCGGCTGATGGTGACAGCATACACACTGGCGGAGTCTTCTGCGGTGTATTATTACAGCAACGCGGCCACGCTGACGATCGGCGCACTGCCCACCAGCGTTAGCGATGTAACCGTGACACGCGCGGACGGCGGGAAAGGAACGCAGAGCGAGCCATACTACGGCGGGGCGGACTGGACGAAGCGAACGACCGATACACAGCAACAGAGCGTTCAGAAAACAGCCTCCTTCGAGAAGGGTGACGTGCAGGGCACTGTGTACCGGGCGGGAGAAAACGGCCCGTACATCGGCGTGATCGAGAGCAAAACCACACAGGACGGCACCACGATCACTTCGACCCAATATTACCAGCTGACCGGTCCGGACGGCAGCAAGCGATATACTGTGACAGGGGACGCACTTTCTCCCGTATATACTGCGTTCAACGGAACTGCCGCGGTGGAAGGCTTTACAGCAGCCCACGCCGAAGGCCAGCTGAGCGTGGAAGTAACCGCCGGCGAGGAGACGAGCACGGTCTACTTCGCTGTGGCCCACTGGGATGGCCCGACCGCAAAACCGACCTTCTACTGGGAGAGCGGCGGCAAATATTTCAGCGACCGCAGCGGCACTGTCGGCACGAAAGTTGAATTGGAAGAATCCAGCAAGCCGCAGTATTCCGTTTTCCGTCGTAGTGAGAACGACGCAGAGATCGTGCTCTTCGGCGAGAAGGATGATGATAAGGAATGCTTCTTCCTCCTGGAAAAGTCGGAGGACACGGGCTCCTACACCGTGACCGAAGTCGATCCGGCGGAAAAGCTGCTGATCGGCGGCGCCGCATATCCTCTGAGCAGCCTGATGCCTGTTTCCTATAGCGAAACAGTTGAGGTTTCCGTTGACACCTATAAGCAGCAATCGGGCTCGAAGTTGACGCTCACTGCCGAGGTGACGAGCGGCAACGGTAAAAAGCTGGCAAACAAGCCCGCGGCCTTCGTTATCACGGACACCGCCACCGGGGAGAGCTTTTCAATCGCAGTCACGACGGATGCGAACGGCACGATGACTATGGAATGGACAGCTCCCACCCAGGGCGTATACACCATCCACGCGGCTGTGACCGCGGATGGCGGCTATGCGGCCTCCAGCTCGAAAACACCGGTGTATTACGCTGCGCTGGGCAAGGACACTGAAGGGAAGAATACCACTCTGTACCGTCTGTTGCTGACCGAAAACGGCAAGGCGCTCGGCGCATCTGTGGAATACGGCGCAGATCTGACGCTTGAGACGCAGAAGTGGAACAATGCGGCGTGGACGCAGGCAGACGAAACCGTCTCCTATCAGGCGGCAGGCCCCGGCGCGGCGGCGGCCGACATCGGCACCGGCTGCTTCCCACAGACCGCCGGACAGTATACCTTCTCGGCAAAGGATAGCAACGGCAGGGAGCTTGCGTCCGCCGTGCTGACCGTTACACCGCGCAGGCTGACGATCCGCCCGGCCTGGGATACCGCGCCCACCGCACTGTCGGAGATCAGGCTCGACTTTGAAGGCGCTCTGGAGCGCGACAGGGATGCGCTGACAAACAGCCTGACCGTTTCCGACATCAACGAATATTTTTCTAACCCGGACAGGACCGGCGTATTCACCTTTGCGCCGCAGTGGAAGGAAACGGAGGATTCCGGACGCCTGCAAAGTGCGTACTCGGTCACGCTGCAGACGGACTCTCTCCGCCGCGAGGCTGATGCGGCGCTGGTTTACTATCAGGTGGCCGCCACCGGGCATGGCACGATCTTCGGATCTTATGGCAGCAACCTGACGAGCTTCTCCTCCGGCGAGAACCGCAAGCAGGGAGAGCAGCTTGTGTTCCAGGCCAATCCGGAGACCGGCTATCAGGTCAGCCGCTGGCTGGTGAACGGTACGGAGGTCAGAGAAGGCTCGCCATACCGCATCGGAGCGACCACAGGCTCGGCCACGCAGACGCTGAGCATCGACGCGTTCAGCATCACCCGCGATACCATAGATAGGCAGCTCAAGGTCGAGGTGGAATTCGCCAACCAGTTCTCCGTGATCCATTACAGCGCGGGCGAAAAAGGCTCCGTCACCGCCAGGACCGGCGGCGGCAGCACGATCGCAAACAACGCAAAGGTCACCTACGGCTCCTCCGTCACCTTTACCGCAGTCCCGCAGATCGGCTATATGGTGGAAAAGTGGACGGTGAACGGTACGGACTACACATGGCCGGGCGCCGGTAAGCCCTACCGCGAGAAAGAACTGACCCTTTCCGGACTGGATCAGACGGAATACACAGTCAAGGTCTCCTTTGTGACGAAAAGAACCTTCACCGCCGCTGAACCCACGCTGACGGATGGGAAAGAGAACCCGGTTTCTGCAGGCACGGTCGCCATCACCTGGGCGCGGACCGGCGAGACTGTGGCTGCGGGCAGCGTTCTGCCCCAGGGCACGGCGCTGACCTATACGGTCACCTTCACGGACACGAGCTTCAACACGGTCAACCGCTGGGAGTACTCCACGGACGGTGAGATCTGGAAGGAAGGCGGCTCCGGCGGTAGCTTCACGCTGTACGACACCGCCTTTGGCAGCGATCCGGCAGCGCTGTATGTCCGCGCGGTGGTCGCCGTGGCCAACACCCACCGTCTCAGCTGGAAGATCCTCGGTCTTGCAGCCGAGGACGGGGACAAGGCGACCCTGACAGCCTCCAGCAATGGCACGGAACTGACGAGCGGAGGCTCCTATGCGGCGAATACGCCGGTGAACTTCACGCTGACGCTGGACGGCAGCTATGATCTCGTTTCGTGGAGCGAAAATGTAACGCCTGCGGCAGGCGGCAGGTCGGCGGAGCTGAAGCTGGCCGCCGATACCGAGGTCACCGTCACCGTGGCAAAGAAGCCGGTCGTGACGATCGAGCGCACGGCAAACGGCGCGATCGAGGTGAGCGGCACAAGAAACAGCAAGCCTGTCACCATAACCTCTACCGATTATGTGGATCCCGGAACGAACCTGACCGTTACCATCAAGCCGGATACAGGCTATGTTGTGAACAATCCCGACGAAGCCTGGACAGCGGTGGACAACAGCGATAATCATACCTATACAATCCACAATGTCAGGGCAGATCAGACGCTTTCGGCGGATTTTGCAGCCTTGGACAAGTATGCGATCTCCTACTCCGTGGCGGCGGTCAGCGGCAACGACAACGGCACCCTGACCGCAAACACGGTCCGCAAAAATATGGCGGCGTATACATCCGACCTCTCTTCGGGCGCAGAGGTCTATGAGGGTTCCGATTTGACCTTTACCGCAGCTCCGGATAACGGCTACCGTGTGCGGGAATGGCGCGTGAACGGCGAGGCGTACCAGGAGAGCGGCGCGGCCTTCATCGGGACGCAGTTGGTGCTCAGAGGTGTTGACGAGGAGAAGACCGTTATGGTACAGTTCATGCCGCTGGGCGACAAGATCACGGCATCCGCCGGAGAGCACGGCCGCATCACCGGCGCAATGGCGGGCGGTACGGAGCAGGTTGGTAATATTGCCTCCGGCTTCACACTGGCAAAAGGCGCTTCCGTCACCTTCACCGCCGAGCCGGATACCGGCTACGAGGTGGAGCAGTGGTCGGTGAACGGCACGCCGGTCAGCGGTGAAACGAACAGCACCTACACCTATACCGCCGGAAGCGCGGGCGCGGTCATCACCGTAGCGTTCCGCCCGGTGGAGTACACCGTCAGCTGGACGGCGGAGCACGGCACCGTGACCGCAGATGGGTACTCCGGCAGCGCGGCGAGCATCCGCGGCGGCACGCAGGTCACCTTCACTGCCGCGCCGCATAACGGCTATGTGTTCGACCTCTGGACGATCGATGGCGAGACCCTTACAAACGAGACTGCAACGCTGCGCTGGACGGTTCCCACCGGGCAGGAGGCAACAATGGAATACGCCATTGAAGCCGTATTTACAGAGAATACCACTACCTATTCGGTGACCTACGATGCTTCCGGCGGCGGCACGATCACCGCCGAGGGTCATGAGGCAAGCCCCGCCACCGTGACCTACGGGCAGAGCATCACCTTTACCGCCGTTCCCGCGGAGTACGGCTATGTGAAGGAGTGGCGGGTGGATGGTGTTCCCGTGTCTAACTCTTCCAACAAGACCAGCTACACATTGGAAAATGTGACGCAGGCGCACACGGTCACCGTGGTGTTCGCCACAGCCGTCCGCTATGATGTTTCCTACGCCGTGAACGGCGATGGCGGCACGCTGAGCGCTGCTGCCGACGGCACGGAGCTGGCTCTGTCCGCAGGGCAGCAGGCCAGCGTTGCCGGCGGCTCCAGACTGGTATTCGCCGCAGTACCGAGCAGCGGAATGATGGCCGGTCACTGGACGGTGAACGGCATCGAGGTCACCCGGGAGAACATGTCTTCCCTTGGCGTAACTATGGATCACTGCCTGTCCAACACACTGACCATTGAAAGCCTGAGCAGGAATGTGGAGGTCAAGGCGGCCTTTGCCGAGTACAGCGGCTTCTCCATTCCGACGGGCGGGCCCGGCTATGAGATCTCCGATGTGAAAAGGCTGCCTGCGGACACTCTGCCGGCTACCAAGATCCGCACAGGCGGCGATGTGACCTTCACGGTCAGGCCAGCCGCTGAGTACAGCGACTTCTCCAAGCTGACCGTCAACGGCTACGATTGCCTGACCGGCAGCGGCAAAGCAGCAGACTGCGAGACGGTTTCCGCGCGGAAGAACGCGGACGGGAGCTATACCGTCACACTCACCGGCGTGACTGGCAATATCAGCGCGGACATCGCCGCGCACAAGCTGGTCATAGGCGAGCTGACCGTGCCGCAGGTGCTGGAGAGTCGTCCTGACCTTGATCTTGATACGGCGGATAAGATCAAGCTCCGGCTTGAGACCATGATGATCGGAACGGCGGAAAACCGTGCGTTCTATGACATTGCGATGCGATACAAGAACGCCGAGGGCAACTGGGTCGAGGTCGATGAAGCGAATTTCCCCACAGGCGGTGTGGAGGTGGTGCTTCCTTATCCCAACGGCACAGACAGCAAGGATACCTTTACGATAGTCCACATGCTTACGACTGCTGCCCGTGCCGGTGAACTGGAGCTCGTTTCGCACACGAAGCAGGCGGATGGCCTGCACTTCCGTGTGACCAGTCTGTCGCCCTTCGGCGTGAGCTGGGTGAAGTATGCTGCACCTTCGGGCGGAGGCTCGGGTGGCAGCGGCGGCTCGGGCGGAGGCATCTTTAACCCGGCCTACAACATCATGGTCGAAAGGACTATGAACGGCAGCATTACCGTTTCGCCTTCGTCTGCTGCCAAGGGCTCCACAGTAACCATCATGGTCTATCCCGACAGGGGCTATGAGCTGGAAATGCTTATGGTTATGGACAAGAAGGGCAGCGAACTCGATCTCAGAAAGTGGGGCGGCGAGTACAGCTTCATCATGCCTGCAGGCGATGTGACTGTCAGAGCCCGCTTCGTTGAGGAAGCTCCAACACAGAGCTTTGCGGATGTTTCCACGGACGCCTACTACTATGAGGCCGTCAAATGGGCTGCGAAAAACAGCATCACCGGCGGCGTCGGCAACGGTCTGTTCGCACCCGACGCTCCCTGCACCTGCGCGCAGATCGTCACCTTCCTGTGGCGTGCAGCGGGCAGTCCGGAGCCGAAGAATGCCAGCAGTTTCTCTGATGTACCCGCAAGTGCCTACTATGCGAGGTCGGTGGCTTGGGCAGTCGAGAACGGGATCACGACTGGCACGGGCAATGGAAGATTCTCACCCGATGCTACCTGTACGAGGGCGCAAAGCGTGACCTTCCTCTACCGTGCGCTAAGTACCAGGGCAGAGGGTACAGCGGAGTTCCGCGATGTTCCCAAAAACGCGTACTATGCGGATGCGGTGGCATGGGCTGCAGCAAACGGCATCACCACCGGCATCGGCGGCGGGCTGTTCGGTCCCGATAATGACTGCACCCGTGCTCAAATCGTGACCTTCCTGTTCCGCACCTACAACAAATAATCGTCTCGGTACAATACAGATGTGGGGCGGCGGTATTATTCCGCCGCCCCATATTCTGGTTTCGGGTCGATGAATGAAAGGTATTCTTATTTGTAAGAGGAAAACGCAAAAGCTCACTTATAGGGCAACCGTGTCTGTTTTCCCTAATTCCACATCAAATCTTAAATAGCCGAAAAGGCATATTCTATTGACAAACTCAATCTGCTCGGTTATAATATACCAGCAGTATATACTACCAG
>ERZ773194.4128-NODE-4128-length-11806-cov-3.246362_pt1 | contig 11806 bp, 8 predicted proteins | sample MGYA00511240_ERZ773194 | MGnify/ENA primary metagenome ERZ773194 (study PRJEB29015, sample SAMEA2737774) | human gut metagenome | biome: human gut; feature: human-associated habitat; material: faeces | place: China | collected 2012 ... | reverse complement strand
CTTCCGGGGTATACTTGTCCGGGGTCGCCATCCTGTCCCAATTCAGTGTGCTCAGAACACTGTTGTATTTATGATATTCCAGTTCATTGGCATGTACGGTCTGCCGGTAGTCCATGTAATCTTTTTGGAGAGTGCCGCCCACTACTTCCGTCAGCAGTTCCCGGTCGTCGGGGCCGTACTCGCTGATGTAGTACAGGCTGTCGAAATGCGGGGTACGGATTTCGATAGCGGAATGGTCGAGGAACAGGCGGGTCCCGAGGGAGCGGCTCTGTTTCTTGTTACTGACGATGTCCTTGTTGCTGATCCAAAGATGGCACATTACCGGTGCGTCAACGTTTCCGATCAATTCAAAGCGGCCGTTTTTCACGGTATCTGCGGCAAGCAGCTGCTCGTCTTTATTACGGGTCTCGGCATTCAACAGGCGGACGGTCATGCCGTCCTGTAATCCGGGAAAACTGCCCCGGATGATGTATTGATCTGCCTGGTTGGCGCAACTCAGGCACACTAGGCAAAGTAAAATGGATAGGTAAAATTTCATGTTATGATGTTTTTAAAAGCATATAAAGAGGGTGTCCAAAAAGTATTTGGCACCCTCGATTTATTCGTATCCCTATTGGAGACTGAAATCAAATATCCGATTCTACAAGGGGGTATTTTGCCTTTTTGGACACCCTCTCGTTCATATCATCCGGATATTAATCCACGGCATCACGGACGTAGCGCACACTCATGTGTTTCGGATAATTGGTTTCGTAATTTGAATCCACGATTCTTGTTATTCCTCGTTCGATTTGGGAAGAGCGGAAAGAAATCTTACGATAATAAGCATCCGGAAATGGAGTTTCATTTTTCTCTTCCGTAGCCGTCCAGAAATAACCGAACTCTCTCCAGTGCCGGAAGCGTAGCGCGGCTGGTCGACCCGTTACAATGGCATATCCACCGAAAGGCAATGCAATACCCGTCCCCGTTATATCCTGTTGCAGCAAAGTGCCTTCCTCTGTTCCGCGGAATCCCGTGGCATCGGCATCTCCCTGCGACATGCCCATTGCCCGTTCCAGTTTTTTCCAATCCTCGTCGGTAGGCAGGCGCCAGCCTTCCGGAGCATTGGCTTTTGCCTCCTCATAGGAATAAAGATTCCCGTATCTGTCCCATTCCTCCGGAGTCAAGTCTTCACAATCTTTAATTAAATCATCTGTATAACCATATTGGTTGATATAAGTCAATTCATAATAAGGGGTGCCTTCCTTGAAATTGGAGGTCATCCAATCCAATCCGGCATAACGTACCCATTCGTACGTGTTTTCTCCGATGGTTACCATCCCTGTTTTTTCTGGTTTTATGACTGGCAAGTTGTTGTCATCATCGTTGCACCCGATAGCTACGACGAGTAAAGCAACCGATATATAGGAAATAATCTTTTTCATACGCTTATTTATTTAAAATATGAATCCCATGTCGGCAATGATTTTTTGCATAATTGTGTATTTTTCACGAACTAACGGATAGTCTTCGTACATTTCCATGAATTTTTCTTCCGGAGTGCCTAATACAGCTTTTACGAAATCCTCCAAATCATAGCTTGCACTCCAAGGAAAGTCACAAAAATAATTATCAAACCGAATAAAACCGCATTGGTTGGCAATGTCTTCACAATAGGCGTTGATACCATCTTCATCGCCTTCTGCTTCAAGTGCATTATACTTGTCCCAAAAATCTGCATCAAAATCCGCATACACTTTATAATACCATTTATCGCTAATTAACTCAAAGGGTTCTGTCGCCTCGTCATTGAGCGTACTCAATTTACTTTTGACATATGACTGGAAAATAGCGATACAATGCGTGGCATAGTCCTCTTCGGTTTCCAGTTTGAGAATCGGCTCCATGCTGAGTGCCATTGTCCGCATACCGATATAATATTTCAAAATACCCTTGCGATATGTGTCAGGATCCCTCCCGTATATGGTGTTTACCATCAGAAACGAATAGGGACGTACCGCCTGTCCCAAGTGCGGAAGGATGTATTTGCTGACAAATTCCACAGCTTTTTCTTTTTCCTGTTTAGTTTGGAGATAGGTCAATGCGGGAGCGTCATCAAATGAAGTCATCGAATAGCCGAGGTCCACGGTTTCCGTGTACCAGCGCGGATTCCCATCCTCAAACGTGCCCCTCTGCTCGTGGCGCAGGGTATCGTTGAAGAGCAAATGTACCCCTGTCTCTTCGTAAAATTCACGTCTCATGACCGATTCCGGGTCGGTGGCCGTTGCCGGCACCGTAAAGTAGTCGTCATTCGCCCCGGTGGGCTCTAATGCGTCTTCTTTCGTACAAGCTCCCAAAAGGAGGGAAAGAAATAAGAAGTAATATATCTTGTTCATCTTCTGTTCAATTAATGGTGTATGTTTTATTCCTCTGGCGTTTCATCGCCTCCGATAGTCTCTACCGGTTGCCGTTCCGGACGTTCGTTTCGACTCAATGTGTTCTGAAATTCGGTTACTTCGTGCGGTAGGGCAAGGGTATAGGCTTTGTCGTATTCTTTAAGTTCATATACCCGTTGTTTGTATGCGATATCTTCTCCTAAGTCTCTATCGTATTTGTAATCGCGATAAATGTGCCGGATGACTTTAGACCAGGGGTATTTCGTGCATACGGTGTAGCGGCGAAGGTCGTACCAGCGGTGTCCTTCCAGACACAACTCACGTTGGCGTTCCTCACGGATCAGATCGATCAAATCGTTACCGGTAGCGCTCACGACAGGCGGAACGGCAAAACGTTTCGCCTGTAACAATCCGATCATCTCCCGGGCTTTCTCTTCGTCTTCGTCCAATGCGGCGGCTTCTGCCAGGTTCAGGTAAGCCTCTGCTGTCCGGAAGAGGAAGTTCTCGGAAACCGTGCATTTGGCACTAGGGTGGTCTTTACTGTCCCAACGTACTTTCTGAAGGATATAATAACTTCCCTCTTTTTTGATGTAATGTTGTTTCCGCAAATCGTTGTCATCGAAAGCAGCGATCAAATCGTCCGAAATGTAAAAGGGACGTTCGTCATCATAGTGTCTTCTGCCTTCGGATCCCATCATGCCTGTCGACAACTGGTGGCCTCCCATGGAGAAGATGACCTCGGGCAAGGATTTGTTCAGGAAATTTCCCGCTTCGTCATTGAATGTATTCAAGTCCCCCAATGCATTGTTGCGGCTAAGAACATCCTCGGCATATTTCCGGGCGTTCTTGTAATCCTGCATATAGAGGTGCACGCGACTCATAAGCAAATAAGTGGCTGTCAGGTCGGCATGGTAAATGGAGACCGTTTCCGTTTGTTTGAGGCAGGCTTCCGCTTCTTCCAAATCGTCGATAATCTGCCCGTACACTTCCTCCAGGGTACTCATTTCGTACTCCTTGTCTTCGATGTAGGAGGTCAGTTTTAACGGTATGCCCGGCGTTGTTGCCGCTTTTGCCGGTTCGTAGGGGGCGGCATACAGGTTCACCAGCGTGAAATAGTATAGTGCGCGCAGGAAATGGCTTTCGCCTTCAATCCGGATTTTGTCGGCCTCCTCGCGTTTGTTTCGGGCAGTGACGTTTCCCAGCTCGTCCAAAACCATGTTGGTGGTGTTGATATACTTGTACGTCTTTTTCCAGCATTCGTTTTCCGTCCCGATAGCCGTTTCCAAGGAGTTGATTCCTACCGAACGTTGCCAGGTGAAATAACCGAATATATCTTCCGAGCTGAGCATGGAATTAATGGCTCTTGTATTCGTCGAATGGTTTTGTTGGATTTCGTCCGACATTGTATGGATGAATGTATTGTATGGCTGTGGCGCGCTGTAATTGTAAGCTTCATAGAAGCCGACGGGTAGATAGGCATCTCCCAGCAACAGTTCGTTTAAATCCGCCGCCGTCTCTACCTTCGACAAATCTTGCGAATAGTCGGAGAGGAAATTGGAGCAAGCAGTCAGAAATGAGGCGATGATTATTGTGCATAAAATATTTCTCATAACCGGTTGTTTTAAAATGAAACACTCAAACTAAAGGAATAAGTCGGACGGTCGGACAGGGAGACTTCCGTGAATCCCTGGGTCGGCGTCTGTCCTTTCAATTTCTTGGAAGAAATGGTGAACAGATTGGTTCCCGAGAGGGAAAGCGCCAGACGGGTCATTCGCAATTGGGACAGAATGCGTTCTCCGAATTCGTAGGTCACCATCAGATTGTTGCATTTCAGGTAATTGCCGCTAACCACTCGCAAGTCCGAATAATCGTACATCTTCCATAGACTGGAAGCAAAGGGTTGCACATTGTAATAAGAGTTTTGTGACCAATGCTCATTGTAAGTATGATAGTAAGGTTCAAATTGTCCGATGACTACGGGAATGTTCGTATGTTTTTCGTCTCCGGGATTCTGCCAGCGGTCCAACAATTCGCGGCGCAGGTTGCTTTCAGGAGCAATCAGGTTGGAACGGTACATTTGAAACAGACGGACTTTTGCTCCCAGGCTGTAAGCGAAAGTACCGCTCAACCGGATATTTTTGTACCTTAGGTTTGTTGTCAGGCTGCCGGACATATAGGGTTCGCGGCGTCCCGATGCAGTCAGTACTTTTCTGAAAGTGTCGTATTTGCTCAAGCCATCCAGTTTGTGCTGGTATTCTTTGTAATCGTCGAATACCGGTCCTCCGCTCAATGGGCTCAAACCTACGAATTTATAGGAATAGAACGTATTGACGGCCTTATTCTTCACTACGACCGTACCGTTGAGGAAATCCAGATAATCATAGGTTTGGGCATCCGGATCGTTCTTTACTTTGTTGTAATCCTTGGAGAAGGAGGTGGACAATGTCCAGTGCCAGTCTTTCGTGCGGATGGGATTGAGTGTCACGTCGACGCCGAAGCCTTTGTTTTCAATATCTCCGCCGTTGATGGCATATGAATCGACACCGTTCATGCTGGCAACCTCTTTCGTCATGAAAGCATCCTTCGTCCGTTTGTAGTAATATTCCGTCTCCACCGAAATCCGCTTGTCCAACAAAATGAAGGTCAATCCGGTATTGAATGATTTCGTCTTTTCCCATTTTAAATTGGGGTTGGGGATTTGGTCGACCGTTGCCGTCATTTCTCCATAATAAGGGTCAAGCGGGTTTTTCTTCATTAGCAATACCGGAGATACGGAGGAGAGCATATTCCCCTGATAACCGAAAGAGGCTTTCAGACTCAAATAGTTCAACCAGTTGCGTTGTTTGATGAACGAGTGTTCCGAAAGATTGTAATTTCCCGATACCGACCAAATGGGCAGAAATTTGTCGTTGCTTTTATCTCCGAAACGATTGGAGCCGTCGGTACGTCCGTTTACATTCAGCGTGAAATAATTGTAGTAACTGTATGCCAAGGTTAGATACCCTGAAACCATATTGCTCAAGTCATCCTTGATCGTGGGAGTATTGTTCGCCGCCCATGCTGCGTAATCGGGCCACTCTTCCGCATTGATATTGTTCACGAACATTTTTCCCCTGTCCGGATAGTAGCCACGATAAACAGCGGACAATCCGTTATAGTGGGATGAACTCATTTCGAAACCGCCGCTGGCACTGATGTTGTGTTGTTCGTTCGTTCCGAAATATTTGTTCAGGTTGGCTTGCAGACGTACCGTATAGCTGTTCTGCCGCGTTTGATTCTGAGATAATTCTCCGCCGAAAGGAAGCAGACTATAGGAGGGCGTCTCTTTGTCGCCGTAATTGGATTGGCGCAGACCTGCTGCATGCCAGGTTTCAGGTCCCCAGTACCCTTCGATTTCCGTATTGGAATTTGTGTACGAAAGAATTGCCTGGGCATTCAACCAATCGGTGAACCGGAAATTCAAATTCGTATTGACTGTGATGCTTGACGCGTTTTGTTTGGAGTAGCTGTTCTCCAATTCATTTAAGATATTGTAGTTTAAATAATGGTTATATCCGGCACTGTTGTATTTTAAATAGTAGGCATATTCTCCTGCTTCATCGAATGCGGGAATCGCCCGGCTGGAATTGTAAGCATAGTCTATCGGAGAAATTTCATCCTGATTATATTTTTTTTTGCTGAGATTGCCCTGGAATTGCAATTCGGCGGTAAACCACTTGTTGAAGGTGGTTTCGAGGTTCATGGCAGCTGTATAACGTTCGTTGTAGTTACCCTTGATGACATCATTGTCACGGGTGTAACCCAGTGAAGAATAGTAGCGTGTCTGTTCCGAACCGCCCGATATGCTGAGAGTGTGTTGGTGAGACCAGGTGTCTTGGGTCAGCAAATCAAACCAGTCGGTGTTCATGGTTTCCAGTTTCGCCACTTTCTCTGCGAATTGCTTGTCGTTGATTTTTCCGCTGTAAAGTTCGAGCAATGCTCCTTCGTAACCCACCATGTTGGCATTATAATCATACCGATAATGGTTGTCGAAAAGTTCACGCGAGAACTGGATTCTTTCGCGGGAATTCATCAGGTTGATTTTCCGGTCGGTATAACGCGGACGCTGCCGGAACGTGGTGGTCATGTTGTAATTGACAATCGGCGCACCGACGTGTCCTTTTTTCGTGGTCACGACAATCACGCCGTTGGCTGCCTTGGCTCCGTATAATGCTGTAGCGGCAGCATCTTTCAGAATGTCGAGGCGCTCGATATCCTGTGGGTTCAGGCCGGCGATGGCATTACCGATACGGTTGATGTAATCGGGGTCGTTCAATTCTTCGGGAGAAATCGGTACGGGATCCTGTACGATAATTCCGTCCACCACCCATAATGGTTCACGGTTACCGATCAATGTGGAAGTACCGCGGATACGAATTTTGGGTACGACGCCTACCTCGCCGGAATTGCTCATCAAGATCATTCCCGGAACCCGGCCCTCCAGCATCTGGTCGATGGAGGTTGCTGCAGGAATCATGATGTCGTCTACTTTCACCGTTTTCACTGCACTGGTGTTTTTCCTTTTGTCGATGACTTGATAACCGGTAACGACCACTTCATCCATCTCTGTAGCTTCCTCGTGCAGGGTCACATTGATTTCTTTTTGTCCGGTGTAGGCTATTTCTTGCGGTTTCATGCCGATAAAGGTGAAACGCAAAAAGATATCCTTTGCGTCGGGCAAGGCAATGGTGTATTTTCCGTTGGCGTCTGTAACGACTCCCATCTGGGTGCCTTTGATCATTACTGTCACACCCGGTAGCGGATGACCTTGCCGGTCGGTTATTTTTCCGTTCACTTTTTTCTCTTCGGCTTGTTGTGTTGCGCCTTGAATGATAATCAGGTTATCCTTGAAGGTATAACTTAACCCTGTTCCGCTCAGACATTCGTCGAGGATACGGTTCACTTCGGTCTGTCGGCGGTCGATGGTGATATCCGTGAATGGTGCGATATCACCGGATTTGTAAATGAACATGTAATCCGTCAGTTGTTCGATTTGCCGGAAGACGGATGCTAAAGTCGTGTTGGTGGCAGAGAGTGTGATTTTGCTGTTCTGGGCGCTTACGGCAGCCTGACAGGTACAAAATCCCACTAACGTTAGAAGAACAAGAAGCTTCATCTTTCGCAGGATTTGTTGTAATCTTCGTTTTTTTCTCATAACTTTGTTTAGCTTTGGTTAATTAATAGGATGATTATCTAAGCTGTTGCAGGAAGATGTGAGGGCGTCTTCCTGTTTTTATTGGCTGATGTATATTTTGTTACCGATATAGGAAAAATGAATACCGTTGGTCGATTGCAGATTATCCAGAATTTCCCGGATGCTGGCATAACGGTTGGTATGCAAATGAAAGCGTAGCTGCCTGAGGGCCGGACGGGTAAAAACTACTTCGAAATCATACCACCGGGTCAGCTCTCTGAAAATTTCTTCCAGAGTTTTGTCGCGGGCGATAAATTTTCCGTTTTTCCAGGCCAGCACTTCTTCGGGATCGGCTTCTAGAATTTGTAAATTACCGGTGTGACAATCGAAATGGGATTGTTGTGAGGGCAACAATTTTAGGGTTTGCCGGGAGGAAGGGTAATGCTGTTCGATGCTGCCGGAGAGAAGCGTAGTTACCGTTTCCGTCTCATCGGGGTAGGCTTTGATATTGAAACTGGTCCCCAATACCTGTAGATTCATGTCGCGGGTATAGACTGAAAAAGAAGCTTGTTCGTTACGGGCAACTTCGAAATAGGCTTCGCCTTCGAGGTATACCTCCCGGTGATCACCGGCAAAGACTTCCGGGTATTTCAGTTTGCTTCCGGCATTGAGCCAAACACGGCTGCCGTCTGAAAGAGTGAGCGAAAACTCACAACCTTTGGGTACGGTGAGGGTGTGGTATGTGATCTTTATCGGAACTGTGTCCCGGATCGGAGTATAGCTCAGACTGCCGGAGTCATGTTGCAGGATATTCACTTTGGAGGACGACCCGCTGATGATTTGCAGAGTATCGGCTAAAAGTACCTGTTGTCCGTTGGAAAGAGTCAGCGTAGGGAACTTGTGATTCGCCCGGGATTCTACCGAAGCTAAAGGAAGCGGTTGCGGTATGTGTCGTTGCCAGAAGAAAATACCGCAACCCAACAGGAGAAAGAATAAGGCGGCATATTTCCATAAACCGGAATACAGCCGGTGTTTGTGCAGCCGTTGCTGCAATTGGGCGTAGGCTTGTTTTTCATCCGGTTTATCCCATTGTCCTGCCCAACGGATTGCCTGATAGTCTTTGGCTGATTGCTTAAACAGCTTTTGGCCTTCCGGATTTTGTTTCAGCCATGAATCGAACTGCTTTTCTTCCTCCGGACTCATTTGTCCTGCGAGGTAGTCCTGTATTTGTTGTTTCGGATCAGATATGTTCATAAAGAGTGTTACTTGTTATAAGTTAATAACACAACTTTAAAAATGGGTGAATGATTTTTTCAATTATTTTTTCAGAAAATTGAAAAATTATAACGTCAGGGAGTCGTTTTCGATGCAATAAAATATTAGCAGGAGTGTATCGGGGAATTGTTTCCGTAATTGTTTTACGCCGTAGTTGAGTAGAGTTTTCACTGTATTGACAGAAACATTTAATTCTTCGGCTGTTTCTTTATATTTTTTCCCCTGAATCAGGATAGAAACGATCACTTGGCGTGTTTTGTCAGGTAATTGTTTGATCGTTTCCCGGATTGCAGCGATCAGTTCGGGCGATATAGTCATCGCTTCCTCTTCTGCAGCTTCGAATTTCAACAATTCGGCTTCCATAACAAGCTTGCGATTGCGCAGACGGTTCAGGCAGGTATTCCGTATACACCGGAACAGATAAGTGGTGAGAGCTTCCGGGGCGATCTGGCGGTAGGAACGATGTTTTATGAAATCATAGAAAACATCCTGTACGATGTCTTCCGAAAAATGAATGTCCGTCAAAAAAGAATCTGCAAACAATACTAACGGTTTATAGTATCGTTCGAATAATAATTTTCCTCCCTCGTCCGGATTTTTTGTAAAAGCCGTTAAAATTTCAGATGCGGACGGATACATTCCTTGTTTTTATTTTCTCACAAAAATAATAAAATATAAAATTCAAATCAATTGCTTGAAAAACAAATGGAAAAGCGTCGGATTTAAGATTCCCGGGAATAAAAAACCGTAGATCGCCCCGTAAAAATGGGCATTATGATTGATGTTGTCACTTCCCTGGCGGGCCATATATTGGCAGTAAGCTAAATAAAGAAGGCCGAACAGAATACCTGGAATGGGAATTACGGCAAAAAGCAGAATTTTGTCCCACGGATTCAGGAATATGGCTGTGAATAAAACGGCAGAAACCGCACCGGAAGCTCCGATAGAAGTGTACCATGCCGCATTACGGTAACGGATCACATCAGAGGCAGAAGCTACAACCATCCCTCCGAAATAGAGTAGTAAAAAAGCCCCTTCTCCGAATCCCAGATAACGGAATGTCTCTTCGATATACTTGCCGAATGACCAGAAAGTAAACATATTCACGAATAAATGCACCCAGTCTGCATGAACAAAACCATGCGAAATGATACGGTACCATTCCTTTGCATGTACAATCCGATAGGGTTTGAGTGAAAGTTTATCGAACAATAGTCTGTTGTTGAAACAAATAAAAGAGACCACAACGGTTATTCCGGTAATGAGATAGGTGATCATTGATCGGGGTTATTGCTTGAAACGTATACTCAGGATTTGATAAATCAGTTTTGAGGCCAGGAAATCCGGGGCTTTGTTGATATCGTTCGGACAAAGTTCGACAACATCGAGACCGACGATATTATGGCGTTCGTTGATTAGTTTGAGCAAAGTCAACACTGTCCGGTAGGTCAGTCCGTCGGGTTCGGGGGTACCTGTCGACGGCATATAAGCGGGGTCGAATACGTCCAGGTCGATTGTGACATACACATTATCGTGGAGTTTTTGAGACACCTCGTACATCCAGGTAGAATCGTCCGATTCTTTAATTTCATGGGCATAAAAAATACGGTCCGGATCGATATTGTGCTTTTCTTCGATGGCGCTGCTACGAATACCTACCTGAACGACACTTGGGGTAATTTCTTTGCCCCGGGCCATAACACAGGCATGATTGTAAGGCGAACCTTCGTATTCGTCCCGCATATCCGAATGAGCATCCAGTTGCAGGATAGAAAATGTATCATAGTATTTGGCTATAGCCTTGAAAGCACCGATACTGACCGAGTGTTCCCCACCCAATAACACCGGGAACTTTTTATCTTTCAAGATAGCTTCCACGCGCTGTTCGACTTCCTGAGCCATAGCTTGGGGAGAAGAATCGGCCGTAACGGGTTCTAAAGTGGCGATACCGTGTTTATATACTTCCGAATCGGTTTCGATATCGTAAAATTCCATGTTGGGCGAAGCTTCGAGTATGGCACGTGGTCCCTTGTCTGCTCCTTTCAGCCAAGTACTTGTACCATCGTAAGGCACAGGAAGAATAGCTATTTCCGCCGTTTCGTAATCGGTGTATTGTTCTTCAAAGTCTCCGTAAAGTAATTTATCCATACCTAAATAGTTTATACTACAAATCTAGATTTATTTTGTGGGAAATAAGCGCTATACATGTGAAATATATTTAAAATAGTCAGAACGTTACCTGAAATCCTACACCCAGACTTTCTTTAAATTGTAAGCGTGGCCCTTTACTTCCATCTTTTTGAACGATTTTAGTATCGTTGTCATAGATCAGGTTTGTGGAAATATTGGCCGAAAACCATTTATTCACGGTCATATTTAATTGTACATCCCAACGGACATCCACGTTTTGCGGATCTTCCAGATAATTCGAGAAAAGATCGACTCGTGAATAGATCGTCATATTTTTCAGAAATTCGTATTTTACTTCTACCTTTAAGTTACCACCCATTTCTGAAAAAAGATGCTCGCCGGGATCAACACCGAATGAACCTTCGTCGGAAAGAATTTTACTACTGACAAAAGTTCCCCGCCAGGAAATGGCCGAAAAGGTAGCTGTTATCCAATTCTTTGGATTCCAGGTCAAACCTAGACCGGTAGTCAGGTATCCCGGAGACATAAAACGTGAAATATAAGTCCGGGGTTCTGTTTTATAATCATACCCTTTCGCAAATTGCGTGTTGAAGTTCAACAGAGCACTCAAATAAAGGCTTTTAGTCATTCCGTAGCCATAGGTCGACGAAAAATAAAGTTTGTCATTCGTTTTTTTCGTTCCGCTTGTTTCCGTTTGATTCAAGCCATAAGCCATTTCGATCCGGTTTTGCCACAAATGTTTATTCTTTTTATAATCGGCACTATAATTGAGTAATACATCGAAGCCGACCGCATTCTCGCCTCCTGAGGCCCAATTGCTTAAGCTAACCTG
>ERZ773194.4122-NODE-4122-length-11816-cov-2.728084_pt1 | contig 11816 bp, 10 predicted proteins | sample MGYA00511240_ERZ773194 | MGnify/ENA primary metagenome ERZ773194 (study PRJEB29015, sample SAMEA2737774) | human gut metagenome | biome: human gut; feature: human-associated habitat; material: faeces | place: China | collected 2012 ... | reverse complement strand
CTGGAATGCTTGCGTAGGGTGGGTTACAAGAAGTGCGGTGTGCGGGCCGATGTGGGGAGCGAACTGAGCGCTGCCAGTGGCAGAGGAAGCGAAGTGAGCGAGTGGCCGCGGTCAAAATTTTAAGCGTCCGCCGTAAGGCAGCGCAAAAATTTTGGGCACCGCAACAGGATCATCGGCCCCTACGGATTTCTTATGGGCCAATGCACCTCCTACCCCACCCTCCGGGCCTTGGGGATGCGGATGGTCAGCAGGATCTCGTCCTCCGTGTCCTGGCGGCCGCAAGCGGCATTTACCCCTGCCGAGCGCATGAGATTCAGGGAGCGGTCCAGGCTGTTGAGAAACAGGCGGACATCCTTTAATATGAAGGTGGGCCGCCGTCGGGGCGGTGCCGTTTGTATTTCCCGCAGCAGGTTCTCTATGTATTCCTCCGTTTGAGCCACATTCAGGTGCCGGGCCAGGATGGTTTTCACCGCCGCCAGCTGCTCCTCCGGGTCCGTCAGCCGCAGCAGGGCCCGGGCGTGACGCTCGGAGAGGTCTCCCTGCCGGATCTGCTCCACCACGGCCTCGGGCAGGCGCAGCAGACGCAGCTTATTGGCCACGGCAGACTGGCTCTTGCCCAGGCGCCGGGCCGCCTCCTCCTGGCTCAGACCCCAGCGCTGCACCAACTGGGCGATGGCCGCCGCCTCCTCCATAAAGCTCAGGTCCCGGCGCTGGAGATTTTCCATCAGGGCCAGCAGGGCCGAGTCCTCCTCCCCCACCTGGGCGATGAGGCACGGCAGCTCCTTCAGCCCCGCCAGCTTGGTGACGGCGTAGGCCATCAGCGCCTCAAACGCCATCGAAACGATCTTGACCAGATACTGCCACGGATAATTCCTGACTCTGGAAATCAGCAGCAGCAGGTACAGATACGGCGGCGTGTAATCGCTGCCGATGTATGTGCCGAGCCCTTCCTTGATGCCCATTTGGGAGTAGCTGTAAATCCAGCCGCTCAGGAAGATGTCGTAATCGTCGCTCACATAGTCAAACAGCGAAACCTTCGCCAGCAGAATCACGCCGATCACCACGCAGAACAGCGCCTGCGCGCCGAAATTCAGCCGTCTGCCGATGTGCAGTGCCACCGCCGCCGTGAGCGCGTAGAGCGCGGCCAGCACGACGGCCGTAAACCGAATCAGCTCCTCCGCGCGGAAGCCGGTGAATTCGTCGATCTTGGCGTAGCGCGCGTGGTAAGCGAAGACCGCGAACACCGCCGTCGCGAGCAGCACCAGCGCGTAGCGCGCCCACGCGGGCACGCGCCGCCCCAGCAAACCGCGCAGCGCGTCGTCTGCAAAGTTCTTGTTCATAGCTTATTCCTTCCTTCGGGCGAAGCGCCCGCGTTGGTTTCCATCGTCTTATTATACTGAAAAAAACCGGTTCTGTACAGCGAAAAACCACCCGACGCGGCATTTTCCTCCCGCGCGGCGCATACCATGGATTTGGAGCGCCGTTTTTCCCTTCGCTCACATTTTTGTTCGTCTCCCGCCGCATTCCGGCAACAACCGGCGCATATACTGTCCTTATCGCGCGGGCGCGCCCCGCCCATTTGATTCTTTCCGAGGTGATTTTTCTTGCAGCAGCGTTCAGCTCTACAACAGATGCGCGCGCCGAAGGAGGCCGCTTTTGATTTTTCGTTTTACGCGCCCTATAAGGCCGCGGTGGAGACCGCGTTTCTCTCGCTCTGCGCGGCGCGGATGCAGCTTGAGGAGGAACACACGCCCTTCGCCGTCCGCTCGATGACGTTCCGGCTCAAATCGCCCGCGTCCATCCGCGAAAAGCTGCTCCGCCGCGGCCTGCCGCAAAACGCGCAGGGCGCGGCCAGCCTGCACGACGTCGCCGGCCTGCGCGTCGTGCTCTCCAGCGTGGAGGCCGTGTATCATTTTGCAGATATCCTGCGCGCATCGACAGCGTGGCAGTTTGTCTGCGCGCGGGATTACATCGCCGCGCCGAAGAAGAGCGGCTATCGCGGCCTGCATCTGGTGATGCTCGTGCCCGTCTGCTTAAACGGCCAGAATGCCTCCGTTCCGGTCGAGATTCAGCTCCGAACGCCAGCGATGGATATGTGGGCCTGCGTCGAGCATGATCTATGCTATAAGCCCGTGAAAGAAGCGTAACGCCTTTGGTAGCGCTTGCGAAGGCCGCCGGAAAGCGTCAAAAAGCGAATCCCTTTCTTTCGAAAGGAACTCGCTTTTCTTATCTGACAATGAAAAAGTATCCGGCCAGCGCCAAAATCGCCAGCATGACGAGGCAGACCGGCACGATGGTCACCAGGGCGGCGATCAGCATCGCCAGCCCATCTCCCTTTTCCATCTCGTCGCAGGGCGCGCGGTCATCCGTCCGCCCGCCCATTCTTTCCCTTTGCAGCTTGCGGAAGCGGTCGTACCGCCCCTTAAACGGCATCCCCATGGCTTATTCCTTCTCGGAAAGCGGATGGTGGCAGGCGACGAAGTGACCCGGCGCCATTTCCTTCCACTCCGGCACGGCATGCTTGCAGATTTCCGTGCAGTGCGCGCAGCGCGTGTGGAATTTGCAGCCCTGCGGCGGGTTGACCGGGCTGGGAATATCGCCTTCCAGAATCCGCAGCTCGCGGTTCTCCTCCACGTCCGTGGTCGGAATCGCGGCCATCAGCGCCTCGGTGTACGGGTGCAGCGGATGGTCAAACAGCTCCTGCGTGTTCGCCAGCTCGACCATGTTGCCCAGATACATCACGCCGATGCGGTCGGAGATGTATTTGACGACGGAAAGGTCGTGCGTGATGAACAGGTAGGTCAGGTTGCTCTGTTCCTTCAAATCGGCCAGAAGGTTGATGATCTGGCTCTGGATAGACACGTCCAGCGCGGAAACCGCCTCGTCGCAGACGACGAACTTCGGCTTCACCGCCAGGCTGCGGGCAATGCCGATGCGCTGGCGCTGGCCGCCGGAGAACTGATGCGGGAAGCGATGCAGGAAGTAGCTCGCCAAGCCCGCGTCTTCCATCGTCTTGATGATGTATTCCTGCATGCGCTCGTCGTTCTTCTTGAAGAAGCCGTGCGCCAGCAGTCCCTCGCCGATGATGTTGCCCACCGTCATGCGCGGGTTCAGGCTGGAATACGGATCCTGGAAGATGAGCTGCAAATCGCGGCGGAGCTGGCGGATCTCGTCGTATTCAAGGCGCGCAAGGTCGATGCCCTCGTCGCGCAGCGCCTCGTAGCGCGCAAATTCCGCGTCGTCCGCGTACTGCGCCCGCTGGGCGTCGAGCTGCCGGCGGACGTCGCCGATCCGGCGCGCAAGCTCAGCGAGCTTTTCGTCGATCTTCGCGAGGCTGGCGCGCAGCTTGGCCTCCTTGCTCTTGAGGCCGCTCGTGTTCTTGCCGTTCTCCTCGGCCTTCTTGATGTCAAAGAGCAGGTCGTCCAGATCGAGCTGCACTGCGCCGCGGCGGTTCATCTCCTTCACGCGCTCCTTGGAAATGCGGTATTCCTCCAGGAACAGCTTCTGCACCGCCTGAATGTCCTTCACGCAGACAAAGCCGCCGATCAGGTTCGCCATATCCAGCAGCGCGTCGTTCTCGTCCTTGACCGCCTTATCCAGCTCGTTGTGCTTCTTGTACTTCGCCTCGCCGTCCGGCAGCGCGTCGTATTCCTTCTGCACATTGGCCAGATGCTTTTTCAGCTCGTGCCACTTTTCGCGGCGCTTTTCGAGCGTTTGCAGCGTCTTTTTGACGTAAACCGGCGCGAGATCATCCAGCGTGCGGCCGTAGTACATCGTCCGGCCGTCCGTCTGGCGGTAGAGCTGGAGCAGCGTGCGGCCCAGCGTGGACTTGCCGCAGCCGCTCTCGCCGACCAGACCGAAGGTCTCGCCCTCGTAGATATCCAGCGTAATGCCGTCGTTGGCCTTGACGTAAAGGCCCTTCTTCTTCAGCGGGAAGTATTGCTTGAGGTTGCTGACGCGAAGCAGCACCTTCTTCCCCTCGTTATTTGAGGTTTGCACGGCGCTCCTCCTTTCTGGGGTAGAAGCAGCGCACCTGCTGCTCCTCCGTCACGTTCACCAGCTCCGGCTCTTCCTCGAGGCAGCGCTGCTGGCAGTATTTGCAGCGGGGCGCGAATTTGCAGCCCTTCGGCAGATTGAGCGGGTGCGGCACCGAGCCGGGGATGGATTCAAGCCGCACACCGGCGGGCGTATCCAGTCTCGGGATGGAGACCATCAGCCCCTCGGTATACGGGTGGGAGAACTCGCAATCGGTGAAGAGCGTCTTCGCCGGGGCCATTTCCACCACCTGACCGCAGTACATAACGGCCACGTCGTCCGCCATCTGCGCGATAACGCCGAGGTCGTGGGTGATGAAGAGGATGGACGTGCCGTGCTCGCGCTTCAGGTCGTTCATCAGCTTCAAAATCTGCGCCTGAATCGTCACGTCCAGCGCCGTGGTCGGCTCGTCGGCGATCAGCAGCTTCGGCTTGCAGGCCAGCGCCATGGCGATCATCACGCGCTGACGCATGCCGCCGGAGAGCTGGTGCGGGTATTGCTTGGCCACGACTTCCGGGTTCGGAATTTTGACGTCGGCCAGCATTTCGACAACCTTCTTGCGCGCCTCTTCCTTGCTCAGCCCCTGATGGATGATGAACGGCTCGGAAACCTGACGCTCGATGGTAAACACCGGGTTGAGGCTGGTCATCGGCTCCTGGAAGATGACGGAAATCGCGTTGCCGCGGATTTTCTGCATTTCGGAAAGGGGCATCTTCGTCAGATCCTTTCCGTCGAACATGATGCTGCCCCCGGCGATATAGCCGTTGCCATCCAGAAGCTGGAGCATGCTCATCGCGGAAACGCTCTTGCCCGAGCCGGATTCGCCGACCACGCCGAGCGTCCTGCCCGCTTCCACCTTGTAGGATACGCCGTTCACCGCCTTGACGACGCCGCGCTTGGTGGTGAAGAATGTTTTCAGATCGTGCATTTCAAGCAGTGCCATAAATTCTTCCCCTCCTTCTTATCGTTCGAGCGCCTTCGGGTCCAGCGCGTCGCGCAGGCCGTCGCCGATCAGGTTGATGCAAATGGTGCAGATGCCGAAAATCACAGCCGGGAACACCCACTGCCACCAGTACTGCTGGATGACGATGGAGTTGTTCGCGCCGTTGAGCAGGTTGCCCCACGTCGGGGTCGGCAGCGGAATACCGAAGCCGAGGTAGGACAGCGTGGATTCGGTCAGCATGCAGGTCGCAAAATCCAGCGTCATGGAGACGATCAGCAGGCTGACGACGTTGGGCAGGATGTGGCGGAACACGATCGTGTGCTCGCGAATACCCATCGCCTTCGCCGCCGTGACGTATTCCATCTCGCGCTGCGCCAGAATCTGCGCGCGCACGAGGCGGCAGGTCGGCACCCAGCTCAGCACGCCGAGCACGACCATAATCAGGTACATGCGCTGCGTCGGATCGAGCTTCGTGCCGATGACGGCGGAGAGGATCATCGCGAACGGGATGAACGGCAGGCCGCCGACGATCTCCGCGATACGCATGATGAGGATATCAATCCGGCCGCCGAAGTAACCGGCGACGCCGCCGAAGATGATGCCCAGAATCGTCGCGATGACGACGGAAATCGCGCCGACGGTCATCGTCACCTGACCGCCGTTGACGATACGGGTCAGCATGTCGCGGCCGAGGCTGTCCGTGCCGAGCACAAAGCCCTTGAGGCCCCAGGTATACATCGTGCCGTCGGAAGCCAGCGCGTAGTTCTGGTAGCTGGAAACGAAGATTTTTTCGATGTTGTCCGCGCTCTGCGCCTTGGCAGGCACGTCAATCTGGCCGTATTTGTTGTTGCCCCAGGAAACCAGATCGCCGTTTTCCAGCAGCGCGGTGTAGTGATAGCGGCCGCCGTAGAGGTGAACGATCTTGGATTCAAGCGCCGGCACATTGGCCTCGCCCTTCACGGCGTTGCCCCAGACATAGACCTCGCCGTCCTCGGTCACGGCCGCGACGGATTTGCTCGTGGACGCGATATCCACGACTTTCTTGCCCTTCAGCCCCGCCGGAATCTTGGCGAACGGGGAGGTTTTATCCTTGTTGCCGGTGTAGGCCACCGTGCCGTCGGTCATCAGGGCGATATACTCGTTATCCGTCAGCGCGACCTTGGCGATCTTGCCCTGATACTTGCTGCGGATCTTGATATCGGCCATGTTGCCGTTGCCCCAGAGGTAGAGATTGCCGTCCGAGCAGACGATGGCGGAGAACTGGTTGCCCGCTTCGAGCTGCACCACGTCCCAATCCGCGCCGCCGGCCTTCATGGCCTTCTTCATGTCATTGGAGAATTTATCCTGCTGAAGGCGCGTGTTGCCCCAGACATAGACCTCGCCGTCTGTGTCCACCGCGACGACGTGATCCGTACCGGCGGCAATCTGCACCAGATCGGCGCTCTTGATCTCGTCCGGGATGTTCGCCACGTCGATTTTATCGGTGATGCGGGTGTGTCCCCAAGTATACAGCTCGCCCTTGTTGTCAATGCCGACGCCGTAGGTGTTGCCGGAGGAGATGTCCTTCACGCCGTTATCCAGCAGCGCCTTCGGCACCTGCATCATGTTGTTCGAGGGCGGCAGGTTGGTCAGCGTGCTGTCCTGCTCGGAGAGATCGAGCACCCAGATGTGCGGGCCGACCATCACGAATACGAAAATCGCGAGGAACACGATCAGGCCGAACATGGCCAGCGGGCGATGGGTGAAGTTGCTCACCATCGCGCGCATCGGGGTCTGAATCTTCTCCTCTTCCTCGGTGGAAAGTTCGGGACGCTCGTGCAGGAAGCAGCGCTTGAACCAGCGCACGAGGAAGAATTCTTTTTTCTTGTTGCTCATCGTTCTTCCTCCTTACTTGTCCACACGCACGCGCGGATCGACCAGACCGTAGCTGATATCCATCAGCAGCGAGCCGATCAGGGCGACGATGGTATAGAACATCTGAATCGCGAGCACCAGCTCAAAGTCAAGGTTGCTCAGGCCCGCCCAATAGAGCTTGCCCATGCCGTTCAGCGAGAACGTGTTCTCGATGATGACCGAGCCGGAGAAAATGCTGATGAACCAGCCGATGATCGAGGTGATGATCGGCAGCAGCGCGTTGCGCCATGCATGGGAATAGATGACGACCTTTTCCTTGAGACCCTTTGCGCGCGCGGTGCGGATGTAGTCCATGCTCAGCGCGTCGATCATCGCGCTGCGGACGTAGCGGGTCATGCCGCCCAGCGACGCGAAGGTCATAACGATGACCGGCAGGGTGATGTGGTAGAGCATGTCGATGAACTCGTCCCACTTGGTCGCGTAAATCGCGCCCGCGGTCTTCGTGCCGGAAATCGGGAAGATGCGCCAGAGCACGCAGAAGAAGAACATGAAAATCAGGGCGATGATGTAAATCGGCAGGCTGTAGCCGAGCATCGTCACCACCTGAACGGTGTTATCCACCTTTTTGCCCTTGTGAACCGCGCAGAAAATGCCCAGCGGAATCGTGATCGCCAGCGCCAGAATCGTTGAGAAGATGTTGATGAAGATCGTGTTCTTCATCGGGTCAACGATCACCTCGGTCACGTCCTTCTTGTAGAACTGGGAATAGCCGAAGTTGCCCTGAAGCAGACCGTTGAAGCCGTTGTTGTCGCCAACATCCGGCCAAAGCCCCATCCAGCGCATGTAGCGAATGACCAGCGGGTCGTCAAGACCCATCTTCGCGCGCAGCTCCTGATACAACTGCTCATACTCCGCCGGTTTGAGGCTCTGCTTCTGGGCTTCCAGCTCAGCGCGCGCCGGGTCCGTCGGGATCAGGTTGTACAGCGAATACATTAAAAACGAAACGATGAGAAACACAAGCGCCATGTATCCGATACGCTTGGCAATATATTTGCCCATCTCATCCATCCTCTCTATGGTGTTCTTTTTTTCTTTCTCTCTCTCTTGTGGTGCGGCTCATACCGCCATGCACGGGCACGACCGCTCGGCCTGCCCGCGACATCTATATTTTCATCCGCAGGACAAGTGCTTTGCCCTTGAATTATCCCGCCTTTGTGTGTTCAAGGGCAGGGCGCTTGTCCTTCAAAAGGACGTTTCATTCAAAATCAAAAAAGTAGGGAAAAAAGGGGCGGGCAGAACGCCCGCCCCCAATTCTGTGATCGGAACTGAGCAAAAATTACTCGGCAACGGTCGCGTAGAGAATCGCCTGCTGGAAATCCCAGAAGGAATCCTGCGTGTAGTTCTCAAGCCAATCCGGATAGACGGTGATGTAGATGTTGGAGTAGAGCGGGATCTGCGGGAGCAGCTCGTTCCACAGCATCTGGAAGCCCTTCCAGTAGGTCATGTACAGCTGCGTGTTGCTGGAATCCACGCCGTAAACCATGTTCATGGTGAGCGCGTCCATCGCCTCGTTGTACAGACGGTTGAGGTTGTAGCCCTGCGCGACCATGTCCGGGTCGAGCGTCCACTCGTAGGACTGGTCGTAGGCCGGGATGAAGTTGCTGGCCAGGTTGAACATGCCGTAGGTCGGAACGGCGTACTTGTCGCCCTGGGAAGCGTCGCGATAGTAGTAGTTGAGCAGCTCGGTGAAGGTCATCACGTTCTGGTTGATCTTCATGCCGGCCTCAGCGGTCTGCGTGCCCTGCGCAAGCATGACGTTGAGCAGCTCGGAAACCGGGTTGTTCTCGGAAGAGGACCACTCGATGATCAGCGGCATCAGGATGGTGCCGTCGGCGAGGGTGACGTTGTGCGCGTAGGTGCCCGCCTCGACCTCGGTGACCTTCTTGTAGCGGATTTCGCCGGAGCCATCGACATAGTCGCTGCCGTCGGCGTTGTACCCCCAGCCGTCAGCCTTCAGCTCTTCGACAGCCGCCTCCGGATCGTAGGAATACGGATTGAGGGTCATCTCCAGCCACTCTTCGGCCTCCTGATACTGCCACAGGCCGGTGCCGTACATGCCGTTGACGACGCCGCCCCAGCCCTGGCAGAAGGTGTTCGCAAACTCGTTGCGATCCAGCAGCAGGGCAACCGCGTGACGGACAGCCTCGAACTGGGTCGGGCCGAAGTCGCACTGGAAGTTCAGCATGCCGTAGCCGGCACGGTCAAACTGCACGTAGTCAAAGCCGCCCTCGGCGATGATGTCCAGCGCCGTGTTGATCTGGTTGCCGTCGGTCACGGTGTCGTAGAAGTTGAAAGCGCCGGTCTTGAGCGCGTCGGCCCAGGTCGCGTCTTCGGTCTTGGTGACGACGATCTTCTCGACGCTCGGCTTCTGGCCTTCAAAGTTGCCCGCGTAGTTCGGGTTGATGGTCAGGGTCGCCTGCAGGGAGCCCTTGTCGAACGCGACAAGGTTGTACGGGCCGGCGGAAACGCGGTCTTCACCGGCGTTGAAGCGGGCGTACTCGAGCTGCTTCTCGATGCCTTCCTTGGTGAAGTCGCCGGCGAAGTAGCAGCCCTCGCCATCGTCCTTCAGCTCAACGCCCTCGCCCAGCCAGTACTTGAGGGAGAACGGCAGAAGCTGGATGTAGCGCAGATCGTAGTAGTACGGGATCTTGTCCGCGAGGATGGTCACGGAGAAGGTGTAATCGTCGATCAGGCGGAGGCCGGAAACCGCGGTCGCCGTGCCGTCATAGTAGTCCTTGCCGCCGACATAGGTCAGGTGGCCGGTCAGCTTCGCGCCGGTATCCATCGCGACCTTGGAGCAGGCGAAGACCTCGGCCCACAGGAAGTCGGCCGCCTTGATCTCTTCGCCGTTGTTGTAGGTCAGACCCTCGTTGATGGTGACGGTGAACGTCTTGCTGCCATCCGGGTTGACGACGGACTCGATGTTCTTGGCGATGGTCGGGTTCACGACGTACTCGCCGCCCTGATTGGTGACGGTGACGCCGTAATCGTTGGTCAGGTCACGGACCATCTTGTCGGTCGCGTTGTTCGTCCACCAGGAGCTTGGGGCAAAGTCGCCGCCGAGTTCGGTGGAAGAACCATACACGATGGTTCCCTTCTCAGACGTGCCCTCGGCAAACGCCATCGCGCCCGCAGAAACGAGCATGGCCGCCGCCAGAAGCATGGAAAGAAGCTTCTTCATAGATACATCCTCCCAGATAATAAATTATATTTCGTCCGCAGCACGTTCTGCGTCAAAATATCGCTTTCCGATCCGGCTCTTCAGACAGAGCTGGATAAACAATATTACTATACACTGTTTTTTCTTTTCTGTCAATCACGCCGACGGTTTTTTGTCTGCTTTTGCATTCATTTTTTTACCCGTTTATCCTGCCGAGTTCCAGAATTTTGCACCAAGTCTCCTCCGTGACTGGAATTCCGTTCTCGCGGTTCTTCGCGCGCGTTCTGTCAAGCCCCTCGCCCGGCGCGTGTACGCCGCGGCCGCCCTCGATGGGCGGCAGGCTGTGCAGGAAGGCGATGGTCTCCTCCATCTGCGCCTCCACGGCCTTCATATCCACGACCGCCGCCGGGTGAATCGCGATGAACACCTGACTCATGCCCTTTTCACCGTCGATCGGCAGGCCGATCATGCGGCTCGTGCGCCCGGCAGAGAGCATCGACGCGCAGAGATCCAGCATGATGGACAGCGCGCTGCCCTTCCACATCGCCATCGGCATCATCCGGCCGCTCTCGCAGATCTTTTTGGGATCGCAGGTGGGGTTGCCGTCCGCGTCGTAGCCGCAGGGCGTATCGAGCATCTTGCCCTCCTGCGCCATGATTTCCAGCTTGCGCAGCCGGTGGTTGATACCGCTCTTGCCCACCGGCGGATCGCACAGCCTGCCCAGCTCCTCCAGCGACATCTCCGGGTGCGCCAGCCGCAGCGCCGCCGTCTCCCGAAGCGCGGGCGGCAGGCTCTCCCGCCCCTTCGCCGCCAGCACCCGCTCGATGGCCTCCGTCTGCCGCGAGGCCGCCGTCACCGCGCGCTGCACGTTGGCGCTGTCGCAGTTGACCGCGCGGTTGGCGTTGTTGCGCAGTTCCTTGCGGATGTATGCGTCCTCCATCGCGAACCGGGCGCTCTGCGCGCCGAAGATGCTGAGCATGTCCGTGATTTCGCTCTGCCCCTTGAGGTAGACCAGCGCCATCGCGCGGCGCTTCGTCAGGTGCGCGCTGAGGGAAAACCGCGCGATCAGCCGTTGCAGCGCCGCCGCGAACGCCTCGTCCTCGAGCACAAATTCCAGATGATATTCCTTTTCCGGGTCGGTCACCGAGCCGCAGGCCAGAAACACGCCGCGCAGAAACGACATCCGGCAGCATTTGCGCACCGTGATCTCGCGCGGCACGCCGCGCCGCTGCCCCATCTCGATTCCGCAGCCCTCCAGCACAAAGGAGGCCTCGCTGCCGCTGATCTCGATGCGGTATGCGCTTCTGCCGCCCAGCCGCGAGCGCTTGAGCGTCACCAACTGGGGCTGCACGTCAAAAACCTCGCGCAGAAGCCGGAACGCGCGCCGGGCGACGGCGTTGTTTTCCGTTTCAATGGAGAGGCGCTTGTCGCCGCCGCCGCGATAGATGACCGAACCGGCGGCGCAGACGATGCCGCTCAATTCCGCCAGCAGGCAGCAGACGCTGTCCGGCTCAAAGCGGCAAAGCTCCTCCTTCGTCTGGGATGAATACGACATGGCGGCGGAAATCCCCCTTCGTCAAAGCGTTCCGCCGCCGGATTGCTCAATCCCTGCGGCGGCTGTTGCCCGAAATCAAAATCAGCCTGAGAAGCTGCAAGACCGCTTGCAACGCGGCGGCCACATACGTCAGCGCCGCGGCGGAGAGCACGGCCTTCACGCCGCGCACCTCGTCCTCCGGCAGATAGCTGGCCGCCAGCACCTTGACC
>ERZ773194.4116-NODE-4116-length-11829-cov-3.144131_pt1 | contig 11829 bp, 9 predicted proteins | sample MGYA00511240_ERZ773194 | MGnify/ENA primary metagenome ERZ773194 (study PRJEB29015, sample SAMEA2737774) | human gut metagenome | biome: human gut; feature: human-associated habitat; material: faeces | place: China | collected 2012 ... | reverse complement strand
GAATGATAAGAGATTATTATGCCCATGTGCGTTTCCGAAGCTTTGCTTCGGAAAAATTCGCACGGGCAATTAAATCATGTTAACGTGGAAGGAACTTTCACGTTAATCACCTCCACTGACTGCATTCTAACTGAAAACCATCAGACTGTAAATAGAATAATACGAATAATTTGTGTTTTTGCGAACACAATTTTAAAATAATATTGAATTGTTTATTTTTATATGTTAATATTTAAATAGGAAATGAGGTGGTATTATCAATCGTTCTAATATACTTGAAAATTTGTGTGTTCGCGAAATTTCGTTTGCCAATACCTATAAAGCAAAAAAAAGTGATTATCCCATGAAAAACAAAGGCCGATACCACTATGGCCTTTTATACACCTTAAAGGGTACTGAAATATATACTTTTTTTGATAAAACAGTTTATGCCTGCCCCGGCTCTGTACTTATCATCCCGAAAAATGAAGCATACCAAATAGACCTTTACGATGAGGAAAGCATTGCTATCGCAATAGACTTTGAGCTTGCAGATGACATAAACATAAGACCTGTTTTTATAAAAAATATCGGAAACAATAACATAAAAAGTCTATTTACCGATGCAGTTTCAGAATGGAAAAAGCATGACTTTGACTATATTCCCGGACTGAAATCAATTTTCTACAGAATCATATCATTTTTAACTCTGCAGGAAAATTCATATCACAGCAGTACCAATTACAAAAAAATTGCCAAAGCCATAGAATATATGAACGATCATTATCTGGAAAGCGATTTTAAAATAGAAAAGCTTGCCCTGCTGTCAGGAATAAGCACACGGTATTTTGAAAAACTTTTTAGAAGTATTTTCTTCGTTACTCCCAGAGATTACATTATAAGTCGTAAAATAGAACTTGCCAAAGAACTATTGCAAAGCGAAAAAAGTTCGGTAGGCGATGTTGCTGTTGCTTTAGGTTATAATGATATATATCATTTCAGCAAAATTTTCAAGCTTAAAACCGGAAACAGTCCAAGGGAATATAAACATAAAACACTTATTCCAAAAATGTAATTTTCTCCCCGCATTACCAAAGTCCATCGAATTTTCAACAATGCTTTCAGGCAAGCTTTTTATTTCTTTACTGCTTGAAGACAAGCGAACCGAAGCACGGCATGGAAAAGGCTTTGCAGGATTTCCTAAGAGACATTTTGGTTGATCCTATAACAAACGGCGTCCCACCGAAGGACGCCGTTTCTTCAAATATTATTTTAACTTTGAAAAGATGAGGTTTTCTATATTTCTGCAAAATTCGCTGATTTTCAGCAGCTGGAACAGCTTTAAACGCAGAATGTCAATGACAGAACAGATACTATATATGATAAATGCACTGCCTAACACCTCTATTGTCATAATAATAAAATTGTCATTGGCAAAGGAGGCTGCAAACCCTTTGAGATGATGATGAAAAAGGAAGGGATTCACATGGATGATATAAACACCCAGAGCGGCGGGCGCAAAAACAGAGATTATTTTTGTAACCGCTTTATTCCGATACTCCGTTTTCGCGAAGAAAATAAACAGGCAAATTGCCGCAAGCAGGATGGTGGGCGAGGTGTAATCAAGGAAAGTGGAACCGAATTCCGGTTCCGCAAAATAATGCAGGGTAATCCTTTCGATTGCGATTTTGCTTGCCCAGGTGAAAAACACCGCAGCAAAAAATCCAAGGGCAGCAGTACGCCGCTTCATTAAATCAATGATATCATATTTTTGGATATACCCGCCGATGATATATAAAATGCACAGCCACAGCATACTGTAACCGCCGTTCAGCTGAAATGGGTCAGCCTGCAAGATATTGGGAAGAGTGCAAAACAGGACAAAAACAGCAAGCATAAAGAATTTCATCTGACGCCGCGGGACGGTATCGACGATGGAATTGAGCAGAGGGATGAAAAAGAACATCCCAAAATAGGCCGTCATGTACCAATACTGGCCTGTCATGATAGGGAAAAAAGAATTGAACCAGGAATCTTTTGTTACCAGCTCGGGAGACAGGATAGAAAAAAGGAGGGCGATGGTTAACGTATAAAATATGACCTGTAGCCAAAGAAGCACAATTCTGGAATAACGGAATTTGGACTGTATGCCGACAAAACCGCTGCACAGCGCAAAACAATTGACTGCGCAAAAGGCGGCTGTCTCAAGAAACCAGGCGGCATGATACTGTTTGGAAAACAGGACGGTATTTTCCAGAACGCCTCCTTTCCCCAAAATATGCAGGGATACAATCATAAACATGGACAATATGCGCAGCGCGTCGATACCATAATGACGCTTACCGGAACTGACAGAATCACCCATAACATTTCCTCTTTCTCTCTTTTTTCATTGAAATTATAACATTATTGATCAAAAAAGTAAATACAGGATATAAATGAATAAAAACAGTATGCGAGCAGCGTTAAAAGAATTTCACTTTTTTATAAAAAATACGATAAATTACTTGACATATACCGCTATTATGATAAAATTATGTTATAAATTAACATTAATTGTTTGAAAATAACAATTCGGGGGTTCGATATGAAACGGTTGGAAGAAGTAAAATCAGTGATTGAGGCGCAGGGAGAAGTGAAAATATGCGAGCTGGCCCGTCTGTTTCCGAATGTGTCGGAAATGACCCTGCGGAGGGATTTGACCCAATTGGAAGAGATGGGGGTAATCGTACGGACGCGCGGCGGCGCAAAATCGGTGGCGCATCTGTCCAAAAGCATGGAAGCCGCCTATTCTCTGCGTCTGACTGAAAACGTGGAAAAAAAGGCGCTGATCGCCCGGGAAGCCCTGCCGTATTTGCAGGATGACGATATCATCTATTTTGATGCGGGGACGACAGTTTTGAATGTTGCGCTTCTGATGAACAAAAAGCCGGCAAAAATGGTGACCAGCGGAATCAATACGGCGCTGGAGCTGGCAAAATTCGGGAACCAGAATATTGATATCGTCGGCGGAACGCTCAGCCCAAGCACCATGTGCGTGTCGGGAATCGACGCGGTACGGTATGTGGAAATGATGAATTTTGACGTGGCCTTTATTGCCTCTTCCGGATACAGCAAAGAGGTTGGGTTTACAACTGGAAATTATTACGAAGCGCTGCTCAAAGCCACGGCAATTAGAAAAGCCAAAAAAGTGATATTGTTGATGGACAGCACAAAAATCGGGAAGGTGCTGCCCTATACCTTTGCACAGGAAGAAGATTTTGATGTTATTTTATGCGATAAAGAATTGGAGGAGAAGGCATGAGGACAAAAGCAGTCAGACTATATGGGGAAAACGATTTAAGGCTGGAGGAATTTGAACTGCCGGCCATCAAAGAAGATGAAATTTTGGCGCATATCGTATCAGACAGCATTTGTATGTCGTCGTATAAAGCGTCTATCCAAGGAAAAAAACACAAGCGCGTACCGGACAACGTAGCGGAAAACCCGATTATCATCGGGCATGAATTCTGCGGTGAAATCGTTGAGGTGGGCGAAAAATGGAAAGGGCAATTCAAAGCGGGAGAAAAATTTGCAATCCAGCCGGCTCTGAACTATAAAGGCTCATTGGACGCGCCCGGTTACTCTTATCAATATATCGGCGGCGATGCAACCTATATTGTGATACCAAACGAGGTCATGGAAATGGGATGCCTGCTTCCGTTTTCCGGAGAAGGATACTTTTACGGTTCGCTGGCCGAGCCGATGTCCTGCATTGTGGGAGCATTTAAAGCCAATTATCATACCGAGCGGACTTCCTATGAACATCACATGGGAATTTGCGAGGGAGGAAGCTGTGCGCTGCTGGCGAGCGCCGGTCCAATGGGTCTGGGCGCTGTCGATTTAGCGGTGCATGGCGATAGAAAACCGTCCTTGCTTGTCGTGACTGATATTGACGACGCGCGGCTGAACCGGGCGGCAAGCATCATAACGCCGGAGGAAGCGGAGAAAAACGGAGTGAAGCTGATTTATCTCAATACCAGGGACATGACGCCGCAGCAGGTGATGGAACTCAACGGAGGGCAGGGATTTGACGATGTATTTGTATTTGCGCCTGTCGCACCGGTGGTGGAATTCGGCGATGCGATTTTAGGGGCGGACGGCTGCCTGAACTTTTTTGCCGGCCCGACCGATCCGGCCTTTTCGGCAAAGTTCAATTTTTATAACGTCCATTACGGCGCAACCCACATAGCGGGTACCAGCGGCGGAAACACCCAGGATATGATAGATTCGCTGGACCTGATGGCATCAGGGAGAATCAATCCGGCGGCCATGATAACCCATGTTGGGGGAATGAATGCGGTTATCGATACCACGCTGAACCTGCCCAAAATACCGGGCGGCAAAAAGCTCATCTATACCGGCATCGAAATGGAGCTGACCGCAATAGACGATTTTGCAAAACAGACGGATCCAAGGTTTTTAAAATTAGCTGAAATCACAGGACGGAACAATGGATTGTGGTGCGCGGAAGCAGAGCAATACCTTCTGTCCAATTTTTAAGGAGGTGCGTAAATGAACTTCTATAAATTGTTGCGTTATGGCTATGCGGCCTGCAAAGACGATAAAAAGCTGTACTACCATAAAGGGGCTATTGAACGGGAAGCACTGCTGGTAAGCGACGATATCTACAAGTTTAAATATTCGATCAGGAATGCCGAACAATTTTCCAAGGAGCTATTGATCCACAATGTCATGAAAAAGCCCTGTACGGCGCGCCTGACCGGTCCCTGTGCCACAAGATTGTCGGTGATGGAGAACGGGCGCGAGGCTGTGAAAGGGCTGTTCGGCGGCAGCGCGCTTTGGGTAGATTCCGCTGAAACCGGTATGGATACCATACATAACGCAATCATTTCCCTTGAAATCTTCGAGGGGAAAAAGAATAGCCAGCCTGACATTTTAGTTGTGGAAGGTTTTGGCGTTTTCGTCGGCGGTACGGATGAAACAGAACTGATTCAAGCGATGGAAGCAGTGGAGGAAAAGGCGAAAACATACTTTCAATGTAAGGACGCAAAGCTTCTGGAGCCGGAAGCGGAACTGCCGTCCTTTCTGCCCGCCCTGCGGATGATGATGAGCGGCGGCCGGCCTGGCATTATCAAATACCGCTATGATGAACAAATCAAGGAGGTTTTATCCAGCCGGGAAGCATTTGAAAGGGCTGTACAGCCGGTATTGTACGGATTTGAGAACCTGATGAGAAAACCGCTGCTGTATATCAAAGGCGTCAAAGACGGGCTGCTTGAAACGGTGCAGGAGGAAATCGAACAATACAAAAAAGAGCATGGCTTTGCACCGGATGTAATCGGACTTTATCATAACGGGTTGTTCGTATCGGGTGAGAGCAGCTTTTTAGCCACTCAGCGGCTGCAGGAGCTGTATAACAATATCTGCATCTGTGAAAAAAGCAGTAAGATCATACCGCGGGAGCATACCAAAATAAAGCAGGACAAAAGGACGGATATGCAGGAGCGGATTTGTATCGTTACCGGAAGCGCACAGGGCTTTGGCTACGGAATAGCCGAATATCTGCTGGAAAAGGGCGCGAATGTCGTCATTGCCGATATCAATATCGAGCTTGCGGAGCAGGCGGCAGAAAACCTTGCGAACCGGTTCGGCATCTACAATGTGACGGCGGTGCAGGTGGACGTGTCCGATGAAGAATCGGTCAAACACATGGTGGAAGAAACGGTGGATTATTTCGGCGGGCTTGACGTGCTGATTTCCAACGCCGGCGTGTTAAAGGCGGGTTCGCTGGAGGAGATGGACGCCAAATCCTTTGCATTTGTGACCAAGATCAATTATATGGGATATTTTATCTGTGCGAAATACGGCTGCCAGCCAATGAAAATCCAGCACAAATATGACCTGGACTATGCCATGGACATCATCCAGATCAATTCCAAATCAGGGCTGTCCGGCTCCAATAAGAATTTTGCATATGCGGGCGGGAAATTCGGCGGAATCGGCCTGACCCAGAGCTTTGCGCTGGAGCTGGTGCCTTACAATATCAAGGTCAACGCCATCTGCCCCGGAAACCTCCTGGATGGCCCGCTGTGGTCCGACCCGGAAAAAGGGCTGTTTGTGCAGTACCTCAACGCGGGCAAAGTACCGGGCGCAAAAACAATTGCGGACGTGAGAGAGTTTTACGAAGCCAAGGTGCCGATGCATCGGGGCTGTACCACGCAGGACGTCGCAAAGGCGATTTTATACTGTGTGGAACAGAAATATGAAACCGGCCAGGCGATCCCTGTGACCGGCGGACAGAATATGCTGAAATAACCTATGCGCAGATGTGACCAAGGGATCAGAACTTCCCCCGCCTCGCGAGAAGGCGGGTTCCATATCAGACTTTCAGCGGGGGTGTCATAATCCCCCGCTGAAACCCTGAGGAGCTAACGTAGAACTAGCGCAGGTTGCAATCTGTCGCAAGCTCTGCTCTTTGCAAGCTTCGCTGTGCGTTGCTCCGATTTAAAGACAGGACGAAGAAAAATTTTAGAGAAAAGAAATGTTAGATAAAGGAGAACATTTATGGCACAAGTAGTAATTATGCCCCGGCAGGGACAAAGCGTGGAAAGCTGTATCATAGCAAAATGGCATAAACAGCCGGGAGATGAGGTGAAGACTGGGGATATCCTGTTTACCTATGAAACCGATAAGGCGACCTTTGAGGAGGAAGCCAAAGCGGACGGAACAATGCTGGCCGTCTTTTTTGAAGAAGGAGACGACGTTCCCTGCCTGACCAATGTATGTGTAATTGGAGCAGAGGGCGAGGATGTAAGTGAATTTGCTCCCAAAGAGGACGTGGGGGAGGAAGCTTCCCAAACCCCGGTGGCAGAAGTTCCGGCAGAAGAAAAGCCGGCAGCTGTAATAGTAAACACAGAGAAAAATTCGGGCGCGGTATCTCCCAGGGCAAAATTACAGGCGGAACACTCTGGGGTAGATATCCGGTTTATTGAGGGGACCGGGCCGCACGGCCGCGTCATTGAGCGCGATGTCATCAATGCCAAGGCGAATGGCATGACTGTGACACGGAGCGCAGCAGAAACATATCTGTCCGGCAGTTCGGTTGTTGAAGGAACCGGAATCGGCGGCAGGGTGAGGACAGGAGACCTTGCAGCGCAGCCTTCCGCCACAGCCCCCTGCATTTCGGGACCGGATTATGTGGAGGAACCGCTGCCCAATATCCGCAAAGTGATTGCCAAAACCATGATGCAGTCGCTGGGCGGTATGGCGCAGCTGACCTTAAACGCGTCCTTTGACGCAACTGAAATGATGGCCTACCGAAAGAGGGTCAAACAGTACAGCGAGAAAAACGAAATTGCCAATATTACACTCAACGATATTGTGCTGTATGCAACAGTAAAAACCTTGCTTCACCACCGGGCGGTCAACGCCAATTTGGTGGACGATACCCTGCGGTACTTCAATACCGTAAACCTGGGCGTGGCAGTCGATACGCCGCGCGGGCTGATGGTTCCTACTGTTTTTCACGCTGAAACCAAAACATTATCCCAAGTATCGGATGAGGTCAAGGATTTGGCGGCACAGTGTAAGGAAGGCACCATTTCTCCCGACCTGCTGAAAAACGGAAGCTTTACGGTGACCAATTTAGGTTCCTTTGGAATCGAAAGCTTTACGCCGGTCATCAATCCGCCGCAGACCTGTATTTTAGGCGTCAATACTATAACAAATAAGGTGCGCGAGGGCAAAAATGGAATGGAAGTTTATCCGAGTATGGCATTGTCGCTGACCTTTGACCACAGGGCGCTGGACGGCGCTCCGGCGGCACGGTTTTTACAGGAGCTTTGCTTCAATCTTGAACATTTTTCCATACTGCTTGCACAATAGGAGGGGCGTAAATGAAACAATATGATTTGATTGTCATCGGGGGCGGCCCGGCGGGATATCTGGCAGGAGAACGCGCCGGACATGCGGGACTCAAAACGCTGGTGATAGAAAAACGGGCGCTGGGCGGCGTTTGCCTGAACGAGGGATGTATCCCGTCCAAATCCTTTTTATACTGCGCAAAGGTATTTGATTATACCAAACACGCAGGCGATTACGGCATTTCGTTAGAAAATGCAAAACTGGACCATGCGGCGGTGGTAAAGCGGAAAAATAAGGTAGTTAATACCCTGGTTTCAGGTATCGGAGCGGCCTTGAAAGGTCTGAAGGTCGATGTTGTACAAGGCGTGGCCGCCATTGAACGCAAAACAGCGGACGGTTATGTGGTGTCTGCCGGACAGGAGCAATTTGTAGCGGATAAGCTGCTGATAGCCAGCGGCTCTGTGCCGGTTCTGCCGCCGATAGACGGCCTGGCGGATTCGGTGAAATCGGGATATGCTCTGACCAATCGAGAAATTTTAGATATCGAAACCGTACCGCCCGAGCTGGTCATCGTCGGGGGAGGCGTAATCGGTCTTGAGATGGCGTCTTACTTCAACAGCGCCGGTTCCAAGGTGACGGTGATCGAAATGCTGCCCTATATCGGCGGCAATTGCGACCGCGAGATCGCGGAAACGCTGCAAGCGGAATATGAGAAAAAGGGCGTGAAATTTCTGCTCAATTCGCGCGTGACCCGCATAGCGGACGGCAAAGTGACCTATGACGGCGGCGAAGTCAGCGCGGATAAGGTACTGCTTTCCATTGGGCGGAGAGCCTTTACCGAAGGGCTGGGCCTTGAAAATATCGGTGTTCTGACCGAACGCGGCAAAATTATAACAGACCAATACATGCGGACCAATTTACCGGGCGTATACGCGGCGGGAGATGTAAACGGCAAACTGATGCTGGCGCATACCGCGTACCGCGAAACAGAAGTCGCAATTAACAATATTTTGGGAAAACGCGATGTGATGCGCTATGATGCGATCGCGTCGGTGATATATACGAATCCGGAAGTGGGTTCCGTCGGCCTGACCGAGGAGCAGTGCAGGGAACAGAAGATTGAGTATAAGGTTGGAAAAGCTTCTGCTATGTATTCCGGCCGGTATGTAGCCGAAAATTTAAAGGGAAGCGGCTTTTGCAAGGTGCTTTGCGATAAAAAGACCGGCAAACTGCTGGGAGTACATATTTTAAGCTCTTATGCATCTGAAATGATCGTGGGCGCGGCGCTGATGCTGGAAATGGAAATGACTATTGAAGATATCAAAGAATTGGTATTCCCGCACCCAACGGTATGTGAAATCATTCGGGAAGCGATTTTTGCAATTTAACTGCGGCTGAATAGCAAAAGAGCCGATTGAAACGAAAGGGGTATAAAAAAGATGTCCAAACAATTATTTGTTGACCCGAAAGAGGTCAGAAAAAGCGGCTGGGTGGAATTTGAACCGATCCCGGTCAACCAGTACAATAAAACGATAAAAGAGGAACAGAAGAATTACAGTACCGAAGATTTCCTGCGTATCTTCCACGATATGGGAGTCATCCGCGAATTTGAAACCATGCTGTACGCCATTAAGACAACCAGCGAATACAACGGCGTGCAATATAATAACCCCGGTCCGGCGCATCTGTCCATGGGTCAGGAGGCAAGCGCTGTCGGGCAGGCCTATGAGCTGGACGTGAACGATTTTATTTTCGGGTCTCACAGAAGCCACGGCGAAATTTTGGCAAAGGGCTTATCTGCTATCGAGAAATTGGACGACAAAGACCTGATGGAAATCATGGAAACCTTCAACGACGGTAAAATTCTGAAGGTCGTTGAGGACAAACAAAAGGACGTCAAAGAGCTGGCAAAAGACTTTTTGCTTTACGGGGCACTGGCTGAGATTTTTGCGCGTACCACCGGATTCCATAAAGGGCTGGGAGGTTCCATGCACGCCTTTTTCACCCCCTTTGGCATTTACCCGAACAACGCAATCGTAGGCGGCGCGGCATCTGTCGCTATGGGTGCGGCCTTATATAAGAAGGTCAACCGCAAACCGGGCATCGTCATTTCCAATGTCGGCGACGGCTCTCTTGGCTGCGGTCCGGTCTGGGAAGCCATGATTATGGGTAACATGGACCAGTACAAACAGCTGTGGGAGGGCGACATGAAGGGCGGCCTGCCGATCATCTTCAACTTTTTCAATAACTTTTACGGAATGGGCGGCCAGACCTATGGCGAAACCATGCCGTACGGTACGCTTGCGCGGATCGGAGCGGGTATGTCGCCCAATCAGATGCACGCCGAGCGTGTAGACGGATACAATCCGCTGGCGGTCATCGACGCCATCCGCCGCAAAAAAGAAATCCTTAAAAATGGCGACGGCCCTGTCCTGCTGGATACCATTACCTACCGTATTTCCGGACATTCACCGTCCGACGCGTCCAGCTACCGGACAAAAGAAGAAATCGAAGCCTGGGAAAAAGAAGATGTATTAGATGCTTTCAAAGATAAGCTGGTCAAGGGCAAGGTGGCAAAAGCCGGAGAAATGGACGAAATTCGGGAAGAAATCAAGGAACGCATGACCAAGATTTGTGCGCTGGCGGTGGACGAAGAAAAATCACCGCGCATGGATTTGGTTGCCGTACCGGACGAAGTAGAAAAGCTGATGTTCTCCAATGAACATATGGACAAAATGGAGGACAGGGAGCCGGACGTTTTGATGGCAAAGGAAGACAATCCCCGCGTGCAGCAGATTGCGAAAAAAACGCGTTTTGCGTTTGATGAAAAAGGGAAACCTGTTTCTAAAAATAAGGTATACCAGCTGAGAGACGGCTTATTTGAAGCGATCATAGACAAATTCTATACCGACCCGACCTTAGTCGCATACGGCGAGGACAACCGGGACTGGGGCGGTGCGTTTGCAGTTTACCGCGGCCTGACCGAGGCGCTGCCGTATCATAGGTTTTTCAATTCCCCGATTTCAGAAGCCGCTATCGTCGGTTCTGCCGTCGGCTATGGAATCTGCGGCGGACGCGTTATCGCCGAACTGATGTACTGCGACTTTATCGGCCGCGCGGGCGACGAGGTGTTCAACCAGCTGCCTAAATGGCAGGCAATGAGCGCCGGCGTTATCAAGATGCCGGTAGTCATCCGCGTTTCCATCGGTTCCAAATACGGCGCACAGCATTCGCAGGACTGGACTGCCCTGTGCGGGCATATCCCGGGACTGAAAGTGGTATTTCCGGCAACTCCATATGACGCGAAAGGTCTGATGAACAGCGCGCTTGCCGGAACAGACCCCGTTATCTTCTTTGAAAGCCAGAGAATCTATGACGTCGGAGAAATGTTCCATGAAGGCGGTGTGCCGGAAGGGTACTATGAAGTACCGATTGGCGAACCGGACGTGAAAATCGAAGGGAAAGACATCACCATTCTTTCCATCGGCGCGGTTCTGTACCGGGCGATGGATGCAGTAAAAGAACTAAAGGAAAAATACGGCATGGAAGCGGAACTCATTGACGCCCGTTCCATTGTACCGTTCAATTATGAAAAGGTCATTGAAAGCGTGAAAAAGACCGGCCGAATTGTAATTGTGGGTGATGCGTGCGAGCGCGGTTCGCACATGAAGGAATTTGCCAGCACCATTGCCGAGCTTGCGTTTGATTATCTGGATGCACCGCCCGTTGTTGTGGGCGCACGCAACTGGATCACGCCCTGCTTTGAACTTGACCATGAATTCTTCCCGCAGGGAAGCTGGATTATTGACGCAATTCATGAAAAAATCCTTCCCCTGCCCGGATATACCCCAAAACAGAACTTTACCGAACTGGAACAGGAACGGCGCAACAAGCTTGGCGTTTAACACGCTTTCTCGAGAGAAAGCTTAGCATTAACAGAGCCCTTCATTTGACAAGCCCGCAGGGCGCTGGCAAATGGTAGGG
>ERZ773194.4102-NODE-4102-length-11867-cov-6.179817_pt1 | contig 11867 bp, 10 predicted proteins | sample MGYA00511240_ERZ773194 | MGnify/ENA primary metagenome ERZ773194 (study PRJEB29015, sample SAMEA2737774) | human gut metagenome | biome: human gut; feature: human-associated habitat; material: faeces | place: China | collected 2012 ... | reverse complement strand
GCTTCGCGGGGGCGAGACGACGGAATTGGCAAAGCCCGTGATCGGCACGAGCGTGCCCGCCCCCGCGAAGCGGGCAAGGGAATTATACAGGTTCAGCCCCGTGGTCAGCGCCGCTAAAAAGATGAGCGTGACGGAGGTCGCGGTGCCCGCGTCGGTCTTGTCGAGCCCGAGGGACCTGTAGCCGTCCAGAATGAGCTGACCGAGCACGCAGATCGCGCCGCCGATCAGAAAGGCGAGCGCCGTATCCTTGACGATGGGGGATCTCGGCGACTTCTGCTTGATATACGCCTGATATTCCTGCGGTGACATATCCATAAGATCACTCCTTTTGGCATAGCATTTCCAGCGGGAGTATTTTTATCCATCGTTGCCTTTCCCCGCAAAATCGGCTACAATGGACGCGAGGTGATACCATGCGCTCACTTGGGCTTTACATCCACATTCCGTTCTGCAAGGCGAAGTGCATTTACTGCGACTTCTACTCCCTGCCGCGCGCCGAGGGCCAGATGGACGCTTACGTCTCCGCGCTGACCGCGCAGCTCGCCGCGTGGCGGGAGCGCACGGCGGACTGCACCGTAGACACCGTTTACTTCGGCGGCGGCACGCCGAGCTATCTCGGCCCCGCCCGCCTGTGCCGCCTTCTGGACGCGGTTTTTCAAAGCTACCGCGTCGCCCCCGGCGCGGAGATCACGCTCGAGGCCAACCCCGACAGCGCGCAGGATATTTCCGCCCTGCGGCAGCTGCACGATGCAGGCTTCGACCGCCTCTCGCTCGGGATGCAGTCCGCGGACGACGCGGAGCTGCGGCGCATCGGGCGCGTCCACACGCACGCGCAGACCGTCCGCGCGGTGGAGAACGCTCGCGCCGCGGGCTTTGACAATTTGAGTCTCGACCTCATCTACGGCCTGCCCGAGCAGACGATGACGCGCTGGCAGGCAAACCTCGACGCCGCGCTCGCGCTCGCGCCCGAGCATCTTTCCTGCTACGGGCTGAAGGTCGAGGAGGGCACGCCGCTCTTTGCGCGGCGCGAGCGCTTCACGCTGCCGGACGACGACACGCAGGCGGATATGTACCTCTCCGCGGTCGGACTTCTCGCGCGGCAGGGCTATGAGCAATATGAGATCTCCAACTTCTGCCGCCCGGGACGGGCGTCCCGCCACAACAGCCGCTACTGGACGCTCGCGGAATACCTCGGCTTCGGCCCCGGCGCGCACAGTGACTTCGGCGGCGAGCGCTTTGCGCTCGCGCGCGATCTCGACGCCTACCTTGCGGGACACACCGTCTATTCCGAGTGCTCCGCGCCCTCGGCGCGTGAGCGGGAGACCGAGCGCGTCATGCTCGCGCTCCGCACGACCCGCGGCGTCGCCGCGGATACACTGCCGGAAGCCGCGCGGCGCATTCTCCGGAATTGTGAAGCCCACGGCCTCGCCCATCTTTCCGGCGGCTTTTATGCCCTCACGCCCCGCGGCTTTCTGGTCTCCAACGCCATCCTTGTCGATCTTTTGGAAACAATGGAGCTTTGACGGAACTTTTTTCCGTCTTTCTTCGTCTTTACTTTTAAGGGCCTTCATGGTATAGTAACGTTATGTCAACTTTTGCTGTGCAAAAGCATAGCAAAAACAGGTATGTGCCGTATTTCAAAAGGAGATCATTATGAAAGCACTGTCCCGCAAATGCACCGCCTTTCTCTTATCCCTCACCCTGCTGCTGACGCTCGCGCCGACGGCGCTCGCCTCCGAAGCGCTGGGCGACGACCTTGACCTGCGCTCGACAACGCTCAACCGCGGCGCCGAGCTCGGCGAGGGCACGTTCTGGAGCAACACCTTCTCCGACCTGCGGCAGGAAAACTACGTCGTCTACACGCCGAACACGAGCGTGACGCCCATCGTCACCTACGGCGATTACACCACCGCGACGAGCACCGTCTCCGCCGCCGCCAAGCGGCTGGAGGAGCAGGGCCTGCGTGTGGTCGCGGGCATCAACGGCGACTACTACGATACGCTCAACGGCGCGCCGCTCGGCACGGTGATGACCGATGGCGTGCTGCGCGTCGCCTCCGCGAGCAACTATGCCGTCGGCTTCCGCGCGGACGGCACAGCCATCCTCGGCGCTCCGGCGCTGGCAATGCAGGTCGAGAGCGCCAACACGTCCTTTTCCATTGCCGCCGTCAATCAGGTGCGCTACTCCTACGGCGGCATCTACCTCTACACCTACGATTTCAACGCCCGCCGCTCCACCGGCACCAACGCCGCGGGCTATGACGTGGTCTGCTCGGCGGTCGACGGCCGCCTGAGCATCGGCGAAACGCTGACGCTCACCGTGGACGAGATCCTGCCCGAGGCCACCGACACCGCCGTGCCCGAGGGCAAATACGTCCTGACGGCGAACCTCCTCTCCGGCGAGGAGAACCTTGCTCTGCTGCGCGCGCTTGCGGTCGGCGACACGCTGACCGTCACCGTCCGCGCAGCGGACGAGGGCTGGAACGATGTGGATTACATGATCGGCGCGCTCTATCAGCTCGTGGAGAACGGCGAGGTCTGCAAGGGGCTTGAGGCCGGCGCCGCGCCGCGCACCGCCATCGGTCAAAAGGCCGACGGCAGCCTTGTGCTCTACACCATCGACGGCCGCCGGAAGGGCTACTCCATCGGCGCGAGCCTGACGCAGGTCGCGCAGCGCATGATCGAGCTCGGCTGCGTGACCGCGCTGAGCCTGGACGGCGGCGGCTCGACGACTCTGTGCGTCACGCTGCCGGAGGACGGCAATGCCGGCGTCTACAACACCCCCTCCGAGGGCAGCCTGCGCGCCGTGACGAACCACATCTTCCTCGTTGCGTCGAATGAGCCGAGCGGCACGCTCGACCACATCGCGCTGCGCACGGAAAGCGACCGCGTGCTCGCGGGCGCGCAGGTCCTGCTCCGCGCCGCCGCCATCGACACGAACTACATCCCCATGGATAAGGAGGTCTCCATCGCAAGCGACCGCGGCAGCGTGCGGACCGACGAGCTGGGCAATACGGTCCTGACCGCGCCGAAAACCGCCGGCACCGTGACCGTCGGCGCAAAGGTCGGCGGCAAGTACACCACCGCCGAGCTCCGCGTGATCGAGACGCCGGACGAGATCCGCCTCGGCAAAAGCGGCACGCTCACCGAGCTGCGCGTCTCCCCCGGCGCGAGCGTCGAGCTGACCGCGCAGGCCTATCAAAACCACCTCTCCCTGCTCGCGCAGAACGCCTGCTTCACCTGGACCACCGAGGGCGGCGTCGGCACGGTCGATGAAAACGGCGTCTTTACCGCCGCCGGCCATGCCGCCTACGGCAGCCTGACCGTCCGCGCGGGCGAGACCACGCGCACCATCCCCGTTTATGTCACCTCCGATCCTCTGGTCCTGCTCGACGGCTTCGAGGGCGAGCAGACCGTCCTGACCCAAAATACCGACAAGAGCTTCGTCCGCTTCGGCTCCGCCTCCGCACGCTGGGACTATCGCGCCGAGAACGTCCCCGAGAACGCGGAGGAGCTCCTTCTGAGCGTGGAGCGAACCTACGCCGTCCCCTCCGGCTATGACCGTGTAACGCTCTGGGTCTACGGCGATGGACAGCGCGAGACGCTCGCCCTCACGACCGATGCGGGCGAAACGAACGCTGCCGTGATCGACTTCACCGGCTGGCAGCAGCTCACCTTTACCCTCCCCGACAAAGCCGCGAGCATCACCGGCTTCGCCCTGCGCCTGCCGTCGGCTCTGAGCGGCACGCTGTACCTCGATCAGCTCGTCGCGGCCCGCGAGGGCATGAGCGATACCGCCGCGCCGGAGATCTCCGTCTCCCTCTCCGAGGACGGCACGGCCCTGACCGGCAAGGTCTTTGACGCCGTGGACGGCGGCTCGCTCGCCACGCTGCGCGTAACGCTCGACGGCAAAGCGCTCAGCTTCACCTACGACCACCAGACCGGCGCGCTCCACGCCGCGCTGCCTGCCGCGGACGGCAAGGCGCACCGCATCGCCGTCATCGCCGGCGACGCGAGCGGCAGCCTCGCCCGCACCGGCCTAAGCATCACCCCGTCGGAGCTGTCCGCCGCCTTCCCCGATACGGACGGTCACTGGGCCAACGCCGCCGTGAGCTTCCTGAAGGCGAGCGGCGTCACCACCGGCGACGATCTTGGGAACTTCAATCCCGACAGCCCCATCACCCGTCAGGAATTTGCCGTGCTGCTCTGCCGCTGGCTCGCGCCCGCGCAGGACACTTCCTCCGTTGAGCTGCCCTTTGCCGACAGCAACCGCATTGCCGATTGGGCGAAGGACGGCGTGCGCGCCATGTATGCCCTCGGCGTAACGAAGGGCAGCTACGACGGCTACGGCCGGCTCTGCTTCCTCCCCACCGCGACCATCAGCCGTCAGGAGGCGCTGACGATGCTCGGCCGTCTCCTTGAGCTGGGCTACGCCGCGCCGGAGTGGAGCTTCACCGACAGCGACGCCATTGCGGACTGGGCGCGCGGGCACATCAATACGCTCTGCGCGATCGGCGCGCTCTCCGGCTACGCCGACGGCGGTATCCACCCCACTGAGCCCATCACCCGCGCACAGGTCGCCGCAACGCTGTTCAGCATGACGTAAAAAACGCAAGCAGCTCTTGCCGAGCCTTCGGCAAGAGCTGTCTGCGTGATTGTGTGGAGGGACTCTCGTCCCCTGGTATAGAAACCGCCTTCGGGCGGTTTTTATCATTTTTTACTCATTCTCGAGCATCCGGTAGCCCACGCCGATCTCGGTGAATATGTACTCGGGCGCGGCGGGATTCTTCTCGATCTTGCGGCGGATGTTCGCCATGTTCACGCGCAGGATCTGATTGTCCGCCTTGGCCTTGGGGCCCCAGATCTCGCGGATGAGGAAATCGTAGGTCAGCACCTTACCGGCGTATTTGCCCAGCAGCGCCACGATCTTGAACTCGTTGAGCGTGAGGTGAACGTCCTCCCCGCGCATGAGAACATGGTGCTTGTCGTAGTCGATGGTCAGGTCGCGGACCGTATACTTGCCGGACTGCGCGATGGAGTCGTTGTCAAGACCCGTGCGCGTATGGCGGATGGCCGTGCGGATGCGGGCGAGCAGCTCACTCGTCCCGAAGGGCTTTTCGATGTAATCGTCCGCGCCGAGATCGAGCGCCGCGACCTTGTCGCCCTCGTGCGTACGCGCGGAGACCACGATGACCGGCACGCTCGACCAGGCCCGCACCTGCTTGAGCACCTCCATGCCGTCCATGTCGGGAAGACCGAGGTCAAGGATGATCAGGTCGGGACAATGCGACGAGATCATCGACAGCGCCTCCTTCGCGCTGCCCGCCATGAGCGTGTCGAAGCCGTTGGCGGCCAGAATGGTGGACATGAAATTCTTGATGTTCTGCTCGTCCTCGACGATCAATACCTTATCCCTGATCTTCATCCTCTTTTTCCTCCTTGAGCGGCAGGTAGAAGCGGAACTGTGCGCCGCCCTCCGGCCTGTTTTCTGCGGTGATCCTGCCGCCGTGCGCCTTGACGATCGTCTGGCAGACGGAAAGACCGATGCCCATGTTTTTCTTCATATCAAAGCCGCCGCTCTTCTCGCCGGAAAGCGAGCCGTCGAAGAGCGTCGCAAGTCTTTCGCGCGGAATGCCGAGCCCGTTGTCGCTGACCGTGAAGCAGGCCTCGTCGCCGATGTGCTCCACGCTCAGCCGCAGCTCCGTCGTGCTCTCGCCGTGCAGCACTGCATTTTCCATCAGGTTGAGCAGCACCTGCTGGATGAGCGTCGCGTCCATCGGGACGAGCACGACCTCCCGCGGCACCTCGACCGCGATGCGGATGTTGCTTTTGAAGCGCTTTTCGAATTTGTGGACCGAGGCCGCGAGGATCTCCTCCGCCGCCTCATATTCCTTGCTGATGGCCGTCTGCTCGCCTGAGATGCGGGTAATGGAGAGCAGATTCTCCACCATGCGGATGAGCCACTGGGCGTCCTCGTTGACGTCGCGCAGCAGCTCTCTTTGCTGCTCGGTCGAGAGCGTGTCTCCGTTTTCCAAAATGGCGGAAGTGTTGCCCACGATGCTCGTGAGCGGCGTGCGGATATCGTGCGACATCGCGCGCAGCAGATTCGCGCGCATCGTCTCGCGCTCGGCCTCCGTGCGCAGCCGCTCCTGCTTTTTGATCTTGGTGTTCATCGCGCTGATGATGAGCGACACCGCCAGCATCGTCAGAAAGGTCAGCGGATAGCCGGTGAGCGTGAAGTTGAACGCCCAGAATGGATAGGTGAACACGAAGTTCACGCAGATCACGCCGAAAAGCGAGCTGAAAACGCCCCAGAAATAGCCCTCCGTAAAGCGGGAGATGATCACCACCGCCAGCACGAAGATCAGCAGCGTGAAGCTGCCGTTCTCGTCGATACTGCGCAGCACAAAGCAGATCGCCGCGGCGATACCGAGCAGCAGCGCGGTGAATATCGCGTCACGCAGGTGGATCGGTATGCTTCTCCACATTTTTTCGGTCCATTGTCCGATCCGGCTCAGCAGGTCCTTCATAGCAAGCTCCCCTCCGGTCACCCTCTATGATGACCATTGTATCATATCTCTTGCTAATTATCTGCTAAGCTTTCCGTTTTTGCAAGTCATTTCTGCTAAGCTTTCCGTTTTTGCAAGCCATTTCTGTTCAATTCCCGTCCGTTTTTGCCGCACCGGCGAATGGAAAAGCATCAGGGGCGGCGCGCTGCGCCGCCCCTGATGCTTAAAGGGAGAAGTGAGAATCTATGTCGGAGTTATGTAAGGGTGTGTCCTTCCGCTCAGATCCTGCGGATGTCGATCGAGCTCACGCGGGCCAGATCGAAGCCGGGCTCCTGCTGCAGCGCCGCGAGAATGGCGATCCTGACCTCGGCGGTCAGGCCGTCCGCAGGAACAGCGGGCGCGGCGGGGGCCGGCGCCGCCTTGGGCGGCTCGGGCTTTTCGAGCTTCTGCATGACCTTGCCCATCAGCATGGTCAGGAAGATGATGCAGATGAGGCCCACGAAGGTGGTGCCCATACCCATCAGACACACAAACAGATTGGAAACTTCATTCATTGGGAAACACGCTCCTCTTTTCTCTTGGTGTCCCCATTATACGGTTGCAAGTTTTCCTGCACAAGGGCTTTGCCGCTCTCTTCACGCCGCCTTTACGCTATAAACTTTTCTCTTAACGCGCGGTTAACCGTCCCGCTCCTCCGTCACCTCCACCACATACACAGCGCCGTCCGCGACGCGGAAGCGCACCTCAAGCCCGGCAAACGCCATGCCGTAAACGCGCTGCGGATCGCTCTGGTAGTGCGGCCGCGGATCCTGCGCGAGAACGCCTGTGAGGGCATCACGCTTGTCCTCCGGCACGCGCGATAGAAGCTCCGCCGGGAAGTCCACCGCCAGCGCCTCGCCGCGCTGCGGCGCAAAGCCGCCGCTCGCCTCCGGCTTGCAGTCGGCGTAGGGGAGGTACGGCTTGATGTCATAGATGGGCGTGCCGTCCATCAGGTCCGCGCCGGAGACGAGCAGCACGCTCCCCTCCGCCGTCTGCTCCACGCCATCGAGCCGCACGCAGGAAAGGCCGATGGCGTTCGGGCGGAACGGCGAGCGCGTGGCGAACACGCCCATGCGCTCGTTGCCGCCGAGCCGGGGCGGACGCACGGTGGGCGACCAGTCCTCGCGCACGGCCTCGGAGAACTGCCAGATGAGCCACAGATGGGAAAAGCCCTCGATGCCGCGCAGAGCGTCGGCATTGCGGTATTCCGGCTCGAACACGATGCGCGCACGCAGGGCCTCCACCAGCCCGCTCTGGCGCGGCACGCCGAACTTTGTTTTGAAATCGCTGCGGATGCGCGCGATGACCTTGATGCTGTGCTGCTCCATAAGACCTACCTCACCGGTGACCGCGCCCGCGGGCGCGGTGAAATAAAAAGGCTCGCTGCGGCTATTGTATCAGCCGCAGCGACCTTTTGCAATTTTATTTCAGCTTCATCGGGGTGAGGGCGAGGTAATCGTCCAGCGTGCCGTCGTGCAGGCAGCAGTCGATGATCTCCTTCCCCAGCGGGTCGAGATCGTCGCAGACGAACTGCGCGACCTGCTCCTTGATGAAATCGGTGAGGATCTTCGCGCCGGCGTCGTAGCCCTCGGTGCCGAGCTTGGACTGCGTCTCGGGGCGCAGGAAGGTCTGACGGACGAACTGGCCGTCGAGCTTCATCTCGTCGAGCGCGTAGCCGAACAGCGCGCAGCGCGCGGGCACCAGATGCTTCGCGCGCACCGTGCCGAGGTGGCGGGCAAGGTACTCACGGCTGAGCCATTCGCCCATGAAGCCGACGTGGTAAGCGCCGATGTGCTGGTTCGGGATGAGCACGTTCGTGGTGTTGGGGCTATTCATGATCTGCTCGAGCAGCAGGTTCGCCTGCGTGACCTTGAGCCCCGTGGCGAACGGCCAGTAGGAGCCAACGCCCTCGGCCTTCAGACCGCTGCCGGCGTTCGTGTCCGCGATGGACGGGTTCTTGAAGCCGCGCGGCGAGACCAGACGCCACAGCCACGCAATGCTCTGCGGCACGACCTGCAGCATACCCATCACGCCGTAGTTCGGGTTCTTCGCGGTGCTCGGCGGCATCCGCACGCCGAAGCTGCGCACATCGACCTCCACCGGCTCGGTGTCGGGCACGATGTTGTCGAGCATCTTGCGCGGCAGGATGACGCGCGGGTTCGAGCAGGGCTTGCCGTTCGACTCGATGACGTGCTCCCAGATCAGGCAGGTCGAGCCGGGGATGCCATCCATGTTGAAGAACACCAGCGGCTCGCTCGGATGGATGCAGATGCGCTCGTAGAGCGGGTTGTTGCCGTAGGCGTTCATGCCGTCCATGCGCAAAAACCAGCCGTTCTCGGCGTCGAGGATGCGCAGCTTGCCGCTCGTGGGGTCCTGAATGGACTTGAGCGCGCACGCCATGTCGTCGGCGATGGGATGGATCTTGCAGCTCTCGCCGAGCGTCATATAATATTTTTCGCCCGTGACCGTATGCGTACCGATGAGCAGGCGGTCGTCGTCCTCGCGGTGGAAGTCCTCGAGCATTTCGCTCTTGCCGCCGCCGGACGCACCCTCGTGCATGAACACGATCTCGTTTTCATACGGCGTCTCGACCATCGCGGCGCTCGTGTGGCAGCAGACCCAGCCCTCGTGCTCGCCGATGTCGAGCAGCAGCGAAAACACGCCCTTCTTGGCGCTCGGGCCCGGATAGAGGTTGTAGGCCCAGACCTCGTGCAGCTCCGCGCTGCGGTTGTGGACGACGACCTGCTTGCCGTCGAAGTGCGTATGGCGGAACGGGGGCGCGACATAGATGATGGCGCGCGGCTTATAGTGCTCGGGCACGTCCGCGATGCTCACGAAGCCCTGCATGTTGGCGAGCGAGAGCGCGAAGAACGCCGCGTTCATCGGGCAGATCATCAGGCTCGGGTAGCCGTGGCCGTTGGGGCCGGCGTAGAACGGCAGCATCACGATCTGCTGATTGCTCAGCCAGTCGAGCGTCTCCTGCCGGAGCTTGGAGAACTCATAGCCAAAGCGGTCCTTGAAGCGGGGCTTGTCGGTCGGCAGCTCGTCGCCGATGGCCATGCTGTTCGGATCGCGGCGGCGCATATAGTCCTCCATGAAGTTGACCACGCAGCCGTTCTTGCAGCGCACCACCTCGGCCTCCTTGACCGTGCCGAGCCCTTCGATGGGATACACCACGTCGTAGCGGGAGGTGTGCGTGGGGCCGTAGGCCATTTCCTGCAGCTCCTCCTTCGTCTCGGCGTAGGCGATGCACTTGCACTTCTTCAGCGCCTCCGCCACCTCGGGCGCAAGCTCAAATCGGTTGAAATAGTTGTCGGTATACATGCAGCAAGCCGCCTCCTTCAAAAATAAAAGATTAGGTCGTACATTATCACACTTTTCCCAAAAATGCAATAAAATTATTCCGAATCACTCCATCAAATTATCTGATATGCACAAATTCCGTCGTTTTCCCGACTTTTTGCAGGAAATCATGCAAAGGGGAGATGCCGTGCGGCATCTCCCTTGCTTCAGGACAGCTTGCGGATGAAGTTTCCGTGGATGGTCACGCCCTCCTGCGTGATGAAAAAGGCGTTCGGGTCCAGCTCGTGGACCACGCCATAGAGGTCGGCCTCCTCAAATTTGGAGACGCACACGCACAGCACGCGCAGGTCCTCGCCGGTGTAGGCGCCCTTGCCCTCCCAGTAGGTCACGCCGCGCCCGAGCCGTGCCATGATGTTCCTCGGCAGCTCGGGGTCCTCGTCCTTGGTGAAGATGAGCACCTGCTCGGTGATGTTCTGCTGGTGCCCGCGGTCGATGAAGAGCGCGCAGAACACCGTATAAATGATGGAATAGATCGCCGCGCGCAGACCGAAGAGGACCGCGCAGAGCGTGTAGAGCAGCGCGTTGAAGCTCAGGCTGAAGCGCCCCACGCTGAAGCCCTTGCCCTTCTTGGCGAGCCACAGTCCGAGGATGTCCAGCCCGCCGGTCGAGCAGCCGCAGGTGAGCACGATGCCGAGCGAGAAGCCGACGAGGATGCCGCCGAGCACGCAGTTCGTCAGCGTCTCCTCCACCAGCGGCGCCGCCGGCGGCGGCACAAGGCTCAGAAACAGCGACGAGGTGACGGTACACACCGCGGTGCGCACAAGGAAACCCCTTCCCAGCGCCTGCCACGCCAGCAGCAGGATGGGCACGTTCGCCGCCAGATACAGGATGCCCGAAAAGTCCACGTTCGGCGACAGCCCCAGCGCCTCCACGATCAGCGTGCGGGCGACCTGGCAGAAGCCCAGCAGGCCGCCAGTGTAAAGTCCCATCGGGACAATGAACCAGTTCACGCCGATGGCGTAGAGCAGCGTCGCGGCCACGGCCAGAGCCAGACGGCACCACCGGTTCTGTATCGCTTTGTGCAGCATAGACATTCCCTCCGCTCCTGTTTTCCCTGTGCTTTTTATTGTATGCGCACCGCGTGCCGAAGTCAAGCGCGGACTACAGCGCGTAGCGCAGGCATTGATAGAGCCGCCGCTTGGCGCGCAGCAGCGTGCGGGACACCGTGGACTTGTTGACGCCCAGCTCCTGCGCGATCTCGGTCACGGTCTTATTCTGCTCAAAATTCATCCGGAGCAGCTGCCGCTGCCGCGCGGTCAGCGCCTCCTGCCTTGCCAGGCGCAGGTTGCGCTTGAGTCGGAGCAGCTCACCGTCGTTGTCCTGCGCGTTGGCGCGCAGCCACGCCGCCATGTCGCCGTAAAACTCGTTGTTGCGGATGCTATAGGGTGTACCTTTCATCGCGGTGATAGTTCCTTTCGTAATAGCGTTTCGTCAGCTCGGCCAGCTCGCTCGACTGACGGCGCAGCACCTGAAGCTCGGCAATGCGCCGCTTGAGCCGCTCGGCCTCCTCGCGGTCCTGCGCGGCCCGGGCCGCGGCGCGCAGCTCCGAAATGCGCGTGCGCAGCACCGCCGCGTCCGCGCGGTATGTAAAGGATATCTGATATAGTGTCACGCTTCCCCCTCCATTCCGAACACGGTCTCACAGGGCGCAAGCTCCGCGCGAGCGAAGGCCGGAAAGCAATCCGCGCAGACGCTCTGCCCGTTGAGATACCAGCCGTGCTCCCCGCGCAGCAGCTCGCACCCACACAGCGAGCATCGGCCGCAGGGACGGCCGTAGGGCCTGCGTTTTTCCGCAGGCGAACAGATTTTAAAGTGCAAAAGCCCTTCCTCCCGAAAAATGAAAAATTTAGGCTTGACAAACGGCGCGGCATCTGCTAGAATCCATTCTGTTGCTGAAATGCTGGTATAGCTCAGTTGGTAGAGCAGCTGATTTGTAATCAGCAGGTCGGGGGTTCGA
>ERZ773194.4096-NODE-4096-length-11895-cov-3.321791_pt1 | contig 11895 bp, 10 predicted proteins | sample MGYA00511240_ERZ773194 | MGnify/ENA primary metagenome ERZ773194 (study PRJEB29015, sample SAMEA2737774) | human gut metagenome | biome: human gut; feature: human-associated habitat; material: faeces | place: China | collected 2012 ... | reverse complement strand
GGCCGATTTTTTCATTGCTGCCCCTATTCGCGTTGAGTACTGTGCTGTCCGGCTTCATAGCGCCGCTGAATACTTTGAAATACGATAGTTTTCCAACATAAGGGTCAGCCACCGTTTTAAAGACGAGAGCGCAGAGCGGACCGTTTTCATCAATCTTCAGTTCGATAGGTTCCTCGGAATCCTTTGCTTTGGCATACCGTTTGGCCGACTGGTCGGGAGCCGGCAGAAATTCCACAATGGCGTCCATGAACATCCGTATGCCGATAACCTCCTGTGCGGAACCGGAAAAAATCGGTGAGATTTCGCCGTCTTCAACCCCTTGCTGCAGGGCTTTGTGGATTTCCTCCTTGGTAAACTCCTCGCCGGCAAAGTATTTTTCCATCAAATCGTCGCTGGTTTCCGCGACTGATTCTACAATCATTTCACGGTAAGGAGCCAGCTGTTCCGCCAAATCGTCCGGTACCGGTACTTCCTCATATACGCCGTTGTTGGTCTTTTTACCTTCCATATCTACAATATTGACAAAACCGATAATTTTACCGTTTTCTTTAATCGGAGCCTGGAAAGGCACTACAGATTTGCCGAAAACATCACGGAGCTGCTCCACAACGGTAAAATAGTTGGCGTTTTCATCATCCATTTTATTTACAAAAATAAAGGACGGGATTTTTTCTTCTTTAGAATAATTCCATGCGTTTTCTGTACCTACGCTGACACCCGACTTGCCGCTGACGATAATGACTGCTGAATCAGCAGCTTTGACGCCTTCTTTGACCTCGCCGACAAAATCGAAATACCCGGGCGTATCAATAAAATTAATTTTACATCCATTATATTCCACAGGGACCAGGGCGGTCGATACAGAAATCTGACGTTTGATTTCTTCCGAATCAAAATCCGATGCGGTATTGCCGTCTGCAATCTTCCCCAGCCTCTCTATCGCTTTCGATTTAAATAAGCAGGACTCTGTAAAAGAAGTCTTTCCTGCACCGCCGTGTCCCATAACACAGACGTTCCTGATTTTCGACATAGGATATTGTTTCATTGATCTTCCCCCTTGATTGAATTTAGTTATTTTGCATAGTAACATACAAAAAATGCGTAAACACTTAGTTATTATTCTCTATTGACAATCTAAATTCCTTCTTTTCTTTATAAAAAAAGTGAAAAAGTTTTCTGTTTTTTTTACCAATTTGACCAATGTAACGATTTTCGTAAAGAATCCTGCAAAATAAGGGCTGCCGCATTGATTTTGCCGGGTAACTGTGCTATGATATGAAGGAATTGGAGGGGAACCCATGCAAAATTTTTCAGTTAGTATCGCGAAACTTATTGAACAATTTGAAAAGCTGCCGGGTATCGGTTACAAAACTGCCCAGCGGCTGGCCTATTACGTCATTAATCTGCCAAAAAGCGAAACGGACGCGTTTGCTCAGGCGATTTTAGACGCTAAAAAAAATATCCGGCTTTGCAGTGTTTGCCAGGACCTTACCGATAAAGAAGTCTGCCCGGTCTGCAGCAACCCAAAACGAAACCGGAAAGTAATCTGTGTGGTTTCCCAGCCGAGAGATGTCATCACCATGGAAAAAATCAAAGAGTACGACGGCGTTTACCATGTTCTGCATGGTGTTCTCTCCCCAATGGACGGCGTCGGACCCGAAGATTTGAAAATCAAAGAGCTCCTATACCGTATCACCAATAATGATATTGATGAAGTGATCCTTGCCACCAACCCAACATTGGAAGGGGAAGCTACAGCGATGTACCTCGCGAAGCTAATCAAGCCCTTCAACATCCTTGTCAGCCGGATTGCATACGGTGTTCCGATCGGATCAGATATTGAATATGCGGACGAGATTACCCTCAGCAAAGCGCTGGAAGGCAGACGTCCGCTCACTTGATAGGCTTTGTTCTATAGATATGTTTTCTTTGAAGGAGGAATTCCATTGAAAAATGTAAAAAAACTGACATATATGGCAATGTTTACGGCACTCATTACCATTGTTACTATGATATCGATCAAAATTCCGGTTACCAACGGCGGATATGTCCATCTTGGCGATAGTATGATTTATATTGCATCTGTCATGTTAGGTCCGGTTTACGGCATGATTGTTGCCGGAATCGGTTCTATGCTGGCCGATATCTTGCTCGGCGCGGCAAATTACGCCCCCTTTACCTTGATTATCAAAGCATTGATGGGGCTGGTCTGCGGGCTGATTGCATACCGTAGCCTTACCACCAAAAAATTTATCCTTGGCTCTGCTGCCGGCGGCCTGATTATGTTAATCGGCTATTTCCTGACAGAATATTTGTTTATGGGGAATTTTGTTTTCCCGGGAATCCAGCTGGCATTTAACTCCCTGCAGTTAGTCTTTGGCGTTATCGCAGGATTTTTAATCTATCTTGCGCTGAAAAAGGTGTCAAAGAAAGAGTTAAATCATTTTTTCGATGAAGAATAATAAATAATCATACAATAACCGAACACCGTTAAGGCGTCCGGTTATTGTTCTGTCTGAAAGGGGAAAAACATGTATCAAACCATTATTTTTGATTTGGACGGAACGGTTATTGATTCCGGTCCCGGTGTTACTCACGCGGTCCAGTACAGCTTAAATAAGATGGGGATTACCGTTGAGGATGCCGGTTCTCTCAAGCATTTTATAGGGCCGCCTCTATATGATTCCTATCAGAGATACTATGGCTTTGATAAAGCACAGCAGGATAGAGCGATAGAATATTACCGCGAATATTACGAAGAAAAGGGTGTCCATGAAAACTCCCTGTATGACGGAATGGAACAGGTGCTCAGTTCTCTAAAGAAGCATCATAAATTCATTGCACTGGCAACCTCAAAACCGAAAAATTATGCAGAACTGATCCTTTCAGAATTGAAAATAGATTCTTATTTTGACCTTGTATGCGGCGCGAGCCTGGATCACTCTATGCGCGAGAAAATTGAGATTTTGGGCGATTGTATTTACAAAAGCGGCCGGGAAAAGGCTGGTATGGTCATGGTAGGCGACCGTCATTTTGACGTTGAGGGTGCGCAGTTTCACGGGATTGACTCCATAGGGGTACTGTTCGGTTTTGGCGATCTTGCTGAAATGCAAGAATGCAGACCCACCCATATCGCTCCTCTGCCAGAAGATATTCTTAACTTTGTATTTTAATTTTAAAGTATAGAAAGAATAAATGATGGAATCAAAGCCTCTCTCACTTGTGAAAAAGAGTGAAATACATCACACCTTCGTATTGACGGAACGATCCGATTCATAAGATTTCATTAGAATTCATAGCAGACTGCAAAATAAGGCGCTGTTTTACGGCAGCAGCATTTTCTGTTCTGCATCCGGCACTGCGATTTCCCTGTTATTTAAATAAGCAAGACAGCCGCTGCAGCCGCTGAACCGGAAGATGAGTTTATAGGAATAAAGCGCTTGGTATCGGTAACCGTATTTTTTGTTTATCTCATTTTTACCGTATTTCCCGTCTCCCAGAAGAGGATGCCCGATATAAGCCAAATGCGCCCGGATTTGGTGAGTCCGTCCGGTCAGAAGCTCTATATCCAGCAGAGACAGCTCTTCATTCTCCTTTAAAACAGTATATTTCGTTAAAATCGTTTTACCGTCTTTGACCGGATGGTCATATACTGTCACCATATTTTTCTCTTCATTTTTCCATAAAAATGCTTTCAGCGTATCTGACTGTTTTGGAAGATGGCCGACGGCAATGCATAAATAATGCTTTTCGATTTCTCTCGCCTTGATTTTTTCATTTATGATACGCAGGCTTTCCGCGTTCTTTGCACAGATAACAAGACCCTGCGTATTTTTGTCAATTCGATTGCAGAGAGCCGGGGCAAAGCTGTGCTCTTCCTCGCTGCGGTACTCACCCTTTTGATACAGATATCCCTTGATATGATTGATCAGGATATTGAACTGTTCTTTATCGTCCTCATGCACCAGCATGCCGGCGGGTTTATCCACAATTAAGAGGTTCTCGTCCTCATAAATCACCGTAAGGTTCGGACGGATCGTACGATAGGCTTCTTCCTGGCAAGATGTTTCAAAAAATTCATCGTTGATATAAAGCTCTAAGACATCCCCCACCTCTATCCGGTAGGAGATTTCCTGCCGTTTGCCGTTTACCTTAATTCTTTTTTTGCGGATCGACTTATACAGCAGGGTCTTTGGAAGAGATGGAACCGCTTTTTCCAAAAATTTATCCAGCCGCTGGCCGGCGTCATTTTGATTTGCAATGATTTTTTTCATTCTAACCTCTGTGTTGTTTTCATTTATACAATACCTTTTAATACTAACACAAAAAAGATGCAGGTTGCAAGTAAAAATAAACTAATCAGGATGATACCGGTCCTTTTTCCTTTTTCTGCTTTTTGATCTGATAGCTCAATTAAACCAGCTTTTCTAAGCCCTGTAACAATTGGCTTATAAATTAAAAGGGTGATAGCCATATTCAGTCCGCCCTTTAACAGATTAAAGGGAAGGAAAACTGGCAGCAGCATCTCTGCCACCGCTTCCCTCGGATACCCTAAATAAATCGGAGTGAACAGATAATTCCACAAGAGCATGACAATGGCCATTAAGACACAGCCGGCCGCAAGACCAATGACCGCACCGGATAACGTATGCTTCTTTTTATAGATATAAGCTGCGGTGCAGGCAAAAGCACAGGTTGACAGAATGTTCATGATACAACCGATAATGCCTGTGTCGCTGACACTGACCATTTCAACCAGTGAAACAACAACGGATACAAGAAAAGCGGTCAGCGGCCCAAACAAAAATCCGCCTATTGTTATAATCACGTCCTTTGGGTCATACTTTAAAAATAACACAACAGGAACCCGGCCGACAACCATAACAGCATACGCAATAGCGCAAAGCATGGCGATGATAACGATTTTTTTTGTTTTTGAGTTCATAACAAATCCTCCTCATAAAAATAACCCCTGAATTTACTTCAGGGGTCAAAAGCAGGATTATGTAAACAAAAACCGCAACAAATAATATTCGCATCTCTTCTGCCATCCGGACTGTAACCGTCGGCTCCGGAATCTAACCGGAATCAGCTTTCGCTCGCGGGCTTGCCTGAATGTCCAGGTTTACCGCCGATAGGGAATTTCACCCAACCCTGAAGAAATATTCAAAGATAAAAGGTACAATCAAAGGAGCAAAGTCAGCTTTGCTCCTTTATGGTACGCCGTGAGGGACTCGAACCCCCGCTCTTTCGGTTCGTAGCCGAACACTTTATCCAACTAAGCTAACGGCGCTTATTTTTGTGAACTTCTATATCTTACCACATTTCATTCAAAAAATCAATTATTTTTTTATGAAGAATGAAAAAAATTTTAAAAATAACGGTTGACAAAAACTTTTTTCGGTAATATAATGAAGCAAATATGAAAATACGTTGAAGAGGAATAGTAGGAATCAAGGCGGATTCCAGAGAGCTGCTGGGTGGTGCGAAGCAGCGGAAGCCTGGTTTTGAACTCACCTTGAAGTAGCTCGCTGAAACAGGAAAAAATTTTCTGAAATAGGTGGAGACGGGGCCTGCCCGTTACAGCAGGGGGATATAAAACCGGCAAATAAAATTACTCGGTTCGTATCTATCTAAGCGTATACAGGAATCTGTATAAATGAGAGTGGTACCGCGAAAGTTTACCTTTCGTCTCTTAGGAGGCGGAAGGTTTTTTATTTGCAAATAACTTTAATAATGAAGGAAAGAGAGGAAGGATGTAATGAAACACACGGAAAAATACACCCGCGGATATTTTATGCCGCCGGTCAATGAAATGAAATGGGCCAAAAAAGAATATATTGAAAAAGCCCCCATTTGGTGCAGCGTAGACCTGCGCGACGGTAACCAGGCTTTGATCGTTCCTATGAGCTTAGAGGAGAAGCTGGAATTCTTTGCATTTTTGGTAAAAGTCGGCTTTAAAGAAATTGAAGTGGGGTTCCCCGCAGCCTCCGAGACCGAATTCGAATTTGTACGTGCCCTGATAGAACAGGATTTAATACCGGACGATGTTACCATACAGGTGCTGACCCAGTCCCGGGAACATATCATCAAAAAAACATTTGAAGCATTAAAGGGCTGTAAATCTGCAATCGTCCATCTTTATAATTCCACCTCGGTCGCACAGAGGGAGCAGGTATTTCAAAAATCCAAAGAAGAAATCATTGACATTGCGGTGAGCGGCGCTAAATTGCTGTCCCGATACCGGCAAGAGACAGAGGGAGCTTTCCGCTTTGAATATTCGCCTGAAAGCTTTACCGGTACAGAGATGGAGTTCGCATTAGACGTCTGTAATGCTGTTTTGGATATCTGGAAACCAAACAGCCGGGATAAAGTGATTATCAACCTTCCGGTAACGGTGTCCATGTCCATGCCGCATGTGTATGCCAGCCAGATAGAATACATGAGCAGCAGTCTTAAATACCGGGATAACGTTATTTTGTCCCTGCATCCGCATAACGACCGCGGCTGTGCGGTAGCAGACGCGGAACTGGGACTGCTCGCCGGCGGTGAACGCATTGAGGGAACCCTGTTTGGGAACGGCGAGCGGACAGGTAATGTGGATATCATCACCATGGGATTAAATATGTTTTCTCATGGAGTTGATCCCGAATTAAATTTTGAAAATATACCGGAAATCACCGAAACCTATGAAAAACTGACAAAAATGCAGGTTCACGACCGTCATCCCTATGGCGGGAAACTGGTATTTGCCGCTTTTTCCGGGTCCCATCAGGACGCAATTGCCAAGGGTATGAAATGGCGGGAAACCAAAAAATGCCCGCACTGGACTGTCCCTTACCTGCCGATCGATCCCAAGGATATCGGGCGGCAGTATGACGGCGATATCATCCGCATTAACAGCCAGTCGGGCAAGGGTGGGATCGGATTTTTGCTGGAACAGAAATTCGGGCTCGACCTGCCGCCTAAAATGCGGGAGGATTTTGGCTATAAAGTCAAGAGCGTATCTGATCACCAGCATAAAGAGCTTATGCCCGAGGAAATCTACCGGATATTTGTTGATACCTATGCAAATCTTGAAGCTCCCATCAAGCTGGATCACTATCATTTTGTCCGCAACGGTGATTTTCATGTTACGATCACTCTTACCATCAACGGGCAGCAAAAATCGTTTCAAGGGGATGGCAACGGCCGGCTGGACGCTGTCAATGATGCTCTTGAAAAAGGCCTTGGTATCGTTTATTCGGATTTGACGTATAAAGAACATGCTCTTACCAAAGGTTCAAAATCACAGGCAATCGCGTATGTCGGTATCACTGCTCAAAGCGGTAAGATTTTCTGGGGAGCAGGTACGGATAACGATATTATAACCGCATCAATCAAAGCGCTTTTAAGTGCTATTAACCAAATCACGGAATAAAGAAAACAGAATTTTTCCCCTTTTGTATCTCAGCGTCAGACTATCTTTATAATCAATAATTAGTTAAAAAACGGTGTAAAAAAGTAAATAGAAGGTGTTTGTCACAGCAAACAAGAATCCCTCAGAACGCAAACGTTCTGAGGGATTTCTATTTTTAATAATCAAAAACAATCATTTTGTGGCAGGTAAACCGGTCAATTTTAACCTGTATCCTGCCGTCAGGCAATAATTCAAACGGTATTTCCTTTTGTTCCGGTGCGAGATAAGCACGTTTCGGTGCTTTATCCAGCCTGAGCTCCAACACCGTATCAAGTACCGGCGGCAGGTCTTCGATAATCTGGATATTCTTTCCCCGGACGACAGGTGCAGCATAGAGCAGATGTGCGACATAGCGGCTTTCCTGCTTTTGCTCCATGACAGTAACGATACCCTGTGCAGGAAGATTGGTTACAACAGTTTTGTCCATACCCAGCAGCCTGTCAATCACTTCCAACACAATTTCTTTGCTGTAAAGACTTCCGTTTTCCGCATAATCAGTGAAAACCTCCCATGCAATATAGGCACAGGACTTTTGACAGATGATACCGGGAGCTGTTTTATACTTCGCACACGGCGTATGCCGGTGGGAGCAGAAGTGCTCTGCTGACCTGTTAAAGTAGCTGGGAGACAGCCAACCGGCAACCTCCCCTTCCACTTCCACTTCATATGCGTCGGTATATATCACAAAATCACTCTTTTTGAGGTCTTTGAGATCATTTACCGGAGTAAAGTATGTCGGGCGATACGCATGCTTCCCTTTATAATGCAATGCAAAGCAATCTAAAAACCTTTCCTGATCTTTTAATAAGCCGCTTTTTCCGGTCAGCAATACCTTCCCGCCCTGATTCACATAATCCCTTATTTTCTGTTCAGTCTGATCATCTATGTAAATCTGGTCCGGCAGAATCAAAAGCTTATAATTGCTGAAATCACTGTATGGATCTAACCGGTCGTAAAGGTATTTCCCTTCCAGCATGATACGGTTACAGCCGACATCCCCTAAAAATTTACCGCGGTCAACCGTGCGCTTTTCTAAATACTTTTGGTCGATTCCCTCTAAGCATAAAATTCCGATATCCGTAACCGGCGTAACATGATCGCACCAAGGCTCTTTTTTCTCTACCTCCGCATAGGCTTTCCCGATTAAATCATAAGTCGCCTCGTCCATTGCGCCTTTGGGATGGAGCTGGTCGCCGATAGAGCATTTTGCCCCATTCGCAATAGATAGGGCTGTCTCATACTTTAATGCATTAGGATGTTTAAACCCGCCGAATTCTCCCCAAGAAGTATGGAATTTTCCGGTCATGCCCAAAAATTCTTTTCCCAGCCTTTGCACATATCTGGCAGAAGCAGGAAAATGGTCGTACCCCCAGCCGCCGGTGGGCAGGGATTCCAGTTCCAGATGGGTATTGGCCTCAATTACATTTTTAGCACCCGGCCCTACATGGCCGCCATTGTGGAACAGCGGCAGTCCCGGCCTGATTTCATCAATCGCATCACGAATCGTTTTGGCATACTTTAAATAAGTCCGTTCAGCCAGTTCCTGACGTGCCTGCTCGTCAAAAATACTCTTCCCCTCTCGCTTTAATATTTCATTACAGGTATGGCAATAGCAGGGCCGCTCGCTGACAATATCCATAAAAATTCCGTCCGCGTCATAATTCCGCAGTACCTCTTTCACCTGCTCGGCCAGCAAGGAAAGGTAAGGAGTATTGAAGCAAAGAACGTGATATCCGGCCGTCATAAAATCTTTTACCCATGTGGTCGACTCATCCTTTTGCCGCACCACCCACTCCGGATGCTCTACCGCGCATTTTTCATCCAGCCCGGCCGATAAATATACGGGTGTTTTTACTCCGATTTCATGCGCCGCTTCAATTTGAGCTCCAAGCAAATCAAAGGATAACCCCGGGTGCATCTTATTAGCCTTTGTTGGATGATAGGACCAGCCATGATGGCATTTGGAAAATACTGTAATAGAATCCACATGACCGGCTTTGAGCATTTTTTGAAAATTCTCTTTCGTAAAATCCTTGCCGATATCCGGCACCGCTTCACTGGTATGAAAATCTAAATGAACCTGTCTAAATTTCATTCTATTTCCTCCTTTTTTAGTACTACCAGTATATCCTATTTTGAATGAATATACCATGGAATATATTAAGGTTATTTTTAAACAAAAAACCGCATTTCTGCGGCCTATTGTGCATTTACTTTTTCAGTTAAGGTCTGAAATAATACAATCTGTGATTCTGTCATACCATCTGTGCTGTTTATCATATCCAATAACACTTTAGCTTGCTCTATCTGCTCATTTTCAAGATAAACAGCTGCCATGACCAAAATATCGTTCTTTTCTTTAAAGTCTGTTATCTGCTGGTTTTTTAAATTCATATCGGCTGTAAGAGTATCATTTTCCTTACGCAGGTCCTCATTGGCTTTCGTTAAGTCTACAATGCGGTTTTCAACTCCCTGCGCTTGTTCTGTCGTCTGATTTACCGCCATTTGGCTGGTCGATGAAATATAAATCAAAACAAAAGCAGCGGTAAAAAAAATCACCAGGTAAACCCAAAAATATTTCATTGTTCTGCCTCTGGTGCCCATTTATTTCCCCTCCTTTTCCAGCAGTTCCAAAATGCGTTCCAGCTCTTCCTTACCATAATATTCGAGCACAATTTTTCCTTTTTTCCTGCCATGCTGAATCGAAACCTTTGTACCAAACTGTTTTTCCAGCTCTTTTTCAACTGTTTCCAGCTGGTTTTTAAACAGCATCATATCAAAGCTGTCCAATTTCTTTGCTTTTTCTATTTTTGGCTTTGTCATCTCCTGTACCAGCTTTTCAGTCTGCCGGACATTCAAATCCTCAGCAATAATACGCTGAGCAATATCCTTTTGCAGTTCAGGGTCTTCCAGCGCGATAAGAGCACGGGCGTGCCCGCTGGACAGTTCGCCATAGGTGAGCATATCCAAAATGTTTTCAGGCAGTGAAAGAAGGCGCAGCGTATTTGCAACAGCGCTCCTGCTCCTGCCAACACGTTTGCTGACTTCCTCCTGCGTCAAGTGGTAGTCCTCCATCAAAGAACGATACCCTGCCGCTTCTTCTACCGGATTCAAGTCCTCCCTCTGGAGATTTTCCACTAATGCAATTTCAGATTTTTCCTGTTCCGAAAAATCTTTTATCAACACTGGCACCATCTTTAACCCCGCAAGCTTGGAGGCCCGCCAGCGCCTTTCCCCTGCAATGATAGTATAAAAACCGTCTTTATCAGGACTTACGATAAGCGGCTGGATGATACCATGCTCTTTAATTGAGTCAGCTAATTGCTCTAGTTTTTCCTGATTAAACTCTTTTCTTGGCTGGTTCTGATTCGGCTGTATCTGACTCAGCCGCAGTTCTTGGACATCCTTGGCAGCCTCTGCCGCTTTTTCTTCCTGTGTATCAGTTAAAAGGGCTCCCAACCCTTTTCCTAATCCTCTTGGTTTAGCCATGATTTCCTCCGTTCTTTTCAATTACTTCTTCCGCTAACTGTTTATATGCAAGTCCACCCTTAGAAAGCGGGTCATATTCCGTAATCGGCGCTCCATAGCTAGGCGCTTCTGATAATCTTACATTTCTTGGAATGACAGACCGGTAAACCAGCTTTGGAAAAAACTTTTTCACCTCATCTGCTACCATCATCGAAAGATTTGTCCTGGAATCGAACATTGTCAGCAGAACGCCCTCAATCTGAATTTCCGGATTCATCCCCTTTTTTATTTGTTTAATCGTCTGTGTCAAGCGTGTCAGACCTTCTAACGCATAGTATTCGCACTGAATCGGAATCAAAACAGAGTCAGCGCAGCAAAGTGCATTAATAGTAAGCAGGCTGAGAGAAGGCGGACAATCTATTATGATAAAATCATATTCCTCTTTTACCCTGCTAACCGCATCTTTTAGCCGGTATTCACGCTTGTCCAATTCAACCAGCTCTACTTCAGAACCAGCTAAACGGATATCGCATGGGCATACCTCTAAATTTTCAAAGTCTGTCTTTAAAATAGCGTCTTCGATATTTTTACCTTCGATCAACACTTCATAAATTGTGAAATCCATACTTTCAATCCCAGTTCCGCTGGTAGCATTGCCCTGTGGATCAAAATCAATCAGAAGGACACGCTTACCAAGAACTGCAAGTGAAGCACTGAGATTTACAGAGGTGGTTGTTTTACCGACTCCTCCTTTTTGATTGGCAACAGCAATTATTTTTCCCAATAATATCACACCGTCCCTGTTTTTGATACAACATTCGTTTATTTTTTTATTGCGCGCACCCACGTTTTCGAGCAAAGCAAGGAAAAGTTCAGCGGCGCATTGTTTAGCGTATAATAATTGTTTACAGTTATTATACCATAAATTTGTTAGAATTTATGGTATTGCCCGATACGCAAAAAGAAAA